>Ga0114918_10002638_pt1 | contig 15997 bp, 16 predicted proteins | sample LantaG_FD_87015 | JGI IMG/M metagenome (GOLD analysis project Ga0114918, IMG submission 87015) | Deep subsurface microbial communities from Baltic Sea to uncover new lineages of life (NeLLi) - Landsort_02402 metaG | ecosystem: Environmental > Aquatic > Marine > Oceanic > Sediment | place...
TTCGTTCTGCTGCCCGGCAGTTTTTAGAAACGGCCTGACATCGAGCAGTGCCGGCGTAAAACACGGCAGGTGCTCGCCGACGAGATTGCCGTTAAGCAATACCTTCGTGCCGTACTTTGCCTTGTGAATCTTCAATATTGCTACGTCCGGAACGGCTTTATCCAGTGTAAAGGTTCGGCGATACCAGAACGCCTGGCGCTTCTGGCTTTTTTTGCCGACCTCTTCGAAAGCGGGCTCGGCCATATCGACAAGCCCCGGTACCGGGACCTTCCGCTCGAAAACGGCAGGGACCGAATCCATGCCGCCCTCGGCGATTTCCCACGTCCCGTTTAAGTCAATGACGAGCCTTCCGCTGGGTTCCGGCGTTTCCTGCCGCCCGGCCTGTTCAAACGCATCCTGGCCACAGCCGGCAAGGCCAAACAATGATATCAGGAAAATAATAAGCAACGCTCGTTTCAGCATTTTAAGATTCCTTTCTCAGTCCTGTTACTGCTTTCTATTTGTATGGGAGTTTCGACCGTACTTCAAGAAACACTCCTGCCCAACGCCTCGAACATCGCCAGCACGTTTTCCGTTGGCGTATTGCACTGGATGTTGTGGATTGTGGCGAAGACAAATCCGTTCTTCTGGTTGAATATTCGCAGGCGTTCGGTCACCTGCCGGCGGACCTGGTCGGGATTGCCGAAAGGCAATGTCTGTTGCGTATCAACGCCGCCGCCCCAGAAGACGATTCTGCCGCCGTACTTGTCCACGAGTCCCTGCGGGTCCATTCCTGCTGCGGAAGTCTGGACGGGATTGAGCACGTCGAAACCCGCCTCGATGAAGCCCTCGATGAACGGTTCGCAGCCGCCGCAGCAGTGCTTCATGGATTTCCATTTCGTGTGGGCGTGAATCCAGTCATTGAGCTTTTTGCTGTAGGGCAGGTAAAGCTCCCGGTACGTATCGGGGCTGCAGAACAGCGTGTTCTGGGCGGCAAGGTCCGTACCGTCGAGCCATACTACGTGCACCCTGTCGCCGACAGCCTGGTGAATCCGCTGTAGGTTCTTGATTGCGATTTCGGCCTGGCCGGCGAAAACTTCTTTGATATATTCCCTTCGCGAGGCGGTGCTTATGTACCATTCTTCGATGTCACGAATTCCTTTCGGGTGTTTGAGAAAAGCCGCCGGCACTAAAGCGACATCACCGAAGGCAGTCCCCGGAAAGCCCGCTGTAATTGCAAGATCGGTATTGTCGTAAAGCTCACGCGCCCGCTGCTCATAGATCTTCAAATCCTCCTCGCCGATGAGAGCAAAATCTTCAAGATTGTCGGCGGGATCGAGTTTGGCCTCGTCGATTGGCTCCTGGCGGATAATATCATCAAAGTAAAAACCGCCTTTGGGCATCCGTCCCGACGGCGGCGCCGACTTGTCGCCCTGCGGATATTGCAGGATATCACCGTTAGGCTCCGGCTCGGTATTGAACTTGCCCGGGACCAGCACATCCGTGCCTTTGAAGGTCCTCCATGGCTTATAGTCGGCATCCGCGAAGCCGAAATGATTTTTCGGCCCCGGCAGATTCACCACGTCGATCCCGAGCGCATCCCGCAGGTCAGCGGCAACCTCGCCGAGCATTTGATAAATTTCAACAACCTTAACGGGCGTTCCCGGCTGATCCAGACCAAGGGCTCGGCGAAGACCGGCTATAACGCTCACTTGAGCTCCGGTACCGAGGGTACCGCCCAGATCGACGGCAATCCGATCAACCTGCTCGTAACCGAGAGCTTTGAGGACCCGTTCTCTACCGGTCAGTACCGACTTGCGATCAGAGTTGTTATTCATAAAAAAACTCCAAAAAAACAGTTTTTCGATATTTAATTGACTATCGAGAGATTGGGCGGTTCGGGAACCACCCCAAAGCGAGTATTTTATCACTTTATCAGCCCCATTACAAAGGTTGTGTTTTTGCACCATATTTGAAAATAACCTCAACATGCAATTAAGTGGCAAACCGGCATTGACGATGAAAAATAGAAAAGCTTGACAATTAGGCTCTTTTTTGGAATAATTTGCTTTGCTACCCTCGGTGAAGGGTCTTTTTTTATTTTTTGAACCTAAGAAAGGATATATTATGAGAAGTTGCTCTCTTAATTTGAAAATTCTGGCCTGCTTTGTGATATTTCTTGCCGCTATTGCTCTAAGCTGTAAGCCCAAAACCCCCAAGGACACAGACGCTGATAAATCGTCGACCGTGCCTGCCGATTCCGGTCCCGATATCGCTGTTACTATTAACGGCGTCGACATTCTCGAAAGCGAGATAGAAAAACACGTCAAACCCCAGATCGAAATGATCGCCAAACAGTCCGCTCAACTGCCGCCTACGTTTGCCGAGCAGTACGCCAAACAGCTCAGAGAACAATTCATCGAACAAACAATCCGCAGGAATTTGCTGGATGAAAAGGTAAAGCAAGCCAATATCGTAATCACAGACGAACTGGTGATGAGTACGATTCAAGAAATTGCCGCGGGCCAGAAAGAACCCTTGTCAGTAGAAGAATTCAAGCAGAAATTAGAGGAATACGGACAGAGTTTTGATAATGTAAAAGAGGAAGTTCGAAATGGATTGGCCCGCAATCAGTTTATGGAAGCACAATGGGCGGGGAAAATAAACGTCACAGAAGAAGATGCGCAGAAATATTATCAGGAGAATTCGAAGCAGTTCGAAACGCCCGAGCAAGTCAGGGCAAGCCATATTCTAATCAAGCCTGAGTTAATCGACCCTAACGTCGATCCCAATGCCGATCCGAACGAGGCCAAAGCAAAGGCCAGAACAAAGACTGAGGACCTGTTAAAACAACTCAAAGATGGAGCCGATTTCGCCGAATTAGCCAAAAGCCAATCTGTCTGCCCCTCGGCCCCGCAAGGCGGCGACCTGGGCTTCTTTCCCAGAGGTGAGACGAACCCGGCTTTTGAGAATGTAGCTTTCGAGTTGGAAATCGGACAGATCAGCGAGGTTGTGGAAACCGAATATGGCTATCACATCATCAAAGTCACCGAACATAAAGACGCCAGCACGACTTCGTTCGAGCAGGCCAAAGACGATATCATAAAACAACTAACACAGACGAAGCAATCCGAAATCGCTGAAGAGTATATAGAATCGCTAAAGGCCGGCGCGAAAATAGTCTATCCGGCGGGCAAAGAACCATCTTCTCAAACAAATAATCCGTGACGATTCGTTCGAGTTATGAGGCACTATTCAATAGCGTAGTCGGATCGAGGTTGGCTGCTTCGATGTCTTTGAAGTACTTTGCCGTCCCGACCTTCAGTTCAATTGTGGCCTCGTCGTCACAGACGATAATACCTTTCGGGTGCATTTGCAGGGCGCTAATTGTCCAGATGTGATTTACGCTCCCTTCGACGGCGTGTTGTAATGCACGAGCCTTGTTATGACCGTTTACTATAATGAGCACTTCCTCGGAATCCATAACCGTCCCGACACCAACTGTCAGAGCCGTTTTGGGGACTTTGTTGATGTCATTGCCGAAGAATCGCGAATTGGCCACAATAGTATCGTAGGTGAGCGTCTTGACTCGTGTTCTGGATGCCAAAGATGAGCCGGGCTCATTAAACGCGATATGACCGTCGGGGCCAATGCCCCCGAGGAAGAGGTTTATGCCGCCAACCTTCTTCATCTTCGCTTCATAGTTCGCGCACTCGGCCTCTAAATCCGGCGCGTTTCCATTGAGAATATTTACATTTTCTTCTTCAATATCCACATGGCTGAACAGGTTGTTCCACATAAATGAATAGTAGCTTTCGGGATGATCCTTCGGAAGGTTCACATACTCATCCATATTGAAGGTGATAACATTTGCGAAGGAAACCGTCCCTTTCTTGTTGAGTTTTATCAACTCTTTGTACGCTCCCAGCGGTGAAGAGCCCGTGGGAAGACCTAAAACAAAAGGTTTGGCTTTGGTTGGGCCAAATTTATTGATGCTCCTGGCAACGTAATTTGCAACCCATTTGGATGCTAACGCATAATCCGTTTCAATAATCAATCTCATAAGTTATCTTCTCCTGAATATATTGTTGCTTACAAGTGAACATCCTATAAATCGAAACCAAGCGTACTATGAAGAGAAACAATCTCCTTTGTTTTCCTAATCAATACAGTAAAGACTTAGCGGACAATTACTTATGTTAATTATCCAGGAAAACCATAAAACGCAGTTCGCCGGATGATATATTACCGGTCGGCATTTTGCAAAACATTTTTAGAACCGAACGGATTACAAAACCTTCAATTCGGTTGGTTCCGCCGCAGCTCTTCCATTCGCCCGACCAACTCATCTCCAAGTGTTGTTTTGCGGACGATATGTTTTTCGATTTCCTGGACAAAGCTGTTTTCTTCGAATGTTCCCCTAACCTGCGCGAAATCGGCCTGCTTCTCTTCCTGTAAGCCATCGAGTCCGTATCCGGTTTGAGCAGTAGCTGTAAATTCCTTTTTAGCATCGGCATAAAGCATATTATCAAGCTCTACAACAGCCTGTTTCCATTTTTTAGTCAGTTCGATGATATCGTCGGCTGTCATTTCATCCATTGCCTTACCCTGATTTTCCCGCAGGACATTTGCCGCCCAGGCCCACTCATATTCAGTGTAATATTCGTGCATCGACCGAAAAACATCTGCTACCTGTTCCAGTGAGCTAACAGAGCCGTTTTCAATATCAGAAAGCAATTTTCCCACGGCCTCTTCAGGGGCAAACATGCCGGCCAAATCCACCCATTTGCCCAGTCCGATACTGGTATGCGGCTTCAGCGCCGCTCTAAGCTGGTCGGAATTTTCGAACTGCTTACCGTCCAATCGCTTGATTAAACAATTGCCAAGAAACTTATCGATACCCATCTGGTATAATTTGACGCCGCGATCTAAAGATGAATTCTTAATTTTAACGCTGTGGTACGTGAAGTACTCGGATGTTTCTCCGGATGTCGCTTTGAGCTTGCACAGCAAGTTACGGCCATTGATCATCTTTTGTATCGTATACGGACTAAGGAGCTTGAAGTTAATGTGATCGAGTTTTTTAGGGGCTTTTCTTCTGTCCCGTTTCGGCCATTTCCGAGCGTCTCGAACCGTTCCTAAGCTGCGGAGATTCACGCCGGGGGCAAGAATACTCTCATCCTCATGCTCAATAAGGTATGAGAAAGGCAGGTCCGAAGTATCGGAATTCCTGTAATGCCGGCCCATCACGACGGTGAACGCTCCGACTTTTGCCGGCCAGAGAATATACGAATCGCTCGCTGTCTTGGAGCCTCGTTCGACAATACCCTGATGAACGGGCCCGAACTTGTACATGTGATTGCTTTGGTTGGTTCCGCTGCCCGCATTCAGAAAGGAAAACAAGCCGGCAATCAGCAGCGTGGATTTGTGATGCGTAACGGTGTAAGGCCCGGCGAATATTGCGCATGCCTCACCGTGGAAACCGCCACAGTTGGCAAAGAATACCGAGTTCTCCGCTGAATACTGCCTGGATAATACGGTGCCCTGGCCTACGAAACATTTCTCGATGATCGCGCCATCTGTAATCTCCGAGCCGCTGCAGACAATAAAATCCTCTGCAAAAACGCCTGGTCCGATATGAACCATGTCCTCGATACAGCTATTAATCGAGCCGTTTTCTAATTTGTTGACTCCCTCTATTAAACTGGCCGGACCAACTTTGACATTCTTGATTATCCGACAGTTAATCAGTTTGGCCCCTTCGCCGACATGGCCCATTGAGCTAGTAACGGAAGCCGTGTAGTCGGCTATCATTTTTCGTAGTTTTTCAATTACCTGAGGCCGGTAACGGTAGAACGCCAGGACATAAGCCGTCTGAGCAGACAGATTGTCGTAAATTGGTATTTCCCTGCCCCCGGCTTCGTTAACAACAGCAACTTGAACTCCATTACCAAAGCTGCTTTCGCCCTCCACGGCAAGCAGCTCAATATGGTCTATCACAGCGTCATCTTCGATGACGTAGTTCGCGATGTAGTTTCTTACCCGGCTTATATAAACATTATTGCCGATCGTGCAGTTATGAATCGTCGCATCACTAATTCCGGTCGGCTTTGAAACACCGCCGAAAAAAGATACCCGTTTTTCAAATACTCCCAGTTTCACGTGTCCGGAAAAATGTGTCGATTTGACAGACGCTGCGTTGAAGCCCTCGGCAACCTGAACCTTCGACCAGTCTTCGCTGCTACATCCCTGACGAGCTAATTGGTCAATTTGCTCGGCGGATAATGAATGAAAGTCTTCCTGATGGTAATTAGATTCTGATGTCATATTATCCTTTTCCTGTTACTATAAAGCTCGTTCTAATGAGCGCGGCGTATAACTCTATTATTTAATCGGCGCTTTCATTGCAAATTTTCACTTTGAATTCGACAAAGCAAATATTACAGACCCGAATCCATTAAATCAATACATTTTAACAAGCTAACTGTTACGTAATGACGTTTGACAAAGCCTATGCAAAGAATCACATAGTGGACAGGCCCAATGACACAAGCATTTTTATTATAGTCTCTACAATATTTTCAGCAAAATTTGGAGTAATCCATTGGCAGGTGCCGATGATTATTGTATAAGGGATTATACTATTAGATAAGGGCTCTATACCGCGCCTATGAGCAGCACCTGTATTGCCGCAAGTTGCAAAATGGGTATTGAAGTGTAAGTCAAAGCTCGATAAGTGTGGTTTGGGATTTTAATCACCTGTGAGTTCTTCGCGTTCAGGGATGATATTTTGTCAAAAGATTGCGAAGTGGAAATACTCAAGGATGGGGTTATGCCAAATCAGGCAAGAGTAGCAAAAGTTTTAGCAACACTGTTGGCATCAATGACAATCGGGGCGATTGTTTTACTGGCGCTGGGACATAATCCTCCGTCGGCAGGCCCATTCTCCCTTTGGACCTATTACAGCCTCGATCCTGTTAAAAAAGCTATTTCTACACAAGCCGCCCAATCTCCTGACAATTGGAATAGTATCCAGATTTACTACAGCAATACTTCGACCGGTAACATCGAGCAGTTAGCCCTGCTCAACGGTCTGGCAAATCCCGATGATATAAACTGTCACTTCTGTATATATAATGGCTTCGGTGGCACCGACGGCCAGATACAGACAACTAAAAGATGGCAAAAACAGTCGCCGGCTACCTCTGCAGGCAGCAATAAGACCATCCGGATTTGTATTATAGCCGACGGAAAGACCAAACACCCAACCGATTGTCAGCTAAAACGGATACAAGTGCTTATCGATGCACTATGCAAAAAGTTTCGCATCCAGTTCAGATCCATCGACTACCCAAGCGAGTGGAGTTAAAAACGCTTTAAATCACACCCAATAATCAGCCATCTGAGCGTTCGTTTTCATAAAAAAGACTGGATGTGTATCGGACATACCCACATCCAGCCGTTAAAGAAGGGCTGTTATGTGCTAAACAGCACCATGACTATCTTCACAGTAATTCAGTGCGAACTATTGCTATCCAAAATCTCCCAAGCTCAGCTTTTTTTGACATTTTTCGACGCTTTGTAGAATTACGCTTTCTTCTTATTGCCTTGAAATACCGATCCTCCATTTACACCCAGCGACTTGGAGGCCGATTTTATGATAGTTCTCATAACATTCCGCAGGGCAATGATATCTTCAGCGATTATCAACATAACCGCTGCTTTAATATCAGTATTGATTTTCTTTTTCACTTCTAACGCTCCCTTAATGGGCCCTGCTTTTATCTTCCTGTACCATCTTCCTATATATAAAGACGTGGTTAGAGCGGAATTTTATTTCAGTTTTCGGAAAAATATTCTAAAAAAAGCAAAAACCTTGTTTTCAGGCTGTTTAAGCCCGTTTATTTTAGCAGGCCGAAGTTGTTTTTCTCCGTGAGAGTCGGCCTGTTGTATCAGATGTCGGATTAATCCATTTCCAGGTATGTCCAGTCCCTGCCTTCAGAACTCCTGTGCCAGGCTTGGATTTTTTAACTTTGGATACTGTAGCTTCCTCGCCGCCGGAGCAACGACCACACGTAATAAAACGGGATGCCCATGAGGATGCTCCCGAGGCTGTATATCGAAGGTTTGGGCCACTGCATGAACGCGAACACAGTCATAAAGAGGATCACAGCCATGAAAATCGCCGGAACAACCGGGTATCCGGGAACGCGAAATGGTCGTTCCATCTCAGGTCTGCGCCATCGAAGAACATATACTGCTCCGATAAAAAGCATCGCAAAGACCGATAATCCCACTGAGGCATACTTGTACAGGTTCTGGAAGTCCGTCACGAACAGAATAATGATCGCGCACGCGCTCTGCGCGAGCATCGCGTAGATGGGAACCCGTCCCTTCGGACTGACGTATGCCGCCGCCGAGGGGAACAGACCATCCTTAGCCATGGCGTAGTAGACCCGCGGGCCGGTAATAATAAAAGCACTCACTGTTGCCAGGAACGTCAATCCAAGCAGGACGGAGAAAACGCTGGAAACCCTCGGCCCAAACAGATTTTGGACCGCGAGCTGGGGAACCTGCTCTGCATTGTCAAATCCTACATCTGCCAAAGGCACCGCGTAGGCGAAAACAAGATTGAGAGCCAGGTACAACACGACTACCAATCCGGCGCCGAGCAGCAGGGACCGCGGGAGAATCCGGGCCGGGTTCTTGATCTCGCCGGCCAGGTAGCTGGCGGCGTTCCAACCGCTGTAGGCAAACATGACGTAGAACAATTGCGTAGCTGCGGTACCAAGCTTAATCTGCCCTATCGGCTGCCCCTGGGCGATGTGTGCCAGCCGCCCGTCGCCGAACAGAAACGCCAACACTACCAGAACTACAAACAGACCTAACTTGAGAAGCGTCGTTAGATTCTGTGTCCAGGCGGACTGACGGTGACCAACGAGATTTGGCAATGTGATAACAAGGATCATAGCCGTGGCCGTGACTTTGATTATAGGACCAGTCTTATCCTCGGCCAATCCAAACGGCGTCAACAGGTATAAGGCCGCTATATAGCCGGCAACAGCCAGCGGCGCCGAAAAGCCTACAAAAAACGACGTCCAGCCGGAGAGAAAGGCGGGCATCGAGCCGTACGCTTCACGAAGGTAAACATATTCACCGCCTGCCCGGGGCAAAGCAGCAGCTAACTCCGCTACGCAAAGGGCACCGCACAAGGCGAGCAAGCCGCCGAGGGCCCAGAGCCCGAATATGACATAGTAGTTCTGGAGCGAAGCCATCATATATCCGGGCGAGACCAGAATTCCAGTCCCCACCATGCTGGCTATTACTACGTAGGTTGCGGTTGATAAACCAAATCCTCTTTGCAGCTCTTCAGTGGACGTCACGCCCATAGCTTGTTTCGCCAAAGCCAGCACCTCCGTTTCGCTAATATCAGTTTGTAAATTCCATTTATGCTTTCAGCGAGTTGGCCAGCATCCGATCCCAGATCCGGCGCTGCTCAATCAGCGCCTGGACGCGGTCCGGAACCTTATCCTCGGCTTCCATGAGCTGCCATCCGCTCCAACCCGCTCGTACCAGCAGGTCCATTTGAAGCTGGTATGGAAATTCCGTATCTTTGAGATTATGTAAATGGAGCGTCTGGCCCAGTAAATCCTTACAAGGTTAAATTGAGACTCGAATCCCTCGCCCTTAGTATCCCTTTTGTCACTGTTAAGCTTCACGCGGACGCTCGGCTGAACAACCTTATCCATAATCGCCCTGATGGTCGGCAGCTCGCCCGCATTGCCGTGTGCTTCCAGGCGAATCTCCTGCCCGTAGTCGGCGGCGAACTCACCTACGATGTTGAGCGCATCAGCAATCTGCTCAACGGTCTTTTCCCGCGGGACGCCTTCATGAAAGCTGTTCGGGAAAACTCGCACACCGCTGCCTCCGACGTCCCGGCTGAGCTTGACAAAAGCCTTTGTATTTTCTATTGCCGAATCAAGCTCCGCCTTATCGGGCGAATCATACTGCTCACCACTGGCGATTCCCACGAGGCAAATGGGGCTATCCTCGAACTGTTTCCTGACTTCGAGGCGCTGCCGGGCGTCCATCTCCAACTCGACCCCGTGAGCGTAGGACTGGCTGGTCCGCAGCTCAACGCCGAAAACTTCGGCTTTGGAGCAATTCCCAATCAAGGCCGGCACATCCCAGTCCTTGCCCCACTGGTAGGTCGTGAATCCGAAACGCGTCCGGGCGGGAAGTTTTTCAGTCTCTGCGGTTTTCATAGAATCGCACGAGGTCAAAGCGGCCGCCGCAGTGACACCGGTTGTAACGCATAGTCCGCGACTCAGAAAATCTCGGCGTGAAAGTGCTTTTCGGTTCGAAGAAATCATTTTCAAAGCTTACCTCAATTTCATATCAGTTCCGTTATCTTACTGAAACCCACTTTTTTCGAGTCGAATGTCACCGCAAATCATTCACTGATAATAACATAACACAATCTGTCATTCCCGCGAAAGCGGGAATCCACTAAATCCGTTACGCTCCTGGATCCCTGCTTTCGCAGCACCGTAAGGCGTCCTGTGGAGGATGACAGCGAGAATCGGTTAGTTCAATTATTTACCCCGGCGTTTCTTAAGCGTCACGCCGATACCCGTAGTCGCCTTGTGCAGGAAGATGGTTTCCAGCTCCGGATTGGTCGTTATCGCTTCCAGATAGTCCTGCATCTGCAAGCCGACATCGGTCGTGTTGTGGGCCAGAATCAGCCCTCCCGGCCGCACCAACGGTAGCAGTTTTTGAAGATAGTCCAGATAGCCGTCCTTGTCCGCATCGATGAAAACAATATCGATAGGCTCCTTTAGCGTTGTCACTTTCTCGTGCGCATCGCCCTCGATAATGGTCACGAGCTTATCGACGCCGGCCCGCTTGAAGTTCTCACAGGCAAGCGAAGCCCGCCGGGCATCGATTTCGAACGTGGTCAGCTTGCCGCCAGTGGTTCGCAGGGCCAGGCAGAACCAGATTGATGCGTACCCGTTGGAGGTGCCGATCTCGACGATATGCCTGGCGCCGGTCGCTTCGGCAAGCAGCCGCAGTACCCTGCCGTCCTCCGGCGGGACGCTCAGCATCGCACTGTACTGGTCATGAAGCATTTCCTCAAGCACGTTGAGAATTCTCTTTTCCTGCACTTGGGTTATGCTGGGGCCGCTCTCTGTCTTCTGGGCAATCAGGCACCCAACTCCCGCTAACACGACCACCGCCGCAATCGCCGAGATGGTCTTGTTTGACATTTGCCGCTCCCTTCTAAATCGCGATTACTTATAACTCCATAACGCCTAACATAGATTAACCTGGACTAATCCAAGAGCGAACTTTATTGCGGTTCGTCGGAAATTTCCACAAAAATATAAAGAAAACGTTCTCAGAGCTTTTTCAGCACTACCTATATCAAGAACCACAATCTGATTATTGACTCTGGCGTTTCTTAAGTGTCACAGTAACGCCCTGGGCCTGAACTGTCTCCAGGTTGGGATTCTTGGTAATAGCATCGATGTAGTCCTGCCCTATCATGTCGATATTGTGTGACAGAATCAGACCGCCCGGTCGCACCAGCGGCAGCAGCTTTGTAAGATAGTCCAGGTAACCCTCTTTATCCGCATCGATGAAAACAACGTCAATGGGCCCTTTGAGCTTCGTAACGTTCTCATGGGCGTCACCCATGACGAGTGTAATCATATTATCGACGCCGGCCCGTTTGAAATTCTCGCGGGCCAACGAAGCCCGGCCTTCATCGATATCGTGAGTGGTCAGCTTTCCTCCCGTGGCCCGCATGGCAAGGCAGAACCAGATGCCGGAGTACCCGTTGGAAGTGCCGATTTCGACAACGTGCTTTGCTCCGATGGCCTCGGTGAGCAATCGCAGGATCCTGCCGTCTTCCTGCGGCACGTTCATCATCCCTCTCCTCTGGTTCTGGTCCATATCCTCAAGGACGCTCAAAATCTTTTTCTCTTGTTCGTTAGCCGGCAAAGGCGCTTGCCCCTGTGGAGCCGCCCTCCCGCCGCCTCGCCTGCCGCCAAAACTTCTACCGGGCGGCTGGGCCGTTAAACTCTCAACTACTGCCAACAATAACGCCGCCGCCAGAATAACTAACATAATCTTCTTTGCCATCTTGTACTCCTTTCGAAATCAGACTTCATTTGAGTTCTAATGCATGGACTGTCTCTGTTAGGGGATATAGACGGATTCGAGTACAGGATTTATTGCAGCTTTCGAGAAAACTTCACAAAAACACTCACCGACGATCACTCATTAAGATTTCTTATAGCGGCGTTTTTCAATAGACCAAAGTCCTTCTTCTCAGTAAGAATCACCCACGCCCGCCAGTCTTTTTTGCTGATTCGCACAGGTTCGATGGTCTTTACGTCTTTGAGCCAAACGAGCAGGCAATATTTGCAGTCCATCTTACTCTGCCAGTGCCCGTCGCCGCCACCGATATCGTGATTGTATCGCTGCTTCAATTCCAGAATCCTTCCCGGCGTCAGATTCTCAAAATTCTTGACCGCTTCAACAGTCGCTGTTGCGCAGACTGGCCCGGAGCTGATTTTCAAAAATAACTTATCGCCGGCAAAAACCCGCCCGAACGCAGGATGCTTTGTTTTGTAAAGGCGCAATTCAATTCGCTTTCGACCTTCCAGAATCATATCCAGATAAGTTTTTTTCAGGATGACCAGATGATAGTTCGCCATTTTTCTGCCGGTGGTTATCAATATTTTCTATTTCTGTTTCAGAACGTCAGTCACGGCACGAATGTGTTCGGGCGATGTTCCGCAACATCCACCCACAAGTCTCGCTCCGGCACCGAGGCACTCGGCAATCCCCGCCGCAAAAGACGCCGGGGCCATTTCAAACGCCGTTTTGTCACCGATTAATTTGGGCCTGCCCGCATTGGGCTGCGCAAGAACCGGCAACCTCGTTGCCGACTTGAGTAAAGAGACAACAACCGCCATCTGAGCCGGGTCAAGACTGCCGCAATTGGCACCGATGACATCCGCTCCGGCGTCGGTAAGACTTTTAGCGCATTGCTCCGCCGAGTCGCCCATCATCGTCCTGCCGCCTTTTTCTTCGGTCGTGAATGCAATCGAAACGATAACAGGTAACGAAAAATTTTCTTTGCACGCTCGAAGGGCACACATCGCCTCGCGCAAATCAAACATCGTCTCGATGATAAATCCGTCAACTCCCGATTCCGCCAGGATGCCGGCCTGCTCCCTGAAGGCATCGAAGAATTGCAACTCCTTATAAGTACCGTAAGGTTCGAGCAGTTGACCTGTTGAGCTGATGTTGCCAAGTACATATCGATCCTTGCCGGCGGCCTGTCGTGCCAGTTCGGCACCGGCCTTGTTCACATCTCGCACGGAAACGCCGAGATTGTGTGTCTCGATATAAATACGGTTCATCGTCAGGGTGTTTGTCGTCAGGGCATCGCATCCGCAGGCTGCGTATTCTCGCTGGATTTCGAGCACCACTTCAGGAGCATCAAGATTATTGCTCGCCCGGCCCATCAGGCCGCGTTTGTCCAATTCCGTGCCGATAGCACCGTCGAGCAAAATAGTCCCATCGTTTTCCAAGGCCTTTGAAAACCGCATGAGTAAATCCTTCGCAGTTAATTCATTCAACACCGAGCTCCGCCAGCTCATCCTTAACCTGGTCGATGCTTTTAAAGGGGATTGTATTTAATCCAACTTCCTGGGCTCCTCGTATGTAATCCTGCCTGTCATCGATGAAGACTGCCTGTCCGGCCTTCGAACCGAGCCTCTCAAGCGTAATCTCATAGATCCTTCGTTCGGGTTTTTCCAATCCCTCGACACACGAAAAAACGAGCACGTCGAACATATCGTAGCCCTGCTCGTGAAAAAACTTTACCGCCGGAAGTTCGGTATTGGACAAAAACGCTGTTTTATAACCCTTATCGTGCAGCGAAGAGGCCAGCCGGAACATCTCCTGTTTCGGAACATAGGCCGAACGGAAGGCTTCATACCACTTAGTCGGCGGCATCGATTTACCCAACTTACCGGATATCTGTTGGAAGAATCTCTCTTCGCTAATCATACCCTTCCCGAACTCATCCAGAAACGAATCATGTACCGGCGTGTAATCTTCGAGCGGCACGCCGAAAGCCTCGGAGCAGTACCGCAAGAGCCCCGGCCGCGGATCGTCTATCAGCACCCCTCCCCAATCGAATATGACCGATTCTATTTTCTCCATCTTAAACAACCTAATTATAGCTGGTTTTAATTATTTCTCGTCAGGACAATACAAAGCTTCGACCGACATGGCAATATTTTTCTATGTTCGTAAGCAATTGCCTTTGGTCTTTGACGAACGGCCCATTGCATTCTATAATCAAACCGATTTACTGAGGATAAAAAGATGGAGCTGATTCTAACTGTCATAATTGGTGTTCTGGTCCTGGTTGTGCTGGGACTTCTGGTCTGGCTGATTGTCTCTAATTCCGGCAACGCCGAGAAAATGGCCGGCCAGCAGGCCTCGATCGGCCTTCTACAGCAGCAATTGGAGAATTTGAAAACCGCCCAGGACAAAACCACAGAAAGTCTGAACAAATCTCTACAAACCGGCCAGAGCACACTTAACCAAAGCCTGCAATCGAACCAGAAGACGCTCAGTGAGCTACACAGCCAGATCGGCGAACTGCAGGGCACTAATAAGCAGATGATGCAAATGGGAACCGATCTCAAACGGCTTCAGAACATCTTAAGCTCGCCCAAACTCCGGGGCCAGATGGGCGAATGGTCGCTCGAAAATCTTCTCTCTCAAATCCTGCCCAAAAACAGCTACAAACTCCAGCATGCTTTCAAGGACGGCAAGATGGTCGACGCCCTGATACAAATGCCGGGCTTCTCGGTATCCGTTGACGCCAAGTTTCCGCTGCCCGGTTTTGAAGAAATCGTAAAAGCCGAAACCGAAGCAGAAAAAACAAGGCTTCGCAAACAATTCATCAAGCACGTTACCGCTCATATCGACAAGATTGCCGGCGACTACATCAGGCCCGCCGAGGGCACACTGGATTTTGCACTAATGTACATCCCCGCCGAGAATATCTATTACGAAACGATTGTCAAATATGCCGGCGAGACACAGGATATTTTGCAGTACTGCTTCGATAAAAAAGTGATCCCGGTATCTCCGAACCTTTTGTACGCGTACCTGATGACGGTTGCGATGGGCCTGCACGGCCTGCAGATCGAAAAGCAGGCCGCCGAGATTCGGCAGAACTTAAAAAAGCTCAACGCCTCTTTCGCCGACTTCGGCGGCACATGGGACATCCTCGGCAAGCACCTGCGAAACGCCTACAGCCAGTACGATGAGGGCCAGAAGAAAATCGACCGCTTCGGAATGCATCTCGACCAAATACAGGAAAAAACGGAAGAACAAACATAATTGACAAAAGAGACCGTTCAGATAAAATGGTGACATAATGAATGCAGATACTTTAGATTTTATCAAATCTTGTATCAGGCGCTGCAGGATACGCTGGACCTATCATGTTAATATGCGATTGAAAGGCCGGTTTATACCGAGGGAAGCTATTTTATCTACAGTGGATACGTATGAAATAATCGAGCAATATCTTGAGGATAAGTACTTACCGAGCTATCTCATGTATGCAGAATATAAAGGGCAGATTATTCATGCTCAAATAGCAACCGATTTAGAAGATGATAACGTTACTATTGTTACCGTCTATAAACCAAGCCCGGACAAATGGGAAAAAGATTTCAAAACGAGGAGAAAATTATGATTTGTCATAATTGCGGAGGAAGCTTAGAGAAGCTCGTCACCAATCTGCCATTTAAGGTCAGCTATGACTGCATTGTTATCATCAAGGCCCTGCCTGTTTTGCAATGTCAGAATTGTAACGAATATGTGATTGAAGATGCGGTTATGGAAAAGGTTGATGACATCTTGAGTAACATCGACAGAACCACAGAACTCGAAGTCCTTAGTTACGCCGTTTAAAAAA
>Ga0114918_10002641_pt1 | contig 15987 bp, 11 predicted proteins | sample LantaG_FD_87015 | JGI IMG/M metagenome (GOLD analysis project Ga0114918, IMG submission 87015) | Deep subsurface microbial communities from Baltic Sea to uncover new lineages of life (NeLLi) - Landsort_02402 metaG | ecosystem: Environmental > Aquatic > Marine > Oceanic > Sediment | place...
CACGCTTGTGAACCGGTTTCAGGAGCTTGCGGTAGGTGCGCATCGAGAAGAACTGGTTCTGTTTGTAGCCCATATCATCTGGCCAATTGATCGCGTCGAAGGTGTACCCCGCATCCCAGACTCTATCGAGGAGGGCGATGTCCACGTCGAGGAAGTGGTTGAACATATCCACGCACCATTCCGGCTGATCCAGCAGGGCCATCAGCAGCCGTTCTGTCCCAACGGTCCAGGAATGGGTGACGTCGAAACCGAACCAGAGTCCGGCCTCGATCCAATGTCCCTCTTTGCGCCACGTGGGGTAGTTGGCCTTCAGGTAGTCCCAGGGGATGCGACCCTCACTGGGTGTCATCCTGGCTTTGGCCTCCAACCAGGCCTCCGGGGTCTTGATGGTGAAGTCGAGAAACTCGGGTGTCGATGTGATATGCTTCCAGTTCTTCAGTGTGGCTCCCCACGCCGTGGTGTTGGTGAGGTACTCGTCAGTCTCTTCCACGATGCGTGTGGGGTAGCGCGGGCTGTTGTCCACGCCGATGTGCGCGATCTTGTCGAGCGCGAAGAAATCGACATAGCTCACGCCGGTCGGCATGCCCTCTTGCTGCCAGCGCTCGATTGTGGCGTTCCATGGAGAGTCGGTGACCGGCACACGGTCGGCTTCCTGATGCGCGTACATGCGGCGCATGCGCTCGTGGGTGGTGAGCTCAGTCATAGGTCTGCTCCTCGAGAAACTTGCAGGTGTGAAGTCAAAAGTCTCAAGTCAAAAGTCATGTCTGTGTCATCTGCCTGGCTCCGCCAACCGTTCTCGACTACAGATGCATGACTCTTGACTGTTGACTTCGGACTTGAGACTTGTTGCGGTTGGCTTACTTGTATTCCGGCAACCACTCCCCATGCGCCTCAATCAGATCGTCCACCAGGGCGTAGATCTGGTCGAGGTCGAGTTCGGCGGCAGTGTGCGGATCGAGCATGGCGGCGTGGTAGATGTGCTCGCGCTTGCGGGTGAGGGCTGCCTCGACGGTCAGCTCCTGTACGTTGATGTTGGTGCGCATCATCGCGGCGAGCTGCGGGGGCAGGGCCCCGATACGCGTGGGCTGCATGCCGTTCTTGTCCACCAGGACGGGCACCTCCACCGCGCATCCCTGAGGCAGGTTGTCGATGATGCCGTGGTTGGGGACGCTGCCATAGACCACGCGAGGTGTTCCCGTCTCCATACTGTGGATGATGAGTGAGCCGTACTCCTTGCTGCGGCGGACCTCGATGTCAGCCCCCTGTTCCAGATCCTTTCGCAGGGCCTCCCACCCGGCGATCTGGTTCTCGCAGCGCCGTGGGTATTCGTCCAGCGGGATGTGGTACTTCTCGATCAGGTCGGGGCGATCACGTTTGATGAACCACGGCGTGTACTCGGCGAAGTGTTCGCTCGACTCCGTGACGAAGTAGCCCAGCCGTGTGAGCATCTCGTAGCGCACGCGGTTCCAGTCGGGAATGCGGCCATCGGCCACGACCTGGCGGATGCGGGGGTAGAGATCCTCGATGCCGGTGTCGGTCTTCCGCTCGAAGCGCAGGTAGAAGGCCATATGGTTGATCCCGGCGGAGAGGTAGTTGATCTCCTCGATGGGCACACCGATGTCGCGGGCGATCTGCTCTGCGGTGCCCTGCACGCTGTGACACAGCCCGATGGTGTTGACGGGCGAGTCACGGAAGACGGCCCAGCAGTTCATCGCCATAGGGTTGACATAGTTGAGGAAGGCGATATTGGGCCGGCCCACTTCCTCCATATCCTTGCACATGTCCAGCATGACGGGAATCGTGCGGAGCGCTCGCATAATGCCGCCGATGCCCAGGGTATCGGCGATGGTCTGGCGTAGCCCATACTTCTTGGGGACCTCGAAGTCGATGACGGTTGAGGGCCTGTACCCCCCGATCTGGAACATGCCGATGGCGTAATCCGCGCCCTCAAGGGACGCCCGACGATCCGTGGTCGCCTCAATGGTGGGATTGGCCCCCAGCGTCGCGGCGATCTGGCGAGCTACAGCCTCGGATGTCTTGAGGCGGGTCTCGTCGATATCGTGAAGACTGATGGTGCACTCCGCAAGCTCGGGGAAGCTGAGGATATCCCCCATCATGTTCTTGGCGAAGATGGTGCTTCCGGCACCAAGGAATGAAATCTTTGGCATTCTGGCCCTCCTCAGGCGCGTGCCTCGCGAATCCACTGCAGGACCTGGCGCGCGAGCTCGGTGATCTTGTTGTATTCCTCAGCGGCAAGCCAGTCCTTGCGGACCATCTTGCTTCCCATGCCAACGCACACGGCACCGGCCGTGATCCAGCCCTTGATATTGTCCTCCTCAGCGGAGACGCCGCCCGTGGGCATCAGCTTGGACCAGGGCATCGGTGCGGTGACGGCTTTGATGAAGCCAGGGCCACCAACCTGGGTGCCTGGGAAGACTTTGCAGATCTCACAGCCCAGTTCCTCAGCTGTTGAGATCTCGCTGACCGTGCCGCAGCCGGGCATATAGGCGATCTTGCGGCGGTTGCAGATCCTGGCAACTTCGGGATTGAGCATAGGGCCGACGACGAACTCTGCACCGTAGGAGATGGCGAGGGCAGCAGTTGGGCCGTCAGCGATGGAGCCGACGCCCATAATGAGATCGGGCTCTGCCTTGGCGAAGTAGGGAACCAGGACCTTGAAGACCTCCAGTGCCTGATCGCCGCGGTTGGTGAACTCAATCACGCGGGCTCCGCCCTTGGCCAGGGCGTGGATAACGTTCTTGCAGACTTCCACATCGTCATTGTAGAAGAGGGGGACCAGACCACCATCAATCATCGTGGTCAGTACGGTAAGTCGATCGTGTCGTGCCATCGTGAACCTCCCAAAGATCTAAAGTCTCAGGTTAAGCGCGGGGCATCGCGCTGATCGGTAACGCCCCGCAGATTGCTGGAAGAACTTAGCGGCTGACGCGACCGGACGCGTCACCGCCCATAAGCTTCTCAACCTCGGCCACGCTGACCAGGTTGAAGTCGCCCTTGATGGTGTGCTTCAGCGCGGATGCGGCAACCGCGAAGTTGATAGCGTTCTGCTTGTTCTCGTAGGTCAGCAGACCGTGGATCAGTCCACCCATGAAGCTGTCGCCGCCGCCGACGCGATCGACGATGTGGGTGATGTCGTAGGTCGGAGTCGTGAAGACCTCGCCATTATCCCACAGGACGGCGCTCCAGGTGTTGTGGCTTGCCGAGAGTGAGCCGCGCAGGGTGATGGCAATGGTTTTCAGGTTGGGGAAGCGCTCCTTGAGCTTGTTGCAGACGTGGACATAGGCTTCGGCCTCGACGTTGCCGCTGGTGACATCGACCTCGGGGGCGTGAATGCCGAAGACCTTGGCGGCGTCCTCCTCGTTGCCGATGGCGACGTCGGTGTAGCTGACCAGCTCTTCCATCACCTCGCCGGGTCGCTTGCCCCACTTCCACAGTTTGCTGCGGTAGTTAAGGTCGCAGGAGATGGTGACGCCGGCTTTCTTGGCGGCTTTCACACCCTCCAGACAGACGGCGGCTGCGCTCTCTGAGATAGCCGGTGTGATTCCGGTCCAGTGGAACCAGCCGGCTCCCTCGAAGGCTGCATCCCAGTCTACCATGCCGGTCTCAATTGTCGCAAGTGCTGACCCGGCGCGGTCATAGATGACTTTGCTGCCGCGCTGGACGGCACCGGTCTCCAGGAAGTAGATGCCCAGACGGTCGCCGCCGCGCACGATGTGACTTGTGCCGACGCCGTACTGGCGGATGTAATTGAGGCAGGCATCGCCGATGTCGTTCATGGGTAGCCGGGTGACGTATTCGACAGGCAGGCCGTAGTTGGCGGCCGAGACGGCCACGTTGGCCTCACCACCGCCATAGATGACGTCAAAGCTACGGGCCTGTGTGAAGCGCTGGAATCCGGGGGGGGCCAGGCGCAACATGATCTCACCGAAGGCTACGATTTTCTTCATAACTCACTCCTTTGGTTATTGACATCAGTCTGCATATCTTATATCCTGCCATGTGGCTGTCAAGAAACGGAGGTGTGGTTGTGCACAAGATTCAGGACCTGGTAGACCCGATACGCGACATTCACGCGCAGATGCGCGATGCTGTTCTCGCCACAACAGAGGCCGCGGCCACCAGGGTCGATGGCGTTGCGGAGCTCTCCCGTGTAGCCCACGATGGGGCGGGGGACACGATCTATGCCATAGATCGCGTCAGCGAAGAGGCACTGGTGTATGCCTTTGAGGAGACCGTGGCTCGGATCGCACCTGTGGTGCTGATTGCTGAAGGTCTGCCCGACGGGGGGCAAGTCGTGCTCCCACGGGGGACGCCGGAGGCCAATGCGGTGTGGCGGATACTTGTGGATCCCATCGACGGCACGCGCGGCTTGATGTACCAGAAGCGCAGCGCGTGGATACTGACCGGGGTGGCGCCGAACCGGGGCGACGCCACCTCGCTCTCTGATATCGTCTTTGCCGTGCAGACGGAGGTGCCGCTGGTCAAACAGCATCTCGCGGACCAGGTATGGGCTGTGCGTGGGGAGCAGGTGCAGGCCGAACGGCTGAATCGGGTCACCGGCGAGCGCACGCCCCTGGCGCTCACGCCCTCCTCGGCACCCTCGATCGCGCATGGATTCGTGACAGTGGCCCGCTTCTTCCCCGGTGCGCGCGAGGTCCTGGCAGCTATTGACGATGAGATGGTGGCCGAGGTTCTGGGTCCGGTCAAGGCGGGAAAAGCACAGTGTTTCGAGGACCAGTACATCTCGACCGGCGGGCAACTCTATGAGTTGATGGTGGGGCACGATCGCTTCGTGGCAGATCTGAGGCCGTTGACCGAGAAGCTGCTTGCTGAGCAAGGGCTGGCGCTCGGATTGTGCTGCCACCCGTATGACATTTGCACGCTGTTGATCGCGGAGGCGCTTGGCATTGTGGTGACGGCACCCGATGGGAGTGCGCTGGACGCATCACTGTCGGTCGATCCGGATGTGGCGTGGGTGGGGTATGCGAACGCTGCGATCCGCGAGCAGGTTGAGCCGGCGTTGCGGGCGGTGCTGCTGCGGCGTGGGCTGCTGTAGGGCGATGTGCAGTGGCGATGACAGCGCAAGTCCACAAATGCCTGGTGACGCAGGGCGTACGCATGTCGACCTCAACCTGGTCGATGGACGCCACGGCACACCGGAGAGGCAACTCCTTCTGCCGTACAGACGATCGGGCGAACTCTCGAGTTCGCTGGATCGTCTTCTGGCTCTACGGACCAGTCGGGTGCCAAGAAGTTCCATTGTGGAATGCCCTGGAACACCCGGGACACGGCCCAGACGCCGCGCTGCAGACGGCGATGCGGGGCAGTCTGGGTGTGTTCCGTGGCGACTGCGCCACCAGCTGCAGTTCTGACCGCCCCAGAAGACGTGCCACCGGCACGTCTGTACGAAGCTCTTGTTGACATGCGTACGCCCTGCCTGGTGACGCGGTGTCGGATGGTTAGATCCATGGTATGCTTACAGCAGGGCGTACTCATATGTGAGCGAGGAATGAGCCATGTCAGATAAGCCGTATACGAAGAAGCAAGGCCAGTATCTGGCCTATATCCATACCTACACGCTGCTTCATCAACAGCCACCGTCACACGCCGAGATGATTGAGTTCTTCGGTGTGACACCACCGTCTGTGGTCAGTATGCTGAACAGATTGGAGTCGCGCGGTCTGATTGCACGTGAGCCCGGCGTCGCTCGCTCAGTGCGAGTGCTCTTGGCGCCGGAGGAACTGCCGCGTCTGGTGGGGCCCGATGAAGCTGCGCCCGACGGCCCACAGCCCCTGGCCTCGGACACCGGTCTTGAGGATGTGCCATGGTCTGAAGATCTTGCTCCAATCTACCAACTCCGAATCGATCTGGATGATGCTCGCCCGCCGATTTGGCGCCGGGTTCTGGTTCCCGCGGATATCACGTTTGGTGACCTACACATCATTATCCAGGCTGTGATGGCGTGGGGTGGGTATCACCTGCACCTTTTCACGGCGGAGGGATGGGATATCGGTGTTCCGGATTTCGATGAGCCGTGGACGAGTGATTTCCTGGAGGAAGATCTTGAGTTGGTGCAAGACTACCTCACTGATGTTGGTGATCGCGTCAAGTATGAGTATGATTTCGGCGACGGGTGGATGCACACCATCAAACTTGAGAAGATCACGGAGCCTGACCCTAGACAGCATTACCCCGTGTGTATCAAGGGCCGCCGCGCATGCCCCCCGGACGATGTCGGCGGCACGTGGGGATATGCCGATTTCCTCGACGCACTCGGCGATCCGTCTCACCCCGACCACGATGGAATGTCGGAGTGGATCGGCGGAGAATTCGATGCTGAGGCATTCGATCTCGGAGCCGCCAACGCGCGTCTCGGCGGCATTGATCTACCTCCGGCCAATGACTCTTCCAGGCATGAAGCTGTTGCTCCCCATCTCCTGACAATCCGGCGTTGGCAGATGATTGATCCTGATGCTCTCTGGGAGACCGCGCTGATGCTCGCGCGGGGTGAGCCGCCTCCCACTCTGGGGAGCGTAATGCAGCGCGTTCTGGCGTCCGAGAGTCCCAAGGCACTTGTTGATGCGTTGTGGGATATCAATCCCCTGCTGATCGACGCGTGGGCTGATCGCGTGGTCAGCTATGGCACGAGGATCATTCCTTTTCTGGTTGATGGTTTCAGAGCTGCGGAGCGGTCTGAGCCCATTGGGGATCGCGCATGGTACCGTGATCACATTGTCCTGGTTCTGGCGCGCCTGGGGGTGCCCGCGATCCCGGATCTCTTGCGGATCTATGAATTCGCCCCCCAGACCTCCCGCGCTCTGATCTGTGTAGCCCTCGGCCGGCTTGGTGCGCGTGAATACGCGGATCTGATCTGGAAGGAGATTGATGACAATCCCCTGGATGATGGTACCGGCGGCTTCGTGGGTCCATTGTGGGCTCTGATCGATCTTGGCGATCCACGTGCTGCCGATGTGTTGATTGAACTACTCGAAGAGGGCCTCCTTTTCCACGAGCTGTGGGCGATGCTCAGCCGTGCTGGAGATGCGCGGGCATTGTTCCCCCTGCTTGCGGCTACTGCGGTAGTCTCTGAGGAGCTCCAGTCTGAGTTGGCGTTCACGTTGGCGGCGATTGCTCGCCGCTTGGGACGTGAGGCTTCGATTGAGGCCCTGACGCCTCTGGGAGAAGTTGCGGCTCCTGATGGTACGCCACTCTCAGTTGCTGACGTGGTGGACGCGGTGTTGGCGTCAAAAGAGGAAGAGGTAAATGCCCACTTCAGCCTCTACTATCGAGCCCCCAGTCCAGAGGAAGAGGCGGAGATTGTAGGACGTCTGGCTCAGCAGCAAGGGCAGAATGCGGGCCCGGATTGGGACGAGCAGGATGAACTGGGGCTACTTGGCGATGTCCCGTGCCTTGATGATGATGACGCGCCGGCCGACGCTGGGGGGATGACCGCCCTGCTGGGGCAACCTGGCGCAATGGGTCTACCAACATCCCACTTTCCAAATGGGCGTCCACTAGCTCTGCCGGGCCGAAACGACCTATGTTGGTGTGGAAGCGGCAAGAAGTATAAGCACTGCCACTGGCGCGAGGATCATCTGGGCGATACCGGTTGAGCCGGTGCCGTCAAGAGAGCCAGGACTGCCTGGGAGGATCTCGAATTAGAAAGCAACGTGCCCGACTTCGGGCACGTTGCTCTGTTAACAGGTATCTACCTAACTGATCTGGTAGTTGGGCGGCTCCTTGGTGAGGACCACGCTGTGCGGGTGACTCTCGATCAAGCCGGCACTGGTGATGCGGGTGAAGCGCACCTTGGCACGCAGTTCCTCAAGGTTGGCGGCGCCGGCGTAGCCCAGGCCCGAGCGCATCCCGCCCATCATCTGGTAAATGTAGTCGTGCAGCGGTCCCTTGTAGGGAACGCGTGCCTCGACGCCCTCGGGGACCAGCTTGCCGCTGCCGCTCTGGCCCGTGCCATAGCGGTCGCGTCCGTAACCTCGCATGGCTCCCAGGCTGCCCATGCCACGATACTCCTTGTAACGGCGCCCATCGTAAAAGACGACCTCGCCGGGGGATTCGGCCAGACCGGCGAGCATACTGCCCAACATCACCAGTTGGGCGCCCGCGGCGATGGCTTTGACGATATCACCACTGTATTTGATCCCGCCGTCGGCAATGACCGGTATGCCGTAGGCAGCAGCTGTCTTGCTGCAGTTGTAGATCGCCGTCATCTGTGGCATGCCGGCGCCCGAGACGATGCGCGTCGTGCAGATGGAGCCGGCTCCGACGCCGACTTTGACGGCGCTGGCTCCAGCCTCGATCAGGGCGACCGTGCCTTCGGCGGTGACGACGTTGCCGGCGACGATCGGGAGATCTGGTGCCACCTCCCGGATGCGGTGGATGGCGCGCAGCACGCCGGCCGAGTGGCCGTGTGCGGTATCGATGACGACGATATCCAGCTCAGCTGCTCGCATCAACTCCACGCGGTGTTCGAGGTCTGGGCCGACTCCTACCGCAGCTCCGGCGACAAGCCGGCCCTGGCTGTCGGAGGTGGCATTGGGGAAGTCGTGTGCCTTCTGAATATCCTTGACCGTGATCAGGCCCTTGAGGACGAAGTCGTCGTCGACGAGTACGAGCTTCTCAATGCGGTGTTGGTGGAGAAGGCGCTTGGCATCGTCAATGCTGATGTCCACGGGCGCAGACACGATGTTCTCCGAGGTCATGAACTCCGTGACGGGTCGGTCATAGTCCTTGGTCTCCACGAAGCGGAAGTCGCGGTTGGTGAGGATGCCCACCAGGTGGTTGTCAGCTTCCGTGATGGGCACGCCGCTGATATGGTAGGTCGACATAATCTCTTCGGCGTCGCGAAGGGTCGCCGTTGGCGGCAATGTGATCGGATCAACGATCATGCCCGACTGAGATCGCTTCACCTTGGCAACCTCGGCTGCCTGATCTTTGGGTGACATGTTACGGTGGATGATGCCCAGTCCACCCTCCCGTGCCATCGCGATTGCCATCGCCGATTCGGTCACGGTGTCCATTGCAGCAGAGATCAATGGAACCCCGAGATGGATTTCATCGGTCAGCCGGGCGCTGATGTCGGTCTCGTTCGGCAGCACCTCGGTGTATCCGGGGACGATCAGAACGTCATCGAACGTCAAAGCTTCCTGCTGAGTGAACAGCTCATCATTGGTCATCTGTAGTTCCTCCCTCTGGTGGTCGCTTAATCCATTATAGTCACAAAAAACGTTAAAACGTTGGAACGTTCCAACGTTTTAACGTTAAAGGTGCCCGCACATTGACCTATCCCCTATCCCATCTTCGTAATGATGGCGTCCGCCAAGGCTTGAGTGCCGACGACTTTGGCGTCGGGGCGGCCGGGCTTCAGGTCGGGCGTGACCACGGCACCTTCTGCGACGACCTCAGCCACAGCGGTCTCGACGCGGGTTGCGGCATCGGTCTCGCCGAGATGTCGCAACATCAGGGCCCCGGTCAGGATGGCAGCGATGGGATTCGCCTTGTCCTGCCCGGCGATATCCGGCGCGGAGCCATGGACGGGCTCAAAGACGGCCAGGTCATCGCCGATATTGGCGCCGGGGATGACGCCCAGGCCGCCGATCAGGCCGGCGCACAGGTCGCTGACGATGTCGCCGTAGAGGTTGGGGAGGACTAACACATCGTAGGCTTCCGGCTGGAGGGCGAGTTGCATGCACATGTTGTCGACGATCAGGTCCTGGAAGTCGATGTCGGGATAGCTCTGAGCGACCTCGCGGGCGACCTTCAGGAAGAGCCCATCGGTCACCTTGAGGATATTGGCCTTGTGCACAGCCGTCACCTGCCGGCGACCATTGCGCTGTGCGTACTCGAAGGCATAGCGCACCACGCGTTCCGATGCTCTCCGTGTGATGATGCGGATCGCCTCGGTGGCCTGATCGGCGATCACCTCGTGCTCGATGCCGACGTAGAGGCCTTCGGTATTCTCCCGGACGACGACGACGTCGACGCTGGGTCGCGAACGCGGGAGCCCCGGCATAGTGCGGGCCGGCCGGACGTTGGCATAGAGGTCGAGTGCTTTGCGGATGGCCACGTTGACGCTGCGAAATCCGGAGCCGATCGGGGTCGTTATCGGGCCCTTGAGGGCGATCCCGGTGGCTCGAATGGCATCCAGCACCGATGCCGGCAGCGGGGTCCCCGCTGCTTCTACCACGCCTGCGCCGGCGTGATGGACATCCCACGTGAAGGACAATCCGGTGGATCCAAGCACCCGGCGTGCGGCACTGGTCACTTCGGGACCGATCCCATCTCCGGGGATGAGTGTAATCGTATAGGGTTGGGTCATCGTTTCACACTCCTGCCGACCGGATGTAGTTGAGCATGCCGCCTGCCAGGAGGGCCTTGCGTTCGCGCTCCGACAGCTTGGGCACCAACGTGTAGGTCAACCCCTTGGTGGTATTCACCGCGACCAGCGGGTCGCCGCTTTCTACGCCCTTGCGGACGCCGGAGAAGACGATGTAGTCGCCTTGCTCTATGGTGTCGAAGTCGGCCCCATCGCGGAAGACCACCGGCAGGATGCCGGCGTTGATCAGGTTGGCGTGGTGAATCCGTGAGAACGACTTTGTGATGACTGCCTGGACGCCCAGATACATCGGCGCCAGGGCTGCGTGCTCGCGGCTCGACCCCTGTCCATAGTTGGCGCCACCTACCAGGATGCCGCCCTGCCATTCCTTCGCGCGGTTCACGAAATCGGCGTCGACCCTGGCGAAAACGAACTCGGATATGGCCGGGATGTTGGAGCGTAGGGGGAGGATCTTTGCCCCGGCCGGCATAATGTGATCGGTCGTGATGTTGTCGCCTACTTTGATGAGGACCTTGCCCTGAACTTTGTCTGCCATAGCCGTGCCGATGGGGACCGTCTTGATGTTCGGCCCACGGATGATCTCGATCTGGGCGGCTTCTGCCGCCGGCAACGGTGCGATGATCATGTTATCATTTGTCGGGTATTGGCTGGGCGGGTCGAAGGTGGTGGGGTCACCCAGGTCAATCGGACTAGTGATCTTGCCCGCCAGTGCCGTCGCCGCGCACGTCTCGGGGCTGGCCAGGTAGGAACGATCGTCTGCCGTGCCGCTGCGGCCCTTGAAGTTGCGGTTGAAGGAGCGCACCGTGGCGATGCCCGTCGCCGGTGCTTGCCCGATGCCCAAGCAGGGACCGCAGGCCGACTCCAGCACGCGCACGCCGGCATCAATCAGGTCCGCCAGTGCGCCGTTCTCGGCGATCATCGTGAAGACCTGCTTGCTGCCCGGCGTAACGGTCATACTGACCGACGGATGGACCTGCCTGCCCTTGAGGATTGCGGCGATGATCATCAGGTCCTCAAACGATGAGTTCACGCACGAGCCGACGCAGACCTGGGCCACGGGGAGGCCCGCAACCTCGGCGACGGGCACAACCTCGTCAGGCATTGAGGGTTGTGCGATCAGCGGCTGCAGAGTGCCAAGGTCAAGCTCGATCACTTCGGCATAGCCGGCATCGGCATCAGCCGACAGTGCTTTCCAGGCGTCCTCACGGCCCTGTGCGGCCATATAGCTGCGCGTTCTCTCGTCGCTCGGGAAGATGGATGTGGTGGCGCCCAGCTCTGCGCCCATATTGCAGATCGTGGCGCGCTGATCCACCGTGAGCGTCGCGACGCCGGGACCGAAGTACTCCATAATCTTTCCCACGCCGCCCTTGACCGATAGACGGCGCAGCATCTCAAGAATAACGTCCTTGGCGGTGACCCACGGGCCCAGCTCGCCCGTAAGGCTGACACCCACGATCGCGGGCATCACGGTGTAGAAGGGGCCACCGCCCATCGCCACGGCGACATCCAATCCGCCGGCGCCGATGGCCAGCGCGCCGAGCCCGCCCGAGTTGGGCGTATGGCTGTCCGATCCCAACAAGGTCTTGCCGGGCTCGCTGAAACGCTCCAGTTGTACCTGGTGGCAGATGCCGTTGCCCGGGCGCGAGAAATAGGCCCCGAAGCGTGCTGCCGTGCTCTGCAGATACCGGTGGTCGTCGGCATTGCGGAAGTCGGCCTGAAGCATGTTGTGGTCAACATAGCTCACAGAGCGTTCCGTGCGTACGCGGTCGAGGCCCATCGCCTCGAACTGCAGCCAGGCCATCGTGCCGGTGGCATCCTGAGTGAGCGTGTGATCGATGCGGAGGCCGATTTCCTGGCCCGGCACGCTATCACCCTCGACGAGGTGTGCTGCAATGATCTTCTCTGCGAGTGTCTGTGCCATGGATCTCTCCGTTGTTGTGAAGGTGAGAATCAGCGAATCAGCGAATGGGAGAATGGGAGAATGGGAGACAAGGAGAATCAGCGAATGGGAAACGCCTGTTTGTGCGATCAGGAGTCTCGCTCATTCGCTCATTCGCTGATTCTTCCATTCTTCCATTCTTCCATTCTTCCGTGTCTCCTACCGCTCCTCGATGGGATGGTAGACGCGGTTCTTGGGGCCGACGTACTGGGCCGACGGGCGGATCAGGCGGTTGTTGGCATATTGCTCCATCACCTGCGCCGTCCAGCCGGCAACGCGGCTGATGGCAAAGACAGGGACGAAGAGCTCCAGCGGGATGCCCAGCATATAGAGCACCGGTGCGGCGTAGAAATCGACGTTGGGATTGAGGCCCTTCCGGCTTGCCAAAGCCTCGGCAACCGCAGTGGCGAGTTCGTAGAAGTGGAAGTCTCCCAGTTCGGCGCATTGCTGGTAGAGTCGTCTGCGCAGATAGGCCGACCGGGGATCAGGTACGGTCTTGTAGACCCGGTGGCCGAAGCCCATAATCCGCTGCTTGCGCGCCAGTGCGTCGGTGATGTAGGATTCCACGTTGTCGACATCCTCGATTTCCAACATCATCTGCATCGCGCGGACGTTGGCGCCGCCGTGCAGAGGGCCCTTGAGCGTGCTGAGAGCGGTTGTGATCGCTGAATACATATCGGACAAGGTGGCAGCCGTGACGCGCGCTGCGAAGGTGGAAGCATTGAATCCATGATCGACCATCAGCAGCATCGCCATAGCCATCGAGTCGGCCTGCATCTTGGTGGGCACGGTCCCGTTGAGCATATAGAGGAAGTTGGCCGCGTGTGAGAGATCCGGGTCAGGGCGAATACGATCCAGGCCCTGCTGATGGCGATAGACATGGGCGACGATGGTGGGGAACTTGGCCAGGAGCCGGCGGGCCTTGATAAGATTGGTGGTCCGGCTTCGGTCTCCGTCGTCGGGATCCGAACACGAGAGCGCCGAGACCGCGGTGCGCAGGGCATCCATGGACTCGATGTTTTTCGGGAGCATTGTCAAGATGTCCCAGACCCTGTGGTCGATGTCCCTGTCGGCGACGAGACTCCTGGTGAATTCGTCGAGTGCGTCGCGCGTGGGCAGTTCCCCGTGCCAGAGGAGATAGACGGTCTCCTCAAACGTGGAATGGGCCGCCAAGTCTCCAATGTCGTAGCCGCGGTAGCTCAACGCGCCGCGCTCTCCATTGACCGCTGTGATCTCGGTACGGGCAATGACGACGCCGGCCAGGCCCTCGTGTATTGACATCGTCTGACGCTGCGTGTCCCCCACGACATCGCCGGCATCTGACGGTGAAGCTTCCGCGATGGTCGCTTTCACCGAATCTACATAGACCTCGTGTGACATAATTCCCTCCCTATGGCTGAATCCCTGGCTGTCTCCGATAGTGCCGCACACAGACCCCTCTGTATTGCCCTGCGTCACACGCGTATCCCGGCCTAGTATAACAAAAGCCAGCCTACTTGCGGTAGGCTGGCTGATTTTTTCAGGTCTTTGGTTAACCAAACAGCATCAACTGCCCCCGCTGGAATTGTGGGTTCGGCTGCAGCTTGCCAGGCTGTCGGTTAGCCAAAAGGATGTTCATCGTGCTTTCGACTCTCCAGGTATCTGATAATAGATAGACTTTAACACGAGATGCACGGAAAGTCAAGCGCAGGCGGAGCCCTCACCCTAGCCCTCTCCCATCCGATGGGAGAGGGGACCGGAGGGGGTGTTGAATCGCTGAATCGCTGAGGCAGATGAGATCGCTGAGGGGGGGCTGCTGCGGAAATGGACCACCTGCAATCACGCTGCAAGGGATCGTCAGATCCCGTCTTTGGGTTGGGCGCTCGACGCATACGAACTGTGGCGATTCGAAGAAGGTCCAAAAGCCTCGGCCCGAGCAGACTCGGGTCGAGATCAGGCGAAAGGCTTTAGGCCCCACGTCGCGCTCGATTTTCGCCCTGCTTGGTGTGCGTGCGCCGGCGGATATGTAGCTTACTCGGAAGTTGCGCGGAGTGGCTCTGTAAAATGGGTTTGTTTCGCAAAAATGGGGATCTCATTCCCGGCCCTGGGTGATTTCGACGCCGCGGCCGCCGCCGCCGCGGCCGCCGCCGCGGAGGCGGGTGAGGCGCTCGAGGCGTGAGAGGGCACGGTCGAGCCGGCGCTGCAGGGCGCCCTCGTAGCGGGCGTATTTGAGGGCGGTATCCACGGGTGGGAGGCTGCGGGAGGCGTCCTCGATGGCCTGGCGGTGGGCGAGGAGATCGGAGAGTCTGTCCTGAAGCGCGGCGAGACGTTCCCGGGCAGCCCGGTGTATCCCGTCATCGCCGACGACACAGAAACCGGGGTCCAGGGTCTCCATGTGGGCGCGCAACTCAGCCACGCTGCCCAGCACCGCTTGGAGGGCGTCGATCTCGTTCCTGATCCGGTCGGCGGCGTTGGGGATGGAAGAGGGGAAGAGCCTGGACCATGCCTCGGCATGGGCGAGGTCGCGCGTACAGTCATCCTGGCTGCGGGCGATGGCGCCGGCCTCGGCACGGTAGAGGCGGGCGAGGCGCCAATAGATGACGGCGACTTGCTGGACAAGGAGCTCCTCGACGGGGTTGGCGGGCGAGAAGGCGCTGGAGAGGGTGGTCAGGAGCTGATCGAAGGCCTCGTGGGATTCGTAGGGTTTGAGGGCGTCGGGGATGACGGCCTTGGCGAGGATGCCGTGGGTGAGGGCGTTGTAGCGGACGGCGTCTCGACCCTCGGGGGTGCGGGGCCCGGTGGAGAGCTGGGCGTTGGCTCTGTTGGCGGCTAGCTGTTTTTCGGTGACGCGTTTGGGGCCGGTCATGCGGAGAACCTCCTTGCATAGAAACTTAGTTCTATTATGAGGGCAGTGGGAGGCGTTATCAAGGCTGCAGCCGGCCCAATTCTGGGCGGGGTGGGGAAATCCGTGGGTTTGGGGGAGACCTTTGAGCTTTTCCTTGCCACGCAGAGCCATCTCAGCAACGCGAAAAGCTCAAAGGTCTCTTTGGGGTAGCGAGTGGACTATTTGCGAAGTGGGCTCCATGTGCTTCCGCACACCACGCAAGCATGAAAACGCAGGACCCGTTCTGCTCGGGCCGGTGTCAGCCCCGACTGCGTCGGGGGCGCGTGCCCGTCTTTGTGTCGAGCGTTTCGCAGAGGGGCGCGATCACCAGCGGACATTGAGCTATTCTCGGAGTAGACCTCATGTTCGGTCGCGCACACCGCGCAGGATGAGAATGCAACGCGCGCGAGGGCGAACACGACGGTTCGCCCTACGCGGATGGCAGAGGCGATGTGTGGTTGTTTTCGGAGTAGTAGCTCCAGCGCCTCGCGGTAGGCACTCTCAAGCGGCAGCTGCAGATCCACGGACGGATCTGCCTGCTGGAAGCCCACACACATCAGGCACATCACGTGCAGGCCGCTGAAGCTTTCGTCCTCATAGGCGGTCACGTGGTACTTCTTCTCTGACGACGCACAGTCCAGGCCGCCGCTGCCCAGGTGTGAAGCTCCCCGGCACTCTCACAGGCGCCCGCACCCGACGACTTGAGGGGGGGCGGATCTGGGTAGGACAGCGTTCCGCCGCCACGGCGGGCAACCGGATCTCTGGGCCTGCCTCAACGCGGCCTTCAGTTGGGCCCTACATCCAGTTGCGCCA
>Ga0114918_10002645_pt1 | contig 15978 bp, 27 predicted proteins | sample LantaG_FD_87015 | JGI IMG/M metagenome (GOLD analysis project Ga0114918, IMG submission 87015) | Deep subsurface microbial communities from Baltic Sea to uncover new lineages of life (NeLLi) - Landsort_02402 metaG | ecosystem: Environmental > Aquatic > Marine > Oceanic > Sediment | place...
GTCTATGAGCTCCGCCTTTGTAGCTTTTTTCATAGCCTACCCCCGCTTTTCTTTTGCAATCTTTCGGTTATGATCCGGAGTACACAGAGACTGCCAGTTTCCCTCGTTCCAAAGTAAGTCAGGATCTCCGTTGTGTGGTACTGTGTGGTCAACGGTAGTGGCAAGTCTTGTTATCCCCCTGGCCTGGCACATTACGCATAGTGGGTTTCTTATTAAGAACAGTGCCCGCTTCTTTCGCCATCGATAACCATATCCCCTGGCAGCCGCTGACGGCCTGGTATCCGGTGCAACCTTAACACTGTCCCCTGAGTGTGTTCTCGCACTGACAGGCATACCGTATCCCTAATAAAAAAACCTGGCAGGATCGCTGATAGTTTTCAGCATCCAGCCAGGCTAATCTGCGTAGAGTAAGCTCGGCGTCTATATTAACTTATCGGAATCTTTTTGTTATTCCATTAGGCCATATCAGGTCAATCTGTTTCACTTTCTTGTGGTCAACATGCACCTTGCAGCCAAACTCAATCGAACCAAACTCCAGCTCTGTCGCCATCCGTTTCAGTTCAGCTAACATCTTACCTACAACCTCCTCATCCGTCAAAGGTTTTTTATTGTTTTCGTCCATCCTTGGCCTTAACTTCTTTTCTCTCAAAGATTTATCTTTGCAATTTTACTTTTGTTTGCGAGCGGTTACTGTTCCTCGATCTCGTCTTGTATCTGTTCCTCGATCTCGTCTTGCATCTTTTCCTTTGCCAGCTCGATCGCCTTCAAGCCCCTTTTCAATTTTGATCTATCGTCTCTCCTGAAAATATAGCTGCAACCGACTTGATGGCCGATCCTTTTGATTACGTTTATAAAATCAGCTGAGATCTGATGTGTGGGCAAGCCCAGCCTTTTATTCATCCAGTTGCAAAAGTCAAATAACTTTTCGGTCGGTACGTAGATGCTGGTCTGTTCCTTCTCACCATAAAATCGAATACTGAGTCCATCGTCCGCCAGATCGACAAAGCATATACCGCGGCCGTCTCTGCCGAATTTATAAGAGACTATCGTCTGTTCAATATCTATATCGATATCATCACTCATCAGCCTTGCTCCACTTCTGCCTGATATTTTTTCAATGCAGCCAGCGTTTCTTTGACACTATCTACACAACCTTGATGTTGTGCTTGCTGCCATCCCAGCATAGTGATAAAGTCCTCGACTTTCTCTCTATCCTGCAATGCCCTAACAGCTTCACCTAAACTTTCGACTGTCCACTTGTTTGTTATTTTTAATCCTGATGCCTTTTCAAATATCCGCGCAGCCTCAATTATTTTCCCGGCTTCACCCACATCTTTCAGGGCTTTTTCTGTGCCTTCTTTGTAACCTTCATCATGGCCACATTGATTCGCTTCTCGTAACGCTTTAGCTGACGGATCCTGTCGATACATATTGCGTACGATAGACATAAGCAGGCCCCGATCGAGTGGTGGGGGTTTTTGTAAAGCTGGCGATCTTTTAATGCTCAATCCGCTCCCCCAAGGTATCATCAGTCCCCAGTGTGATGGCAATTCAGCCAATTCAACAATAGAAACATCACCGACAACCAGCCACCATCTATCGCAGAACTGGCTAATATTTTCAGCTTTTCTTGGCCTCTGTATTTCTTTGAGTAAATCGTTACGAGTGACTTTTATTTCAAAGCCATGTATTTCAAAACCCCCGCTCGGCCAGAGATTAAAAAGCAAAGCATCGGCCGTTGTGCCATGATAAAAACCAGTTGAATCTCTCACTTCGTCAAGCAGAATAACACCGTTACCAGAGTATTTATTATGCAACCGTTCTCTGACTTGTTCTGTTGTCAACTTCATCTTTCAATTCATCTTTACTAATTGCCACTGAAATATATCCCACTCTCTCATATCCACGTCCTCTATCAACAACCAGGCCCTGGCAATACCAATCCTGTGATAACTTTCCGGCAGGACAATACTCGGATTACATTCGCCGTGACCGCAGCAGTGCCCTCGCGTATCAATCCCATTTTTCCAAAGGTATTTCAAAACCTTGACGCAGCATTTGTCCGCTGAAATAGTCCTGACTTCTTTGCCCTCATCAATCCCCGCCGGCAGCTCCAGCACAACCTGTTCACCTTTCCGACACATCCTTCACCTTCTGTTTTTTACCACTGAACCTTACCAGTTTTTATTGAAGCCAAGCTAACAATGCAGGCAACGGCAATATCAATAAGCTCGTCCTCAACAGATGTTGGGTAAGCAGTCTTGGCCTTTTGTTCCTCTATGGTTAAAGGATTCTTATCCCGAACAGCTTTGTTAAATTCCTCTACTTCATCGGCAACAACGCCCTTCATTTCATGCCGGCTTATAAGTATTCCCCGGCCTTTTTGTTTGAGTCTGAATGTGATTTTCTCCTGTAAATCACGAAAGGTTTCATTGATTTCCGTTTCAGTTAGTTGTGGTCTTTCCGTGTTTTTCATTTTGCTTCCTTTCTGCGATCTCAATCGCCCATCTCATTTTGATATTTCTATTCCTGCATCGATGCAATACTGCTTATATCCTTCTGCAAATTTAATCGCCTGTCTCAGTGGCCTGCCGCACAGATCAATATGCTGTTTTTTTGTTCCTATATGGTCTACCTTAATTTTTCGAACACCAAAATTCTTGGCCGTATCTACTAATCGTTCTCTATCCTGATCCAAAAGGTGTGCCGCCTCTCTCGATTTCTTAAAGACCGCCGGAGCTCCTGGGAACACTCCCGGATCGCTGAACAAATGCAGTGCTTGTCCGCCTGCAGCGGCGAACTTATATGCCTCAAAGATTTGGTTCTCCTCAAACAATTTCATTTCAAAATCTCTGGATTAAATGATTACCCATAATTCCAACTTTGAACCAGTCTCGGGTTATGCGTCTCGCTTCTCCATCATCAAAAGCTTTGCACGAAAATATATCAACATACACACGCTCAAGCAGAGTGAGAGTATGAATCACAACACTGCTGGTTAGGATAAACTGAATTGCACTAACGCCTACCAAATGGGGCTCGGTTTCTTTCTCATCATCCGGCACACCCTCATCATCCCAAAAGTGCAAAGTTTCTGGCTTCATATCTATCGCTTTACACAATGCTTTCATATAGCCCTCGATACTCTTACGATTAAAAGTTGAAGGATCGCATTGTCGGCAATCCAACAGCAGCTCCGGACCGTAAGCACCAGTAAGAATCGTTTTCCCATCAAACTTTGTTTCATGCAGCATAACCCTTGCGATATCGTTCATCATCATCTTTTAACCTTTCGAGTATCTGTGTTAGTAAACGGAAAGCCATCCAGGAAATCCGCCAAGTCTTTTTTTATAAAAAAGTTTTTGTGATATTGTCTGCAGAGCTTTGTTGCTATGATGCCGAACCGTCTCCACGGTATTTTGCTCTGCCGATAATTCAATTTGCCTATCTTGTAGAGGTCAACGAAGCTTTGCGTTCTGCGTATTATCTCTAACGACTGTGCCGCATCCATGACCGGCTCCAGGCTCACCCAAGTCTCAATACCTTTTTCTTTTGCAAGCTTGATAGCCCTTATTCGATCCGCCGGTAGCGCGGCTCCTGGCTCGATCTGTTTGGATCTGCTCTCATCCAAAAACGTTAGCGTTGTCGCAAAGGCATCGTATTGACCGTACAAATCGAAGTCCGGCACTGCTCGCATACCACCCTTTGTAAGTATCTGAAACGGTATATCGTTTGCCCTGAGTATTTTTAGTATCTCTCTCGTCAGGCCGAGCTCGTTATTGAGCGGCTGGTATGGGTCACAAGTGAAACAAAGCAAGACTCTCTCGTCTGTGCCGGCGATCTGTGGAGCGTCTTTTCTTACGTTTTCAAGCACCCCTGCTTTGGGTAGTTGTTTTGTAAAAAAATCCGGATTGTGTGTTACATCCGGACCATAACAATAATCGCATCTGTGACCACAGCCTTTATAGTGATTGATCGCCAGATATGAAAACTCCTGGGCTCTGCCTGTGGGTCTGTAGATTATCCGCATGGCTTCTCCTGTGTAAAGCATAAATAGTTTTTCCTGTTTGCCTTGTCGCTGTATACTTTAACTTTCCTTATACCCATCAACCAAAGCCAGTCCTTGATCTTTTGCAGGCCGTTTCTCCAGAAAAGCGTAGGTATCTTTTCCAGCATGGCTGGAGTGTACCCCAAATCGCACAGTAGGGCCTTCGGTATTGAGCCGTAGACGCTTTGAATGGCCGTTAGGTATATAATAGCCCCCTTTTTCAATTTGCGGCTTAAAACGAGCTTGAGCTGTTTATACGGCAAGCCGTAAGCATCCAGGTCAATCACGTCAAAGACGGTCAAATCCATACTGCCTAAAAATCTCAGATTATCGCCGACAAGGTATACGCCGGACTTGCCTCTCTCTTTCTCTATTGATAATAGCTCGACCTGCAGTTTCGGCCTGAGCTCCTGTATCCGCTTCCAGATAAGACCGTTGCCGGCGAAACAATCCAGCACTGTAAACCTTTTCTGTGCCGGCAGATTGTTAAGTCTCAGGTTAACTTTCGTCTCAAAGTAACTATGATCAGTTTGAACCTTGTTCATACTCCACTCCCTCGATGCGTTGAAGCTTTGTTACCAAGGGCTCAAGCTTTGCAAATACTTCCGGCGGAAACGATAGTAATATATGCGTCCGGCTGTAGGGTCGGAGCTCCTCTACTTTATATGTCATATCCGCCAACTCATCGGGCGTTACGGCAAACTCGCTGAGCTCCTCAGCCGTATAGCCGGTCAGCTGCAAAGGGACATTTTTGCTCTTTAGCTCCGCTATGATCTGCCGGACCTGGTCCGCATCCAGCTCCGACAGCTCGGCGATGTGATTGTCGTCAAGCAAACAGCTAAGCTCAAACTCCGGTGTGGGAAAGTCCTGGTAATCAACTGGCACGTACTCCAGGCCAAGTCTCTTAGCTGCCAGGAGTCTGCAGTGTCCATACACGATATAGCCCGACTGCCGGCTTATGGTGATGAGCTGTCTCCACCCTTTTGTTTGTATGATGCCGGCCAGTAGTGCTACCTGTCTCTCCGGATGGTGGTTTGGATTGTCCGGATGTGGTTTCAGCTTATCCGTAGCTTTGAGTCTGCGATAGACGCAGTGGATCTCCGGTCCTTTATAGCGGATCTTTTTCTTGGCCTTGGTCTGTGTCGTTTTCTTGCCCATTTTTTCCATCCTTAAGCAAAACTCTCCAACATTTCATTAAGCAGAATTGCTACCGCTGCGTCTATTGCATCGTCTATCTCTGCCGGCAGTACAGCTTCCTCACTTTCCTGCGCTGTCCGATCAGGCTCACCCCACAAAGTCTCATCATCTATTGGCTCTTGTACTGACATTTTTACCTGCAATCTGTATTCACTTTTTGCCTATGGATTTGATACTTTTCTGCGCGTCGCTAATTCGCAAGTCGATAATTCGAAGCCGCCGTTTCAGGAGTTTTTGCGACTCGCGGGCGTGCTCGATATCTACCTGGCAGTTTCGCAGGCTGGTTGAAAATCCATCTTTGTCGTGTTGAAGCTTTGCCAAATGGCTCTGCAGCTCGCGGAGATACAACTGGTCGTCTTTGTCCAACTTTTGTGATGACATAAGGGTCTCCTTTCGTTTTCTGATCGTTAACTTTTCCGCTTCTTTGTCTTTTTCTTGTCCACTTTCTTTTTCGGCTTTCCGTCCTCATTCAAACCGGCCCAGCACTTCGGCTCCGGATACTCCGTCTCTGATGCCTTTTTATAAATTGCCTTGATATCGATGCCTGTAATTTTAGCCATCGTTTTTGCTCCGGCGATACATTCGTCCGGAGTCTGCGTTATCGGGCCGTTGTATGTCAGCTCAGCTGTAATGCTTTCTTTGGCACGTTGCCAAAGCTCTGCCAGGACTTTTTCCTGGTCAGTCTTTTTTGCAAAGCTCCTCCAGCTGCATCTTTCGATGTGCCGATGGACACCATCCCACTCAGCAAGTTTAGTGCCAAATTCAACAACGAGTGCCATCACCGTCAGGATCTTGTTCTTGGTCGTGATGTCTGATACCTGCTTTTTTTTCAGCAGCTCTATGACCTCTCTGACTGTGACAAACCACCGCTTCTTTTTCAGCAAAGCCCGGCGTTCTTTCAGCGGCCTGGGTTTGGGCTTGCCATCTTTACCGATAGGCCTGGTCTTGCCTTCTGCTGTGCTGGCCTTTGCTCCTTCCGGCAGCTTAATAAATTTCAATTCGCCGGCCTGTGCTCCGAAAACAATCAGTGCTGGCACGGCATCTTTGCCGCCTTCTTTTGCTAATTTCCACTGATAAGCTACAAGGCCATATTGTTGCTCCAGCTGCTGCCTGTCATTATATTTTACGTTTTGGTCGGGCATCACCGCCGCTACAAGATTCGGATACTTTGCCCTGAGCTCCAGAGCTCTCGCTTTTATAAAGGCCGTCATTTTATCGTCCCAGCAATTCCGGTCCAGGCAGCGATCGTTTTTCTTAATCGCTTCGGCGTCAAGAGTATCATCCCAAAGACCTGGCTGGGCACTGCTGCGCTTTGGACACTTGCTGCAGGCCTTGGCCGTTTCTATGAGCTCGGCGTTTGCCACGTCCCAGGGGGCCTGGCTTAAGGCCATCAGCTGCTTTTTCAAAAGCTCGTCAAGCTCCGGTGTTGTCGGCATTTCATCATAAGCAATATCCTCTAATAGTTGATCCTGCACGTCTTTGGGAAATACGGCTATCCTCTGCAGATGTGATGCCGGCCAGCGTGGTATTTCCATATCCTGTTCTGGCTCCGTCAATGCCTGCTGCCAATTCTTGCTGAGGTTCTTTGCCAGGGCGATCCTCTGGCTTACCCATTGAATTGACTTGCCTATCTTTGAGGCTACGGCCTGCCGATCGTTTTTATATTTTGCCAGCAGCATAATCACTGCTTTGCCCTGTTCCATTACCGTCAAGTCCTCTCTCGCAAAATTCTCAGCGAAAGATAACTCGAAGGCTTCCTCGTCTGACATTCCATCGTGGACTATGGCCGGCAAAGTTTTAAGCTGACAGATCTGCGCTGCTATAAGTCTCCGCTCGCCGGCAAGCAGCTCATACTTGCCCTTTTGTTTTGGGTGCTGCCGGACGTGGATCGGTATAAGCACTCCCGATCCCCTGATGCTATCTACCAGGTCGAGAAATTCCTGGGCCTTCTTGTTTATGATGCGTGGATTATCGGGACTCGGCACTATGACATCTATGCCGATATTCTCGTATTGTGGCTTTGTTATTTTCATTTTACTCATGGCTTCTCCTCTGCCGTATGGGATAGGCTCCGCCTGCCACGGCATTAACAGGCGGAGCCCCAAAATCTTATGTTCCTTTTCACTTTGTCGGAGCGGTATTTTTCATCGGGTCATGGATGGCATCGACCGCGTCCTGCGTTGCACCGGATTGATTGTCCTGTAAAACAGACTTCGCCGCCTTAGCGTTGGTGATGTGGTCGCTCTCAAGCAGCTTATCAACCGAAATAATAATCTCGGTAGTTTTCTTTTTGCTTTCGTTGATTTGATTCCGTTGGTTTATGTTCTTGAGAACGCTGCCCACCAAAGGTACCAGCAACATGCCGAGATAGACATAGCCGCGATATGGCTGCGGCAGAAACTTGGCCGCTTCACCCGTACCGGTGGCATAGAGCTGCAGCTCCTGTTCCGGAGTCAGACTATTAGGATCAACCTGTTCGAGAAAAGTCTGCCAGCGCGCAATGATGGCCGTAGCCTTTTGCTTTTCGGATTTCAATTTGGCCAATCTGACGGATGCACTGGCAAGCACTTTTTCAAGCTCCGGCTTCATATCCGGTGGGATGTTTGGGTCCTGCAGTGCCGCCTGAGTATCCGCTATTATCTTTTCCAAATCCCCGATAGCAACATCCACCGTTTGGCTTATAGCGGCTGCCTGGCTGACTATCTGTTTTACGACATCCACCCGCTCTGCAGGTGTGGTGTCACAACCGCTAAAGCTGCAGAGCCCGATACAAAGAATACACACTGTCAATAAAAGTTTTCTGTGATACATTTCTTTCTCCTTTCGATTGAATTATATTGCCTTCAATAATTTCGTTTGTGCCGTAAATCCGGTTTCGTCCTTCACCTTCTGCACGAACAGCCCCTTTTTATTCCTGGCCGTTGACTCGTTTGCTTGCTGAGCCCAGCTCGCCGCCTCTGTAAAAATTGTTATCTCAAGGGTGTTGGCCTGGCACCGCTCTATCAGATGTCTGATTATTCGCGCAAAGGTTGTCCGTTCCCTTCCTGTCGGTCTGAAAATTGCCTCTAAGTTTTCAGCGAGAAGCTTTGCACCCTCCGCGATCCGCTGGTCCAACTCCAACACCATTTCGGCGTGAGCATGAGAGGCCTTCAATCCATTGGTTTTATTATCTGTACTCAATATGGTTCTTGGATTTGGTATAGGTTTGTCAGATCTGACCAATCCATTTGTCAGTTTTGACCGATCCATTTGCCTGAATTGACAAATCCATTTGTCAGAATTGACAAATGTCTTTTCGTCCTGAAAAGCGTACCAGGTGGTCTGATCGTAGCCCTTTGGGCTGTACTGGCCTTTGAGTATGATGCCGCTGTCTATCAGGCCGTCCAGGACCGTCCTGAGCTGCCTGGTCGTCCAGTATGGGAATATCTTTGTGAAAGCCTGGATTGAGCAGTAAGTCCACGTCCGGCCATCGTGCAGGTGCTTTTCGTTGCTCTTGTTTTTTATAACCCAAAACTGCAGGTGCCTGATAACGATGGCTGCGTTGACGCCATACTGTTTGGCAAGCTCTACGTTAAACAGATGCTCCATTTTAAGCCGTCCGTAAATACTATAGTAACGGTTTTTGAATAAGCTCTATCGTACCCTCCACCCTCTGTTTATCTTTTTCTTTGGCCTCTGCCCATTCGAGCAGTCTTTTAGCATCACTACTCTTGACCTTGCTAAGAACAAGCTCCTCACCACCGCTTTTGGCTCCGAACTTTTTGATTACACCGGTGAATTTTATTTTAACTGCCATAGTCATGCTCCCTTGAAAACTCTCCGCTTTCGGTGTCCATTAACGTCCCTGCCTGGGGGTCAATCCCTTAAGTCCTTAAATGTGTCCTGTCTCCAAAACACTTTCCATCGATGTTGGAACCTGCCGGTCGAGTCACAATGCGATAGTCCTGGTGCCTCTATCTTTGCAACAATCGCCTCAGCCATTACTTTTGTATCGTCAAAGAAAAACATAATCAGCTCACCGATACTGCATTTCGGCATAAACCGAAACGCCCAAAACTCCATCGTCCCTGCCGGCGGCTCCTTCCAAAAATGCTCTTGCTCAGATTTTGGCACGTGGACTTTCATTTGCTTGTTTTAGTATTCAAATTCTACCAGCCAGTTTTCGGCGAACCTTCGCAGCATATTTGGGTCTGCTGTATTTGGGTCTGCTGATGTCAGAATGTTAAAGTCCTTAAAATTCACTATGCCATCGCCGTTAAACTCACCGAAATAAGGACTACCAAACCAAAAGATTCTGGCTGTACCACCGGCCCAAAAGTAAAAGAATGTCCCACCACAATCCCAATTATCAAGCTCGTTTGTATAAATTGTTCTACAATCGGTGAAGCCTCTACGATAGAAGTAAAACATATCGGCTGGTTTATCATCAATCGTATTCGCCAAATAAACATTGTAGCCATAGTAGGCCGTTAAATCAACATTCACTATCCATATATCGCTTTCACGGCCACCTTCGCCGCCAACAACATCAAGGTTGTAACTCCACGCACAGGTATTGCCGGTAAACTTCTCTGTAAGTCTCAATCTAAACAATCTGTTGTTTGGTGGTGGCAACATAATCCAGTTGGGGTCGCAGTCTGTTCTCTCAATACCCTGAAATATAACATACGCCAATTCCGGCGGCGGACCACCACCCCAGCTTTCAGAGCAGCAGCTACAGTTTGGATCGCCATAAGGCAAATTGCAATCAACAGCAGAGGCCTCTGTTATCAGAAGCACAGAAAGTAGAATTGCTATAAGTAATCGTGTTTTCATTTTGATCTCCTTTCAGAAGGACGGCGGCACGACCATACGGCCGCTACCGCGTGGGTTGCTTCCTGGGTTTATCATTTCGCCGCCGCCCTTCTAATCATTCACAATCCTGTCTGATATCGTGGGCCTGGATCTGAACCGCCCCATCACAATAAGTGTCGGGGCAACAAAGTAGCCCTACCAGCATCCCCACCAACATCGATAGAATTGTTTTTATGAACCTCATCATTTTATCCTTACGCCCAGCTTCGATAGCTGGCGATCTTGAAATCTCTCAAGCCTATACCAAAAATATAATCTCCTTTTCCAGTCCCAGCGAATTATCCGGTCAGCACGTCTCGCCGCTTTGTTTAACTGCGGCATGTTCCGCCTGCCGATAAACGCATCGCCTTTTCGCTTGGTCGTTCGTCAAAAGCTGCCAGTGCTTTTGCCAGCTTTTTGAACTTGGCTTTAATCCTTTTTTCGTTGCAACGTAGTCCGGCATCAGTGCCCTGTTTTAGTTTCGCTTGCAGTGGTGTGATTATCTCTGCAATCAATTCCGCCCTGGTTCCTTCGAACCCTTTTAATTTATTAGTGGCCGTATCTATTGCCGTTTCGATTTTCTGTATTGTAATTGACATGATTATTGTCTCCTCCTGTTCTTTCGCATTTTGCCGGCTTCTATATCCTGCAGCATCATCCGGCAGTTGTTGTTACATCTTTTCGCCAGGGCTATATATTCGGACAACGGCTTTCCATCGAGCCTCACCGCCCGGGCTATCTTTTTGCAGTGTACGGCAAAGCTCCTGTTCAGGTACCGCGTGTTGCTAAGCTCGATGTAAATACACCGGCTGAGCAACGGCAGCGCGTCCACCTTGCAATCCATAAAAAGGTTCTGGCCTTCTTTGGTCGTAGTAAAAATAAAAACCACGTGATTAGGCAGACGCTCCAGGATGCCGAGCAGCCATCTGACCTCTTGCTCCCAAAGTCCGTGCGCTTCGTTTACTAAAAAAGCCCGACCCCCTTTGCCGGCGGCGTATAGGTGTATGCTGTTTTCGATATGCTTTTGTGTCTCCTTGCGCATGAGCTCCATCGGCGAGTCATACTCCTCTACAAAAAACTTGTCCGCTCCGAGCCCTGCGATGATCCTTGCCAGTGTGCTCTTGCCGAGCCCGCTGTCTCCGGCGATCCAGTAGGCCTTGCCGCCCCATCCTTGTTTGATAACAGTACGAATTTGTTTTACCGCTTCTCTTTGACCGATTACCTCAGAAAACTTGGCCGGTCTGTATTTTTCGTATAGTGACTGCATTGTGTTTCTCCTTCTTTTTCTGACCCTATTTTTTCTGACTTATTACCAAAGACGCTGTTCAATAAACTTTCTTATTTCGGCAGCTATAGTGAGCGTCTCCGCGAACGATATGCCAAAGTGTTCACACATTCTCTCAGCGGCGTGTCTGACTTGTGCATTTTTCGTTGACGGTGGAGCCGATACTTGTATGCGGTAAACAAGTGGCTCACTCTTGGGCTTACCAGGCTTCCTGGGCTTAATGAAAATAACATTGAGCCAGGTACGGCTGGAAAATTTAAGTATGACCTTGTTGCGACTGTTCGATCCTCTGTAAATTGTTTCATTTTGCCAAATCATTTCTGACCCTTTCAAATTTCTGACCTGTTTAACTTTGGACTATGCCACATGGGTCTTTACATTCGCTGACCGGTTTCGGCTCAAAGTATTTGTCTCGCTCGATGGCAACGCCATAAGGTCCCTTCGCGTTCTCCAAATCGCTAAGAGCGAAATATTCAAACTCTCTCTCAAGTCCAATAACCAGACCCCAAAAAACTTCCTCTACCGGACCGTACTCAATGGCATACCACGTCCAGCTGCTTGTCGGTGTGAAAAACTTAACCTGGGCTATGGGGTCGTCTGTGTTTTGTGTCGTTCCCAATGGTGGCAATTTTTTTTCGAGTTCTTTCGTTAACAGTTTCATGGCTTCTCCTTTTTTTTCTGACATTCATTTTTCTAACCTTTTGCTTTTCAAATCTACCCAGCACCGCCGGCACCGCCGGTCAGTGCTGGGTCAGAAAAAAACAAATTCTCTGTGGGGTTGAATCTGCCCGAGACAACCCCACAGATAGTCCTGGAGGACCCAAGTTATGGCACCGGAGTTTTTGCCCACCGCCGGCTGGGGCTTTGCCTGCTTTCCGGTTTTTTCCAGCAGGCGACCGGCTTAGGGACATTGTCCGCTCCCTGCCCCGCGGATTGTTTTTCGCCAGGTTCTAAGCAACAGAACCTGGCTTCTCACACGAGAGAGGAGTTGAGTGATTATTGCTGCCAGCCAGCAGGCGGAGGGTTAGAGAAATGTAAACGCGACTTGCCGGCCGGCACAATCCGTTATGAATTTGAAAAGCAGTGCAGTTATTACACCCATACACTTGTCAAAGAGCTTGGGTTAAAATGTATCCCAATAAGACATTTTTCTTGACAAGCCCCCGTTAGGTTTGGTAATCTACGACACTTAGGCAAGCCTCAAAATTCGTCCAGCTTCCCAAGCTGGATGTCGGCGGTTCGAATCCGCTCGCCCGCTTATCAGGCTAAAGGCTTGTAGATTAGGGGGCTATAGTGTTTCAGGCGTTTAGCCATAAGTTACCGGCAGGGACGCCCATCGCCGCCACCAGCGAAAAATGGGGAGCATATATCCTGCGGTTCACGAGCCGGACACAAGAGCACTATGCGATGGTCTTGCGTCAATTTAGGCAATCTCTGGATGTTACTAATCTTGAGGATTTACGACCTCGCCATATCGAAGAATACATCAATCACCTGCTTGCCAAAGGTCGTAAAAACAGGACGGTCAATGCCCACCTGACGGCCATCAAAAATTTCTGCGGCTGGCTGGCAAGAAACTATGATATTCCTAATATCAGCGTAGGTTTTACAATGCTTGCCGAAGACCCACCTCGACAGCGAGTTCTAACAGAAAAGGAATATCAGAAGGTCTTGGCGGTCTGCTCTGACGGTGAGGCCGATATGATAAAATTCTTAGGTCATACTGGCTTGCGAGCCGCAGAAGCCACTGCCTTGACCTGGGGGGATATTGACCTACCCTTAACTAAGATAACCCTCACAGGCAAGGGCAGACGTCGCAGAATCATACCTCTGAATAAGACCTGCCGCAAAATCCTCAAAAAATATCCTCGTGGTGCGCCTGAAACTCATATTAAATTCTTAAAGAGCAAACGTGGGTATTTTTATTATATCTGCTGCAAACTGGCAGCCAAAGCTCATATTCAGCCATTCGGTTCGCACGCCTTGAGACATTTTTTTATCACCGAGCTGATTCGGCGTGGTGCACCTATTGTCAAGGTGTCAAAAATCGCAGGCCACAGTTCTGTCCGAACCACCGAGCGAATTTACTTACACTTATTAGAGAGCGATCTACTGTACACTACTAACTGTCTGGATTGAAAAATAAAGCCCAGCAAGGTTGCCATGGTCGACTACGCGACATGCAATGAAATTGAGTAGACACTTTGCCCCGCTGGGCTTAAGGTTCGTTTGGTTTATTAACCAGGGCATCATGTTGACTTCTTAATATCTGCTCAATTCCACTATGTTTATTATCGTCATTATCCCACGCAAAGTCAAGAAAAATCTATAGATTTTTTTAAGCTGTTGATTTTGCTGTCTTTACGAGCCTTTTTTTTCATCATCAGAAGTGCTTATTTCGTAGCCCCGATTTTTTTCTGGACCAGGATTTTCTGTCCCTGGTTTACGCTCATATGCTGATGACCGCGATAATCGCCGTAAAGAGAGCTCCAATCATCACCAGCATCAATGGGGCTAAGATTAAACCAACACCGAACCACATACCGGTTTTGACCGGATGTTTTAGAGTGACTTCGACAGCCGTAGTTTCCATCGTTTTTCCCTTTCTATAATTGAATATTCGTTTGTGTTACATATTTTTTGCTCATATACTCATTATACTATCTATACCATTTTTGTCAATAGAATTTCCGGACCTCATAAATAAAAAAGGAGCCCTGAGTCCAGCCACAAATCTCAGGGCTCCGGAGGAGAAGACACATCCTGATGATATTATTGCGGCTTTTTGCCCCCTGTCGTCTGCTCTCCATTCAATTTGTCGTTAAGGATCGTATGGTCTGTCGTAATGTCAGCTTTCAGCCGGTCGATGTTTTCCAAGGTTGTTTTAGCGGCCTGGTCCAGCTCCGTATCATCTAAGCCGGCAATCCGTTTATGCAGAGTATCATACTCCGCTGCCAAGCCGTTAAGCCGGCGGTTTATATCTGAGAGCTCCATCATCAGCTCTTGACAACTTTTATGTTCTGCTGCATCCATCCCGGGCGGTCATTTTAATTTGCGATCAATTTTCTCCAGGAGTTTCCCCTGGCGTGTTTGATCTTTACGCATGTGCTCCACGTCTTTTTCAATGGTGGTCTGAGTTATGTTTATCTGGCTGATGTCCTTCTGTACCTGTTCTCTAAACTCGTCTGCTTTTTTTAGCCGTTCCTCATGTCTCGCCACATCCACTTTGACGACTTCCACTTTGACATCTACCGCCTTGACATCGGCCTTAATCTGTGTCGAAAAAACCAATCGCTGTGCAAGCCATCCGCCGATTATGACTGCGGCTATTATTCCTGTTCTTACCAGCCATCTAAAGCCTGCATTATTACAAAGCCTTCCCATATCGTTCCTTTCTTTTATTTTTTTACGACCTTCCCGCCAACAATTTTGTGAATACGATCATCGGCAATACCTTTAACAACAGACTCGCCTTTCGTCTTGTCCGCTTGAAGGCTAAACACTTTATCAGGGCATAGACCAAACCGCAGAATGTTACCCTTCGCATCGGCTACTATATAACGTTTCATTTTTTAGTTTCCTCACAATAAAGCTTTCTTTCCTCGGCATGAGCCCGGCCGCCAAGGCCAACGCACTTGAGATAATAAGTTTGGTTCCCGCTTCCAGGTGTATCAATCGTAGTTATAGTAATATAGAAATCATCATCCGGTCCAAAATCTATGGATAAACTTTCACTTTTCCAAATAAGTGTCGTTGCTCTATATAGCTTGACTATGACATTATCAAGAAACGCACTATCGTTGTCTAATCGAATTGAGGCAGAAATTTGAATTGTATTGCCTTCACTTGGAAAATTAGCTAAAGTTTGAACGATCGTATCAGTATTTTCAATCGCTATTTCTCCGGCTGTTTCTGACGATTGACTGATGGCGGCCGCCGCATCAGCCAACTTTGAGGTAATTATCTGCTGGTCCCCTATTTTTATTGATGTCACTGCAAGGTCTTTAATCTTAGCGGTAGCCACTGCAAGATCGATAATATCCGCCGTCTCTACATTCAAAATACAGGCAGATACATTACCGGCACTAACCGTCCCAAGGTTGGCGTTTATTGCTGCAAGGGTGGCGCACTGTATCAGGCCGGCGTGAGTAATCTTTTGTGCTGCCGGCGGCGTATATACCGTGCCTTCATCATTCAAACACATTAACCATTTATGTTCTCCGACCGCACCTGCAAGAGTATCCGAACCCTGAAAAATTGTCGGTGCTGCCAGGTCCCAATAGATATATTTTTTCTCTGTATGGCTCGTAGTAATTTCGTGTGTCGTCCCGTGATAAGTCAGCAACAACGGATTTTCTCCATCATCAGCCGACCAGGATACATCGCCGGCCTCTGGATCGTTTTCATTCCAAGCTATATTCGTTGTAAAAGGAAAGTGCATAGATAGCATGTCAAATATTGTCGTGGGAAATTTCGCTATTATATCGTGCCAGCTCGGCGGCTTTGTTATATCCCCGTCAGTCAGTGGTGGCGTTATCAGCGGAGCCGGCAATATCGGATCAGCTGCGTCATTAGCATAAACATCCGCGTTATATTCTATGGCTGTGATTTTGCA
>Ga0114918_10002648_pt1 | contig 15971 bp, 12 predicted proteins | sample LantaG_FD_87015 | JGI IMG/M metagenome (GOLD analysis project Ga0114918, IMG submission 87015) | Deep subsurface microbial communities from Baltic Sea to uncover new lineages of life (NeLLi) - Landsort_02402 metaG | ecosystem: Environmental > Aquatic > Marine > Oceanic > Sediment | place...
CCGCCTTCCTGGGCCAGCGCGATGGCCAGGGCCGACTCGGTCACGGTATCCATCGCCGCCGAGATAATCGGGATATTGATCGTGATATTGTCGGTCAACTGCGTGCGGGTGTCCGCCTGGCTCGGCACAAAATCGCTCTTGGCCGGGACCAGCAGAACATCGTCGAAAGTTATACCTTCAGCAACAATTTTGCCATCATCCATTTTTAGCTCCAGATATTAGTCGCCTTCTTGGGCCGGTATTAAAATTCCCAATTATAATCAAAGACTCATCAAATATCAAATATCAAAAATCAATTTTGTAGAATCCCTGAAGAATGTCCTATTTTAACACGACAGAGGTCTTTTTTGAATTTGCAATTTGGTTTTTGAGATGTATCATTGCCGTCTATGTCTGAAATAAAAGAAATTCTGGTTGCTACCGGCAATCCGGGCAAGATTGCCGAAATCGGGGCGATGCTCGACGCTGACGTTCGGTGGCTGTCTCTTGCGGACCTTCCGCCGATGGCCGAGATCGAGGAAGACGGCATGAATTTCGCAGAAAACGCTCGCAAAAAAGCCGCCGGCTACGCGAAAGCCACCGGACTCTGGACCCTTGCCGACGATTCGGGGCTGGTTGTCGATGCTCTCGGCGGCGCTCCCGGCGTCAAATCCGCTCGATTCTCCGGCGAAAAACCAAAAGATGCCGACAGAACGCTGATCGACCATCGAAATATCGCAAAAACACTGGAGCTTCTCAAAGGCGTTCCCGAAGAGAAACGCACGGCGAGATTTGTCTGCCGCCTGTGCCTGGCAAGCCCCGAGCGAATACTGATCGAGACCGAAGGAACACTGGAAGGTCTGATAACCGACAGGGAAATCGGGCTTAATGGCTTCGGCTATGACCCAATTTTTTTCGTGCCGGATCTGAAAAAAACCGTCGCTCAGTTGACCGGCGAAGAAAAAAACGCCATTTCACACCGCGGAAACGCGATTCGTAAGCTCAAACCGATGCTTGATGAGCTTTTGAAAACTCACCTTTAATCTACAAAGTGGCAATCATAACGATAGCGGGCAGAGTGTTCTGGAACGCATGTACGCAAGATGTGACAAATATCGCTCGCCACCATGAACGCTTTCGCCATGATAAATACGAGCATGAGAAGACGAAGAACGGCCAAATCACACCTAAACCCCATGCTGGCACTACAAGAGAGTGCACTCCGGCCCAGACAAAGGCCGAAATAACCGCCAGACGGACTGGCCGTTTCGTTATAAACGAGAATATCCAAAGCCCGCCGGCCAACAGCAACGTTTCTAAAAGAGGGCTGATTACTACCATCCCGATGAGCAGGCCAATGGCCGGACCGTTGAATTCGGGGCCCATCTCTTCGGTTATTACCCCGGTAAATGCCAAAATCATCGCGATAATGAGTGAAGGTACAAGACTGATAAGTCCTGTGCGCAGAACGTACTTCCACATCGAAATTTGATTATCGAACAGCAGGGAAAGCAGCCACGGCTGTCTTTTCTGCTCGTCGACTGTTATATTCTGTTCCGGCTCCAGGTTTCACCTCTGTAAATGTTATATATATAGTACCCAAAATACCTGAAAAATGCAACGATTAAACTCACTTTGTACGGCCCAATTGAAGGCTCAAATGCCTTCCGGATTCAATTATGACCTGTTGGACTTCAGGCTCAGAGCCTCATAGTGACACGAAAACCCGATAATTGTTTTCTCTTGACATTTCTAAATCATGCATGTATTTGTCCAATTCTAAATTTTGTTGTTAAAATAGCCGAAGAGTGGTTCGGCAATGATTGTATTTTTATGTTTGAAACGGCACACTCCGGGTAAAACCCGGGGCTAAATACTTATAGGTAAGCTTTTTATGGCAAAAACAACTTCTAAAAAATCTCTGGTGATAGTTGAATCGCCTGCCAAGGCGAAAACTATACACAAATATCTCGGCCCGAATTTCGAGGTACAGGCCTCAATGGGGCACGTACGCGACCTGCCTTCGAAGGGCCTGAACGTTGATATTGAAAACGATTTCGAGCCGACCTACGACATCATGCCCGGCAAGAAACGCACGGTAACAGCACTGAAAGCGGCTGTTAAGCACTGTGACGAGCTGTATCTCGCAACCGACCTTGACCGTGAAGGCGAGGCTATTGCATGGCATCTGGCGCAATTGCTCGGCGTCCCGGAGGAGAAGACCTACCGGGTTATATTCAACGCGATCACGCATACTTCGATCAAGCAGGCTTTTGCCGACCCGGGTAAGCTGAATATGGACAAGGTTATGGCCCAGCAGGCCCGGCGAATCCTTGACAGGATTGTGGGTTATCAGATTAGTCCGCTGCTGTGGAAGAAGGTTACCCGCGGCCTTTCGGCCGGCCGGGTTCAGTCGATTGCGGTCAAAATTGTTGTCGAAAAGGAAAAAGAGATTCGCAAGTTCGAGCCCCAGGAATACTGGCTGATTCCCGCTGTTTTCACTGCTGATTTGCAGAACGACTACAGCCGCGAGTGGCTCGATTTCATGCAGACTAAGTCCGAGAACGACAAGCCGCCGACTCTCGCAGAACAAAGTCAATGGCTCACGGAGCATCATGCATTCAAGTCCGAACTCTACAAAATCGACGACAAGGAATTCAAGGCGTCCGGCAAAGAACAGGCCGAGCCAATCTTCAATGCGTTAAAGCATGCTCAGTTCAAGCTCGCCGATTTGCAAACCAAACAATCGGTTTCCAGGCCCTCGGCGCCATTTATAACATCAACTCTCCAGCAGGCGGCGGCAAATCGTCTTGGCTTTGCAACAAAAAGAACCATGCGCGTCGCCCAGCAGTTGTACGAGGGCATAGACCTGGGCTCGATGGGTTCACTTGGTCTTATCACGTATATGAGAACCGACAGCACTCACCTTTCTGGTGAAGCCGTCAAGGAGGTTCGAAAGTACATCGAGACGCATCTCGGCCCCGATTACATGCCCAAAGAAGCCAAGTTTTACGCTTCCAAGAAAAACGCCCAACAGGCACACGAAGCTATCCACCCGACCGACGTCGACCTTACGCCGGACGATATCAAGCCGTTTCTGAGCGAGGAGCAATATAAGATTTATAATCTTATCTGGCGCCGATTCGTCGCCTGCCAGATGGCCTCGGCCATATGGGATGTAACGAATCTGAATATCTCGGCGGAAACGACGGTAGGTTGTTGCCGTTATAGAACGACCGGCAGAATCCTGGTCTTTGACGGCTTTACGAAAATCTGGCCGATTACGTCAAACGAGCAGGAATTGCCCTCGATGGAGGTCGGCCAGCCGTTGTCAGCGGTCGATATCCAGGCTGATCAGCATTTTACCAAACCGCCGGCAAGATTCACCGAGGCATCCCTGGTAAAGGCTCTCGAAAAAGAGGGGATCGGCAGGCCGAGCACTTACTCGTCGATCATAAGCACCATACAGGATCGAAAGTACGTCGAGCAGAAAGAGAAGAAATTCTACGCCACCGATATCGGCGAGGTTGTCACGGAAAAACTCAGCGAGTACTTCCCGAAGATAATGGATATTGCATTTACCCGCTACATGGAAGAGCAGCTCGACAAGATCGAAGAGCAGCACCTCGACTGGATCGGGGTCCTGAAAGATTTCTACGGACCGTTCAAGATAAATCTCGATACGGCACAGGCCGAAATGAAACACGCCAAAGCGGAAATGACTCCCAGCGAATACGAATGTCCGAAGTGCGGCAAGCAGCTCGTTTACAGATTCGGCAAAAACGGAAAATTCCTGAGCTGCTCGACGTACCCGGAGTGCACGTTCGCATGTCCCTGTGACAAGGAAGGCAAGATGGTCGAGGAAAAGTTAAGCGAACATGAATGTCCCAAGTGCAGCAAGCCGATGATACATAAGAGCGGCCGGTTCGGGCCGTTCCTCGGATGCAGCGACTATCCCGAATGTAAAACGACCCTCAAACTGGACAAGGAAGGCAATGTCCTGCCCCCGAAGCCGCCCGCAGAGCCTACCGGCGTTAAGTGCTACAAGTGCAAAGAAGGCGAGCTGGTTATCAGGCAGGGTAAAAAAGGCCCCTTCATGGGCTGTAACAGGTTCCCAAAGTGCAGAACCATTATCAGCATAAAGCAGCTTGACAATCTCAAGAAACTGCAAACCGAGGGACAATGGCCGCCGAAAACGTTCGAGGAGGCCGACGAGCTTCTCGGACGTAAAAAGTCCAAGAAAACTGTAAAAGCCAAAACATAGCACAGCACCATTTACATTTTACAATCCAATTTTGCCCAAACAGAGTCGCGACTGTAAAGCAGCGGCAACAGGATTAATCGTATCATTTTAAACGTCCCTTTTTATCAAATTATTATACTCCGGCCAATTTTGCAGAAAACCCCCAAAAACTGCCGATATATACTAATTGTTGCTGTTTGGTGCCGGCGATTAAACGCCCGTGGCGGGAAGTATGCACAGCAGCACGAATTAAGGCACTAAGCTGTAGATATCGGCTTTTATAACGAGCCTCTTATGGGACGTAATAATATGTTGGAGGTGTGAACCCCGTCAGAGATGCTGTTACGGGGGGACATGACGTAATGAAGAAAAAAGTCCGCAGAAGCCGGAGCAATGGGGTGAAAAAGAAAAAGTCATATAAAAAAGTTGCGAAACGCCAGGCGCAAGGTTCGATATCTCGAACAGCGCTGAGGTGTCTTGGGATCGGTGTGTGTCTCGTGCTCTTATGCAGTTCTCTGAGTTTCGACATTGGAGATTGGCCGAGCGGTTTTGAGTATCCTAATAATAATCCGACAGCCAACTGGTGCGGCTCGATAGGGGCTTTTTGCGCATATTATCTTCTTTACTATGTCGGTCCGGGCATCTTTATCGTGCTGGTATCGGCAATTTACCTATGGGGTTCCAAACTCGCAGACCGGCCTGTCAACCAGTTGATTTTGCGGACAATTGGATTAGGGCTTGTCACGGTGGCGGCTTCGACTACTTTCTACTGCTTATGGCCACAAACTTATTTCAATTTTCCGACCGGTTCGGGCGGGATTCTCGGCACCGGGGCGGCACAGCTATTGCAAAGTCATTTTGCCTCGCTCGGTACTTTTATATTACTCGCGGCCATCTGGGTCGTTGGGACCGTTTTATTGGCCGATGGCCTGATGTTAATGGTGCTAAGCGGGCTCGGCTTTACGGCCGCCAAGATAATGGGAATTGCAATACCGGCCTGGTCCGCTGCAAAGGAGCATTCACAGGTTCTCAACGAGATATGGCGAGAACTAAGTGCCCGGCAAAAACCCGTGGTTATCAAAAATGAAATACCGAAACCGCCGGAGGTTGAAATTCCAAAATCAGCGGAAGGCATTGCAGTAACACGGTCTGACAGTAAAAAACCGAAATCCCCGAACGTCGAGGCACCGAAAAATACCTTTGTTCAGCCCTCCTACGATGATTACAAGCTGCCGCCCTTGGATTTGCTGGCCGAGCCGGAACATACTTTTGCTTCCGTGCAGGAGAAGGTCGTCAAGGCAAAGGCAAGCGCCTTGGAGCAGCTTCTGTCCGAATTCAATGTCAATGCCCGGGTGGTCGCGGCCGATACCGGCCCGGTTGTCACGATGTTCGAGCTCGAGCTTGCAGCAGGCGTTAAGGTAAGCCATATATCCAACCTTGCGAACGATATGGCTCGTGCGCTGGGTGTCGGCGCCGTCCGCGTTGTAGCTCCTATGCCCGGCAAGCATACGATAGGCATTGAGGTTCCGAACAGCGAGAAAGAAAAAGTCCGCATGAAGGATTTGATCGAGCTGGCGGGCAACAAACCTCAAAAGATGCAGATACCGTTGTACCTCGGCAAGGATTCTTCAGGCGAAGCGCTCGTTTCGGACCTGACCAAGATGCCCCATCTGCTTATTGCCGGTACTACCGGCTCGGGCAAGAGCGTCTGTATAAACAGCATCATTACCAGCGTGCTGGTCACGAAACGGCCGGACGAGGTAAAGATGATTCTAATCGACCCCAAGATGGTCGAGATGACGGCATTCAATACCATACCTCACTTAATGTGCCCGATTGTGACGGAGACCCAGATGGCCGTCCAGATCCTCGAATGGGCGACCGTGAAGATGGACGAGCGTTACGCCCTGCTGGCCGAGGCAAGGGTTAGGAACCTCGCCGAGTTTAACAAGCTCGATACCGACGAGATTCTCAGGCGTTTCAATCCGAGCAGTGAGGATGAAGAAGCGAAGATCCCCAAGAGCCTGCCGTATATAGTGATAGTAATCGATGAGCTTGCCGACTTGATGATGACCGCGCCCAAGGAGATAGAGGCCTATATTGTTCGCCTCGCTCAAAAGAGCCGGGCGGTCGGCATTCACATTGTCCTTGCTACCCAGCGGCCGCAGGCGACGGTCGTGACAGGTCTGATCAAATCGAATATGCCCACACGGATCGGATTCAGGGTCGCCGCCAGGATGGACAGCCGGATTATCCTCGACCAGAACGGAGCCGAAACGCTGCTCGGCGAGGGCGATATGCTGTTCCTCAAACCCGGCACGAGCGACCTGATTCGCTCTCAGGGCACGTTTCTCGATGATGGCGAAATAAGGCGGATTGTAAAGCACTTAAAGGATGTCGCCTCGCCACAATTCCATCCCGAGCTGACCCGGCTCAAAACGGTGGATACCTCCGATATGTCCAGAGACGAGTTGTTTGATGATGCGGTCCGAATGGTCCTGCAGAGCAAACGGGGTAGCGTCTCACTGCTGCAGCGAAGGCTAAATATCGGCTACGCCCGGGCTTCGAGGATAATCGAGATGATGGCCGCCTCCGGAATTCTCGGAGAGTACAAGGGCAGCCAGGCTCGCGAAGTGATTATAACGCTTGAGGAGTATGAACGTATCCGTTCGCAGATGGAATCGGACGCCGAGGCAGGCTATGAAGACCTCGCCGAGCCCGACGAATCTTCGGCAGAGCCGGCTTATGTCAGTGAAGGTCAGCAGGAATACCTCGCAACCGACAGCGATGATGACGACTAAAATGATTTTTCAAAGAGCAGATTAAATTTAAGTATTGCGCGCTGCTTAACTTAATTGCATTTGACTTTTTTCATTTCCATTCGCAATTCGACAGCAAGGTCCGCATCTGGTAGACTTTCACGATTATGAGCATGGACCTTAAAGACAAAACGCCGGGCGAGCTTGAGCAGATCGTAGAGTCTCTGAGCGGCAAAAAATACCTGGCCGGCTACATTTTTCATTTCATCCATACAAAGGATGCCGAGGAGATTCCCCAAATTACGCCCCTGAGCAAATCCTTTCGGGGAAAATTGGCCGGGCAGGGCTATTTTATCTCCCGGCTTTCGATCCTGACCAAACTTTCCGACAAAGACGGAACTGCCAAATACGCCTTTGCTCTTGGCGACGGCGGTCGGATCGAGACAGTGCTGCTGCTCGACGGCGCGCGGAGAACGCTGTGCGTTTCGACCCAGGTCGGCTGCACGATGGGCTGCACGTTTTGTGCTACGGGAAAACTCAAGTTCCGGCGAAACCTCACTGCCGCCGAAATCGCCGCCCAGGTCAACACCGTGCAAAAAGACGCCGGACGAATCAGTAACGTGGTCTATATGGGCATGGGCGAGCCGCTTGCAAATTACGCCGCGGTAGTCAAGTCGCTCCGGATATTGAACCATCCGAAAGGCAAGAACATCGGCATACGGCATATTACAGTCAGCACGTGCGGCCTGGTGCCGGAGATTCGCAAGCTTGCATCCGAAGACGTGCATCCAAGGCTGGCCGTCTCGCTGAACGCGCCGACCGATGACCTGCGGACGAAGCTGATGCCGATCAACGCCAAATACCCGGTGGCGGAATTGCTCAAGGCCGTGCGGTTTTATCAGGACAAGACCCGCCAGCGTGTCACCTTCGAGTACGTGCTGATAAAAGGGCTGAACGACTCGGCCGACTACGCGAAAATGCTGGTCAAGCTGCTGGCCGGATTCTCATGCAACGTAAATCTGATAGAGCACAACCCGTATCCGACATGCAAGTACGCGGCTTCCGGCAGCGCCCGCATCCGGGAATTCGCCGCCGTACTGGACAAAGCCGGTATCGAGACGACCACGCGATTCAGGATGGGCCGGAATATCAAGGCCGCCTGCGGCCAACTCGGAGCCGACTGGCTGGCCGGCAAAATGAGATGAGCACGAATCCATGAGAGACAGAATTTCGATCATTACAATTGGTCTTTCGCCCGCGTGGGATATCACCTGCCGGGGACGGAATATCGACTGGGGCCTGCACCAGGAAATCGACGAGCAGACCGTTAGACCGGCGGGAAAAGCGCTCAACGTCTCCAAGGCTCTTGCCTGGATGGGGCATAGAAACATCGCAGCCGGCCTGTGGGGCAGAGACGACTATCCCCAGATGCTGGCAGCCGTGAAGGTCTCGTGGCCGTTGATTCAGGTTAAATTGACTGCCGTAGAGGGCCGGACCAGGCAGAATATCACTGTTGTCGATTCGGCTAAAAATAAAGAGATGCACCTGCGCAACAAGAGCCGGCTGGCCTCGGCAAAGACTTTGAAGAAATTGCAGGCCGACCTGGAAAAAATCGTGCATAAGGGCAGCATTTGCGTCCTCGCCGGAACGATGCCGGCCGGTGGGCTTTTGGATGATGTCGTTCGGATCGTGGAGTTCTGCAAAAGCCGCCGAGCAAAAATCGTGCTGGATACTTCAGGGCGCCCTTTAAAAGAAATCGTCGATACCGGCTCCGCCTGGCTGATAAAGCCGAACGTCGAGGAATTGCGTGAGCTGCTGGGCGAGCAGGTTAAAGATGGCCCCATAAGTCTGGCAAAAGCCGGCCGAAAGCTGCTGGACAAGGTCGAAATTGTCCTTATCAGCCGAGGAGCCAAAGGCGGCGTAGTCGTTACCAAAAACGACGCCTGGCAGGGCAGTTGCGCCGGCCGCGCAGAGATATTCTCGACCGTAGGCTGCGGCGACTTCCTACTGGCAGGTTTCCTGAAAGCCCTCGAAGACGACTCCGTAAGGAGTCCCAGGGACGGCACAGATTCAGCACTAAAAACCGCAATAAAAGTCGCCACAGCAAAAGCCTGGGGCTGGCCCGAGAAAAAAACCTCCCCGCAGGCTATGAAAGAGATAAAAGTAGCCATAGAGCCTGTATAACCAATAGTGCTTCGAGCCACGGCTTATTCAGACCCGCCATATCCATCCAAACACTTCGATGGGCTTATAAAACCTGGAAATTGGCCCATTCGACTGCGCTCAGGACATGCTTTGAATTGGGTTTGTTTTTTCGTGCCCCGCAGGGCGGTATATTGCCATAAAAGCCTTTCAAATAAGAGCTTGCGCCAATTTCGCCCGCCGTCAAATTGGCTTTGTTTTTTCAAATAGCCTTTCAACCCCCAGAAAATCTGGGGGCTAACTAAGATTGGCTTTGTTTGGCTTTGAATTGGGTTTGTTTTTTCGCCTGCCCAAAGCGTTAAAATCTTCATAATATTCTTTCATATAGACACTTATGCTCATTTTGCCCTTTTGTAAAATGGGTTTGTTTTTTCAAATTAAGCTCAATTTTTCGTCGTTTTCTACTTTTTTTCACCTGTTTTTTTCATTATTTTGGCTTTTTTTCTTCTATATTTCTCAATTCTACATTCTAAATTCTCAATTCACGACATACTACATACGAATTAACCGCAGATAAACTTGGCGCAGCCTCGGGCTTCGCCCTTGGCCGCAACCAAATAGTTCGTCTAACAGAAAAGCTTCGTAAGATACTACATATAAGAAGATTACGATCGATCAAAACAAAAATAGAGCATAAAAAACAACGTTTTAAAAGATTGTATTGCGGATAAAATAATAAATAATAATTAATAAATACCAACGCCTTTTGCATTTTTACTTATTTATGTATTCTGCATTCTATATTCAGTTTGTTAAGTATTGTACAAACCAGTCCGTTTGCCGTCAAGAAAATTCAAGAAAAAACTCTGTGAGACGGCGTTTGCTGCACGTTGCTCGTGCCCCGAACTCCAGACTGCGGTTTTTACATTATTTTGGATTATTTTGACTTGTCAAATTTCACACTTGTAACAATGTGTTAGTTTGGGAAGTTTGCAAAATAAGCTCGATTTGTCAATCATCTGATTATTGTTGGTAAGTTCGAGGTTTTCATATAACGTGCATAAAATACTAAAAGGTACGTAACTAGTTGTATCATAAGGTTTACGCTAATAGCAGGTGCTAAACTTACCCACATAAAAAGGGAAAAAGAGGATGCACAGCTTTTTCCACCTAAGCGGGCGATAAAGAAATATTTCTATGATTAGGCATTAAGATTATAAGGACCTATAACCGATTAATATTATAAGAACAAACTTAGCGTGAACATATGTTTCTGGCTTACTTTAAGAGCTATGGATGCTAACGCCGAGAGGTCCTTTGGAGCTGATTTCCTGTGCGATGCCTTCAGGACCGAATGATAACGGGAGAGAAGTTTGTAAGCGATCTTCCCGGAAGGAGAATATGCTATGTCTTTTTCTGTAATTGTGGCCGATGGAGATATGTTATGCGGAGTTGACCTTGAGCTATTACAGGTCATCAGTTCACTTACTTTCTGTAGAGCCCATGAGACTGTGTCAATGACCTTTGATTTTCTGGTGGCAAGCCATCGTGATGCGAGCACCAAACTACTACTTGTACACCGAGGCCTTGCGCTTCTCAATCCACGATGCGGAACTTTGCTGACATGCTCACCAAGACGGCCGCCTCTTAGTTATGGACAAGGCAGGATTTCTCGTGATTACATCTTACGGACCATTTATGACAAACACATTAAAATGGATCGCGGCAGAGTAGGTTACAAGGAGCACCAGAATTGGCTAGTTCTCAGAAATAGCGCTACTTGGTTAGATTATGTTGCGCCACACACCATGGATTATATACCATACTATGTGACAGAAAGCGCCCTGTCTTTTCCACCTTTGTCGGCATTCTACGCAAGCAATCTATTGCCAGGTATATCTTGGTTTCGAGTGAGCCTGAGCATTAGTGGTGTGACTTATGACGAACTCGTTAAGATCGGGCCCCATTTTGGGATTGAGGGTCCGCTACGTGCAAAGAACCGCATTGCCGATGAAGACATTCCACTTCGATCTTACCTACAACCGGGGGTGAAGGAATTCTTCGATTCGAAAATCGAGAGACAAGTACTTGTTCCAAGAGCTTATGATGTTGTAATCTTTCGGCCTGGTGCAGAGGGGTGTGACGTGGATACGGTCTGTAAACCATTGACGGGCGATGTGCATCTTCGCCAGGTTGATGATTTGTTATTGCAGGACAAAGCCCATCTATTTGTGAGCCAGTCATCTGAATTCTGGATCGAAGTATCTTATACTAATTCAACACATGAGCCTGATGACATCACTGGGCAAAGAAATGCAGAAACTCTTATATATGTCTGACAAGAAATCAAAAAGAGTAAGTTGTGACTACCTATGAACAACTGCCGTACGAAATATAGGATCGCCGAGGAGATCATCAGGATCTCTCAGCAAAAAAAACTGGGCCGCACGAGTCAAGAAAGGTTCTGTAAACTCATCCTAGAAAACGATTGGGTCGCGGGGCGATGTGGCAACTTCGGCATGTGGTGGGCGCAAAAGATACTCGGTCTTCTTGACTGGGTGGAAACATCGAAATCCTCGATAATACTTGAATGTTTGTCCAGTGCATGGTTTGACATTACCCTTGACATGCTTCAGTTCCCGGATTTGTACTGTGCGGCAAGAGGAAGAGCAGATGAGGTGATTGTCGACCACGGGGCGAACTGTTCAAAGGCTAGCCTTGTTAAAGATGGAGACTGGCACAGACTCTTTGCAAGTTGCATGGACAAAGGTCCTCAAATACGCCAAAGCTTTGTGAAGCATTTGAATTCTAAGCTGGCGCTTTTCAAAAATAGAGTTGATGTTCTTGTAGAATGTGGCAAGACTGTTGCTCGTTATGCACTGGAGGATGTAGATATAAGAGACACATTTCTGGCATTTATAGTAATATTCAGCAAGAAGCATCCTTGTCACGCCATCCAGCTTGTGGACGAAGCACTCAACGTTACCGTCAAAGCTCCCGTCAGTCTGCTTCATATGCTTAGCACATTTCTGCAGAATATCTCCTATGCGGAAAACATGGAGAAGCTGGCATATGTGCATAAGATTATCAACGACTTGATTGAAATTGAAGAGAAAAAGCAACCTCACAATCCGGAAGAAGTTGCATTGATGCGGAAGACCCAAGAACGTCTTGTACCTCACCTATTGGGCTATTCACCTCGACCACCGCACAGGGCAGGTAATGAAAGCATTAGAGTCGAGGTATTTGGTAAGAAACCGTATTCAGAACATGTGGAAAAAATCACGGGGCAGGTTCGAGATGTTTCAGATGGCACTGTCGAGTTTTGCGCTCGTGGTGTACAGTGCTCTGCTGATGAATGGGATTTTGAGAACGTGTCGCCAGACAAGGAGCGAGATTACCACGGTCGTAGGATTACTCAACACGCCGTCAAGGCTGTCAGACGCAAGGACAATAAGGAAGTGTGGATTGAGGATCCCGACGTTAGGTTGATTTGGCCAGGTGGTGAACTAAAAAGCAACAGCTACAGCGTTAGAGGTTTCAAATATGCGTCGCACTACCAGATGCCAGGTGGAGGATTTGTTCTCTTCCTCACGAGCCATCCAAAGGAAATCCTCGGCTGGCAGACACAAGCTCGAGCATTACCTGAAGTCGACTATGGCAAAAGTGGACGCACGGTATGAGTGTGAATTAGTGTATGGGTGAAGACATTCTAAAATTCAATTCATGTAGGGATTTACCTCTGGAAGATAGAAACGTGCTTGAGGGGAAAAGGGTGACGGGAACTCTTAGACATGCTCTCATGGAAGGCTATAATCTCACCAAGGCGCGGTTAGAAAATCTCGACCTGCGTGACGCGAACTTGAAGAATTCGAGCTTCTTCGCAGTGAATATCAAGCACGTTGATTTCAGGGGTGCCAACCTAACAAGGGTTGACCTTGCAAAAGTCACAGGGCTGGATACGGCCAGATTCGATGACGATACAGTTCTCTACGACGTAGAATTAGACGAAATCTCACAAGTCTACCCAATTGTCGCCCGTCGACTGAAGAGGTATCGGTACGCAGGTGCATTCAAACGCGAACATCCCTTCCTTTACTGGCCTTGGCAAGTATCATGTGCGTGCGGGAGGTCGTGGATTCGGCTTCTTTCGCTGGGAGTGACCTTGACCTTCTTGTTCGGCCTTTTTTACTATTTGGGGTCCGCTAAATCAGAGCCGAAATGGCTCCCCAAGCTCACCTTCAATTCCTTCGACACCACTACACTTGGAGAGGCTTCTCTGCAAGAATCTGAACTTCATAACTCGAATAGCGATTGGCGATTAGGTGTATGTTGTCTCCAGTTTAGTGCCATGACGTTTGTCGGATTCAACATGGCTGGCGCTATGTGGTCGGACATGTGGACGGGTTTCTGGGTAACAGCAGAAGCTTGGATTGGCTTGGCGTTCATAGGGATTTTAATTACCGTCATAGCAGTTACTATGACCGCTCGAGAATAATAACCTTTTAATCTTGGCCACTGTACAGGAGAATTAAAGATGCCGGTACGAATGGCGGTTCCTTAAGCTGTACTTCGGTCTTTTTCGTAATGATTGGAGGTTTCAGGCGTCAATTTACGAAATTACTTCTAAATGCAGTTCTTGTTCTCTTATGCAGCGAGAGCGGTATCTTCCAATTCAAACGCGGCCTCTTGCCGATGCGGGGGTTTTCTACTCATCAATCCCTTAAGGAACCACCATTCGGAGGACGTCCCTAATATTCCCACGTATTCTAGGCTGAATTATTTCTCAGATATTTTTATCTTTCCGAGCGGGTACCAGCCATCGGCTTTGCGGCCGGAGATGGCGAGTTTTAGTTTGGGTTTGTCCGACTTCAGGTCGAGGATGCCGATTTGCAGGTCGTATTCGCCGGCGGGCATATCTGCCGGGACGACGACGGCGTTGTCGTAGAGATTGTCGCCGGGCAGCCAGGTTCTTATGTCGGCGCCGGTAGTGAGTATTTCGGTTTTCTCGCCGCTCTTGAGGCGAAGAGCGAGAGGGAATTTCCTGTAGCATGGTGCTACACCGGCGTTATCCCACCATGAGGTGAATGAGAGTTTCTCGCCGGGCTTGAGCGCCGCCGGGTAGGTGAACTTGCGAAGAATGAATCTGTATCCCATTACCCGCAGCCAGCTATCGACCGAGGGCTGCCAATCTTCGGGCACGGGCGAGGACTTGGCGTTGAATGAGGAGATGTGCCATTTGAGCGACTCGGCGATTATGTGGTCGACGTCCCAGCCTATATCCTTCCAATGCTGCATCACCCAGCAGACCTCCAACGTTACCGGGGCCTTCTTCCAGGCGTCCCGCACGCCGAAATTGATAATTCCCTGAGGATAAGCATCGTTCATGTGCGACCATGTGGGGCTGAACCCTCCCATATCGCCAAGACAATCCACCCTCCAGCCGACATCCGCGCGGGAAAGCGCGTAGCCGTTCGTCTTTTCATCGGTCAGGAGCATTACGAGAGGCGTTTTCTTAAACGAGTCGATGTATGCATCGACCAGGGCTTGTCTGGTTTTGTCGGACAGAAGGTCCGAACCCGCGCCCTCGCCCCAGGCGCCGACTATCGCAACGTCCACGCTTTCGAGGTCGGCGTGTCCGTCATAGCGTTTGCCGAGAGAGCGTATCATTGTTGTGAAATGCTCAACATATCGGGAGTCCTCCGGATCGACCTGCCATTTCTTTTCCCGCCAGTCTTTCTTGTCGCCGACCATAGTGCGATACCAGTCCGGGACGTCGTTCTGGTTGCCGGTGCCATAGGGAGCTATGCGCAGCATCAGGCTCTGGCCTCGCCGGCGTGCGGTATAGAGGGCCTTGTCTATCAGGTCCCAGCTATATTCGCCCATTTCCGGTTCGATAAATTTCCAATAAATTCGGAAGTAGGCTATCGTCGTATCGGGATAGTCTTCGTTTTTCAGGTCGCCGTCGAAGTCCTGATAGACGATAGGCTTGCCCTCGGTCCAGCCTTTGGCTTCGTTAAGCGTGTCGCCGTTAAACCGTTGAAAGGTCATAAAGCCAATTCCGGGATTCGTCAGGACGTCGTCGATTTCACTGGGGCGTACGATGACGGTCTCTTGTGCGAGGGCCGGGGCGCAGAATGCCATGATCAGCGCCATTATGCCTGAAATGCCTGCGATCAAACGTGAGATTCTCATAAGAACTTCTCCTAAAAAAAGTCTTTGGCGAATTGAATTCTTTAAACAGATACATCCATCCTTCGACTCCGCTCAGAGCCTGCCCTGAACATAGTTGAAGGGACAGTATCAACAAGTTTAAGACTATCATAATTGATTCTATTTATTATCTAAAGAATTACGTCAGCTTTGTCGAAAAAACAAGCACAAAAAACAAGAAGTTGAATGATTGCAGCACGGACAGCGCAGAGAAGTAGTCAATTTCGTGTGACGCTATATTAGCGAAGCGAATGAAGTGGATGGTAAGAATCAATCTCGCTGTGATATTAATTTTACGTAGAGTGGTCGGATTGAAGATAATCCACGTCGAGTTTGTCCTTATCGCGTCCTGTTGAGAGTTTGTTCTTTATCAGATTATCTTTATGTTGTCTAACAAGATTTGCAACATTTCGTTGTAGTCTTCGTTCAGCACTTTGTCTGTCCCGTGACGACCACAATTCTTTGGTAAGCTCCCAGACAAAATCGACACGTTCGGCCGGCGAGGCTTCAACGTATCCACAATCGGCATCAGTCATTTTGCTGAGCTTCGCTTGATCTCTTAACAGCTTCATATCAATATTGTAGCATACTTCACACAAAAGAAAAAGACGCAATATACACAACGCATCCCGCTA
>Ga0114918_10002649_pt1 | contig 15970 bp, 16 predicted proteins | sample LantaG_FD_87015 | JGI IMG/M metagenome (GOLD analysis project Ga0114918, IMG submission 87015) | Deep subsurface microbial communities from Baltic Sea to uncover new lineages of life (NeLLi) - Landsort_02402 metaG | ecosystem: Environmental > Aquatic > Marine > Oceanic > Sediment | place...
GCTCACGGTGCTCGCATTGTCTCAACCCATACGCAATATCGTACAAGGCGTGGTCATGGTGCTATTGCTCATTATATACAATCGCGCGAGGGCAGTGCGCCAATAGACCGAACGGATCGATAGCGAACAGATCAACCCGCGGCCTGAATGCTCGCATATCAGCGAGGTGCACGTTGACCTGCCCAGCAACCCCTTGCACACGCCGTTCGCCTACCTGCACAGCCTGGACTGGTCCATCTCGCAGGTAGTAAACGGGGGCGATGGAGGAATGGTTCAGGGGGCTCTATGACGCGCGTAATAGAGCCCCCTGAAGAAAAAGAATCGGACGGCGTTTCACCACCGTCCCTCGTTGGTAGTTCAGTCTACCGTCCGTGTTGGTACCCCGGAGAGGACTTGAACCTCTAACCTTGTGCTTAGAAGGCACTTGCTCTGTCCAATTGAGCTACCGGGGCGCACTCCTTGACCTACCTGCGCAAGATCGGTCGCAACCCCAACCGCACCCTACGGCCCGCCAGCAGCCGCAGTACCCGCTCGGGCAGACAGCCCACCATCCGGCCCAACATCCGAGAGGTCATAGGTTGGTTCGATGTGCTCAGAAACGCGCGAAAGACAGCTTCGAGCATCGTAGGCGCCTGGACCACATAGCCCGGCTCCTTGCTGCAATGCATTCTGATGATGTACTGCAGTCCATCCACGGGCATCACCTCGCCCGTCTCCCAATCGACCCAGTCAATCTTGTCTCCCACGGGCCGCCCTGCATAGGCATTCCGGTGTTCAGGACACAGATGCGTCACCAGCTTGACGTTCAAGTCGAGACCCTGCTGATCCCACCAACTGTAGTCGATGTGAAACAGTGTGTCCAATGTCGGCTTGATGAACTGCGTTAACGCAAGATCTGGTGGCAGTGTGACCATCATTCCTCCCCTCGATAGGCCCAGTAGTTATCCCCCAGAGAAACGTGCTTGGGCGAGACGGCCAGTGCAGCCAGCATGGGGGCCGGCGGCACACGGCGGATCAGGTTAAGCACACTGTAAAGTGTCAACGCGTGCACCGCGCGCTGCAGGCTTAGCCCGGCCAGGCCACCAAAGGCCCGGTCCAGCAGCGACTCCAGCGGAACCCGCTCAAACCGTTGGCGCAGTGCATCAATCTCCTCTGGATTGTCGACAGCCACGGCAGCCAAGTCGTCAAACTCACAGGACACCGGCACACGAGTTACCTCGAAAAGAAGATTGTCTCCTTCAGATGTCACCGTGCGCAGCCACTCCCGACGCTGCGAGCGAATACTGCGTACACCGATGCGAATCTGGCCGGGCTCATCCCCTCGTGACAGATCGACAAACGAGCCGACAATCGTATTCCTGGCCGCGTACCACTCCCTCAAACCGCAGACGTAGCGCCCTCTGCGGACAACCCAACCTGGGAACTCCTCACCTGTCGCGTCGTCGACAAAGGTAAACCGGATACGGTTGGCAATGCGTGCAGTCGGGAAGAAGTTGGCGACGTGTGATGCCAACGGCAGCGTCCCACTGCGCCAGTGTGGATAGGTCAACACAACCGTCACCGGCTCATCTGACGGCTGTGCCACAGCCGCAGACACCGGCTCATTCAACTCCGACCACTCATCAGCCGCCTGAGTCTCCAGCGCGAGCATCACGTCGTCCAGAACCTGGCGATTGTACGGAATCGGCTCAAGTCGCAGCAGCGGCGGCGTCTCCCGCACCTCGGCCGGTTCCATATCACGCAGATACCACACAACCTGCCCCGCCGGCCCAACCTCATCAAATCGGCTGTCTTGCAGAAGCACATACTCCAACGAGAAGAGCCGCAACGGCTCCGAGATCTCAGCCGGTAAGTCGATTTCGGCCAGCAACTCCGGGGTTGCGACAGGCCCGCCGCCGACCATGTCCAGAACTGCTTCGGCAATATTGACCTGCCCCGGGGATACGTCGGCCAACAGATCACGCTCAAACCACTTCTCACCAACGGTGACAAACTGCGGCGACATCCCGAGCGCACGCTGCAGCGCGGCGCGGATATTCTCTCCGTAGGTCTCGTACACGACGTCGGCACTCATCTCATCTTCGGGGAGATACGACACGTTGTTGAGTGGATGCGGCTGCGCCAACTCCGCAGCAAACTCTCGCTCAGCATCCTCCTCAGTCTTCACTCGAATGACCGAAAACGGATCGTGCTCCGGATTGTGCCCGGCTCGGACGTCCACAACCTCGCCGGTCAAGTTGTTCAGGTGCGGAAACACGACCGTCTCGCCCACTTGATAGGCTTCGCCCGGACGATACGTGCGTCCTTGGGAGAGCGTGTCCTCCACCATGCTGGTCATCTGGTCATATCGATAGCTGGTCAGCTCGTGCGCCAGTATGCCCAGCGTGTAGGGCACCTCTTTCTCGACGAGGAAATTGACGAGGTGATCGAGGTCCGACTCCAGAACGGTGAACTGCTCCCAAAGCTGGTTGTTGCTCAATGTACTACTTGTACTCATAGGCCTCGCAATCTGGTCCCGCGGGATCCCCCTACCGCGTAGTATTCATCTGCCAACGAACATTATACCAGCACTAAACCATATTGACAAACGCATAGTTTTGTCGCACACTAGAGGTAATACAGGCCCAACATTGAGGAGGTGCATACATGGCCCACGAGAAGAAAGTTACAGACCTCGTCACGGTCTTCGTTACGCACGGCCTACTGCGGGCGAACGTGATCCGGGGGTTATTGCAGAGCGCAGGTATCCCCGTGATGCTCAGCTATGAGTCCGTCGGACCCGTGATCGGCATCACGATGAACGGTCTGGGACGTGTGGAAGTCAAAGTGCCGGAGGAATGGGGACAGGAAGCCCTGGCTCTATTGCACGCTGAGCCGCGGACCGGCGAGATCTTCCGTGTGCCGCCGGACGTGATCAAGGACAATACGACGACCTAGTCGGCGAGAGAAGCACGACGTCGCCTCGTCGCCGGTATTTGTCGCTGTCGGGCGACGATGTTGCGCAAAGTATACGTTTCGGCCTGAGTGGATGTCGCCGCTTAGGCCGAAACCTTCATGATAAGGAGACGCTGTGAGCAATACCATCACCATTGTCGGCGGCGGGCTGGCCGGCTGCGAGGCGGCCTGGCAAGCCGCACGCCTTGGCGCCGACGTTGTGGTCTACGAGATGCGGCCGCACACTATGACGCCGGCGCATACCACAGGAGAGCTGGCCGAGTTGGTCTGCTCGAACTCCCTGGGTTCCAACCTCATCGGACGGGCGCCAGGCCTGCTCAAGGAGGAACTACGGCGGCTGCACTCGATGGTCATCGAGGTCGCCGATGCCCACGGTCTGCCGGCCGGGAGTGCGCTGGCCGTAGACCGCGAAGGCTTTTCGGCGGCTATGACCGAACGGATTACTGCGCATCCCAACATCCGTCTCGTCCGCGAGGAGGTAACCAAGATCCCGGTCGAAGGCCCCGCCATCCTGGCCAGCGGCCCGCTGACCTCGGCCCCACTGGCGACCGCCATCCAGGCGCTGACGGGACACGAAAGTCTCTACTTCTACGACGCCACCGCCCCCATCGTGGACGCAGACAGCATCGATATGACCATCGCCTTCCGGGCGTCGCGCTACGGTAGGGAGGAATCGGAGGCGGGCGACTACATCAACTGCCCGATGACCAAAGAGGAGTACCACGCCTTCTACGGGGCCCTGGTCACCGCGGACCGCATCCAGCTGCGAGACTTCGAGCAGGAAGGCCAGGCGGGCGGGGCGCGCGGCTTCTTCGAGGGCTGCCTGCCCGTTGAGGTGCTGGCCGGTCGCGGCGAGAAGGCCCTGGCCTACGGCCCTATGCGTCCGGTGGGCCTGCGCGACCCACGCACCGGCCGGCGGCCCTACGCGGTGGTGCAGTTGCGGCAGGACAACGCCGCCGGAACTCTTTACAATCTGGTAGGGTTCCAGACGAACCTCAAGTACGGCGAACAGAAGCGCGTGCTACGCATGATACCCGGGCTAGAGCACGCCGATTTCATCCGCCACGGCTCGATGCATCGAAACACGTACATCAACGGACCCGCCCTGCTCCGGCCCACGCTCCAATTCCGCGACCGTGAGGATCTCTTCTTCGCCGGGCAGGTGGCCGGTCTTGAGGGGTATGCCGGCAATATCAGCGGCGGATGGCTGGCTGGCGTCAACGCCGCGCAACTGGTCTACGGACTGCCTCCTGTCGCCCTCCCCCACGAGACGATGCTCGGGGCGCTCATCCGCTACATCACGCACGCCGAGGCAAAGGGCTTCCAGCCCATGAAGGCCAACTTCGGATTGATGCCGCCGCTGCCTGAGCAGACGCGCCTGCGTGCGCGCGGCAAGCGCGCCCGGGGCGAGGCCCACGCCCAGCGCGCCCTGAAGTCCCTGGCCACGTGGATTGAGGAGCACCCGGAGCTGGGCTGCACTGCGTGATAGTCAGCTCACAGGTGGCATAGTGGGATTCGCCGACTTTGAACATTGCAGCACAGAATCTGGCTGGTACGGGCAGGTCGCTCTTGAAATAAACCGATATTCGCTGGCGCCCAGCGCACGAACCAAGACGCACGTGCGAACCGAGGGCCCGAAGTCCTTCATGCTGCCATGGTGTGGCAGCCCAGGCCCTAGACCCTTCCACGATACCAATCGACCTCCTCGGCACATGGGCAAGAAGAGCTTTAGGTCTGGCGGAAAGCCCCAAAGCTCGCAGATTGCGGAGCGATTACGGCATCGGTCGCTCACCGAGCGTCACTGACAGCTCAAGAATCTCCCCAGCGCGGTAGATCTCAACCTCGACAGTGTCGCCGAGCTGAGTGAAGGTCTCCAGATAGGCGATCAGATCTCGCGAATCCGTGATCGGCGTCCCGTCGAACGACAGAATCACATCGCCCCCAACCGGCACATCGCCCCAACGCGTGCTCACCTGGTCCTGGGCACCACGGAGTCCGGCGCGGTCTGCCGCGGAATCCCGCTCCACGCTCATAATCAACACGCCCACGTCGGGCACGTCATAGCCGGCGTCCCGCGAGATCTCCGTCAGCTGCGGGGTCAGGCCAACCGGGCCGACCCCCATCCACGGGTGACGGTAGATACCGAACTCAATCAGCTGTGGAGCCACGCGCTTGACCAGCCGCGCAGGGATCGCAAAGCCGATACCCGCGTTTGCCCGGCTCGGGCTGACGATCTGAGCGTTCACGCCAATCACCCTGCCCTCCAGATCCAGCAGCGGACCGCCCGAGTTGCCGGGGTTGATGGCTGCATCGGTCTGGATGGCCTCGCCGATGTACCGCCGATCCGGGCTCTCAATGATGCGCCCCAGGCTGCTGATGACACCGAAGGTGAGCGATTGATCGAGACCGAAGGGCGCACCAATGGCGACCACAAACTGGCCGATTCTCAGGAACTCCGAATCCCCCAGCGACAGCGGGTGCATCGGATAAGCATCCGGATCAACCTTCACGACAGCGAGATCGTAAGTGGGATCCTCTCCCACAACCTCCGCCATTATGGTCGTGCCGTCCTTGAACGTCACATTGATCTCTTCAGCCCCGTCCACCACGTGGAAGTTGGTGATGATGTGGCCCAGGCCATCGTAGACGAATCCCGACCCGGTCCCCTCCTGCGGTACCGGATTGAAGAAGAAGTCAGTGCCGATGGTCGTGACAGCGATGTTGACGACGGAATCACCGGTCGCGGCATAGACCGCCTCGACCTGTGTCTGCAGGTTCTCCAGCGCCGTGTCCGGCGGGATCACCACCACGGGTGCCGACGGCGGCACAACCGTTGCCGTCGGCACCGCGGTGGTCTCGACCTGCCGCGTCACCGTAGGTACGGCAAGACATCCCAACGACAACGCCACAAGCGCGCCGATGACAAGCACCAGCCGAGATTCCGCTCTCATCTCCTACTCCATTCTGTCAAGGCACCAGGAAGACTGGACAACGCGCGTTCCTCAGCACCTCGGTGCTCACATCACCGAGAAGGATGTCCGCAACCTTGGTCGGGCCGCCGCGCGTCCCAAGGACGATCAGTGAGGCGTCTTCATCGTCCGCGGTCTGGAGAATGGCGCGTGCCGGTGACTTGTCGGCCACGACCATCCCCACTGCCGAGATCCCCACCTTCTGCAGATACTCGACGGTATCGTTGACCACCTCGTGGGCGACCTGCTCCAACTGCTCGACCAGAGCAGCGTGGCCGGCCATCGCTGTATAGCGGTCCGGTGGCTGATAGACGTGCAAGACAATGACGCTGGCCCCCTCAAGTCGCGCCATATGTTCCAGATAGATTAAGGCGCGCTCAGCAGCAGGTGTAGCGTTGTGTGCAAACAGAATCCGTCGAAACATCCCTAGCCTCCTCCCCCATTAACCACGCAGCTCGCGCAGCGTCTCAAAAAGCTGGCGCTCCTCATCGCTCAGAGCCTCCAGCAGGGAAACCTCGACGACTGCGTACAGATCGCCCCGTTCGCCGGCCCGTCCCAGCACCGGCATGCCCTTGCCTCGCAGGCGGAACCGCGTCCCGTTCTGCGTCTCCGGCGGCACAGCGAGCAGTACCGAGTGACCGTCGGGCAGGGGAACCTGGACCTCTCCCCCCAGGACAGCCGTGTAGAGGCCCGTCTGAACCCTTGTCTCAAGGTTTTCGCCCTGGCGCTCGAACCGCGGATGCGGCGCGACCGTGACCACCAGGAAAAGATCCCCGGGCGGCCCGCCGGCCACACCGGACGCCCCTTTGCCGGCCACGCGCACCCGAGTGCCCGTCTTGGCACCGGACGGCAGCGTCACCTCAATGCGCTGCTCGCCAATCTGGAAGAGCCGCTTGGTACCAAGATACGCCTCCTCCAGTGAGATTTCCACCGGCTGCTCGTAGTCCTGCCCACGCCGGTTCCGAACCTGACCGCGCCCTGGCCTACCGCCGAGAAGATCGCCGATATCCCCACCATAGGACGCGCCCCCCCTCCCACCAAAAAGCTGCTGGAAGAAGTCGGAGAAAGCATCACCGCCGCCGAACCCACCGGGCCCTGTGGTGTACGTATTGCGCCCTCCTCGCGGTTCCGCACCTCGGCCCCACTGCTGCCAGAAGTCGTCCGAACTGCCGCCACGCTGCTCGAAGGTCTTCCAATCACTCCCAAACTGGTCGAACTTCTTGCGCTTCTCCGGATCGGAGAGGACTTCGTACGCCTCGTTGAGCTCCTTGAACTTCTCCTCGGCAGCCTTGTCATCCGGGTTGAGATCCGGGTGGTACTTGCGCGCGAGCCTCCGGTAGGCCTGCTTGATATCTTTCTGCGTGGCCCCCTTGGGGATCCCAAGCAAACCGTAATAGTCCTGCGGATCCATACCCACTCCTTGTATCCACCACACAGAATGTGTGGCGCCCACCCCACAGCGGTGCGCACCCCGCAGCTACGCTGTGTTGTCCCTGGCCACCACTACCTTGGCGGGCCGCAGGACTTGATCCCCGTACCGGTACCCCCGCAACAGCACCTCGGCCACATGCATATCGGCCACGCCGCCCGGCCGGACCGGCACAGTTGCGACAGCCTCGTGCAAATCCGGATCGAAAGCCCTCCCCTGTGCGAAGGTTCGCTCAACGCCCTCGCGGATCAGCAGGGCCAGAATGCCATCGTAGGCTAGCTGCACCCCCTGATGCACAGGATCGTGGGGATCGAGATACTCGAGCGACTGCTCGAAACTGTCCACCACTTCCAGAAACTGGCACAGCAATCGCGCCTTCTCTCGGGAAACCTCGTCCTCAGCCCAGCGCCGCTGGCGGCGGCGATAGTTCTGCATCTCCGCCTTGAGACGCATCGCAGCTTCCTGCCAATCCACACCGCCCGCTGGCGCCTTCGCCGGCGTCTGCGGCTTGCCCGCCGTCACCGGCGATCTCGCCGCATCATGCAGAGGCTCCGTGGACTGCGCCGCAGGGGCGTCCAGCCGAGCCGCTCCCAGGCGCCTTGCCGGGATACGGACCACTTTGTTGGTCAATGTCATGAGTCGCTCTTCCTTCAGTATAGCATCTTAACGACAAGGGGTGGCATCGGCCACCCCTTGTCCTGTCACTCGTAACCGGTCAACACCGGACCGCCCTCACATGGGGCTCCAGACCGCGATACTAGGTAACCTCGCGGTACTCACCTTCCACCACATCAGAGTCATCACCAGGTTGCTCGCCGCCGACACCCGGGTCAGGACCGTAGCCGGGGCCAACATTCGGGCCAGGAGTCACGCCAGGACCGGCATCACCGTAAGCCTGCTCGCCAATCTTCATCGCGATCTTGCGCAGGTCTTCCATCTTGCTGCGAATCGCCGCAGCATCCTGGCTCGAATCCTTCACAGCGCGCAAGTCGTTCATCGCGCCTTCCAGCTCACCGCGCAGATCGCCGGGCACCTTCTCGCCGAGCTCTTCCAGCGTCCGTTCAGTCTGGTAGATCATACCATCAGCTTCGTTACGGGCGTCGACCAACTCCTGGTGCTTCCGGTCTTCATCCTCGTGTAACCGTGCTTCCTCGACCAGACGATCCACTTCATCCCCACTGAGGTTCGTGCTCGCCGTGATCATGATATGCTGCTCACGCCCCGTCGCCTTGTCCTTTGCCGTGACATTGAGGATACCGTTCGCGTCGATGTCAAACGTTACCTCGACCTGCGGGACACCCCGCCGCGCGGAGGGAATGCCGTCCAGGCGGAACTGTCCAAGCAGCATGTTTTGGGCCGCCATCGGGCGCTCGCCCTGGAAAACCTTGATATCAACCGCAGCCTGATTGTCCTCGGCCGTGGTGAAGGTCTCACTCTTCTTGACGGGTACCGTGGTGTTGCGCGAAATCAAGTTCGTCATCCTGCCACCCAGCGTCTCGACACCCAGCGAAAGCGGGGTCACATCCAGCAACAGGATGTCCGTCACATCACCGGCCAACACACCACCCTGGATTGCAGCACCCACCGACACGACCTCGTCCGGGTTCACACCCTTGTGGGGCTCCTTCCCGTTGGTCAAACTGCGCACCAACTCCTGGATCATCGGCATACGCGTGGCACCACCTACCAGAACAACCTCGTCCAAGCTATCGGCCTGGAGCTTGGCATCCTTCAGAGCCTGCTCGAACGGGCGCCGGCAGCGACCCACCAGATCATCCGTCAACCCCTCAAACTTGGCCCTCGTCAGACGAGCCTGAAGGTGCTTGGGGCCGGTCGCATCCGCAGTGATGTATGGCAGGTTAACATCGGTCTCCATCATCGTGGAGAGCTCGATCTTCGCCTTCTCAGATGCCTCACGCAAACGCTGCATCGCCTGACGATCCTTCGAAAGATCGATGCCTTGCTCCTTACGGAACTCATCCAGCATCCACCGCACAATCCGCTCGTCCCAGTCATCGCCGCCCAGGTGCGTATCACCATTGGTTGACTTCACCTCGATCAAGCCATCGCCCACATCGAGGATGGAAACATCGAAAGTACCACCACCCAAGTCGAAGACCAAAATCGTCTCATCCTTGGCCTTGTCCAGGCCATAGGCCAGAGCCGCCGCCGTAGGCTCATTGATGATACGCATCACCTCAAGGCCCGCGATCTGGCCGGCGTCCTTGGTTGCCTGGCGCTGGCTATCATTGAAGTAAGCAGGCACCGTGATGACGGCCTGCGTCACAGTCTCGCCCAAGTAGGCCTCGGCGTCGTTCTTCAGCTTCTGAAGCACCATCGCCGAGATTTCCTGCGGTGTGTAACTCTTATCCTGAATCGGTATATTCACACGAGCGTCGCCCTGCTTCCCGGCCACGATATCGTAGGAGACCATCTCGCGAGTCACCTGAACCTCGGGCTCGTCGGCACGGCGGCCCATCAGGCGCTTAACAGAATAGATCGTGTTTTCTGCGTTAACCACAGCCTGGCGCTTCGCCGGATCACCGACCAGGCGATCACCATTCTTGGTAAAGGCGACCACGGACGGACACAAGCGGCGCCCCTCCGCCGTCGGGATCACAGTCACCTGCCCACCCTCCATCACGGAAACTGCCGAGTTTGTCGTTCCTAGGTCAATGCCAACTATTTTCGCCATGTTCTACCTCCGTCCTTTGTCATTCCGGACATTAGTATACCTGGTGAGTATTTGAAAAGCATAAGAGCGGTGTATGAATTGGGTAGATTCAGAAGAAAAGAGAGTGGATCAGAGAAAGTGCCCAGGGGAAAGGGGCATGCCAACCAGCTCAAACTATGTGGGATGGCCGGATCCGGTTCTGCTCCCCACGGAGCGGCAGGATCTGACGGTCCAGCTGGAGCGCTTACCCTTGTGAGTGGTTTGTACCGGCGGACATGGGTTCTACTCGGAAGCAGCTCAGCATTCGCTGCGACCGGCGTCCATCCCGACACAGTCGAAATCCGCTCTCCTCCACGGCTCGTCACGAGATCAAGACACGACCGTCCAGCGCCGGCACCTGGATCTTGAGTCGCCTGCCCCCGGCGCGGACCTCACGTCCTGACCACGCATCTGCGAACACCACCACGTCTGTGCGGCGGTCGTCGCTCAGCAAGGGTGACAGATCCAGGGTCAGATCCACGGCCTCATCCGCCACATTCAGCGCAACCACCACAGTCTCGTCCGGATCATGCCGCGCGAAGACATAGGCGCCCCCAGAGACCAAGAGCTCAGTGTAGGTACCCCGGCGCAGGCTTCTGTGTGCCCTCCGCAGCGCGATAACGCGGCGGAACTCCTGCCGCAGGGCACAGTCCCACTGCCGCTCATCCCAGGGGAAAGCCCTCCGACAGTCGGGGTCGGGACCACCCTCCATACCGATCTCATCACCGTAGTAGACGGATGGCGCGCCCGGGAACGTCATCTGGAAGAGTGTGGCCAGGCGCAGCCGCCGGGTGTCACCGCGCACCATTGTCAAAAAACGTGGCTCATCGTGGCTGCTCAACAGGTTGTACTGAGCCAACGTGACGTCCCAGTCGTAGAGGTGCAGAAGATCATGGATATTCTTGGCAAAGCCTGTCCCGTCCAACGCAGCGATCTCAAACCCGCCTGGTCGCTCCGAAACGTCCAGCCGCTGCCCGCCGAAGAAGCCCTGACACGCCCGGTTGAAGCCATAGTTCATAGTTGCATCAAAGTGATCTCCGGTCAGCCAGTCCTGGGCATCGTCCCAGATCTCTGCCAGGATGTATGCTTCCGGATTGAGGGCCTTCACACGCCGGCGGAACTCCTCCCAGAAGCCCGGCGTGGTGATCTCCAGCGGCACATCCAGTCGCCAGCCGTCGATACCAAAGCGCAGCCAGGTCTCTGCGACATCCATAACAAATGCACGAACCTGGGGATTGTCCGTGTTCAGCTTGGGCAGCTCCGCGTTCTCCCACCATGCAGCATAGTTGGGCGCGCTGTGCACGTCAAATGCGTTCAGAGGGAACCCGTTGACGATGAACCAATCGACATAGGGCGACTGCCGGCCATTCTCCATGATGTGGTTGAACTGAAAAAAGCCGCGGCTGGCATGATTGAAGACGCCGTCCAGCATCACCCGGATGCCTCGATCATGAGCCGCGTCCAGGAACTCCCTGAATGCCTGATTCCCGCCCAGTACCGGATCGACATGATAGTAATCATGCGTATGGTAGCGGTGGTTAGCCGCCGACTGGAAGATCGGGTTGAAGTAGACGGCGTTGATGCCCAGATCCACCAGGTAGTCGAGACGCGCCTGCATCCCGGCAAAGTCCCCACCCTTGAAACCCCTCCGCGTGGGTTTGCTCTCCCACGGCTCCAGGTTCGCAGGTAAGGACGCGCGACCGCTCGTAGCGAACCGGTCAGGGAAGATCTGATAGAAAATGGCGTCCTTAACCCAATCCGGTGTTTGAATCGTCACTGCATACCTCCCCTGGGATGAAGGTCTGTCTGTGTGTAGTGCGGCCAGTGCGGTCGGCCATATGCGGCCCGCGGCTATCGAGCTATGCAGCGACGCCGCATCACAACGCTGAAGATCAGGAGAGCCAGCGCGACCAGCGTAACACCGCCTGCCACCAAGAGCCCGGCATCCTCCCAAAACCGGAACGGGAAGAGCCGGATCAGCGTGTCGGTATAGAAGAAGGTCCACGTGCCCGGCTGGAAGAAGACGCCGTGGAAGAGCGTGAAGAACCGATCAAAGGCGACCAGCATCCAGCTGCCCAGGGCAACCAACAGCGCGAGCGTCAGCACAGCTCCCCTGATGAGTCCCTGCCACACTGCACAGCGGTCGTCTGAGCGCGCCAACTGCCACGCGGACACCCCGCTCGCCACCAGGAGCCCTGCGGCCACCAGCGTCAACCCGCTGTACACGCGCTTGACATCATCCATATGGTCCAGTTCGCGCTCATTGTGCGCCGGCATACCGTCGGGGAGCTCGAGATCCGCCAGGACTGTGGTGGGGCCCGGGATGTTCAAGAACCGGATGGAGGCCTGGGCCAAGCGCAGCCGGTCTTCCTGCGACAGACCATAGGGATCCTCAGGAAACCCGGCGCGCCCGTACTCCCAGGCCGGATACCAGCGGAACGTCAACAGGCGCACCAGCACCATCGTCAGCACGATGGGCACGGACATCGTGACAAACCAACTCAGCTTACGTCGCATGAGGCACCTCGAGGAATGTTAGTATAATCACAGGCTTGAGTTATACTCCGAAACGAATAGAATGATAGGTGAGCACACCATGGATTGCTACAGTTCGGCAACGACCGACACGTTATCGTAACATTCGCTTTCATCGGCCGTGCTATAATGGGGATATTATGGAAGAGACGCCGATCACACTAAAAGGCACCGCAGATGGCATCCTTCTGAAGCCCAGATCGTACGTGTGGGCTACCGTGTTGGAGGCACTGGAGCGGGCGCTTAAAGAGGCCGAAGCTTTCTTCCGTGGTAGCCGGTTGATCATGGAGTTGGACAACCGGGAACTCACACAAGATCAGCTCACCTCTCTTCGTGCGCTCCTGATGCAATACGACATCGAGTTATGGGCGGTGTTGAGCGAAAACGAGACCACCGTCCGCCTGGTGCGATCCAACGGGGTACTGACACGTCTGCCCAAAGACAGCGAGGCGAAGAAATCCCCGGTCGATGTGCTGCCAGCGGAACAGCAGGCGCTATTCCTGCAACAGACGCTGCGCTCAGGGCAAAGCATTCACTATGCGGGCAATGTCACCCTGATTGGCGATGTGAACCCGGGTGCGGAGATCGTTGCTGGAGGCAACATCATTGTATGGGGTACCCTACGCGGCGTGGCCCACGCCGGAGCCTTCGGCGATGAGGAGACTGCGATCTGCGCGCTTGATTTGCAGCCCTCACAGATCCGGATTGCCGGATACATAGGGCGCCCTCCTGACACCCGTCGCGGCTCTGCTGAGCCGGAAATCGCCAGAATCGAAGGAGGCCAGATTGTTGCCGAAGTCTGGGGTAGAAGAGGATAACTATGGCCGGTAAGATCATCACCATCTCATCGGGAAAAGGCGGCGTGGGCAAGACGACAGCCACCGCCAACTTGGGCCTGAGCCTCGCCATGTTGGGCAAACGTGTCACGTGCATCGATGCTGACATTGGATTGCGCAACTTGGACGTGATGTTGGGGCTCGAAAACCGCATTGTGTATGACATCATCAACTTCATTGAGGGGCGCTGCCGCTTTCGCCAGGCCCTCGTGCGGGACAAGCGGTTCCCAGAGCTCTTCATGATGGCGGCTGCTCAGACGCGTGGCAAGAATTCCATCACTGTCGAGGACATGACAAGGGTTGCACGCGAAGCTGCAGAAATATCCGACTACGTTCTGATCGATTCCCCGGCAGGCATTGAGCACGGGTTTCGCTATGCCGTGGCGCCTGCGGATCTCGTTCTGATCGTGACGAACCCCGAGGTCACCGCGGTCCGCGATGCGGATCGCGTCATCGGCCTGTTGGAGGCTGAGGAGTTGGCGCCCGCCCAACTGATTCTCAACCGCTTCAAGCCTGAGCTCGTCCGCCGCAACGAGATGCTGGATCCCGACACTGTCATCGATTTGCTGGCGATCGATCTCATCGGCATTGTGCCGGAGGATAGCATGGTCTTCGTTGCCGGTAACCAAGGCCGGCCGGTCGCTTTGGACGAACACAGCCGGGCAGGAAAGGCATTCCGCAACATCGGGCGACGACTAACAGGAGAAGATGTGCCTTTCGAGGCACTGCGGAAGCAGACATTTATTCAGAGGCTTTTCGGCTCCCGGTGAAAGGGGCACCTATGAAGTTACTCGATTTGTTCCGTCGCAAGAAGAAGTCCGGTCAGTACATCGCCGCGCAGAGATTACGCCTGGTCCTTACTCACGATCGTGCCAACATATCTCCTGGGATGCTTGAGGTGCTCAAGGACGAGATTATCGCGGTCATATCCAAGCATCTCGACATTGATACGGAGAACGTTATCGTGAATCTTACGGAGGATAACCGGAGGACCCGCCTGGTCGCAGATATTCCCATTTTCACCAACCGAACACGCAAGACGGATGCAAGGAGCAAGAAGGGGACCCCGGGCACATCCTAGATGCAGAAATCACCCTGGCAGGACTTTGACTGGGGTCTACTGCTCATAGCAGTAGCGCTCACAGCAATTGGGCTGGCGATGATCTACAGCGCCACCCTAATATCAGAGGACCTGGCAAACACCTGGCGCAGACAGGCGATTTACGCGGCCATCGGCGTTGGTCTGATGTTTGCGGTGGCCTCAATCGACTATCGCCTGCTGGAAAGCCTGCAGTGGCCACTCTACTTCGTGACGGTGGGTGTCTTGGTATTTACGCTGCTCTTCGGAAGCAGCGAGATTGGCGATGTCCGTCGCTTCATTTACATCGGCGGCACATCCATCCAGCCGGCTTTCCCCGCCCTACTCCTACTCATCATCAGCCAGGCCGGTCTGTTGGCCCGCAATGCACCGTCGCCCCCCGGCATACAGCAATTCATCGCGTCCCTGGGACTCACGGGTCTCGCTGCTTTCCTGGTCTTCAGCCAACCCAACCTGAGCACCGCGACCCTTTACGTAGCATTCTGGGCAGCGATGGTTTTCGCGTCCGGCCTGAGCTTCGTCTACATTGGTGGGGTTGGCGCGTTGGGCCTATTTGCGATCCCCGTACTCTGGGCGAATATGGACACCTACATGCGTAACCGCATCACCAACTTCCTCGACCCAGCGGCGGATCCGGGCGCCTACTACAACGTGCAGCAAGCGCTCATCAGCATTGGCTCCGGAGGTCTGTGGGGGAAGGGGTTCGCCACCGGATCCCAGAGCCAGCTTGGCTTCCTCCGAATTCGCCACACCGACTTCATCTTCTCCGTAGTCTGCGAGGAGCTTGGCTTTGTCGGCGCCGGCCTGATCTTGTTCATCTTTGTGTTGCTCCTTTGGCGGCTGCTCCGCATTGCAGGCAAAACCGATGACGCGACCGGACAGCTGATTGTCATTGGTGTTACCACGTACATCTTCTATCAACTGCTGATAAACCTGGGAATGAACCTCAATGTCATTCCGGTGGCCGGCCTGCCTATGCCGTTCATCAGCAGCGGCGGAAGTGCCCTCGTGGTCACCTTCCTGGGATTGGGGCTGGTGCAGAGTGTCGCCATGCGGCAGCGGAGCTCTTCACTCTAGCATCATAACCAGATGTGTACCCACGCCATCTGGCCACTGGGGAGCAGTTTTGGGGTCCAGTCGATCACTATCCTCACCACGATCAGGGCCAAGACTGCCACGGTACCTTCCAGGATTCTGGATGGGGTCGCTGATCCAGCGATGCGCTGAAGCCTCTGCTTCTCCCCCCCTCCCGGGGGTAGAAGAAAACCGGGGTTGAGCAAAGCCGGCCCCGTCTCCGTGCCCAAGCACAGCCATCGTGGATCCCCTCACACCAGCTTCCGGCTTCTCCGAGCCGCCCGGCTCCTGAAATACGCCTTCACGCACCCGGCGGTTGGAGTTCTGACCAAAATCGCCTATACTATGGACGTTCAGATA
>Ga0114918_10002653_pt1 | contig 15966 bp, 31 predicted proteins | sample LantaG_FD_87015 | JGI IMG/M metagenome (GOLD analysis project Ga0114918, IMG submission 87015) | Deep subsurface microbial communities from Baltic Sea to uncover new lineages of life (NeLLi) - Landsort_02402 metaG | ecosystem: Environmental > Aquatic > Marine > Oceanic > Sediment | place...
GAGAGAAGTTCTTGGCGTAGAGTTCCTGGATTCTATTCAGGATGGCTTCTTTCTGGACTTCCGGGATGTCTTTCATAGGAGGTCGTCCTCTCTTATCTGTCGCTCGATTTCCTGGTAGGCAGCCTCGGTCTGCTCCTCCAGGTTTAAGGCTTTAAGAGCCTCGTGCTCCACGAGTGGGAGGTTCAGCTCGTTGTGGATTTCCTCGCACTTGTCATCGTCTATCTTCTTACCCATGCGGTGGATGACGTTGAGCACGTCGTCCGGGGTGATTTCAAAGGCGTTGCTCATCCGTTATTCCTTTGTTGGATTCTTTCTTCACACTCTTTTCTGATGGTATCGTCTTCGTATTTGATTCTCTGTATAACGGGGTGCTCGCCAGCTGGGCGATACCCGGTCTGGACTCCTTTCTCTGTTACCATGGTCATGCCGGAGGGCATCTGGTTGGCTTTCTCTGCCATCTCGAAGTGGATGGCATCCAGTAGGGAGTAGACGCATCCTCCCAGGTTGCGTCTGTTATACTTCTCGTCTTCCTGGAAGGCATGTCCATGCCTATCGGGGTCGATACTGCCTGTGATATAGCTTTTGCAGGCGGAGATCTGATAAGCCAGGGAGTAGTCCTCCTGGCTTATGGCTTCTTTGATATCTTCGCAGGCTTGTTTGAGCATGGGTGATACCCGAGCCTGGGCGATACACTTATTGAGGCTCTTGAGGTTCATGTTGGCTCCTTAGGGTAGTTCCACAATCTCGGTGACTTCGTGGTCCGTGATTTCGGTATCCTTTACCACGGCCCCATCGGTAGCGCTGGTAAATTCGTAGTCCATCTCACTAAGGACCTCGTCTATACTGACGTTATCGTCGTTCAGGTCGATGACGATGCGAGTGGTTACGTTCACGTATGCTTTTCTCATGATTAATCCTCCTCGTTAAAGGCGTCGAGTATCATCTTTTCTGCATCGGGGCCATACTGAGTTACCAGGAAGGTTATCTGACCTTCGAGGCCCGCGTTATTGGTATCGGAGGCCATTTTGGCGTAGGTATCCTGTACCAGGTCATCGAGGGAGCGCTCGCTGACTCCGGCCTCGTCGGCTTCGGTCGAGAGCTTCTGGATAAGGTCATCGGCATTGAAGATAGGGTCGGACATGGTAGGTCTCCCGATAAAGGATTAGTAGAAAACTTCGGTATGGTCGGTTCTGAGGATTTGCCATCCGTCTTTTTCCATGGAATTGAGGATATCGTTTATATCGTACTCTTTCCCCATGGATGCTCTGGTATTGTTGAAATCGTTTGTGAAATTCACGGATGCGTCCGTTCGGTGTTCTACGAGGAATACCTCTATAAGGTTTTGGTCATCGTCGGGTCGGAGTACAGCTACTTGCATGATAGGTCTCCTTATAACGGTTAGATGCTGCGGGGCTTAACTTTTACCAATTCTTACGAGTTCCTGTTTTACCCACTCTTTTGCGCTCTCTGATTTCACTTCAGGTAGAACCAGAGGTAAATCTTGAGGGAGGGTGTTGAGGAGTTCGAGCATTTCGCAGGCTTCTTTATACTGACCAGTGGAAGTGCCGTGTGAGTAAAAATTTTCGTAGTAGTCTTTCTTGTAGATCCAGTAGGCCCTCTGCCAGTTCTTATCAAGAAAGGCTGAGCGGGCATCTTCGTATTTACCTTCCAGGGTTTTATGCATCCCCAGGAAATCTTTTATAGAGATATCCCCGGACCTTCTTCTTGGGATCTTGAAAGAGCTTTTATTCTTCTCGAACCACGAGGTAAGGGCTTCCTCTGTGGGTCCATCTTTGAGGCTGGTTTCTTGGTTAAAGGGGAAGAGGTCTTCAAAGGTTCTCTCGAAGATGCTGTGGACGGCGATCACCAGGGAGAATTTGTTGACGGGTTTTCTGCTCTTGGCTATATATACGAATATCTGCTTGTAGGGGTCGTCTGCCAGGACGGTCCCTTTGACCTCGGCTCGGCTGGAGGGGCGTAAGGAGATGTCTATGCACTTGAAGAGGTCCTGGGTATCCTGGATATCCTTATCAAAGGGCTCCCTCCCCCTTGAAGCCTCATACTCCTTGAGCTTCTCCTTCAGGTCCTCGATGGCGGAGTCACTCTTCCTTTTTATATCTCGTATCTGATCTTCCAGAGCATAGACCTTATCCCGTGCTTCCTGTTCAAGAGCCTTGGTCTGCTTATCGGTAAGGTCCTTTTGGGCCTGGACATCTTTCTTGATACTCTTTACGGCATCAAGGGCTTTGTAGTATCGGTATAAATCCATAGTGTGCCTCTTTGGTGGGGGTTACTTTTTCTTGAGTCTTTCTTTCAGCATTCTAATGGAAGACCGGTGGGTGAGAGTGCCTATAAGGAGAGGAAGTTCTGTTCTACTGGCTCGGGATACATTCCAGTTCTCCGAAATTTCTTTGACGTGGATTCTATCGGATTCCCAGGACCCTCCGTGTCGGATGAGTCCCCTCCAATAGATACTGTGTGAGTTTACGACGAGTTCGACTCCGCTTGCTGAGAACTCCTTAGAGGGGACCTTAATCATCTTTCCGTGATCGTCGAGTTCGTCGTCGAGGGCTTCCTCGATGTCGCTCGCTTTGGAGGTGGTGGAGGCTGATAGAGCCGCCAGGAACTTGAGGGACTTTCTGATGAAGGTCATGGCGTCTTTGTCGATACTGACTGTGATATAGTCTGCGGCGACTCCCTCGAACTCGTTATCCATACTTATAGCGATAGTCCTTTTAAACATATCCTTCTCCTAGTAGATGGATAAGAACGTATAGAGATACTTGCACACGGAAGTGCCTGTAAGCTCGATACCCACGGTTTTACCGATGTCTGAGTCCCTGAGTAAGCCTTCCCCATCCGTGATGGTGTAGACCCCCGTAGAGGTCTCCACAGCATACTTATGCTGAGAGTCATTTAAGGATGCGATGAGCGTGCCCTCCACTCGAGGGGGAGGGCAGTCGGGGCAGTGCTCAGGGATTTCGTTATCCCCGAGCATGGCGCTCCATTCGGCGTTGCAGGAGGGGCAGTAGTAGTGGCCTTTGGCGTGCTGGATGACGTTAGACATTTACTTCTCCTTTGAGCCGTTCTTTGAAGAGTTTCCGGGAAGAGTCGTACTCGAGTTCATTTATAAGGAGTGGTACGTCCTTCTCCTTTGTGGAGACTACCTTCCAGTTCTCCAGGAGTTCTTCGATAAGGATACTTTCAATTTTCCAGGAAGAAGTGGAGTGCCGGAGAGTCCCTCTCCAGAAGACCTCGAATTGAATTACAACCATTTCCAGGGATTCCACCCGGTACTCATCGGTTTTATCAATAAGAGTCTCTTCCTCCGCATCATAGTCAATGTCGTAGAGGGCCTCTACGTCACTATAGAATCGAATGGAGGCGGCCCCAAGGTCAGCCACAGCCTTCATAGTTTTCTTGATGAGATTGAAAATCTCCTGGTCGATGTATACTTTCGCTTTATCGGGAGCTTCCATACAGTCGTCGGAGCACGCGACATCCAGGATATAGGAGAGAGAAGGGGGTTCCTGAGACATGGAGTAGACTCCTTTAGATGGGAGGAATGAGGTCAGCGGTTTCTTTATTCTCTATCTGGAGGGCTCCGGCGTCGTTGCCCTCGACATCGGAAGAGGGATAGATGATCGTGCCGTCATCGAGCATAAAGACGAGGGCTTTATGCTCCCACCTCATTGAGGTCTTTTCTTCGTCGGTGAGGTACCGTACCGCTACTATCTTCCTGCCCACGAGGATATCGTGGGCGTGCTTAGTCCAGGTAGCTTCGAGAGAGGCTTTACTTGGCATACAGGGCTTGGGCATAGGGGTCTCCTTTGAGGGAGGCTTTAAGAGCCTCCCCGCCTGGTGGTTGGGTTACAGGTTCGGGAACACGATTTCCTGGGGCACGCCCTCTTCCACAGCCTCGTCCTGGATGTGGTCGAGGAAGTGGAGGATACCGGTAAGGTCTTCCTCTTCCTTGGAGGAGCCGTCTGCTCCGGCTTTGAGGACGGTGTTATAGAGGGTAGCTTTCTGCTGGGCGAGCATCTTGAAGCCCTCTTCGCTGAGTCCGAGGGACACTTTTACTTCGATGGGGTTGCTCATCGTGCAGTTCCTTCCAGTCGTTTACGGTAGTAGCTGGCACCTTCTTCGGTTTCCCACTCACGAGTTATGTGTAGAGGGAGTTCGTCTCTGGGGATAGTGGCGATTCTTTTAAGTTCTCTGTCTTCGATTTCCTCCTGGAACATGGACTCCCCTCCATCAGAATCATATTCTTGAGGAGGAGCCTGACACTGGGGGTCTTCTCCCCCTTATTGATGTCATGATCTTCATAAGCGCGGTGGAGTACGTCGGTGACGACATCTCGATAGGCCCCCAACTCGGAAGCTCCGTCCTCTTCTCTGAAGAGGTCGATGGCTTCTTTTATAAGGGCGTAGGCTCGTGCGGACATTGCTGCCTCACTTTCCGATTTTCAGTCTCCAGGATATGATATTCTTACCTACGATATCCCACTCCGGTCTATTTAAGGCGAGGGGTAGGTCGTTCAGGGAAGTGTCGTACATTGGCTCGTAAATGTCATCGCTCAGGGCAACGACGGCTTTATTGAGAGCCGGGTTTCTCCAGTGCTGAGCGACGATGTGAGTTTGATACTCCGGGTGCTTGTATAACAGTTTCAATTCTTTTGAAGTGTAGAGGGGTTCTTCTCCGGGGGTCTCTTCAGGGTATTGGATTGGGAAAGGTTTGATGTATAGAGTCTCGATGACCTTTCCTTTTCTCCTGGAGGTGTATCCGTAGTTCCCGTTTTTTCCTATCCAGCAGTGGGCCCCCGTTTCTTTCCAGTCTTTAGGAGCGTTTACCCAGAAGATTTTGCAGTCCCAGGCTTTGATCTCTCCTGAGTCTACGTTAAGTTCGTACCAGTAGGAGAAGTTTCCTACTGCCCCGGGAGAGGCGGCCAAATTAGAGAGGGACTTGAATGAGCCGTTCCAGGTTTGGAGGATAGGAAGTATTTCTTTAGGGAAGGCGTCCGAGTTTACTTGAAGAGGTATCTTGATATTTTGGAGTATAGAGTAGATGATTATGTTTGCACGGGTCATAGTTACTCCTTATTAAAGGAAACCCCCAGGGAGTAGACTCCACCGGGGGTTCTTGAGAGAGGGCCTGGAAGATTCTAGGACTCGATGGCGTGATATGCCTTGTAGTTCTCGATAGAGGTTTGTATCTCGTTTTTGATTACGAGTGACACGCATTCGTGGAGTGCCTCCCAGAAGGACTTATACTCTCCTACCTTAATTTTACGGTAGTTGTTGGGGGCCTCCTTTTCGGTATCCATCAACTCAACTTCTATCATCCACCCTGCGGTTATAGGCATCTCATTACTTTGGGCTTCATTGATGGGGGCTCGTGAGAGGAAGACATACCCATCGAAGCAGACCATCCCTTTGTCCAAGGTGGCTTGGACGTTGTACTGCCCGGCTAACTTACTTGCGTGAGCCAGAGCTTGTTCCGTCGCATTGAGGTTCATAGAGGCTCCTTACTCGTGTGAGTCACAGTCGGGGTTCGAGCAGACCAGGACTTCTTCGAGCTGCTTCCCGACTCCTTCTTGCATCTCCGTCTTCATGATATACTCGTGACAGTCAGGGCATATCTCGAAGGATTCTCCCGAGCCCTCCACCTCAAAGGTCTCCCCGACGAGGGAGCCCGAGGGACAGGCGCTGCTATATCGAGCCCTGACCTCCCCGGTAGCGGGATTGAGAGTGGCGATAGTCTGGATCTGGCTGCCGTCGTCCCAACGGCTGATGAAGTATCCTTTTATTTTCTTAGACATGAGCTGCCTCCAAGAGAGTGTGTGCGTGTTTGATGTGCTTCGTAGTCCCCGCCTGCTTTTTATTCTTCTTAATCACATCATACATGATGGGGGACTTACCGCATTTGGTAAGGAAGTTCTGCATAACCTTTGCGTAACAATCAGGACAGGAGTATTCACAAAGTCCTGAGGAGCTAAGGTTAAGAGACACGAGAGGGAGCCCGGTTACCCCTGAGGGGATGGAGGCACAGAGCCCGCATCCGGAGCACCCTGTACCGTTCTCGTCACAGATATGGGCAAGAGAGAGGCCGGAGAGGACGGTGGATAGCATCTCCTTGGCTGTCTCATTTATCCTGTATCTGCTATACGAGTGTTCGTAGTAAGCCCGGTCGGCATACTTATCGAGTATGGTACCGCTTTGAAATCTCTGTACGGTTACGACTACTTTATATCCTTTCTGGTCGAGGTTTTCAATGAGGGAGTCTATTTCCTTGTGTCCGGGGAGCCACTTCACTCTGGTGAAAGCGAGGCTCTTCACCTTAAAGAGTCGGCTCACGAGGTTCTTATCTATTGTAAGGTCGGGGTTGGCGGTGATGACTGCCTGGTAGGGGTGTCGGTTGAGGTTGAGGAGCTTGGGGGTTTTGATGTTAGAATTAACGAGGAAGAGTGAGTTGGGATAGGTTTTCTGGAGTACGTCCAACTGCCTGAATTCTTCTACGGTGCAGTTGAAATTATTGGCCACGGCGACTCGTACTACTCGGTCGATAGTCATAACTACTTACTCCTGATGAGAGTTACACAAGTAATATATTATTACACAGACATAGAAGTCAAGCTATTTTATTGTGCTGAGCCTCCACTTTAGGATTGATTTATGTTCATCCTCCAGGGACGGGGAATTTATTAATAAGGGTAGGGCGCTTTCCGGGAGTTGGTATATCAGGGAGAATCTTAGTTTATGATAGACATACCCATCTCTGGCTAGGTTACATTGATTAAGACATTTATACAAGAATCTTATTATCAGGTCGTGGTTAAAGAAAAGACTTTCCAAGATATAAGGTAGGGGCTGATTCCTAAAAGAGAGGCGGTCGATGTACGTGTTATTATCGGGGAAGGTTTGCACCATCCTTACGTAATCTAGATCTTCTCTTTTTAAGCAGTTTGAGAAGTCCTCTGCGATTTCATACGCAAGGAAGTTTTCCTCGTCGTGTCCTATAAGGAGTCCGGTTTCTGGGTCAGCCTGCATTTACTCTTCCTTTGTTAGTTTCTCCTTGAGCAGCGCCATTGCCTCGGTTTCCCAAGGATATGTTAAGAGGAGAGGGAGAAGATCCCTCGGCATCTTCTCTATTAGATCTTTTTGTAGGACACTGAAAGGATAGGAGAAGAAGGAGTTCTCTTCTTCGAGGTCATCGTTGGCGAGTTCCTCTACTATCTCATCGGGGGAGGTATCTCTTATCCACTGAAGGGTTTCGGCTATGTCCTCGTTATTCTCTACATGGAACTCATAGGCGGTCTGATCGACGACTTGACCCGTCCCGTCCTTGAATAAGGCCCAGCCATAGAGGTTCACTCCTTCTTCGATGAAGGTCATCTTGAATTCGAGTGTAGGGTACTGTCTTGAGAGTTCCTCTACCCCCTCCAGCGGAGGATTCCATTTAGAGGCGATGTTGAGGTGGATGGGGTTGTGTAGCTCCCCATCCACGGCATCGTGGTTCATGATGCCATAGTAGATCCCTTTCTTCAGGAACGGGAACTCGTTTATAAGGTCATCGTCTTGGTTCTTTATGGATAGGTATATGTATCGGAGTTCTTTTTCAGGGCCGGAGATGAAGAGGTCGTTATCGCATACGTTGGCCATATCGGCACTCCTGTCTTAGGTTACTCAAGTTTACTCCTTAGGACTCTCATAGCCTCAGGTATCCAGTCAAGATTGATTATGAGCGGTATGTCAACTGGAATTATCTTCCGGGCATACTCCACCTGAGCGTAGAAGGCGGGGTGGTGCTCTATTCCGTCAAGTCCGTTGTCGATCAGCTCCTTCAGGATAACCTCGTACTCGTTATCACGCACGAAGTCAATTTCCTCCAGAACGTCCTCCCGATGCGTGCAGTAATATGTACAAGCGTCAAGGTCTTTTATAATCTTGATTTTATCTTTACCGTTGAAGAATGCCTCTCCGTAAATCCCTACCCCGGCCTCCTCCCAAGCTACGTGGAAGTTCAGGCGCTGAAAGGATTCGGAAAGTTTTTCTATGTTCTTCAGAGGGGGGTCCCACGAGGTGTGTATCGTGGTATAGAACTCCCCGCCTTTCTTGGGGTAGTTTCTTTTCGAGTGTCTCACATCCCCGAGCCTGCCGACCTCAAGAATCTCTGCGTACCTCCTCTCGTACTTGGAGAGGAAGCACCTGTTATCCATTGCCTCCTCTGAGAGTTTCTTTATGAGAGCCGGGTTCCCTGTTACGTAAAGAAAAGTCGTACAGGAGTTAGCCATGAGGTATCCTTTCCTTATCCTGGTAAGCTCTTAGAGTCTGTGCTAGAAGTGGCGGTCGGCCCAGAAGTAATAGACATCCTTACCTGCTGAGATGTCCGTCATGTCGTAGTAGTGACAATCCTGGCAGTGGAGTCTACGGGGGTTATTATGATCACCGGATATGATTACCGCTAATTTTTCTACCATCTCTATGTAATATGAAAGCATACTGTATGGCTGCTCCTCCAAGGCATTCGTAAGAAAGGAGGTCACAAGCTCCGAGAGGTCTGTGGTTGAGGGGGTAGCTCCCAAGTTGAAGTTTAGGGCCTCCTCTCCTTGAAAAATCTTTTTAACTCTTGCCTGCACTCCTGAACTTTCATCCTCCAGATGTAGAGGGGCTTCTTCCTTGGTAATAGTGAGTATCTTCATCTGTCCAAGGACGGTATCATAGAGGTGGCCTCTAACTCTTGCCTTAGAATCCTCCCTCATTTTTTTCTCAAGACTCTCGATCATTTCTTCAGGTGTACTCCATACCCAGAAGGGGTTTCTGCTCTTTTTAGACTCCATCTTGAGTTTTTTGAGGCGCGTGGGGGTAATCCGCATGATGTCCCCGATATAGTCCCAATTAACACCATCTCTTGAGGACTCACAGGAGCGACACCTTAGAGTTTCCTCTAAGGTGTCTTTTACCATCTCTTGAGCATCAAACGGGTTATTCCCGTTGACCTTTATTAGGATACGGTGATGCATATAATAATCTCCTGATATAAGAGGATTTTGAGCTAAAAGATATAGTAGAGGTTAGTTTTGCGTAGTAGTCTTTGTTAGTCTATTACTGGACGACGAAGGGTGGGATTTCGGAAGGAACGAGATGGGTTTTGAGATACTCTGAGAGGCAATCCATAGGGTCGCCGGAGATGTCGTGCTTGGTATAATACTTAGCCACGAAGCTATTGATAGGGTCTTCGTCTTCGAGTAGGAGGGGGATTTCGCTATCGTTTCCTCTGATGCGTTTGATGGTTTCGATTATCCCGAGCACGGTATAGATAGCTAAACATTCTTCCCCATCCTGAGTATAGCTTATTTTGGGTTTTGCCATCCCCGGAGTCCAATACTCTTGAGCTTCTCCATACTCGTCCCCCGCTCCTGTCTCCTTGAAGTAAGTAAGCCCGAGCTTTCTGAGGTCTCCTTCTACTTCAAAGTTGCCGTAATTAACCTCCGGCTCCTCGAACTCAAGGAACCCCGGCTCCCCTACCATATAGTTCTTAAACACGACTTTAGCGCTGGGTTCGAGGTATGCGAGACTCATCTTGATAAGTTTCTTAAATGTGTTCTCTTTAGCCTTAGGCAGCGTGCCGCCTATCTGTATTTTACCCCAGCAAGTGTCCGACATATTAAGCCTCCATTACTGGATGATGAAAGGGGGAACATCTATAATAGCGGTATGCCGTCTAATGTAGCTTTTAAACAGAGTTACTGCTGAGAAGTTCTCCCCATGAGACTTGACGTATTTTTCAATCCAATCTATGTTCAGACCGAAGGTGTCTAAACTTTTAATAATAGTTTCCATCTTCTTACCTTTATTCTCTGCGACGGTTTTTACAAGACGTAGCATTGCTTTTACTGGTATCTCCTGAATAACCGTGTCTGTCCCGTCCTCTTTATTTCTACCTACATACCCCATGCCTGGAGTCCAATATTCATTTAGGGCGGTGGAACCTGATTTTACACTCCTCTTATGATAGGTAAGTCTGAATCTAGTCAGTTTCTCTTCAATCCTGAGGCTCCGTGTCTTGGGTTGGCTGGTTTCATATATTAGCACCCCTTCTTTTCGAGAGAAATGCTTTTTTATGAAATCTATTTCTCCGGGGATTTTAAGTACTTTATTTATATATTTATGGAATACCTCTTCTTGCTCTTTGGGCAAGTTGCCACCTATCTTGAGAGTGATATTAAATTCTTTACTCATGGTCTGACCCCTTTTCTTTAGACGTTTTTCAAGCCTCTTGAATGTTTTTGAATCGGTACCGCAAATCTATAAGGGACTGCCAGCGAGAGGTGGAGTAAAGAGGAAGGTCATCCTCCTCTGCCTCAAAAAGAATCTCGTACGCTTCTTTAAGGGCTTCCCTCACCTCATCCTCACTCTGATGGAGGAGGGCTATCTGGGCTTTCTTATCGTCGGTGACGACATCTTGGGTAAGGCTCTCTTTAAGAAGGTTGCTCCCCAGCTTATCGTCTATCACCCTCTCCGCAACCATGAGGCTCTTCTGGAGTCTGGTGGGATTCCTGATGGGGGCCGGGGCGGCCTCCTCAACCTTTTTCTGGATGGTCTGGACGCTTCGAGCTTCCTGGGCTTTAAGAGCCTCCGCTATCCACTGTCCGGGCTGCCGGAGATTGGCTTCCAGAGTCTCCGGGGAGGAGTCTCTGAGGATCATTGCGAAGACCATAAACTGGAGCTTGGTATACCTCCTGTCGATGATGCAGTCCGTTTTGTGAGTGTCGGTTTGCTCTTTGGCGTCGAGGAGGACATAGGCATCGTAGAAGGGAATGAAGGCTTTCATGTAGCTTAGGTGAGCCTCTTTGAATATCAGGGACATGGTAGGTCTCCTTGATAAAGAGAAGGGGACTCTTTCGAGCCCCCTTCGGTTAGGTTAGACTATCCATTCGGATCTGAGTGCCCCAGTCTACCGGGAAACTTCCATCAGGAGTGATGACCCAGATAACGTGCTTCACTCCTTCCGGGTAATCGGGAGCGGGAGCCTCTCCATCGGTGAGGATGATTAAGGACTGATAGCGCCTCTCAGATGCGAGCTTCATTATGGGTTGGAAGCTCGTACCCCCTCTCCCTGCGAACTCATACTTAGAACATCTACGGTTAAAGGGTTTAGGTTCTTGGGTGATGTCGTGGTCGAAGAGGCAGACATCTACCGGAGTCCTCTCAGCGAGCTTATTACACTCAGTAAGGAACTGAGCCAGCGCCTTGCTGGGCACAGACCCGGAGGTGTCGATTGCGACCAGCTTTCGATCCGTATATCCTCTCTTGATGCCGCTAAAGGGATACCCGAATCTCCGGTTAGGACGCTTGAAGGTATGGATAGACCGTGTGGAGATGATATGCCCGAAGAACTCTCTCAGGATGCGATGCCACGCAACCTTACTGGCCTGTGCCGCAAGGATGAGTTCTTTCACGTCGGAAGACATATTGCCCCACGACCTTGAGCTGTTCGCCATCTGTTCTACCTTCTGGCGTATCTGCTCATCGGCAATCTCAGACTTATTCCAGCCCTCGTGGCTATCCATGCTTTGGAAGGGGCTCTTACAGCCTTCCCCGCCACCCTGGCCGCCTCCCTCTCCCTGGCCGCCTCCCTCTCCTTCTTTATCCCCATTGCCACCTGACCCCTGACCTATGCCGCAGGCTCCTCCCTGCTGTTCGCCTTTTCCTCCCCCACCTCCTTTGTTACTTTCTCTGAGGAGTTGTACGTACTGCTCCATAGAGAGCTTGTCTTGGAATCCGTACTGTTTCGGGAATATCCCGATAGGCTCGACCTTTCCTGTCTTAGGATTGAGGAGTTTAGGAACTTCGCAGATGGAGTCACACGGGATAAGGCTATTCACGGCGAGGTCTGCTGCGATATTCCACAGCTCCCGCTCCTTGGGGTCTTCCGGGAGTCTTGTGGTGCAGTGGTGAAGAACGACGTGCATACACTCATGTTTGAGCACGAACCTTACCATAGCGTCGTTGAGCTGGTTAAAGAAGTCGGGATTCACGTTGAGGTGTATCCGAGACTTAACGATAGCCACTCCCATAGTGGAGATGTTACTTGAGAAGTGCTTGTCCATGATAAGGAGAACTTCATGGATAAACATATCGTCCAAGAAGATAGTGGATAGGAGCCAGTCCCATCGAGCGTTCTTACTCTTATAGTTTTCAGCGGTGTTGGTGCCTACTATCTGTTTCATGGTATATCCTTTTCTTTAGGCCCGGTAGATATATGCAAAGGCTTTTTTCTTCTCTTCTTCCATCCCGAGAATTTCGAAGATATCCATTAAGACGTAGAGTTCCCCATCGTTCATACCTACTCTACGGTAAACATCGGCCTCCATCGCTTCGTTAGCGAGTACGTCGATAAGAGTTTCTGGGTCGAGGAGGTCTTCTCCCTTTACTCTTTTGCCTGCCCACTCGTTATTGATGATGAGGAGGGGGAGGTCTTCTTCTGAGGCACTAACAGCCTCCTTGAAGTCGTCGTTGAGTTCTTTGGCTGTGTCTTCGAGGAACTCTATGCAGCCATCTAGGGTAGAGAGGAGTTTCTTGGTAAGGGTCTGGAGGGTTTCGTTATCCATGACTACGGGCTCCTTTATTAAGAAAAGGGACGGAGGAAGGAGTTACCCTTACCCCCGCCCCTCTCATCAGGAGGACAGGCACTACACTATGAAGAAGGAGGGGCCACGAGCACGCTCTTGATATGAGCCTGAATTTCCTTCGCAACGACGGAGTTCTTATACCAGAGCCTTCGTACTTCCGGGGTACCCCGGCTGAACTTAGTCCAGAACTCCGAGGCCACCTCGTTGGGGCAAATCACCATGTACCGATAAAGGTTTCTCGCCTGCTTATCCGAAAGAGCCTTAATCTCCTTCGACTGGATGTACTCAACGATCATCGTGTTGTACGCCGTAAGCTCGGGGATACGGGACGCATCCACGATAGCCTTCAACCTCTTGGCGGTAGCATCGGTGAAGTTGTTAAGGATAACATTCGCATCCAGAGCTTGGTAGTCGGTCTCGATAAAGGTCTGGAACATCCGAGCCGCTTTCGTCCCGACGTGCCCCAGAGCGAGAGCGTGCATCTTATCGATTCCGCTATCCTTATTCAGGATCTCCGTCTTGATGAGGTTCTTCTTGAACGCAGCCTCATACGAAAGCAGGGTGCGGGAGAAGTGATGCCACGAACGTCTGCCGTGTATCTTAACAATCCCCTGAGTGGAAGCCTCCTTTATAGCCTCGGGAGAGGGGTCGAGGAAATCTTCATACTTCCTCAAGAACTGGTATACGGCAGGGTGTATCTCTTCATTGTCCTTGGCCCACTGGAACCATTCCTCCCGGTCGGGGTTGAAGGGAATCACGAGGAATCTGTCCACCGTGGCGGGGCACATCTCATTAACGAGGTACATATCCGCATCGTCGTTGATGGCGGCCACGACTTTCCAGTTGTCGGGCATCTTTCTCATGTTGAGGCGGTGGTCAAGAATGATCTCGAATCCCGCGTTCTGAACCTCTCGGGTAGCCCGGTTGAACTCGTCCAGAAACAGGATCCCTCCTCGGGGTCTGCGGGAAGCACCTCTTGGCCGGTAAGCTCGCTCAGCTCCTTCGCATCCTCGGGAGTGAGGGGGAACCAGTCCGGCGGAGCGAAGTAGGTACGGCCCTTAACCAGATAGGGCATACCCTTCAAGTCGCCCACATCGTCCTGACTCAACCGACGGTCGATGCAGGGTATGCCGAGGAGCTTGGCAGCCATCTTAACGCAATCCGATTTTCCCATACCGTGATTCGCCATGATAAGGACGGCTTGGAGCGGGTGGGACGTAGCGATAACCTCTAAGGTATCAATGAAATTCATAACTACTCTCCTGATGAGGGAAGGTTAATTAAAACTAATATACTTTTTTATAAAATCCACGGCAAACATAAAATAAAATCTTTTATTTTACCGCGTGGGGAGGGGCGGTACCTCGGGCATGAAGCCTCTAAGTTTGGAGTGGACTCCACTAAGATTCTTGCTCCCTCCGTCCATGATAGCGCCTAAACAATCTTGTGCATAATCATACTCCCCATAGATAAGGCATAACTCTGCCAGGGTGGTGAGCTTTGCAGCGTCTTGTTCAATAGTATCCCAAACGTCGCTGATTATAACGTCCTCACCTTTCAAGTCTATGTTTATGAACTGGTGAAGAATCCCTGATACTATCGGGAGAAGGATTATACCCTCTCCCTGACCTTTAGACTCGTGCCTGACCTTCAGCATTGATTTGCACAGGGCGTTGTAGAAATCAGGGAAAGAAGGGATGTCGCTGATAACGAGGGGAAAATCATCGTAAGGGCACGTTATAATCCTTTCTAAACATTTGGTGCCCCTCGTAACTCCAAATTCAGAATCTACAGCTCTAACTACAGTCCAAAGGCAAACCTCTATCTCGTGCTTCACATACTTCCTGAATAAACGTAAGTCCAAGGCAGCCTCCTTATGGGGGAAGAGCGAGCGTAGTAGCCTTTGCCGTGGCTCGCCCGGCGATGGCTAGGTTGGTAGAGCCTTCCTTTTAAGGGGAGGGAGTTTGGGATAGAGGCATTTAAGTCGTGTGTGGATAATCTTTACATTTTCCCCGTGCCACAAATTGGGTTCGTCCCCCTTTGAGGACAGGGTAATTATAGCTAGTATACATTTTTCCGCTAGGTCGTATTCCTGATTGAGGACACATACATCTGCTAGCATCTGAAGTCTTACCCCGTGGAACTCCAGTGACTCATATTCGGTGTACTCGTCATAAGCGGGGTGCTCTTTCATGTCGATATGGATAAGGTCGTAAAAAATGGAGGAAACGTCCTTTAGACAGAGGAACTCCCATGGTGAAAGGTTCTCATGATCTAATTTGAGACGAAATAGATACGTGCATACTTTCTTATAGAAGGCAGGGCCTTCGGGGATAAGGGGAAGAAGAAGGGGTAGATCTTCGGACTTACTGAATATGATCCGCTCGATAGGGACTTCCCTCTTACCGTATTTAACGTCAAGCTTTTTTATGATGCCCCAGAGTTGGGACTCAATTTTGCTGTTCACGAGAGGTTCAAGTAGAATCATAGAGCCTCCTCTTTTATGTGAGGTACTTCTTAATCTCCGGGTCGGTATAAGCCATTCCAAGGTAGAGGGGTAGGTCGTTCATGTCGGTTACTTTTTTCAGAGTATCCACGCAATACCCGATGTGATTCACTTTGAGATAGGGCACGTTGAGGTAGTACCCATCCACTTTCCTTGAGTTATACCGGGGCTGGGGGTACTCCGACGCCGCCAGTATCCGGCACCGAATATTGGTCTGGTTGAAGTTGGCGAGAGTAACAAGATAGGTAACTGTCCTGTTCGGGATGTACGCCTTTGCGTTTAGGTCGTACTCAAGGACAATCTCCGAGACTTCATAGAGAGCGTGAGCACAGAACCCTTTAATTGTACCGAGCTGTTTCTGGTGCCTGAAGATTATCTTTTCTAAAGCCTTAATAGACTTCTCACGGCTTCTGTGTATCTCGTTCATCCCCTACTCCTTTATATAGAACACTACCCAATCGCCGTAGTTCACTCCGGCGAATCGTATGCAGTCCGACTCAATGTCTCCATCATCTTTAGTGGATACGTCGAGGAGGTTATCGGCTTCGAGTCCCGGATACTGCTGGTAATCGGCACCCTCCTCGAAGGAGAACTTAATCGTCTGACCGTAGGTCGTATGGACTTGCTCCAGAGGGCCGATAAGGGGGCCGGGCGTGCCCCACTCGCCGGAGTCTCCTAGAGCCTGTCGTTCCTGGATGGTGCGAGCGCCGTGGAACAGGCCGAGGTAAAGGCCGGGTTTTACTTTGGGCATATTGGAGGGGTCGTAGATGGGATACATGGTATCATCCTTTCAGTCTGGACTTAAAAAGTTTTTCTGCTTCGTCCGATA
>Ga0114918_10002655_pt1 | contig 15960 bp, 27 predicted proteins | sample LantaG_FD_87015 | JGI IMG/M metagenome (GOLD analysis project Ga0114918, IMG submission 87015) | Deep subsurface microbial communities from Baltic Sea to uncover new lineages of life (NeLLi) - Landsort_02402 metaG | ecosystem: Environmental > Aquatic > Marine > Oceanic > Sediment | place...
AATCTTAGCAATATTATGTATAATGATTTTTATTCTATGATGTATAGAGACGAAAGTGCTTCAATTATATCTAATAAAATTGGTTGTTTGTCCAATATTTTTAATTTATCAACAGAGGATATAAAAAGGAATGAACGATTATTTTCGTTTAATATAGAAGATTTTTATGTTCTTAGCATTAAGACTAAGAGAAGAAAGGTGGAGAGGATTGATATATTTAGTAATGAGTAGATTTACAAGACAATTATAAAGAATATAAGAAGAAAGTTAGAAATAGATGAAAGAAGGCATGTATGAAGTAGGAGAGAGGGTAAGATTAAAAATGTGGTCTAAATTAGTAGAAGAGTTTGGTTTAGATGATAATAGAAATATAATAGTAAGGTCGGGATTTAGGTATAATTTTGAAGACGAGAAAGATATTAAGGCAAAAACTATTGATAGTATTGTGACTATTTCATCTACTTCTCCTATTAATTTTGACAGGCATTTTGAATATTATTATGTAGTGGATGAGGATAGAAAACATAGATGGTGGTTGCTTGCTGAATTAATTGACGGGTTAGTAGAGAATTATAAAAAACCCTATTCTATCGAGACTCGTTTTGAGATATTAGATTTATAGATTATGATATTAAATTGTAATAATTGTGGCAATCCTTATTCTGAAGAAGAATATCCCGTATTTCTTCCTTATAATCCTAACGGATTATGTTATAGATGTAATGAAAAAGAATTGTGTGAATATTTATCAAAAGAATTAATTTTAGCTTATGATGAAATAGAGAAAGAGATAATAAGAGCAGAAGCAAATAAAATTACTAGTCGTTTTGAGATTTTAGATTTATGAGTTTTGGCAAGGAAAGATTATTAGAATTATTGTCCATTCAGAAGGATTGGATATATTATGAGGGTCGTTGGTTTAATGTTAAGATTCATAATGGAGATATTTTTTGTGATGGGTATTTAATAGATGACAATTGGACATCTGAAAAGAAAGAGATATTAGATCCTATTGAGAATAGATTTGAGATTTTAGATCTGTAAAATATAGCAATAAGATGAAATGATAATTTTAGGAGAATAAAATGAAGAAATGTGAAATTATTAATGGTGGTGTTGTAGCTTGCAGTAGTTTGGATAGACATGAAGACAATGAGATAATTCGTTATAGGGAAATTGAGTGTCGAGGTAATATTGATAAAACGTTTTATACTTTACATGACAATATATCTGGAGAAAAGGGTGTTGTGATAAATTTTTGTCCTTTTTGTGGCAGTTATATAGGTTTTGATAGGTGATTTGAAAGGGTGGTTATGAGTATTACTGTTTCTGGTCGCTGTAGGAAATGCGGGTATTATTGGCAGAATGTTAGTGTAGATAGGAAGAGATATGAAGAATTAGGAATAGTTTGTACGAGTTGTAAAATAGCAGTAAAAACAAAAGTAATATATTATGAGCCCATTGAAAGTCGTTTTGATATTTTAGATTTATGAAATATGGTATAGATATAGTTGATGAGTGGTGTAATTGTCCTGAAAAATTAAGGGGTATAAGATATTTTGATAATTTAGATGATGCTATGGAATGGGGAGAATCTCATACAGATAAAGATGATCCTATTTTTTGTGGTTTTATGGTTTTTAATGACGATACTAATGAGGTTTATTTTCATTCTGTTTTGAAGAAAAATGATTCTATTAACAGTAGATTTGAGATTTTAGATTTATGAGAATTAATGCTGATATAATAAAGGAAGAGGGAGAGAGGGTATCTCCTCATTCTAAGTTTTATATATGGGAGGATAAGTTGTATGAGCCATCATATTATGGAGGTAAGAAATGTGGTACTTATAAAGTTATTAAAGATACATATAGGATATATAGGATTATGGATAGGGTTAAGCAATCGAAGGATATTCCAACAGTTTCTTCTGTTTGTGGTTTAAAACCTAAGATTAATAATAAACATAAACCAAATCGTTTTGAGATATTAGACTTATAGATTATGATATTATATTGTTTAGGAAGTTAAATTATGTCGAGCTTTACGAGACCTCTTATTGTATCTCCATTGCCAGATGGGAAGAGGTGGGTTTTAAGAGAAGAATTTTCTTATGATATTGGTGAGAAGGGTAGTGATAATACTATCATTGTTCCTAGGGGTTTTGTAACAGATTTTGCGAGTATCCCAAGATCGTTTTGGACTATTTATCCTAAGTGGGGTAAATATGGTAATGCTGCTGTGGTTCATGATTATTTATATTGGAAACAAATTTTTAGTCGTAAAGAGAGTGATATTATATTTTTAGAGGGTATGAAAGTATTGGAAGTAATAGAACGTGATAGAAAAATAATTTATAATGTTGTTAGGCTATTTGGGGGATGGGCTTGGAAAGAAAATCAGAAAGATAAAAAAATGGCAAAAAATAAAATAATTGATTTATCTGAATGGTAGTATTTTTAATATCTATATTCTATTTTACAGGCGGCAGAAATATTAAAAATTGATAGTCCTGATAAATCTTCTGATATAGTCCATTGTATTTTATCTTCATCTTCTGTTGCATACCTTAGTAAATTATGGCTAGTGTTTGGTGGCATCGAAGGCACTTTATCAAGGTCTCCTATTACTATTGTATTATTAGTAGTATTTCTAACTTGCCACTTTTTTTTATCATTATTTATTATGCTCATTATTATATGTTAGTTTTTTTATATTAAAATCCTTTATTCTTATATCGTAATATTTTTATTTTTGTTGAAAAGTGAAAGTAAAATGATATAATAGCAGATATTATTAGAAGAAGGTGTAATTATGTCAGATTTAGAAAAAATTAGCAAAGATTTAGATGTAAGTTTCATAGGTAGAGAAACTAACGAAAAGACTCCATATGTGGATATAGAGCTTACAATGGGGGATATAACACAAATCGTTGCTGATGCTATAGTTAACGCCGCTCATGATGCCTTGACAGGTGGTGGTGGAGTGGATGGGGCTATCCATAAGGCGGCTGGTCAAAAACTTCTTGGGGAGTGTCTTAATTTGTATGGATGTCCTCAGGGTGAGGCTAGGATAACAAGTGCTTATGATATGCCTTCTAAGTATATTATTCACACTGTCGGCCCTGTTTGGACTAATACTGTTCCTTCTGATACAAAAATAGATATATTAAAAAACTGTTATTATAGTAGTTTGAGACTGGCAGATCTTCAGGGGTTAAAGTCAATAGCATTTCCTTGTATCTCTACAGGGGCATATTGTTTCCCTAAAGATATAGCAGCAAGATCTGCGGTCGAAGCTATTTATGATTTTTTTAATGAACATCCCAATACATATATAGATTTGGTCTATATCGTTTGTTTTGATGGGAAAAATTTTGAAGAATATGAAAAAATATTAACTTTAAATAAGGAGTAAATATGGGATTTTTAGATTGGTTTATAGGTAATAGTGGAGGAAGTTTTGACTAATGAGATTAAGTAAAGGAATTAAGATACCTAGGAATTCTCCCTGTTCTTGCGGCAGTGGATTGAAATATAAGAAATGTTGTTTAAAGAAACAACAAGAACAACTTGAAAAACAACTTAATGCAAGGAGAATATCTGAAGAGTATAAGAAGAAATTAGTCGAAGATAAGAAGGAATAAATCGTAAAGTTTCTTATTATAAGAAGCAGGAAAAGAAGCGCAAAAAAGATAAATCTATAAATAATAGATTTGATATTTTGGAATTGAGATATGGCGGAAGAAGTTAAATTTGGGCAAAAAATAACAAGTGAACCAAAGAAAAAACCCAAAGGTTTGATTCTTTATCCTCCAAAATCTGCACAGTCGATTACTGTCCGTTTTGTTGGTTCTCAAAGAAAAATATATCAAAGTTGGGATTACAATACAAAAAAGTTCTCTTGTTTTGATACAAAGAAAGAAGGATATGTTTTAAGAATTGTTTTTTTTGTTATAGATAGGGTAGATAATATAGTGAAAGCTTTTATTTGTCCTGCCTCTGTATTTCAGAAATTAGGTGAATATGGTTCTAATCATGATTTTAAGATTAGAAGAGAAGGTTTTGGTCTAAATACAAAATATGAAGTTGAGAGTCTTGGAAAGTCGGAAGTTTGTCAAGATTTATTAGATAAAGTTGAAATTACTTCTAATATGTATCCTCTTTCGGATATTTTTATAAAGAACATTAAGTGGGAGCTTTTGGATAAAGAGCATGAACCTATTACTAATCGTTTTGAGATATTAGATTTATAAAAATAAAGGATTGAAACAAATTTTTTTGTAATTTATAGTTGTATTAAGTTATAAAAGAATAGGAATGGGTAATGAAAATAATTAAAAGTAAAAGATATATGAAAAAAGAAGCTTTGTGGTCATCACCTGTTGGGGATCCAGGGTTGCCTGGACAGCTTACAGAAAGAGATATTAGTGGACCTGAAGAAGATTTTATTGATAATCAATCTGTTGAGACACAACCTGGAGAAAGCGAGATAGATATAAATTGGAGAGAATTTAGAAGGAGGTATTCGATGGGCGGGGATTCTCTTCCTCCTATATTTTTGAATAGGACAGATCCAAGTGTTATTAAATTGTTTTATACTTATTCTTATGATTATAATGGGGATATTATTAGTAATATAAAACCTGTTATGGTTATGGATTATCTTACTAAGCAAGAGTTAACTGACCCTAATCTTTTGAAAGAATTAGGCGATTTTTATGAAGATAAAATAAAAGAAGATATAGAGATGCTTGAAGAAGATTCTAAGAAGGAAAAACAGCCAGGATATAATCCTTTTTCTGAATTTAACGCGATATAATTTTTTTGAATATAAATAGCCACTCTATCCCATAAATAGAGTGGCTTTCCTATAGCATTAGTGGGGTCAGGTTGCAATAATAATTTTTTTATTTTCTTTTTCTTTTAGTTCTATTTTTGGAAGAACTAAACAGTAAGCCGTTTTTATAGTTGGCTTCTATATTGTTTATATCACAGTCTCCAGGAAGTCTTATTTCTCTTCTAAATGCCCCGTATGATCTTTCGTTTACATATATGTCATTTTTAGTTTCTTCATATTCGTCTTTCTTTTCGCCCTTAACTATTAGAGTATTATCATCAAGTTCGATATCAATATCTTCTTTTTTTATTCCTGGAATTTCTATTTTAACAACATATTTATCATTTTTATCAACAAAGTCTAGTGATGGAGAAAAATTAGGATTTTTCATTCCTTCGAAAGGCGAAAAGCCGTGGAAATGGAAAAAATCATTTGTTATAGAAGATAACATATCTTCTTCTTTCCTAATTTTATCTAGCACTCTTAAAAAATTCAACGGGCTTTTTTTCTTTTGTAACATATGCATTATTTGTCTCCTTATATAAATGTTATTTCTTTAATTTATATATAAGCAAATTCTGTGCCATATGCAAAAACATATTTTATTGTGTAAAAAACAATATTTACAAAAGGCAGACTGCCATAAATGTCATTTTTTTTGTCAAAAAGGTGTTAAAATGACGATATAATATTATCTATTAATTTTTGGAGAAATATTATGAATGGGTTAACACCAGAAGAAAAACAGGTGGCATGTCAGTATGCTTTAAATGGTGCTGATTTTATGTTTGAACCGACCCCTGAATTATGTTCTAAAATTGTTCAGGGTTGTCCAGAATCGATTGGAATTAATTATGTGATGACATCTGTTATTTTACAGAGAAAACCTATTAGATTAGATTCTCAGATGGTTGTTAAGTATTGTAAGGGGTTGTTAGATAAGAATAATACTTGGTTGTTTGATAATGCTAATATAAGGGTTGTTCCACCTCAATATAAAGAACCAGTAAAACTAAAGTCAGAAGAAGATAAAAGAATAGATAATGAAATAAAAGAAAAAGGCAAAGCATCTATACTAATAAAAAAAGAGGAGAAAACTGATGAAGAATGAAAATAATAAGGCAATAATGGGCAGTAAATCTAAAAAAACTATAAGTAAGGTTAGTGAGAGCAAAGATATCACTATTGCTAAATTTGAAGATTTAGAAGGTAAATTTCTTCATATAAAAGTTGGCAATTCGGATTTACCAGCCACTGATGATCAAATATCTAATATTGAGACAGCTATAGTGGATTTGTTTGAAAAAAATAATATCAATTGTCTGGTATTTGTAACTCACCATGCGGTATCAATTGATATCGTAGAAAAGGAAAAATAATGGAGAGCAGAGTGTTAAAAAAACTTGTTTTTAAGAATTTCACCGAATACTGGTATTATGCTAGATATTTATCAAGAGAGCAGAGAAAAATTATATTTAAAAGTCTTCCTGCTGAACAAAAGAAGTTTTTAGATACTTCTTATCTAAAAGAAGGATGGTGTGATCTATTTTGGCGTAATGAAGTTAATGAAAAAATAGATGAATTCAAAGAGTCGTATGGTTATAATATTTTGGACATAAGGTTAAAAGCTTTGAAAAGAAAAAGTGTTTATGTTCCAACTAAATTTTGGAAAATAGTTGAGGAGCAATTTAATACTATATCTCCAGAAGCTGTGCAATTTATTATAGGAGGGTTAAAAGCTATTCCTGATAAAAACAATGATCAGGTTTGTTTGATTGTTTATGATCCACCTGAAGATTATTTTTTATAATTTTTATTTACTAGGAGTCCTATGTCTAGAAAAAAACGTAATGGGAACAGAAATGAAAATGGTAATGAAAATGATAAGGTTGAAGTATCAACAAAAATAAAAGTAAAAGCAAAAGCAAAAATAGTAGTAATTGCTAAAAGTGAAAATCAAAAAGCACTTTTAAAATCAATTAAAGAGAATTTAGTAACAATAGTAGCTGGTCCAGCTGGAAGTGGTAAAACGATGTTATCAGTAGTAAGTGGTCTTAGAGAATTTATTATGGGTAAATATGATAAAATGATCTTCACAAGACCATGCGTAGAAGCAAATGGAGAGAATCTTGGCTTTTTGCCAGGAGATTTAAATGAAAAAATATATCCCTATATGTATCCTATTTTTGATTTTTTGTCAGATTATTTATCTATAAAGCAAATTGAAGGATATATTAAATCTGAGTCTATTATAACTTTACCACTTGCATTTCAGAGAGGCATGACTTTTAGAAATGCTTTTGTGCTATTGGATGAAGGTCAGAATACCACTCCTGAGCAAATTAGAATGTTTTTGACAAGAATAGGTCCAAATTGTAAGGTAGTTATCACAGGGGACCCATTGCAAACTGATATTAAAACTAAAAATGGGTTGGTAGATGCTTGCGAAAGATTAGAAGGGGTTAATAATCTTGGTATTGTTAAATTGTCTGAAGAAGATATTGTAAGAAGCCCTATTATAGCGGAGATAGAAGAAAGATACTGCGGTAAAAAATAAAGGTTTTAGAACATAGAAAGAGAATAATTATATATAATATGATATGGTTGTGATCTTGGAGAAATAATGTTCAATTTAAATAAATTTATGAAATTAGTTAAAAGAGGAGAGTTTTTTAATAATCCTTTTAATATTAAGAAGAGGGCTAGAAATGAAGAATATGATCATTTGAGTGTTATAGAAGACCCTCAAGCCCCCATAGATATAACAATGCAGGGTGATGAGGCTTCCAAATGGTTATCACAACAAGGGGTAAAACCTGTTCCTTCAGATACTAAAGTTGAAAAGCCTTATGTTGATGAAAGATCGTTTAATGTTGATGAGTGGATGGATCTTTGGATTAAAAGTAATGCTGAAGGCATTAAAAGAGAGAATACCGATGAAATTGCGGCAGATGTATCTTTATATAGAGAGATAAAAAAGCACCCAGAGTATCAAAATATTTTATCAGAAAAAATAAATAAAAACTTTCCTTTAGTTGGAAAAGAAAAATCTGATATGTTTGTTCAAACGATGTTGGCCAAGACTCAAGGCCTTATGGGTGAAATAGATGAAAAAGAAAGGCAGATGGCAGAAGATAAACCCTTTAACAAAGAAGAAGGTATTAGTGCAGTTGAACAAGATATAGCTAAAAAAGCTTACAATAGATTTATGACACTGTCTCCTGAAGAACGGGATTTAGTAGATGATATAATTAAAATGAAGTATACCCCTCAGATGTTGTCTCAGTCTATAGAGTATCGTTTTGAAGATCCAGGAAGTTTAGATAAGTTAGATCAAAGATTTAATTTCTTTTTATATAATCCACAATTTTTAGAGCCATTTCTTCAAGATGATATTTATTTTAAGACAAAGTTTGATAATGCTAAAACTAAATATCAGAAAATCTCTGTAATGAAACAAGAAAAAGGGGATGATTTGATTAATGTTTTATCTGGATTGATTGATAGTTTAGATCCTTCTATTATCAATTGGGTTAAAAAACGTTTGAATTATATAAATAGAGACGTTTCAAGTAAAGATATATCTGAATCTGTATTATTGCCAGAAACTGACGAGGGAAGACCTATGACTATGGAGGGAGATGCTCCTAGAGATTGGGCGGATCTTGCTATTACTGGTGCTGATAAAGCAGAGTCATTAAAATTTATGTCTAACGCTGTAAAATATTATCTTGAAGATAATATTAGTGAAATGTTAGAGATTAATAACGAATCATCAGTGTCTATTATGCAAGAAGCTCATGATGGGTTAAAAGAATTAATTAAAGAATCTTATATTAATAATAAAGAAATACCTCCTAGTAAAAAGAAAAAAAAGTTAAATCAATATGCTACAGGAGAAAGATTAAATGCATATTTTAAGGGATATCATGAACAGCTAGTAAGTTTATTTGATGCTGAAGGGGGTCTTAATAAAAATGATAGTAATAAAGTAAGATATAAAAATAAAGATGGTTTTATGGATATTCCATCTAATATTATGAAAGAGATGTTGGACATAGCTAAGAAGTATAGAGAAGATGAAGGTCAAGATGAAGATGAATTTGGGAGACCTAAAATAGTTGATATAGCAGATTATCATGCTTATGTAGATTATTATAGAAAAGCTATCAAAGATAGAAAGGTAAAAGACCCATTTAGACCTGAATGGAAAAAAATGATTAAAGCTCGTGCTGTTATGAGGAATATGGCTGAGCTAGGAGAAATTAAAAATAAAATCTTTGATTTAAAGGATAAGAAATTTGAAGATTTATCAGCTATTAGAAAAGTTCTTTCTGGGGAAAGGGATGTATTTTTATTAAATCATTTTGCAAATGTGAGTGAATCAGATACAGATTCTATAGCTGGTCAAAAAATAGATGATTTTATTTTTATGACATTAAATCAAGATAAAGATGATTATTATATGGATGTGCCTTTAAATGCTTATAAAAATCAAACAAAGATTAATAAAAGACAAAAAGAAATTGATATTTTAAGCAATAAATTAAGGACTAAATATAATAAAAAGGATGAGGATACTAGAGATGATATGCAAAACAAGTTGAACGAAGATTCTTTAAAAGATGTAAATAATTATAAGATTGCATTGGGTACACTTTATATTTCTCTTTTACCAAAGTTGGCAAAAATTCAAGATCAAAAGATTATTAATAAAGAAACGAATATGGAAGAGGATAGATTTTTGCCAAGCTCTTTGTTCGGTTTTGTGGAATTGTTTGATTCACATCCTACTAGGTTGAGGAATTTTTTAAATAGAGGTCAGCAGGTTAATAGGGATGATCTTTTAGGCAGAACTAATACGGAATTATATTATAAAATTAGAGGAGAAGAACCTCCATCTCATGTTAGGGCATTACAAAATATATATAATAGAGGTGTTGAAACAGGAGAGATAAATAAAGATAAATGGTATAAAGAGTTATTTAGCGAGTATGGAAAATTTGATGCATATCAAAGAGCTTACGACAAGAAGAAAGAGAGAGAAGAGTTTCTTACAGGCAAATTAAATGAAAGAGTAGAAAAAGCTAATAATAAAGTTTTAGATGTTGTAAGATCTAATGATAATGGTATAGCTTTTCAAAAAGTTTTAAATATTATTGGAGATCCAAATAAACGAATAGAAGTTGAGAATAATATAAATCAATGGGATGGTATTTCTGAATTACCTTTGGATTATTATGGTCTTTTTGGTCAAAAATTAACAGCAACTGGTATTGAAAAAGATAAAGCAGCTATAAAGAAAATACAAGGTGGTTATAAAAAAAGAATTAATGAAGAGGGAAAAGAAGTAAGTGTTAATGAAAAAGGGGAAGAAGTAAGAGTTAGAAGTGGGGAAGAAGGTCTTGATGATATTTATAAAATGTTTGAAAAACAAAAAACAGATTTAAGAAACAAACTTAAAGAACGTAATGTTGATATTGATTTTTCTGCATTAAGAATTGCTGAGTCAATGTATAGAATTGTTCAAAACAAGATTTTAAAATTATCTAAGATTAAAGAATATAGTTATAAATTTGCTTCAGTTAATGTATTAGAAATTGATAAATCTATAGAAGTTCTTAAAGATAATTATGATAAATTCTTTATGTCTTTATTTTCATAAAAATTGTTTAATGACGATGATATTATAGCAATTATTTATTATTTATTATTTATAAGTATTTAAAATAATTAAAATAATTTATAATTATGTTGATTTGTTTAAAGATGAAATGGGAGAATTATGATTATAACGACAGTTTGTTCTCATTGTAGGAACCATGATAAAGATCCTAATATAGAAATTAATTTTAGAGATAATAAGATATACTATGTTTGTCCAGAGTGTAAGAAGGAAAGTTCTATTATTCTAAAAGCATCTCTTCCACCACTTCCCAAAACAAGAGCAAGGAGAGTATAGTGTTTTTTGTAGTTAATAAAACAAAAGGAACAATAGTTATAGCTGATATAGGTGTTACTCTTGGTCCTAAATGTGCAATCGACCTTGATAAATTAATGAGTAGAGATAAGTCGGAATCATCTAAATTATTAAAAGAAGCAAGTAAAAGAGGCCAAATAGATATTCGTATAAAAGATGGTGGTAGAACTTCTAAAATAAAAACTCCAGAAAAAATAAACGATCTTGATGATTTTAAAAAGGAAATTTTGGAAGAAATGAAAGGATTGTTAAACAATACTCAACAACCTAATCCACAACAGGGTCTAGGAAAAGAAGATCTTGAAGCTTTTGCGCAAAAAATTATTAGTAGCATACCTAAGTCAGAAACTGTTATTATACAGGGGCAGTCACAAAATATTAGGAGTGATGAAGAGGTTAATATTGATGAGGAATTAATGTCAAAGATTCATAGTAGAGCAGTTAATAAGATAGTAGAAGATGTTGATACAAATGTTATGAGTTATAAAGAAGAAAAGCAGGAAAATGATTTAGAGAACAACATCGCAGAGCTTGAAGGATTATTAGATTTATAAATTTTAAAATAAAGAAGGATTATTGAAAGCATCTTGCAATATATATGTATAAGTATTGTAATTTTGGAGAAAATAATGGAAAAGACGAAAGCAATTAGGGCAGAAATACCTGAAGAATTATATAATAGACTTAAAAAATGCGTGGAAAATGATTATACAAATGTAACTGGCATAGTTAGGGATCTCATAGTTGATTATGTTAAAGAAAGTGAAGGGAATCAAAAAGAAAGAGAAGAATGGCTAATGGAGATAGCTACGTATACAAGAAAATATGGAGAAACATGGAAGGATGGAGGAGGAAAGAGGTGATTAGAAAAAGCAAATATAATATAGAAAATGTAAGAAAGATATTTGAAGATGAGAATTGTGAGTTATTAGATAATATTTATGCAGGTAGCGATAAAAAATTAAATTATAGATGTAATTGTGGGAATATTAGCAAAATAACACTTAATAGTTTTTTGAGTGGACACAGGTGTAAAAAATGTGGAATTGAAAAAATGGCTAACAAGCGGCGTTTTTCTTTTAAATACGTTGAACAATATTTTAAAGATAATGGTTATAAATTATTAGAAAAAGAATATATAACCTGTGAGACAAAAATGAAATACGAATGCCCTAGAGGTCATATGCATAGTGCATCTTTCTTGCATTTTTCAAGAGGGTCGAGATGTAAAGAATGCGTAGATGAAGACCAGAGAGGGAAAAATAGCCCTTTTTATGATCATAATTTAACAGATAAAGATAGGGGAGATAGAAGACTAATTTCTGGATATACTCAATGGATAAAAAATGTATATATAAAAAATAATTATATTTGTCAAAAATGTAAAAGTAAAAATAAATTAAATGCTCATCATATAGAGGGTTACGCAAAAAATGAAAAATTGAGATTAGATAGAGAGAATGGAATAACTTTCTGTTTGTGTTGTCATAAAGAGTTTCATAAAATATATGGTAAGAAAGATATTAATAGGCAGCAACTAAATAAGTTTTTAAAAATAGGAGTAAAAAATGTCTAGAATTATAGGCTTTGACCCTGGAACAATGTTTTTTCAGATGGCAGAAAAAAATAACAATGGAGAAATAGAGTTAAAATCTATGAGAAATTCTTTTGTAGAGTTACAAAATTATGAGACTCAAGATGTAGAAGATATTTTAAAACAAAATAAATGGCAATATGTCTCTGATAGTGATAATTATTACGTAATTGGAGAGGACTCTTTAAAATGTAGTCTTATTTTTCCTGGAATTAAATTGCGTAGGCCCATGAGGGACGGGGTTTTAAATAAAGGAGAGGAAAAAAAGATGCTAATAATGGCTAAGATAATAGAGTCGTTAATTGGTAAGAACGATATAGATAATGATTCGTTAGTATGTTTTTGCACTTCAGGAAAATCTATAGATAATAACGTTGACGATAAATTTCACGCTGCGCGTCTGGGAGGAATGTTTGAGAGATTAGGATTAAAAACTAAAAAAATAGATGAGGGAACAGCGGTAGTTCTTGCGGAGCGTCCTACAATGCTCGATACAGATGGATTAGAAATACCTTACACTGGAATAGGTATTAGTTTTGGGGCTGGAAAAGTGAATGCTGTTTTAGCGTATAAGGGTCTTCCAATTATTTCTATGTCATCTACTAGATCTGGAGATTATATTGATAGAATGGTTGCAGAAAATACAGATTCATCCTTACCTCAGATTACTCGTGCTAAAGAGACTAAATTAGATTTTTCTAAAATTAATGAGCTTATTGATGACGATGTGATTTTTTGTCTTGATGTTTATTATAAAAATTTAATAGAATATACATTTCGTAATTTGGCAAAAGAATTTAAAAAAGTAAAAAGTGAATTTTCTGGTCCAATTGATATTTGTTTAGCAGGAGGCACAGCTTCTCCTCCTGGTTTTAGGGATAAAGTAAAATCTGTGGTAGATGGATTAGATTTACCATTTGAGATTAAAGATGTAAAAATTTCAGAAGATCCAAGGAATGCTGTAGTCAAAGGTTTATTGACTCAGGCTATTATTTCTCAGAAAAAACTCAAGGGTAGGAAAATAGATGAAATGCTAGAATAAAATAAAGGTTTTTATTAATATTTTAAGAAGTTATATGTATATTACATATAGCTTCTTTTTTTTGGAGATAAAATGGGATACTCTAGCGAAACAGATATTACTAAAACTATAGCCCAGTCGTTAACAACCGCTACGGCTCAAACTTCAGATGATTTGGGAACATATTCAAATCTTTTGAATGTGGGTAATACTCTGGACAAAAATTTAGTAACTACTTCAAATGTTAATTATTATATTCAATTAGCAGATAGTGAGATAGATGGAGTTCTGAGTCAATTATATTCTACTCCTTTTTGTGAGAAAGTAGATTTTGAGACAGAGTTATTTTCTCCTATGGATCCTTCTTCAAATATTTATATCGTTACAGAAAGATATTGCCCTTTAGCAGCTGGTGATATTGTTATTTTAACAGATGGAACTAATGAAGAACGTCATGAGATAAATACTGTTATTGGAGGGGATACTTTTTCTACAGTAGATCCAGTGCAGGTTTCTTTTGTTGCTACTACAAGAGTATTAAGAGTGGCCTATCCTCCACCTATTAGATTTATATCTGCAAGAATAGCTTCTGCTAATATTTATGATAAATATTTTTCAGCAGAAGTATCTCCAGGTACATCTAAGTTTGGAGAGACATTGAGATCTTTGGGATATGATAGAATAAATGATATTTTAAGTGGAGCTATTATATTACATGGTGCCCATAGAATAGGTCGTAGATTTTACAATTCTAATCTTGTTGAACAATATTCATTGCCAACTGGTGGAACTATTGATAAAGGGCGTAAGCAGATTAAATAATGACTATTAAAGGAGAAGGTATTGATAAATTTATAAATGCTATACATCGTGCTAAGCAAATAGATGGTAAGGTTATAAGGGAAGATGGAGATTTTATTAAAAAAAAACTTGCTTCTAACGGTAAACAAGCATGGGTTAATCATTTAGTAGAGCAGTATTTGAAAAAAGAATCTTTAGATGCTCCTCCTCCTGAATTTCAAATAACAGTAAAAGATATTATAAAAGAAATCTCTAAAAGAGAGATAAATAAAATTTTCGGGAAATAAATATTATGGCTATGGAAGAAGTATTAGACGGTGTTAGAAGAATCGTCCATAAATGGGTTAATACTTCTACGCGAGTTGATATTAATGTAACAAGAGGAGATACAGTTCTTTGTGTAAGGAATAGTCGTAGATTTACTGTTGGTGATCAAGTTATGTTAAGAAATAGTACTGTTTATGAAACTGGTTTAATTATAAGTAGTATTGACAAAGTAGCTAATTTGATAACTGTTAGTACTCCTATTTTAAATGATTGGACAATCGCTGAGAATACCGTTTTAATTAAAACTATTAATGAACAATTTGTGCAGGGTATTTATATAGGAGAGCCAGATGTTATTTCTCGTTATCCAGCCATAACAGTTAATGGTATTAGCAGAAGTTCAGAATGGCTTACCCTAGAGAGTACAAAAGAAAAATATCAAATAGAAGTAACGGTTTATGTAAAAGATTCTACTAATGAGCAAGCATATAGATTTTGTATGGCTATGACAGATGAAATACAAAAAGGTTTGAAATATAATATAACTCCGCTAATAAGTGATTATGATTTAACATCTTTAACAAGAAATATAGCTGTTGGAGATACTACTATTTATGTAGCTGATAGAAGTTTATTTAATAATAATAGAAGAGTAATGATAGAAGATCCTTATGAAACTACTGAAAATTGGACTACAACATGGTGGGATGAGACAGAAGATCCTTCTCAAGAAGCTCTTAGATTAAAAGATTGTGTTCCATATGCTTTTGATATGTCAGATACAACAGTAATTGTTCCTCATAGATTTATATTTAATTCTTGGCCTGATAATATTCAATACGGAAGTATACATAAGGGAGAGCTTTTAAAGGCCGCTAAGATAAGCTGGTTTGCGGAAGAAGAAGAAATGCAATTTTTGAGAAGAGATGAACCTAGGCTTAGATAATTTGAAAAATAAATAAAGGAAAATAAAAATTTAAGTTCAAATATAAGTATGAAATACATATAATAATTAAAATAATAATAAGAATAAAAGGTAATAATAATAATAATTAGAAATAGTATTATATAAAAATTGAATTTACAGGAGAAATAGAATGGCTTATCAAATAGATAGAGATCTTTATAGAACAATAGCAGTTGCATATGCAGCTATCGATGTTAATTTGGCAGGAGTTTCTACATATGCAAGAACTGCTCTTAATGCCATCGTAGATGTTGATACAACAACTTATCCAGACGCAACGCCTTCTGTTGCTGATGCTGATGCGGCACTTGAAATAGAGCTAGCTCTTTTAACACCTTTTAATATCGCTTATATTTCGGCACAGAATATTTCAGTTAGCGTAAGTTCATTGCTAGATGCCGTAAGAGCGGTTAATAATCATGTTGTTGCTAATGCAACTTCAGGAGCTACTGCTAAATTAAAATTAGATAATTATATTAATGGGGATATGG
>Ga0114918_10002656_pt1 | contig 15955 bp, 17 predicted proteins | sample LantaG_FD_87015 | JGI IMG/M metagenome (GOLD analysis project Ga0114918, IMG submission 87015) | Deep subsurface microbial communities from Baltic Sea to uncover new lineages of life (NeLLi) - Landsort_02402 metaG | ecosystem: Environmental > Aquatic > Marine > Oceanic > Sediment | place...
CATAAGAAGAATAATAGCAAGAGAAGGAGGGTGGGGTGATTTTTATAAGGAGAGGTAATGGATAAGATATTAGTAACTGGTTGCGCTGGATTTATAGGATTTCACACTTGCAAGATGCTATGCGATAACGGCTACGAAGTACTTGGCATTGACAACATAAACACTTACTATGATGTTAAGCTTAAACAAGATCGAATAGCCATACTTGAGAAGTATGATAATTTCTATTTCAAGAAACTTGATTTTGCTTATAGCAAGAACGGTATAAAACATTTCTTTGAAAAACACAAACCTGATAAGGTTATTCATTTGGGCGCACAAGCAGGGGTTAGGTATAGTCTGGAATATCCGCAGTATTATATTGATAATAACATAACGGGATTTTTAAATATCATTGAGAATTGCATAGAGTATAAGATTAAACATTTATTGTATGCTTCCAGTTCAAGTGTATACGGTCACGAGACAGATATGCCATTTAATGAGTATCAAGACTGTAACAAACCAGCTAATTTTTACGCTGTGACTAAGAAATGTAACGAGGGCATGGCATATGCTAATAGCAAGCTATATAATCTCAAGTCAACGGGCTTCAGATTTTTTACAGTATATGGAATTTGGGGCCGGCCTGACATGGCATTGTTTAAATTCACAAAGAATATCATTGAAGGCAAACCCATTGACGTTTATAATAATGGTGATATGGAGCGTGACTTTACTTATGTTGATGATATAATAGAAGGAATAAGACTTTTAATGACAGCCGAAACCCTTGGTAATCTCAGGGTGTTTAATATCGGTTGTGGAAAGCCCTCTAAACTAATGGATTTTGTTAACGAGATAGAACTAAAACTCGGCAAGAAAGCAATTATAAACTATATGCCAATGCAGTTAGGTGACATTAAAAAGATATGGTGCTCAACGGCAAGGCTTGAGACTGTACGGGCTATAAACCAAGCACCACAATTAAAGAAGGTATATCAAAGTTTGTTGATTGGTATTTAGAGTATTATAATATTAAATTATAGGGAGATATTATAAAAAACGTAAAAGAGCATTTAGAAGCAGGGTTTGATGTTTACTAAATAACAAATTCAATCTTCAACGTCTTAACCAAGTCTCTATAAACTTCATTCTCCACACCCTTTTTAAGCGTAGGTAAAAGAAAATCAAATCCCTGGGTTTGTGTTTTAGTTACTGCTCGGATTAAGAATGGATTAGGTGGTCGTGATGGTTGTTTTACTTCTCTTGCGAATACATTTTGACCGCCTATTTTAAACTTTAGTCTTGCTCTGGGTCTGTACGATTCTTTTGACCCTTTGATTACACGATCACCACGTGGTGGGTTTATGTCAAGGTTTGGCCTGATAGTTAAAGCTCTTCTGCCATTATGAACAGCAGCAGCATATGGAATGGTATAAACACCAACAGCACCTAAACCAGGGCTTCTATATCGTATATCTATACCACCCCTTAACTCTCCTGAATTAGTACCTTTGCTTACAGGCACTTCATCAAGAGCGTTTTCCCTGACTTTTTGCAGAACGGCTAAGGTCAGTTGTTTAATGTTTAACATTATAGAGCCTTGTTTATTTTTTCTAAATCTTCTACAAGTTTGAGATTAGTTTCTTCTGGGTCTGGTTCGGGAGTTTCTGCAAGTTTATTATCGTTTATTTCTTTTATTCTTTCTGTATCAAACCCTATTTCTTCTTGTGCAATCTCAGGGGGGATAATATTAGCCGCTACAAGCTTAGGATAATACTCGCTTCGTTTTTCCTGAATGGTAGTGTCCATTTTTACAAAAGTAAATCCCACGTCTCCGATGTCCATTTGTGACATAACGGGATTACATTTAGTTTCAAATAGTTCCTGAACTGGATTAACGGTTATATCTTGATATATTTTCAGTTGTCCTTCTGCTTCACCACCACCGCCAAGCTGACCTGCAACAACTATCCCCGCAAGTCTAGGCGGAACGCCATGAGCTGATATTATGTTATCTCTTGACGTGTTTCTTAGTTTTTCAAATGATGCATCCTGATCTTTTGATTCAACGGCAAGTTTCTCAAATTTAACCGTGACACCCTTTTGATTAATCGGAAGGTATAAGACTCGATTATTATTCCCCGGCCCCTTAAAGTTGTCTTGTAGAAACTCCTGAACTATATCGGTTGTGGCCTCATCAAATTCACCACCCTCAACAATAATAGCAAGGTCTGGGACACCGTTATTAATAAAAAATCCTTTTTGATACAATACAGAATAATAGTCAAGCTCTATATCAACCAACGCTCCACGCCATGATGGGAGGCCGTAGTATCTATCAGTTGTTGACCATTGTGCGAAATGAATTATCGTTGACCCCTGTTCTTTGTCGTTTTCATCAAATGCTCTTACGTCTTGCTGTTCTGATTGACCCGGCCCCTGATATAAAAATTCTGTTTCAGCACCCCTTGCCCTTCTCCACACGTAGGTAGCTGGCATATAATACAGTTCTTCTACCCTGCCACCTGCACCCCTTACCACTTCCAGATATCCATTTCCGGTTAAATAGTAATCAGTCGCTACTCTTGATATGACCTCAATAAAAGACTGTTTTAATTCATTAACATTCGAAAGCCTTTTTTTAATAGCCGTAACATCTTTTCCTTCAATGAAATTCATTCCAAGGCCGACGGTAGTATTGGTCAGAATAGCAATTGATCTTGTGTGATATGAGTTCTTGTTGATTGATGAAGTGTAATATTCTATTGCATCTGTTTCAGACAAACTTAGATTTGTTTCTTCTTCTATTACCGGGTGCGGAACCATGTCCTCATATTGCTGTGAATTATCTATGTCCTGAACGGATTCTTTTACTATTGATGCTCGATAGATTATTTTTGCATTACCGAAAGCTTTTTTATTTTTCTTAGACATTTTTTCTCCTGTTAGATTTATTACTAAGTTACATCATTATAGGATTATTTCAAAAATTAAATAGTCATATAGTCTTATCTGATAATTATCAACTTGAAACAATCATAATTTTTAGTACAACAATAGCTAGAATATAGAAATTAATAGGAGTTTATGAAATGCCGAGAATGTTAAAAGATATTAGTATTACATTTATTTCTTTAGTCAGAAAAGGTGCAAACAAAAAAAGCATAATCTATAAATCAGCTGACTACGTTGAAGATACTCCCTCCTTAACAGATATTGACATCAAAAAATTCGATGAAGAAAAAGGGATTGTATATGGAATAGTCTACTCCCCGGACGAGGTTGACACTCAAGGCGATTCAGCAAATGCGGGTGAAATTGAAAAAGCTGCATATGATTTTATGGAGAATTTACGGAACTGTGAAGTTGACAAACAACATTCTGAAATCAATGAAAATGCGTTTGTTGCAGAGTCATGGCTTGTACGGAAAAACGATGATCTTTTTCCAAAAGAAAAAAATGGTTCATGGGCGGTAGGGATTAAACTCAAAGACGATGAATTAAAAAAAGAAGTAAAGGACGGGAAAATAACAGGGCTTTCAATGTTTGGGACAGCAACGAAAGTTAAAAAAGAGGATAAAACACTAGATTTGTCTGGATTAACAGACAAAATAACAGAGTCAATAAAAAATCTACTTAAGAAAGGTAATATCGAAATGGATGAAAAACAAGTTACAGAATTAATAGAAAAAAAGTTTGGCGAGTTTAAAGAAGAGATTTCAAAGTCAGACCCGAAACGCAGGACAAATGAAGAAATGGCAACAGTGATTAAAACTGTTCTGGAAAATTACGAACCGATTAAAAAGCTTGGTGATAAGGTTGATCTGATCGAAAAGAACACCTCAAAATCAATTCAGTCAGAAGAAGAAGTGAAAACAGAACTTCAGAAATGTGATGAAGAAGGAAAAGCAATCGCAGCCATGATAAATGGGTCTAAGGAGGGTTAATAAATGGGTTCACTTGGTTCAACATCAACATCAGATCCAAATTTACTTAATCCAATAATCGCAAGTGATGAAACATTACAGCGAGAACTTACTTTAAAAGCAGGCGCAGGTGCGCTTGAGAGAGGTACGGTTCTTGGTGTAAACACGACCACCCTTAAATGGGAACAGTGTGTAGTTGGTGCATCAGACGGAACACAAACAGCGAGAGCAGTATTGATTGATGATGCAGGAAGTGACACAAGAGAAATAAAGGCTCAAGCCTATTTCATAGCGAAGTTTTATTTTAATAAGCTTATATTCCCCACGGGTGCAACCAGACACCAAATTGATACTTTTATTTTAGCACTTGAAGACAAGGGCTGTGTTGTTGATAGAGGGTTTAGTACTGGCTTGACGACTACGACCAGCACAACTTCCACTTCAAGCACGACCAGTTCTAGTTCAAGCTCTAGTTCCAGTTCGACAACCACTTCAAGCACGACCAGTTCTAGTTCAAGCTCTAGTTCCAGTTCGACAACCACTACAACATCTCCACCTTAATTAGAAAGGACTAACATATGGCAGGTTCATTAGGTTCAACATCAACAGCAGACCCGAATGAGTTTTCGGCACTGATAGCAAGTGATGAAACATTACAACGTGAAATCACATTAAAATCAACCGCAGGAGAACTAACAAGGGGTACAGTTCTAGCTCTTAATACAACTACAAAAAAATGGGAACAGGCAGTAGTCAGCGGAAGTACAGGTACGGGTACAGCAAGAGCAGTATTGATAGACGATGCAGGAAGCGACACAAGAGAAGAAAAGGCTCAAGCCTATTTTGTAGCAAAATTTAATTATGATGCTTTGGTATGGCCGACAGGTGCGACTAGACTTCAGATTGATTCTTTTATACTTGATCTTGAAGACAGGGGTAGCGTTGTAGATCGTGGATTTAGTACCGGATTGACCACAACCACCACCACAACTAGCACGACTTCGACTACCAGCTCAACTTCGACCACAACAACAGAAACACCGTAATAGAAAGGTAACTATATGGATAATTTATTTAAAATTAGAACACTAACAACAGCGATAAATAACTTAAATACTCCGCAAGCAGTATTTTTTAATAGGTTTTTCGCACCCAAGGGCCGCATGGAAACATCTGATAGGCTTGCTTTTGATATCCTTTCGGGGTCATCTAAGATTCTGAAAAATCTGTCAGTTACAGCAGAGGCAGAAATAAGAGAGCAGACTTCACGCACAACCGTTACCATGACAGCCCCAAGGATTGCACCAAAGAAGTTTATCCCGATTGCAGAACTTAATGCTATGAGAGCTTTCGGAGCGCAGGCATTACCGGAACGGATGCGGGATAAAATAGCAAGAGAACAGGTTGATATGCTTAATGAGATTGCCAGAACATGGGAATTTCAGGCTGTTAACGCAATGAAGGGCCGTATCTATGATTCTGACGGAAAGTCTATATTGGTTGACTACAACCTCCCCGCTACTCATAGAGTACAGCTTACAGGGACAGACGTTTGGACTGATCTTGACGATGCATTAATCACCACACAGATTGATGAATGGCAGAGACTTATATCCGATGATTCTGAAGCAAATATAACCAGCTTTGTTGCCTATATGGGTAGCAGCGCATGGTCGAACATGCTTAAGAATGATGATATTCGTGAGTTGCTTGCTCCTGCAAAGAAAGAGCTTATCGCAACAGCAGGGACTATATCTAATCTGGTCAATACGGAGCTTAACCGTTATCTGGGTTCTTACATTGATAACAGTGATGTCAGACAGAGATATGTTGGCGCAAACGAATTTATCTTAATCGGGATGTCAGATGATATGACAGACCTGCCCTATGCTCCTATTCTCGATTCCGAAGCACCAAACGGAGTTGGAAACGTGATTGCAGGTGGTAGATCGGTTCCTATTTTCAGCAAATCATGGTTAAGAAGAGACCCGTCAGGCCGTTGGATTAAAGCTGAAGCAAGAGCACTCCCAGTTCTTCAGAGACCTGAGAATGTAATTGTTGTACAGACGGTATAATGGGATTTGCAAACATACAAGATGTTAGGGATTTGGTGGGGTTGCCAGATAAGGTGGCCCTACCAGATTCTAAAATTGAGTTTCAGCTTGCATCTGGAAAAAGAAAAGTTGAAAGAGAAATTGGTGATTATTCTACACTGACCGGAACAGATAGAGCGCAAGCGAAAGAGGCTGAAATTTGTTATACCGCATACTATGGACTTACAACTTGGAATACTTTTTTTACTTCAAATATCCCTGGTATGCAAAAAGAACTTGGTGAACTTGACTTTCAGTTATTGTCACCGGAACAGTTAAAAGAAGTAAGGTCTATTTGGTTAGATAGAGGAGACGACAGCATTAATATTCTAAAACAGGAAAACTCTGACACCCCGATACTTGATATGAGAGCGATATGATAGACACTGAATTTGAGACTTATATAACAGGACTTGTTAAAGAAGCTTATCCGACCATTAGAGCAGAACACATATTATACAGATATCCTGATTCGACTTTTGAACAGGGGAAAAACTTAGTAGGAGCTACATCAAGGAATTTTGGAACATGGAATGTAATTGCACAAGTTAATATCGACACAAAAGAAAAGATTGACAGAGATTTATTTGTAAAGCAATTACCAACAAAAAAACCGTTAAAACTAGATGGAAAAACAGTCAGACTTGTTTTAACAAAAATAATTCAAAAAGATTTTCTTGCGGTTTACGAACTACAGGGAACGGTTTTTGTTTTTAATTTTAGATATGAGATACAGGAGGATTAATTATGCCAGTACCTTCAGGATATGATACCGAACTTTACACTCTAGGCAGAGGAGTCATTTGGCTTGCGGCTTGGAGTGGTTCAGTTGCACCCGTACTTGGTGCATATAAAGACGTTGGAAATGCTCCAGACTTTAGCTTGGAGCCGACAGAGGAAGTACTTGACCATTTCAGTTCACGGTCAGGTAAAAAAACAAAAGATAAACAGACCACACTTGAGTCAGGAGCAACAGCACTATTTACCATTGATTCAATTAGCGTTGAAAACTTCAGACTGTTCCTTTCCGGTACGACAGACACAAGGGGGACAACAATCAGTCTTAACACAAGCCTTTCAGCCGAGTACGGTTTAAGGTTTATTTCTGCAAATGCAGAAGGTCAGAACTACAGACTTGAGCTTTGGAAATGCAGGATAAGGGCTGGTGGTGCTTATGGATTTATTTCAGAAGATTGGGGTTCTTTGTCTTATACTGCTGAAGTTTTATCCGACTCTACAAATCATGCTACATCAGAGTTTGGGGATTTAACTTTTGTAACGACAACCACCACATCAACTACAACATCTCCACCTTAATTTTTAAAGGAAAACCAAAATGAGAAGAACAGAAAAGTTTAAATTAAATGATGAAGAAATAGAGGTCAAGGAGTTAACGGGTACTGATATGCTCATGCTCTTTGACCTCTTTCAAAAAAACAAAGCATCTTTGTTTGATAGAGAAACAATTATAAAAAACATAGATGTTCTCCTACCACTTGCAACTACGATTAAAAAAGATGCCCTGTTAAAACTGGCCCCTTCTGAGATGGAAGAGATTTGGAATAAGTTTAAAGAGGTTAACAGTGTTTTTTTTTCAAAGACAGATTGGATCATGAGCAAACTACAACTGAACGAGTTGTGGGTTCAGATTCGGTCGACCTTAGTAAGTTACTTTTTAGAACAATACTCTCACTTACTCGAAAAGGCTTTAGAGGGTGCGAAAATTGGGGATACGGCAGAATAGTCGAGGCCTCCAAACTTGCAATTGACTTTGAAAAAGAAGAACTAAAACAAGAAGCACTTAACATAAGATATGCTCATCATATGGAGCAAAAAGATTTTAAAAGATATCTTAACTCTTTAAATACTCAACCATTACAGGCAGACCAAAATAAGCCAAAACCCAGACACGCTCAAATGATGCCAAGACACTTGTGTAATAATAAAAATTATAAGGGTAAATAATGGCTAACAAAGGCACTGTAGAAGTTCTCATAAAATTAAAAAATCAAGCATCAAAAGCACTTACAAAAGTAAACACCGCTTTTAAAAAAACTAGCAAGGAAGTTGACAAGACTGGAAAAGAGTTTAAAAGTTTAGGGACAGATGCTAAAAAAGGACTTGCCGGGGTAGAAAAAGCAGCTAAAAAAACAACCGCTTCGATGAAGGGGTTATCTGGAGCTACAAAAAACACAAGTCAATCAGCAGGTGTGTTAAACGCTTCGACTATTGCACTTGCAGGTTCTATTTATCTACTTGCTAGAGCTACAAGAGAAATGATTTCAGCATTTGTATCTTTTGATGACACCATGAGAACCGTTGGTGCTGTTTCGAACGCAACTACTGGCCAACTTGAACAGCTTACAAATGTAGCTAGAAAGATGGGAGCAACTACACGTTTCACAGCTACACAGGCGGCAGATGGATTAGAGTTCTTAGCACGTGCCGGGTTTAGCGTTGAAGAAGCACTTGGAGCACTACCGGGAACATTACAGCTCGCAGCTGCGGGTTCAATCGAATTGGGTCGTGCTGCTGATATCGCAACAAATATCTTAACAGGATTTTCAAGAGATGTTTCAGAACTTGGGAATGTTAATGATGTTCTAGTCAAGACTTTCACCTCTACAAATGTAAACCTTGAAGAACTTGGAGAAGCGTTTAAACTTGTCGCTCCGATTGCTACAGCCGTTGGGTCGGACTTTAATGATTTGGCTGCATCTATTGGTTTGCTTGGAAATGCCGGGTTAAAGGGAACTATTGCAGGTACTTCTTTACGTGGTGCGTTAGGAGCTTTACTCAATCCAACAGATCAGGAAGCTGAATTAATGAAAATGCTTGCCGAGAGAATTGGCGGTGTTGGATTAGAGATTATGGATACAGAAGGAAACTTTGTTGGGTTCTTGGGCATTGTCAAGCAGTTAGAAAAAGCAAACATTACAGGTGCAGAAGCATTAGAACTTTTTGGATTAAGAGCTGGCCCCGGTATGGCTGCTCTAGTTGGTCAGGGTTCTGCTGCACTTGAAGGACTAGTTAACGACCTTGATAACGCAGATGGAACAGCGGCAAGAGTGGCTAAAGCAATGGAAGCAGGGCTTGGTGGTGCGTTAAGAGAACTTAAGTCTGCGGTCGAATCTCTGGCCATATCTATGGGAACATACCTAGAACCAAGATTAATAGGGTTAGTAAAAGTATCAACAGAAGCAGCAAGAGGTTTAAACAAGATGGATTTGGTTGGTAAAACACTTATCGAGTTTTTCTCAACTATTATCGGGCTTACTATTGCTTGGAATTTCGGGATAAGAAGATTAATAAGTATAGGCGCAGCTTTTCTTGGAACACTTAAAGCTTGGGGTGCGGCATCTCTTGTTATTACTAACATATGGAGAACAGGTCTGGTTGGTGCGATTATATTTGCCACCTATGAGCTTGGCAGACTTGCGCTTGCGCTTGTCAGAATCAGAAAAGAAACAAAAAAAACAGAAAAACTTATTGCGTCTTATACTGATTTTTGGGGTGACAATACCGAAGCGTTAAAGCATAACATTCAGTCTATAGAAGAACTCAGAGAATTATCAGATGAAGCATTTGCAGAAGAGGGTGAAGCACTTAAGGCATCTTTAAAAGGCTGGACATTATTGTTAGCTGAAAAAAGAAAAAATGGGGAGTCTACGGTAAAAGAACAAAAAAGAATTAAAACCCTTCGCAAAGCAATGGAGGATTTTGCAACTGTTAAATTTTCAACCCCAACAGATGAAATAAAAAAACTTGGTGAAGCAACAAAAGAAACAGCAGAACATTTCAAGAAAGCTTTTTCTACTGCATTAGAAGTATCAAACGAATTCTACACACAATCTATTTTCAGGGCAAAAGAAGCCTCTGCTCAAGGGATTATAACAAAAGAAGAAGAGGTTAGACAGATACTATCACTTGAAGTTATGAAGTTTGATGAGATGTTCAGGCTTGCTCAAGAATATGCACAAAAAGCAAAAGAAGTCGATGAACTAACAGAGCAAGATCATGCTAAGATAATTGAGTTAATGAAAACATCCGTGAAGGGGCTTGAGGACGCAAGGATAAAATCACTTCAAAGATATTCAGATGCACTTAAAAAACTTGGTGAAGAAGAAAAAAATTCTATTTCATTAACAAACGAATTTAGAAACGCATTAAAAGATTTAACTGATAAGAATCTTGAAGCAGACGACAAGTTAAAGAGCGATAAAAAAGAAATAAACAAATTACAAAGAGAAGCCAATAAACTTATAAAAGAAGGTGGGGAAGATAACCTTAAACTTGCAGAAGAAAAATTAAAATCAGCACAGAAACTTGCTAATGCACTTGACAAAGAAGTAAAGGTCAAGGGTGAGATAATACAGACAGAAGAAGAGGGTCGTAAAGATGCAATAAAAGAAACAAAACAAAATATTAGCCTTTCTAAAAAACTGGGTGCGGAAAGAATTAAAAATGCAGAAGAAGCGATTGTCAAAGAAAAGTTACTTGCCGACACAATAGGCGAAACACTTAAATCAGTTAAAACACAGCTTGACGCTCTTGTAAACGAGAAAAGAGTCGCAAAAATAGAGGTAGAAATTGACGCAGCTTCTCTTGCTAAGGTTGAGGCAGAGTTTAAAGCTATCGAGGCAACACCATTAATTAAAAAGATTAAATACGTAACCGAGGGTAAACCGTCTGATTCTGGCGAAGCAGCTTCCGGGTATGCAACAGGTGGTTCTGTTCATGGTGCAGGTGGTGTTGATAACGTTCCGGCATGGCTTTCAGCAGGAGAATTTGTACTAAAAAAATCAACAGTTAAAAAACTTGGGCTTCCGTTTCTTACTGCTCTTAACGGCATGAACATTGATGGATTAATGGGAAATTTAAGAACTAATTTTGCAACAGGCGGATTTGTTGGTGGGGCCTCTTCACTTGGGCAGTTATCATTTACAAGGTTAATGAGATTTGCAAACGGTGGTTCTACCGAAGCTCTGGCCGCTGAAAAAGGTAGAATATCAAGAGACTATGATGAGCAAATTGCAGAAGCAACATTAAGGGGTGATGAAGATAAAGTATTTGCCCTTAAGGAAGAAAAAATTGCTTTAAGAGAATTAGCAGACGAACTTAAAAAACAACTTGAAGAATTGAACGAGCAATTTACAGAACAGCTTAATGAACAAAAAACAAACCTTGAAAGCTTAAAAGTAATGCAGAAAAAATATTCTCCGTTTGGAAATGCTCTGTCATTGACAACTGGAATGGGTGTTAAGTTTAAGCCAATTCTATCAAAAACATCCGAACAGGTAAAAGCAGAAATTCCAGTTGTTAAAGCAAACATTGTTGATTTAACAGCTCAAAATGATGCGAACATAAAAGCAACCAAAATATCACACAAGATAAAAGTTGATGAAGTTAAGTTGAATACTGAAAAGACTTTGACTGATATTGACAGACAAACACAAGACGCAATAAGAAGACTTGAAGAAGAAAGGTTTGATGCTTTATCCGATGTTGGTACTAATTCTATTTCGGGTAGTAGTAGTGGATTAAGAAGACAGTTCTTTGCAGATGGTGGAAAAGTAAGCGGAGCAGATGGAACAGATAATGTCCCTGCATTTCTAACAAACGGAGAATATGTTCTAAGAAAATCTGTAGCAGATGGACTTGGTAAACCATTTCTTGACAACCTGAACAACTTTAGAATACCCGTTCCAAGGTTCGCAGAAGGTGGGAGTGTTGGTTCGGTTGCAAGTTCCAGACCCGGTAAGAATTTCGGTACGGTTCAACTAGCCATAGGCAATAAGTCCTTTTCCGTTCAAGGAGAAGAAGGTGAGCTTTCGGGGCTTGTCCAAACATTAAAAGAAGCAGGACAGAGGATATAATGGCAATATCAGCAAACAATATCACACTTGACACCGTAACATTACCGTATGAACTGATATGGGTTGATGAATATTCATGGACATCTATTGTATCTGAATCAGAGAGGACATTACAAGGTGTTAATATAGTTGAATCAAATCAATTTGCAGGGCAGTCAGGCAGACCGATTACCCTTAAATCAGATCAGGCATGGATTACAAAGTCAGATTTAACTACGATCCATACCTGGGCAAAAACCCTTAATAAAGAAATGACCTTGACTATGCACGACTCAACGTCTTATACAGTCAGGTTCGATCATGATAGTGGTGAACCGATAGAGGTTGAACCAGTTAAACAAATTGCAGAACTGGCAGACACAGACGAATACATACTAACCTTAAAGCTTTTGGTTGTGTAATGGATGCAACGCTAAAACTAAATTTTGAAAAGACGCTTGATGAATCAGGAGACGATGATGGTGACGACAGAAGCTGCCCATCAAGACTTCTGGAAATAACAGCGGGGCCATATTCTCAAGGGCAGGAAATAACAATTACTGCTTGGGGTTCAGATGTTAACAGCCTTGTATTGTACAAAGAAAATGAGTCGCTTGGCAGGGGTGTTCCGGTATCACTTACCGTTGAAGAACAGGACGTAACCGAAACAGTTGAATTTAACGGCTCGACGGTTGAAGCGTTAGAAAATGTAATTGATAATATTATAAGAGTTACAGCACAAACCGTTATAACAGCAGAAAATATAAACGGAAGTATAAATACATATGCTTCTTCGGGGTCAGTAATTGGCTTTAAAAAAATAGGTGGGTCTTGTGTTGGTAAAGAAACAGAAGAAGAAATATACTACGGAACGGTTAAGGTTCATTACAATAAAGCGAATTTTGCTAGACGATGGACATACACCCTTCCAGACAAGTCCGGAACACTTTACTTTTTTGTAAAAGACAGGATGGAAGTCGTAACAAAATTCACGGTTGAAATAACAGGTGAAGCAGACACCGGATATAGAGATATAACTTTAGTTTATACAGATTATGTGTCAGGTGTTGCGGTTGAGGGTGCAACTGTAGTTATTGACAGAGATCAGACAACAGAACAATCAGGGATAACAGACGTTGACGGCAAGGTCACGTTTCTAACAGTTACAACGGGAATACATTACATTAAATCTACAAAGTCAGGTTATCTTGATACCGATGCAGACGACTTAGACAACGATGAAATATTAGTATCATAGGAGAATAAAAATGACCATATTAGCAAATGAAATTAAAAACTATAAATCAGCCGTTGTGTCTGATGCAGCTACAAACGGTGGCAGGATGTCCGGTACAAACGAGATCACAACTGGCCTTAAAAATAATCTATGGCCAGATGCAGATGAAGATGAAAGGACAGCGGGTTCTACAAAATACCGAAAGACCTTTTTTAAAAATGCAAACGATGATGATGAGATATTTACAAACGCAAAAATTCACATGATAGAAACAGCGCAAGGTGATGACATTGCCACCATCTTTGCGGGTACTCAATCAGACACCCAGACCGACATATCAAGTCCAAGAGAATATGGGGTGGCAAGTTTAAAAACAAACGTGTCAGCGGGTGCGGCATCTTTTGTAGTAACCGCAGAAGATACAGGTCTTGCTATATTTGCAACAGGTGACGAGATTTGGATAGGAGACGGAACAAACAAAGAATATCATACTAATGTTACCGTCACACCGTCTGGGGTTGATTATACTATTGCTTTAGATGGTGATGTTCTTCTAAACAGTTACACAACAGCAGCTACTTTTTCAGCATCGGTTATTGTTACAGGTGATTTAAAAACAACTTATTCAAATTGGGTTGAGACTTCTTCTGGGACTTATAATGAATCTAATTACCCACCCATACAAGACAATATTGGAACGGTTGAAGAAACATGGACAATAACCTTTTCAGATGCAACAAACTATTCCTGTTCTGGAGCTTCCGAAGGGTTGGTTGGTTCTGGAACAACAGCCGGAGATTTTGCACCGTCTAATGATGACTTTACCAAACCTTACTTTACTTTACTTGCTACAGGCTGGGGCGGTACGTGGGCCGTTGGCGATACAATTGTATTCCAAACGCATCCATCCGCATATCCACTATGGCAAAAAAGAGTAATACCAGCAGGGGCGGTGTCAATATCAAGTGATGATTATTCGGTTAGGGTTAAAGGGGAAACAGCAGGTGTGACCACAACAAGCACGACAAGCACCACATCAACCACAACTTCCCCACCTTAGAAAGTAATTATAATGAGCGATATAACATTTGATTTAACAATGCAAAAAGAAATGCCAACAGTTTCTACAGAAGATCATACTTTTGATCATGATGGAGTGTTAGACGGAAAACTCCCTGCGTTACTTGACGGATTGGAATATGTAGAATGACAGACTTTAGCAAAAGAATGATAGCCGAAGGTGATGGTGATTTTGCGGTCAGGTTAAAGATGCGGGAAATAACTGGCGATTTGATTTTTTGGATGAAATGTGAAGTACAAGGCAGCCCGACAATACCATATGATGGTAGTTATCCAGAAGAAAATGGAAATAACCCTGCTTGGGTTTATGCTACTTGGCCAGGCCATCCATTATATGTTCAGGAATCAGCATATAGAACTTATCCATATTTTTTTGCACAAAGATTAGCTGCACAATCACCAAACACTGTTTTTCCAGATGATATTACAAGTTATTCTATGGGTGTAACAATAAAGGTTCTTGATAATTGGAAGTTTTCTGCTTTTGTATATTTTAATCAGGACGATGAAATTAGTATGGGCTTGCAAAAATTTGGGGTTTCTTATGGTACACCTAATTTTATTTGGGAATGTGCCGGGATAAACGGAAACACACAAATCCCTGCTTTAAATATTTGGTATGAATATCTTGTAGTGGTTAGAGGTTCAACAGTTAAAATATATCGTGATAGTGTTTTAATAGACACACAGTCTGGTTCAACCCAAGCACCACCAACAGTTGCCACTGCTGGATTTTTTGCTACATATGTGGGCGAATCACCAAGACCTGATTCATTATTTAAAGATATAAAAATGTGGAATTATGCATTATCACCATAAATCAAAGGAGCAGAAATGAGAGAACTAACAGCAATAAAAATAAAAATAGGTATCAAACAAAACGGACAGGCAAAATACCCGAATTTTAACCAACTTCAATGCGTTAAAGATTCAGGACTTGATTGGTCAAAATACATTGACATTTACGGGCTTGGCTGGTTTTACGACAAGGTTTCAGGTCATCAAGACGATACACCCGATTCCCCACACGGTATGCAGTTTGGATGTTTGACCGTTCCTGAAGACTTTGCAGAACAAGCCGTTGCAATGTTTCCAGAAGTTGAAGAAATAGACGAGGTTGATTTTGAGATATTCCACAACACAAAAGCAACCGCTCATTTACCAGATGAAGAAATAAACAAAGACGTTCTTGACAGTATAAAAGCAAAGCAAGACTTAGGGCTTGATTTAACAATAGATCAAACAAAAGCACTTGACCCTGAGGATAATACACAAGGCATAAGAAAAAACAACATGAAGAAATGGAGCGATAGAAAGGTTGTCCAGAACATTGTTTTAAAAAACACCAAAAACTTTAAGAAAGGCTAAACATGAAGAAAATATTTGTTACTTTTCCGGTCAGTCCTGCACATCCTGTTCTTCATAAACAGGTTGTAATGACATCATGGAAACTGATGCAGGATAAAAGATATGAACTAAAAATGATTATCCCTGCTCATAACCCGTTTGAAAATAATCTTCATCATTGCATAAATGATTTCATTGATAACGATTGTGATTATTGGCTATCAATTGATTCAGACAACCCACCAATGAACAATCCACTTGATTTGGTTGAACTTGATAGGGATATTATCGGACTTCCAACACCTGTTTTATATATCGATAAAAAGACACAAGGTAAGGGGGAAAGACCGTATTATTTTAATGCTTATAGGAAAGTTGATGGTGGGTATAAAGAGCATGAACAGAAAGAAGGATTGCAGAGAGTTGATGCTA
>Ga0114918_10002658_pt1 | contig 15954 bp, 14 predicted proteins | sample LantaG_FD_87015 | JGI IMG/M metagenome (GOLD analysis project Ga0114918, IMG submission 87015) | Deep subsurface microbial communities from Baltic Sea to uncover new lineages of life (NeLLi) - Landsort_02402 metaG | ecosystem: Environmental > Aquatic > Marine > Oceanic > Sediment | place...
CTCCTCCCGCTTCTCCTCCTCCTCCTCCTCCTCCTCCTCCTCCTCCTCCGTTTCCTCCCTCTGCCCTTCTCCTCCTCCTCCTCCTCCTCTCCTCGGCAGCGGCGGCGACCGAGACGGCGTCCAGCAGCAGCTGCGCGGCCTCGGCGGAGTCCTGCTGCCTGTTGGGGACGAGAGAGCTCCTGGCCGCTGGCGAGGCGGCGCGGAGGGCAGAGAGGAGCGGGGCGGAGCTTAGAGGAGGAGAAGTTATTCTTCTTCTTCTTCCGTTGCTGCTGCTCTCTTCTTCTCGGTGGTGGGGATTCAGGGAGAGCGCCGAGAGCAGCGTCGAGGCCTCCCTGAGCAGGTCGGAGGAGGCTGAAGAGCAGGAAGAAGAAGTAGAAGAGGACGAAGAAGTAGAAGCCGAAGAAGACGACTCCGACGACGAAGAAGCAGCAGCGGAAGTAGCAGCAGCGCGGCGGAGGAAGTCGACAAAGGGTTCCGCCGCCGCCAGCGCCTGCGCGGTGGCGTTGAAGTAGCAGACCGCGGCGCCGCCGTTGACGAGACCAGGTGGAAGCGAGAGATCAGTCGGCGAGGGCGGAGGAGGCTGTTGTCGCGCGGGCTTGTCGCCCTTCTCTTCCTCCGTCTTCTCCTTCTGCTTGGCGGCGGCGACCGCAAGTGCATGTGCGGCGGCGGCCTCGACCTCTTCGGCGGCGGCGAGGGCGAGCGTCGCCGCCGCGGCAGCCGCTTCCGCGGCCTTGGCGGCCCCGGAGAGGGCCCCCGCTTCTTCTTCTGCTCATCTCCTGCGGCGGTCGCGCCTCGAGCTGGGAAGCGGGGAAAGAGAGGGAGAGTTTTTTTTGTTGATGGAGAAGAAGAGGTTGAGTTTTTTCCGTTTCTCGGCTAGGCTCTTTTTCAATCGCCCATCAAATCGATTCTTTTTCTCTCTTACCTCAGCGCCTTCGGGGCCACCACCGCAGCCGCGACACCGCCCACGGCGAGCAGAGACCGCGCCAGGTCCATCGAGAGGAGAAAGAGAAACAGAAGAAATCCTGTTTGCCGTTTGAACGAGAGAGAGATGGCGTTTTTTTTTTTTTCCGCCACGAGAAGCGGCGAAGGGAGTGATTTTCGATTTTTTTCTGGTTTTTTTTTTCTCGTTTCATTCTTTTACAAGCGGTTTCGATTCACTCTCCCATTCTTCACGAGCGGCTTCCGCCCCTGCCGCCGCGGCCCCTGCCGCCGCCACCTCCCCTTCCTCCCCTCGAGCCGTTGTAGCCTCCGCCGCCGCCGCGACCGCCGGAGCGCTGGCCTCCTCCGTTTCCTCCTCCGTGCCTCCCTCCGTTGCCGCCGCCGCCGCCCTTGTTGTCGTTGTTCGAGGCCTGCCGCGGGGGCTTCGCGGCCTGCTGCGCCGCGTAGGCCGGAAACAGCGCGCACACGCACTTTTTCGTGGAGAAGTCCTCGACGGTGCCGTCGGTGCGCACGAGGTGGAAGCACGGCGACCCTTCGGCGGCGTGCGGCCTCACGACGACGGCACGAACAGAAGAACCCGCCCGCGACCCCTGCAGCTTCTTCTCGGCCTCCGGGTGCCCGGCCTTCAGCAGAGCGACAACGTTGTGGAATTCGTACTCGTTCAGCTCCTGGCCCTGCGTGACCGAGTTGATCAGCGTGTAGAAGTACTTGGCCGCGGCGGCTCCCGTCTCGAAGGTCTTGTAGCCGATTTTGACCGGGGAGTCGGCCGGTGGCGAAGCGGGCTGCTGCGGCGGCTTGGTCGAATCGTCTGCGGCGACGGCGGCTGCATCGGCTTCTTTGGTCGCTTTTTCTGGGGCCTTTTCCTTGTCGATCTTGGCCTTTTTCAATGGGGGCACCTCGTTCTTGACGTCTGCTTTGTTTTGAGGGTGGTGGATTGGTTGGAGACGAGGAGTTTGGGTGAGAAAAGGAGAGAGGAAAGAGCGAGAATGCATGCATGCATGCGACGTTTGACGGCCAGATGTCGAAAAGAAAAGAAAAGAGCGCGCTCTTTCTCCCGCCTCCCTGCCTCTCCACTACTCACCGGTAGCAGCAGCGGCAGGAGGCGGCACGACGCTCGCTTCGACGGCGGTCGTCATCGTTTCTTAAAAGCTTGAGAGTTGAGAGGGGAAAGAGGACGATGAAGAAAGGGACAAAGAGAAAGAGAGAGAGAAAAATGGATTAGTGAGGGGAGAGAGAGAGAGAGAGAGAGAGAGAAAATCGACCTCTTCTGCTGTTCCTCCCTCCGTCGCGCGCGCGCGCGCCCCTCTCCCCCAACCTTCTCGATCAGATCAATTCTTAAAGTGTGGTGCGTGATTTTCATTTACATTCGTGACTGTGAAACTGAGAGAGAAGGAAACAGAAAGCAAAAAGGTCACCTTTTCTTTTTTGCGTCAGTCTTTGCCTTTTTCGGTTTCGGCTCCTTCTTCGCCGCCTCCTCCTCCTTCTTCTTCTTCTCCTCCGCGCTCTCGCCCTCCGCCTTCTTCCTCTTGGAGCTCGCAGCAGGAGCAGCAGCAACAGGAGTGCTCTTCTTCGCGGCGCTCTTCTTCGCGGAAGGAGCAGCAGCAGCAGCAGCAACAACAGGAGCAGCGACGGCCGAGACCCCCCGAGCGCCGATGACTCCGGCGCTCGCGTTCTCAAGACTGCCCAAAATCGAGACGAAGCCTCCGTCGGACCTCCGCACCCTGGCAACGTCGAAGAGCACGCGCGCGCCCTCGATGAGTCTGTGGGATTTGTCGGCTTTGCAGACCCACGCCTTTTTCATGACGGTTTTGGTCTTTTTTGTTTTGGTCGTCGTCGTCTTTTGCTTCTTGCCTCCTTCGACCTCTGTCCCCGTCGCCGTCGCCGTCGCCGTCGCCGCTTTCGCCTCTTCCTCCCCCTTAACCTCTTCCTCTTCCTCCACCGCCACCTCCTCGAGCTCAAACCTGCTCGACAGCGCCACGCCGCCCACAGCTGCAGAGAAAACCCCAAGAGCGAGCAAGCCGACGTAATCCCCTCCGACGCGCGCCACGGTGCCCTCGAGGCGCATCCCCGGGGTCGGAGCAAAGACGAGAGCGTCGCTGACGGCCGCCGCGACGCGGACGAAGCCGAAGTAATCAGAGATTTCCGCGCTGTTTGCAGCCTCTTTCGTGCCTTTTTTGCCGCTGCCTTTGTCGCTATGGCTGCCCACGAGCTGCAACTTGCCGTACGAGAGCAGGACGCCGCCCAGGTCGGGGCACCAGCGCAGCAGGCGCTTGCTCAATGCCGAGGACACGCCGGCGGCTGGCGACGCGAGTGCTGCGGGGGGGAGGTCGACATTGATGGTCGCGGGGCCGTTGACAAGGACTGCCGGGTTCATTTCTGGAACAAGAAGAGAGGGGTGTCTGTATTGCTCCAGCGAGAGGAGGGATGTGTATAGAAAAAGGAGAACAGGGATGAAACGGGGGAGAGAAAGCGAAATCGATCTGCTTGTTTCAGATCGGTGGCGCTGCCTTTTGACGACGGGAAAAAAAAAGCGAAAAATGAAACGAAAAGAGGCAATAAAAAAATCGAATCAGCGCTTTTTTGTACGGAAAGTGATAGTTACAGCGGGAAGAAGAGAATTCAACTCAGAAACAAGAAAACAATGCAAAGTGCTTTCAGGGGAATGGGGGGAAGGAAGAACGAAGAGGAGGAGGCGAGAAGAGAGAAAGCGGGGGGCCTCGAGCTCGTCGTCGAAAAAAAAAAACCCGCTTTCAAGTCTCTCTCTTTCTCTTTCCCTTTCTCCTCCTCTTCTTCAAGTCTCGATCTTGTCCAGCTCGGCCAGCCTCTCCAGGATCACCCTCTTGCTCGACTGCGCGACTTCTCCCCCGGCGATGAACTCGTCGAGAATTAAGTAAACGCGGTGGAAGTTGAACACCAGGTCGAGCTCGCAGACGTTGCCGAAGTAGTGGTCCAGGACCTCGACGAAGAGGTGGATGGCTTCGAGGAGGGCGAGCTCGTTGTCCGAGGGGTCGCAGGCGATGGAGAAGTAGAGTCCCGCGTAGCGGCGGTAGATGATCTTGAAGGTCTTGTACTGGGAGGGGGTGGAGGGGGTTTGGTTTTTTTTGGGGGAGCGGAAGAAGAGAGGGAGAGAGAGAGAGAAGAGGAAGAGGAAGAGGTTGAGAGTTTTTCGGGTTTCTTTTTCTTTCGTCGTCGTCGTTTTCGTCCCTCTCTTCTCTCTCTTTCTTTCTTTCTCTCTTACCTCAACCACGTTAGAAAGCTTCGAGTCTTTTCCGGCTGTCAGCCTGTGCACGTCGTACTCCAGGGCGCGCTTGGAAGAGTCGTCGAGGGGGACGTAGTACTTGGCGAGGCGGGTCTGAAGATTTTTTTTTGTTCGAAGGAGGAGGTTGAGAAACGAAGAAAGAAGAAAAAGAAAAGACAAGGAGGCCCGTCATCGAGAAACAAAAATCAATGGAAGCCGTTTCCTCTGCTGGAATCTTCGTTGCTCCTTACCTTCCCTGCCCTGTTTTGCAGGAGGATGCAGCGGATCATCGCGGAGGTCTACGAGGGATCAGACGAGAAGGAAAGATTCGCCAGAGACGTGGAGAAGGCGAGAAAAAAGAGGGAAGTCGATGGGCGATGCTTCACCGAAGAGGCACGACGGTTTCAAGGTCTTTTCTGCCTTTTCTCGATGAGTTTTTCGCGTTCTGCGTTAGAGAGGCGATGCGGGAGACCTGCCTGGAGGCGCCCGAGGGGGTGGCGGAGAAAAAGAAGGGTAAGGCGCGAGCACAAGAGCGCCTGTCGCTTCTTGCTTTTTGCTTCTTGCTCGATGGTCCTCGTCGAAAAAATGGCCTGTGCTCTCGGCTCGTCGCTCTCGCTCTCATCTCTCTTCTCTCTCCTTCTCTCTCCACAACTTCTCTTTTTTTTTTTTCCCGCTTCCCCTTCGTTTCTTTTTATCTTTTCCTAGGGAGGCCCCCTTTTCCAAAAACTTAAAACTCCAGCCACCATGGTCAAGTAAGTCGAGCCTTGGTTCTTCTCCGAGAAGAGAAAAGAGCGGAAGAGCGCGAGCGCTAGAGGGGAGAAGACAAGGCGGAGCAAAGAGGAATAAGCTCCTCTTCTTTCGATCGATTTCCGGCGGCCCGATCTCACCGCCTCTTTTTCTTTCTCTTCTCTCTTCTCTCCTTCCCGTTCCCCCCTCTTCTTCTCTTTTCCCTTCTCAACAGGTTCACGATTGACCAGATCCGTGCCCTGATGGACAAGCAGCACAACATCAGGGTGAGGAGATGGGGTTTCAGGCGCTAGCTTTTTTTGATTGTTGGAAGAAGCAAAGAGAGAGATGAGGCTCGACGAAAGAAGAAAGAAAAAAACGGACAAGCCGTCGAAAGCCGCCGCGCGCCATCTCTCTTTTCCGTCGGCGTTCTTGCTGTTGGCGGCGTTGGCTTGATCTGCCAACCTCTTCGACGGAGCGCTTTCGACCTATCCCCTGCAATGGGGCAGTCTACGAGAGCAGAGACCGCCAGTAAGGCCGCCGTTCGCGAGCGCCAATGTTTCGTCTTCTTTGGCCTTTTTTCGATCGCTCCCTCTTCGATGGGGGGCGACGAGACGCTCGATTGAACTTTTTCTCTTCCCCATCTTCTCACCTCTCTCTCTCTCTTCTCTTTCTCTTTCTACTCACACCCAACCCAATCCACACCCCTCGCAGAACATGTCCGTCATTGCGCACGTCGACCACGGTGAGTGAAGAGAAGGCAGAGCTCCGAAGGCGTGGCGAAAGATGAGGCTTTTTTCCCCTCTCGACTCGCTTCTCTTCAATCGATGGCGAACAAACGACGATGGCGGCTGGCTTCCCTTCCTCAACTTTTTTTCTTCTTCTTCTCCTTTCCCCCTCAACCTCGACCCCTTTCTCTCCTTCTCTCTCTTCCCCACCTCCACCTCCACCCCTCCCCCCAAAACAGGAAAATCCACCCTCACCGACTCGCTCGTCGCCGCCGCCGGCATCATCGCCATGGAGGCCGCCGGCGACCAGCGCCTCACCGACACGCGCCAGGACGAGCAGGACCGCTGCATCACCATCAAGTCGACGGGCATCTCTCTGTACTACCAGATGACCGAGGAGGACCTGGCCCGGTTCACGGGCAAGCGCGACGGTAACGACTTCCTGGTCAACCTGATCGACTCGCCCGGCCACGTCGACTTCTCTTCCGAGGTGACGGCCGCCCTTCGCATCACCGACGGCGCTATCGTCGTCGTCGACTGCGTCGAAGGGGTGTGTGTCCAGACGGAAACCGTCCTCAGGCAGGCGCTCGGGGAGAGGATCAGGCCCGTGATGACGGTCAACAAGCTCGACAGGTGCTTCCTGGAGCTGATGTACGACGGGGAGGAGGCGTACACGGTAAGGATTTTTTTTGTTTGTTTGAGAGAGAGAGAGAGAGAGAGAGAGAATGGAAAAAGAGAGGCGGCGCGCGAGGAAAACAGAGAAAAAAACTCACCTTTCTTCTCTTGTTCTTCTTCCTCTTTTCCACCACCACAATAATAGGGCTTCCGCCGCGTCATCGAGACCGCCAACGTCATCATGGCCACCTACGCCGACGACAAGCTCGGCGACACCCAGGTTAGTTTTTCTGTTCGAGATCCTTTTTTTTTCTTTATTTCGACGTCGACGAAAAAAAAAACCCGATTTCGGAAAAAGAAAAGAAAAACTCCCTTTTTCAAAAAAAAAAAAAAAAACCTCAGGTCTACCCCGAGAAGGGCACCGTCTCCTTCTCTGCGGGCCTCCACGGCTGGGCCTTCACCCTCACCGTCTTCTCCGCCATCTACGCCAAGCGCTTCGGCGTCGAGGAGTCCAAGATGATGGAGAAGCTCTGGGGCGACAACTTTTTCGACCCGACGACCAAGAAGTGGACCAAGAAGGCGACCGGAGCGGCGACCTGCAAGCGCGGGTTTGTGCAGTTTATCTACGACCCGATCAAGACGATCATCGAGTCGGCGATCAACGACAACAAGGAGAAGCTGTTCGGCCTGTGCGACAAGCTGGGCATCTCGTCCAAGATCAAGTCGGAGGACCGCGAGCTGGTGGGCAAGCCGCTGATGAAGAGGTAAGAACGGATTTTTTCTTTCTTTTTCTTTGATTTTTTTCTTTGATTTTTTTCTTCGTCGAAAACGCGCGCCGAAAAACTCAAAATGCTCACCTTCTCTTTTTCTCTTCTCCCCTTCTAATGTCAACCCCCTTCCCTCTCATCACCACAGGATCATGCAGGCCTGGCTCCCGGCGCACGAGGCCCTCCTCGAGATGATGATCTACCACCTCCCTTCCCCGGCCACGGCCCAGGTCTACAGGGTCGACACTCTGTACGAGGGGCCCCTCGACGACATGTACGCGCAGGCCATCCGCACGTGCGACCCCAACGGCCCGCTGATGCTCTACGTGTCCAAGATGATCCCGGCGCAGGACAAGGGGAGGTTCTTCGCGTTCGGCCGCGTGTTCGCCGGCAAAGTGTGAGTTGAGGGGGAGGAGGTTTTGTTTTTCTTTTTGAAAACTTTTTGTTCAACTTTTTCCCGCTCCCTTTTTTCTCCGCCTTCCACGCCTCGCCCCGTCCCCTTTCTTGCACTCACTCGCAGCCCTCTTTTTTCCCTCTTCCCATCCATCTCAAAACCTCGTAGCCAAACTGGCGTCAAGGTCCGCATCATGGGCCCCAACTACATCCCGGGCCAGAAGAAGGACCTCTACGTCAAGACCGTCCAGCGCACGGTTCTGTGCATGGGAAGGCGCCAGGAGGCCGTGGAGGACGTCCCCTGCGGTAACACCGTCGCGATGGTGGGGCTCGACCAGTTCATCACCAAGAACGCGACGCTGACGGGCGAGAAGTGCGAGGACGCGCACCCGATCAAGGCGATGAAGTTCTCGGTCTCGCCCGTCGTCCGCGTCGCCGTCGAGCCCAAGATCGCTTCGGACCTGCCCAAGCTGGTCGAAGGTTTGAAGAGGCTGGCCAAGTCGGACCCGATGGTGCAGTGCACGATCGAGGAGACGGGCGAGCACATTATTGCGGGTGCTGGAGAGCTGCACCTGGAGATCTGCCTCAAGGACCTGCAGGACGACTTCATGGGTGAGTTTTTTTTGAAAGTTTTCGTTTTTTTTCTTTCTTCGAAGGAAAGAAAAACTCACCTTTTTTCTTTTCTTTTCGAAAAAAAAACCTCGACCTCTTCCCCTCCTTTTTCCTTTTCTTAGGCGGCGCCGAGATCCGCATCTCCGACCCGGTCGTCTCCTTCCGCGAGACCGTCTCGGCCACCTCGGACCACGTCGTCATGTCCAAGTCCCCCAACAAGCACAACCGGATCTACCTGCAGGCCAGGCCGATGGAGGACGGCCTGGCGGAAGCCGTCGACGACGGCAAGGTCGGGCCGCGCGACGACCCGAAGGCGAGGTCCAAGGTCCTGTCAGAGGACTTTGGGTGGGACAAGGACCTGGCCAAGAAGATCTGGTGCTTCGGGCCCGATACGACCGGTGAGTAGAAGAGAAGCGGAAGAGAAGCGGAAGAGAAGCGGAAGAGAAGCGGAAGAGAAGCGGAAGAGAAGCGGAAGAGAAGAGAAGAAGCGAAAACAAAAAACTCACCTCGACGCGCGCCGAAAAAAAAAACCCGACTTTCACAAAAAAAACTCCTCCTCCCATTTCCAGGCCCCAACATGCTCACCGACATCACCAAGGGAGTCCAGTACCTCAACGAGATCAAGGACTCGTGCGTCGCCGCCTTCCAGTGGGCCACCAAGGAGGGCGTGCTCTCCGAGGAGAACATGCGCGGCGTCGTCTTCGAGATCTGCGACGTGGTGATGCACGCCGACGCCATCCACCGCGGCGGCGGCCAGATCATCCCCACCTGCCGCCGCGCTCTGTACGCCGCCGAGCTCACGGCCCAGCCCCGCCTGTGCGAGCCGGTCTACCTGGTCGAGATCCAGGCCCCCGAGCAGGCCCTCGGAGGCATTTACTCGGTCCTCAACCAGAAGCGCGGCCACGTCTTCGAAGAAATGCAGCGCCCCGGGACCCCGATCTTCAACCTCAAGGCCTACCTGCCCGTCATCGAGTCGTTCGGGTTCACGTCGACGCTGCGCGCCGCCACCTCGGGCCAGGCGTTCCCGCAGTGCGTGTTCGACCACTGGGAGACGATGAACACCGACCCGATGAATGCCGGTTCGCCGGCGCACACGATCGTGATGGACATCCGCAAGCGCAAGGGCCTGAAGCCCGAGCCTATGCCTCTGGGAGAGTACGAGGACAAGCTCTAGAGAGTTTGTTTTGTTTTTGGCTTGCTTCTGGGAAGAGAAATGGAGAGAGACAACGGGATCTGGGGAGAGAGAGAAAAGAGAGAGAGAGTTTTTTCCCCCTTCAAAAATCGGGTCCGAGACAGAACAGTTCTAAAAAGCCCAACCTCTTTCTTGTTCTTCTTCTTTTGGAATTTGTGGCCCCCGACGCCTCAAGGCGGACCGGTTTGCCTCTTTTTTTGATTGGAGGGGCAAGATTCGCCGAGGCGGCAAAACACGGAGAGGGAGAGAGAGAGATCAAAAGCAAAAAGAAAAGGAGAGAGAGAGATTTTCAAATGATAACAAAAAAGCAAGAAAAAAAAAAGATTAAAAAAAACAACAGATGACGGCGTTTTTTCTCTTCTTTCCTTCTCTTTCGTGTGCTGCGAGTGGAGCGCACTTTGTGGGTGCGTTTTTGTAAGCAAAACGGAGCGATCGAAAAAAAACGGGCGCCGTCGAAATGGAAAAGAGGTTGAGAGGAGAAAGAGAGAGAGCGAAGAGGTCGGGTTTTTTCTTTCTTCTTCGCCATTTCATTCACTCTCTTTCCTCTCTTTTCTTCCACTGCTTCTTCTTCTTCTCCTCCTTCTCCCCTTTCATCCCATCCCCCCCAAAAATGGACCGAGTCGAGACAATCAAGGCGCAGGTTCTCGCCGGTACGCGAATGGGGACTCGACGAGGGGAGCGAGCGGCGCGAGGGGAGGGGAAAAGAGAGCAGCAGCAGAGTCTGTTTGATTGATCGATCAGCAAGCATCGTGCCGGCCATCGATCGAAAAAGACTCTCTTGCGGTTTCTCCTGTCTCTGCTTCTTGGCCTTCTGCTGCTCTTTCTACACTCTCTCTCGAGCCTGGAGGGAATCGTCAGGAGTGCATCCTTGCGTTCCCCGCATCGAAAAGTGGGGCCAGAACAGAGCATAAAGAGCTCGATGAAAGAGAAAGAAACAAAGAAAAAACCGCCGCGGCCGATGACCTTGGCGGACGACGAAGAAAGAAAAAAAAACTCAACCCCCCGACCCCCTCTTCCCCTCTTCCCTTCCCCCAAAACCAAAACCCCTCCAACAGCGATCCAGCCCGTGATCGACCAGGCCCGCCCTGCCGTCGACGAACTCCTCGAGAAGGTGAAGCCCCACTCTGAGAGGCTGCTGGCCGCCGTCGACCCGCACCTCTCGGCTGCGACCGAGGCCGCCGACGGCCACCTGGCCTCGCTGCGGCCCTGGCAGATCGCCGCGGCCTCCGCCGCGGTGGCCGCCGTGCTTTCTGGTGCTGCCGGGGCGGCGGTGAGGCGCCTGGCGGTGGTGGTGGCGCTGGTGGCGGCCGCGTGGGCCGCGGCGGAGAGGCACGGGCTCGTCGAGAAGAGGGAATGAAGGTTTTTTATTATTATTTTGAGAGAGAAAAAGAGAAGAGATAGAAAGCTCGCGTATGCCCTGCTTGCTTGCTTCTCGCTTTTTGTTGTCTTGAAAACTAATCGCGGCGCGGGGGGAGTACGAGAGAGAGAGAGAAGGGGTTTTTAGTACTAGCTGTTATTCAATTTCCGGTCGAAGCCTCTATGAGGGCTCGTCGTATTCTTTTTTCTTTTTCATTTCGTTTTTTTTTCCTCTCTTTGCTCTCTCTTCGAGTCACTCTTTCGCCATCAAGCCAACACCGAGAAAGGCATCGTCCTTTTCTTCGCCTTCTCCTTCCCTCTCCGCTCATTCTTTCAGACCTCTCTCCTTCTCTAGGTCTTCTTTACGCGATGGAGTCAAGCACCGTGGGAGCGGGTAAGCGCAAATGTGCTCGGTTGGAGGCGAAAGGAAGATGACTCCAGTCACTCGATGCTTCGATGGCGACGACGCCCACCTTCTGTTGACCCTCTTCCCCTCTCTCCCTCCCTTCCATCCAAACAGCCCTCCGCGCCGCCTCGGGCTCTCTCAACCTCCAGGCCGCGACCAACTTCGTCGACGACCGCTTGTCCGAGACCCTTTCAGGAGAAAACTCCTACATCCAGCCTCAACCTCACAGGGTCTTCCTCTTCACGCTCTGCTGCTCCGCTCTTTTCTTCGCTCTGCTCGCCCGCCTCCGGAAACTTTTTTACAGAGTCGAGTCCCGCGGCGGACTCGTGCAGTGCTCGTTGGACTTCTTCAAGGCCTTGCCTTTCGTGCGCACGCTGCTCAAAAAAGAAATGGTCGAGATGGAGAAGAGGCTCCGCGGTTCCTTGCCGGCGAGGCCCCCCTCTCTGCCGCAGAGGCTGTCTCTTCCTGCCAAGGGCACGAAAGCGGAAGAGGTGTTGGCAGCTCTGGTGGAAGCCGCTCGAGGAGACGGGGACGGGGCAGGGAAGCTATCCGGGGCGCTTTATCTTCCAAAAGAAGCTGGTGACGACTTGGACGACGACGACGACGACGACGACGACGAGTTTGTTGTCGTGGAGGGCAGCAAGAAGAAAGAAAAGGAAGAAGAGAAGAAGAAGGAGGAAACGAAGAAAGCGACGAAAAACGTTTCTTCTGCTCCTCCTCCTCCGTTGACTCACTCCTCGCTGCTCAACGCGGCCTACGCGGCTTTCGCGCACACGAACCCGATGGTGAGTAAGAGAAAGAGGGGAAAGAAGGGAGAGAGAGAAACGAGAAGAGAGAGGAAGAAAGACGCCTCTTTTCGGTCAACCTCTCTCAGAAAGAAAAAAAACCCCGAAAATCTCTTGTTTCAAAAAAAAAAAAACTCTCTTTCAGCACTCGTCCGTCTTCCCCGCCGCGGTCTGCCTCGAGAGAGACGTCGTATCCATGACCGCGAGCATCCTCCACGGGAGCACCACCACCCACGGAAACAACGATGAAAACGAGCGGGTGCGGGGCCAGGTCACGAGCGGAGGCTCCGAGTCGATCCTCCTCGCGGTGCTCGCCGCGCGCGAGTTCAGCTTCAGAGCGGGGCGGTGCGTGCGGTTCGGGGACGAGGGGCGCAGGCCGGAGATCGTGCTGGCGGCGTCAGCGCACGCGGCGTTCTTCAAGGCGGCTCACTACTTCGGGATGCGCGTGAAAGTGGTGAAGCCTTCTTCGAGCTCGAGCTCCAACTCCTCCACCGCCGTCGCCCCTCGCCTCACGGCGGGCGACGTCCGCCGGCACCTGACGCGCAACACCGCGCTGGTGGTGGCATCGGCGCCCTCGTTTCCGCACGGGGTGGTCGATGACGTCGAGGGGATCGCGCGGGAGACGTCGAGGCGCGGGGTGCCGCTGCACGTCGACTGCTGCCTCGGGGGCTTCGTGCTCGCGTTCGCGAAGGAGGCCGCCGAGCAAGCAGAGGCTGAAGCAGAGGCGAAGAAGAAGAAAGAAGACGAAAACAACGATGACGCCGACGACGACAAAACCTCGCCTTCTTCTTCAACTTCGGCAATCATCAACAACCGCCGCCGCAAGAGCCTCCGCTTCGACTTCGCCGTCCCCGGGGTCACTTCCATCTCCATCGACGTCCACAAGTTCGGCCTCTCGCACAAGGGCACCTCGGTGCTGCTCTTTAAAGGTTCTGACAGGATCGACGGCGCGACGCTGCGGAGGTCGGCGTTCGTCGCTACCTCAGACTGGCCCGGGGGGCTGTACGTGAGCCCTGGGGTGGCGGGTTCGAGGTCAGGGGCGCTTCTGGCGGCGGCGTGGGCGTCGATGGTCTCGGTCGGGAGGGTGAGGAAGGAGGAAGGGGAAAGAGAAAAAGGAGAAAGGGAAAAAACGAAAAAAGGAACCCGAAAACTCGAAAACTCAAAAAAAAAAACTTTCAAAAAATTCCAAAAATCTCAAAAACTCCAGGAGGGCTACGTCTCCGCCGCGCGCTCCATCTTCTCCCAGGTCGACGAGTTCATCTCCGGGATCGAGGCCGGCGCGGAGAACCCCGCAGACCCCCTGAGCGAGCTCGAGGTGATCAGAGGCGATGCCGTCATCGGCGACGGCGACGACGACGGCGACGACGAAGGAGGAGGAGCTGCTGCCACCGGTTTCCCCCTCGGCCCCGTCGTCGCGTTCAGGTCGAAACCTTCTTCTTCTTTGAACATCTTCGTGCTCAACGACCTGCTCTCGTCGCAGAGCGGCTGGCACCTCAACGCGCTTCAGAGACCGGCGGCGCTACACTGCTGCTTCACGGCGCAGCACGCTCGCGGCGGCGCGCGCAGGCTGCTGAGGGACCTGCGGTCTGCGGTCGTGGCGCTGCGGGAGAGGGAGCGCGCGCGCGAGAAGGAGGAGGAGAGTGAAAGCGAAGGCGACGGCGACGGCGACGGCGACGGCGGCTCTCTGAAGAAAGTCGCGAAGAAGAAGAAAGGGGTCGTCGAGGAGGAAGGGATGGCGCCCGTCTACGGTATGGCTTCTGCGAGCCCCGACCGCGGGCTCGTTGGCGAGTTCCTGCTGACGTTCCAGGACGTGCTGCTGACGGGTTGACTTTGTAAAACAAAGGAAAAAGAGGAAAGAAAAAGAGGAAAGAAGATGAGTTTTTGATTTTTTTTTTCGAGGTCGAGATTGCAATCACAATCTCGTTTTCCTTTAAAAAATGAGTCGCCTAGCGGCACCTGCCCGGCCTTGTCCACGCCTCTCTCACTGCCCATGGCAGATAGGCAATCGCATAATCGTCTCTCAAACCGCCTCTGGCATCCTTCGGTCACTCAGACCTCGGCCATCGGCGCGGAGAATCGCTCCATTGGTTTTTTCGGCGACCCCGACCTCCTCTTCCTCTTCCGCCGAGAGACCCAAATCTCCTCCTCCTCCGCGCAACAACAGCAACAAGAGCGCCTTCATCTTCGGCCTCGGATACACAGGCTTAGGGCTCGCGTGCCTCCTGCTTGAGGACGGATGGTAAAAAAGTTTAAAAGACAAAGATGAAAAAGAGTAGCGAAAGACTCGAGGTGACAGCGAAACTAAAGAACTTCTTCCTCTTAAAAAAAAAAAAAAAACACCAGGACCGTCGCCGGCACCGTGCGCTCGGCCTCCGCAGTCAGCGAACTCGAGAAGCTCTTCCCTGGCCGCCTCCTGCGCGTGTTCGCCTTCGACGGGAGCAGCAGCGGCAGCAATGGCGACGACGAAGCTCTCAAAGGGGCCCTCGCGAGCTCGTCGCTTGTTTTTTCAACGGTTCCCCCGTCGAGCTCCGATTCCGATTCCGATTCTCCTCCTTCTCCTTCTCCTTCTCCTTCTCCTTCTCCTTCTGGATTCGTCGACCCGGTCCTCTCCCGTCACGGCTCCCTCATCTTCTCCAGCGCTCGCTTCGTCGGCTACGTCTCCTCGACCTCGGTCTACGGCAGCGACCTCAAGGGGGAGGAAGTGAATGAGAAATCTGACCTGAGGCCCGACACCGCCGCGGGCCTCCTTCGGGCGAGGGCGGAGGGCGAGTGGCGGCGACAGGCAGCAGCCGCTTCTTCTTCTTTGTCCTTGTCTCCTCTCCGACGCCTCGCGGTCGTGCGGGCCGGGGGCATCTACGGGCCGGGGAGGAGCGCGCTCGACTCCGAGGAGGTGCTGGGGCCGGCGCTTCCGTCGTCGTCGCCGTCGTCGTCGGAAGAACCGAGCAGCAGCAGCAGCAGCGAGAAAGACGAAACCTCTTCTCCTACTCCTCCGCCCCGCCGCCAGCAGCCCTCCGAGGCAGACCGCCCAACGGCGAGGATCCACGTGCTCGACCTCTGCAGGCTGCTCCGGGAGCAGGCGGAGCTCTCGGAGGGAGGAGGAGGAGAAGAAGCAGGGGACGATGAGCGAGGAGAAGGAACGAAAACAGAGGAAGAAGAAAAAACAGAAGAAAAGGCAAACGAAAAGCAGCTCGTCGTCATCTGCAACGCCGTCGACAGCGATCCCACCCCGAGGAGCGCCGCTCTGCGCGCCGCGAGGGTGCTCCTGGGCATCGACGCAGAAGAAGAAGGAGAAGAGCAGCAGAGCGAGCCAACAGGAGCAGCAGCGGGAGGAGGAAAGAAGAACTTGTCGAGCTCCCCCCAAAAGGGCAAAGTCGTCTCTGGAGAAGAGACCTGGGCTCGCGCCGGGATCTCCCCAATCTTCGCCTCCGTGTTCCAAGGGCTGGAGCGGATTCATGCCGGGGATACGAGACCGTTTGGGGAAGGGAAGGTGCCGGAGAGGAGGCAGAGGAGGGGGAGGCGCGGTGGTGGCGGTGTTGTAAAGTAGTCGAGTGTGGAGAGGAGTGGATAAAATTTCTTCTTCTTCTCCTTCTACGGTTCTCACTCTTCCTTCGCCGGCGCTCGCTCGCTCTCTCTTCTCTCTCTTCTCTCTCTTCTCTCGCTCGCTCCCTCTTCTCTCTCTCCAACCCGCCCCCTCCACCGCCCCGCACCTTCCCTCCTCGCCCCACCTCCCCCTATCCCTCCAAAGCAACGAAAACGGTCTCTTCTACGTCCTTCGAGGTGAAACAGCTCGATCGAACGAGGCACGGAAGGAGAAAAAGAAGACGCTTCCGCCCCCCATTGAAAGACCGGTGACGGGTTCACAAGAGAGAAACGTCGACGGACGATTCCTCAACTCCCAGGCGATCGAGCAACGCGTCCTCGAGACAAAGCTTCGAGCTCTTCCCCCCAATCAACGACGAGAGAAGACGACGTGTTCTTTGTCGTCGCGGGGTTGGAGGGGAGATTCGAGGGAGGCGAAAGCTCCAACGCGAGAGGTGGAGGTCGAGCACTCTTTCGAGCGTTCTCGAGCGTCGAAACAAAACGTCGAACAAAAACTCGCCGCTCGCTCTCTTCTCTCTTCTTCTTTCAACTTCAACCGCTACCACCCTTGTTTCCACGAAAAAAAAAAAAAAAAAACAGGGGCCCCCGCCCCCCCCC
>Ga0114918_10002659_pt1 | contig 15947 bp, 34 predicted proteins | sample LantaG_FD_87015 | JGI IMG/M metagenome (GOLD analysis project Ga0114918, IMG submission 87015) | Deep subsurface microbial communities from Baltic Sea to uncover new lineages of life (NeLLi) - Landsort_02402 metaG | ecosystem: Environmental > Aquatic > Marine > Oceanic > Sediment | place...
ATCCTGCTTGGATCACTATATGCTTTCGTAGTTCAATTGAATAGAACGTCCGGCTTCTACCCGGAAGATTTGAGTTTGAGTCTCAGCGAGAGTACAAAATAAAAATAAAAGAGATGGAAAAAATACAAATAAAAGATGTAACTCATATTGTAAATAAAAATCCATCTAAAGAGACTATTGATAGAATACAAAATTATATCAAAAGGAAAAAAGAATTAGAAGATTTTTTTATAAAGCGTTATAAAGAAAATAATTAAATACGGATAGGGATCTAGACTGGTGTCTAGGGTGGTTTGCTAAACCTACCGCACAGTGAAATGTGTAGGGTTCGATTCCTTTCTTATCCGCCAAAGGACGAATTCCTAAGTTCGAGTCTTAGGATCTGGTGATCAACACCAGATATAGCATTATCGGAAAATGCTGCCCGAATTGGAAGTGTACTCAAGTGGTTTAAGAGGTTATCTTGGAAAGGTAATAGGTCATTTAAAACTGATACATGGGTTCGAATCCCATCACTTCCGCTATTATTAATCAGTATGTTTAAACTTTTATCTTTAAATATGATATAACAATTATGAATTTAGATATAATTAGTGATGAAGAATTAGAAAAGCTTTTAATAGATTCTGATTCTTTTTATGATTGTCCTACCGAAGAAGATAAGCAAAAATTAAGAGACGCTTATAGAAAAGCAGAACAAGAAACTATAGAACAATTAAAAAAAGCAGGTAGTGCTAAAAAATGGTATGGAATTACTAATAGAGTACTTTAATATTATTAAAAATAAATTATTAAAAATGGAATATAAAAAAACTGATTGGGATAATTACAGACAACTAAAAAAAGGTGAAGTTATTAAAGATACTGACGAATTTTTAGAAGATAAAAAAGGATGGAGAAAAACTATATGCGCTGGAGGATTAGCGCCTGATCCATCATATACTTCTCATAGAATGTATAGGAGATTGAAAACTGATATATAGTATTTATATCATAATATCCTTAAAAATAAACCTAACAACATAATATATACAACATGATATACAATATACATTTATATAATAGTTTCCTCAGAATCTGAGCTGAAGGTTAGTTTTCCAACTTTCTTTTAGCGATGACTAAAAAAGGAAAACTATTATATGAAAAATTTTAAAAGAGCTGAAAGACGCCATAAATCTAAGTGTAAATTAGAAAAACGTTTAAAAATTTGGGTGTACCAAGGAAAATGTTTTAGAACTGATAATGTCGAATTAGATAGTATTGGAGGACATGAATTAGAAATCATTAGAAATGAAATAAGATCTGGTAAATTATGGACATTTCTACAAAGTACTTCTACTCCATGTAGTTGTTATTTATGTCAAGGTAATATTTATAAAAGATCAACTAAATCTGAAACGAAAAAAATTATAGAAGAAGAATTATATGAATAATGAAATTAATAAAATAATTGGACAATCTGTTGAAGATGTTTTAATATATCTTAAAAAACTTGATTATACTATAAGAATAGTTGAAGAAGATGGTAGAGTTTTTATGGTCACTATGGATTTTAAAAATAATAGAGTTAATGTTATTGTTGAAAACGGTTTAATAATTTCAATACAAGGTTTAGGATGATTTTAGAAGAAGCTGAAAAAATAGTTAAAAACAATTTTATCATAAAAGATGACTATAGTTACGAAGAAAATCTTAAAAGTAGTTATGGTAATTTTTATCGATTTGAAGTTGTTAATTCTTTAGGTAAAAAAGATTTCATAAAAAAAGTTGAACAATTTATCGAATATAAAAAGAATCGAGATTCTTTAACTGAAGAATATTATAAATGGAGAAATTCACATAAAATTGGACCATTAAGAGTAGAATTTGATTTAAATTCATATTTAGTAGCTGGTGTTATACCAATGAAAAATATGGAAGAAGGATATTATTTAGGCAGTTGTAGAAATTCAAAAGTAGCTTATTGGGATCCTATGTCTAAAATGTTTAAACATACTAAAAGTAGTTTTAATTTCACATATATCGAAAGAATACCACATCTTGAAGAAATTGGGTATTCTTTCGATTTGTTTATACCTATAAGAAAATTAGATATAAGTGAAGTTGACGAAAATTATAAAATAGATAAATGGGTAGATGGAGTCCATATAAAACATAAAAATTTAATATGCGTCTAAATAAAATAGAAATAGAAAAAAACGAATACTTCACTTTTGATAACTGTGAGTTTCAAAGAACAGAAGAAACAACTATTATAAATAATAAAGAAGATAAAAAAACTTATTGGTTTTATAAATCTAAACCGTCTGAAAATAATTCAGGGGCTCATTTTTCTTATTGGCAACGTTGTTCGGAAAAAGAAAGTGAAGATATGGAAAACAAATATAATAAATAATGGAAAATAATAAAATACAATTAGAAATAGTATATAAACCTAGTACTAAAATTATATCAGAACAAATAAATGGAGTTAAATATGCATCTTTTTTACATAGCCCTAAAGTATATGTTGTTAGTAATATAGATGATAAGTATAGAACAGATAATTTAATATTTATAGAGAAAAATAAACCTAATTTAAAACATAAATTGTATGGTTGTATTTACACTGATATTAATGGATTAGTTAATATTGAATGTAAACATTGGTCAATTGAATACAATGAAGATGAATATTGGTCAATTGAATATAATGAAAATAAATAAATAAATTATGTGGGATATGACAGAAGAAAATTCTTATTCTAGTGTTGTTATAAAAGTACACAACTTAATAGCACAAAAATTAGGATGGACTGATTTAGAACAAATGCTTTTAAACGAAGGAGAAATAAGAAATACTAAACTTGAAAAAGCTATCAATTTACTTTGTGTATCATATAAAGTACCTGAAATTTTCAAATGATGAATTTAAAAGAACAATTAGAATGTATAGATGGTATAACTTTAAGTTTACCTGAAAATCATATTAAAAAAGATCAAATTCAAATTTATATAGAAGGAGACGAAAACGATGGCGATTATATAGATTACGAAAATATTATTGACATCGAAACGATGATTAAAATTATGATTATATCTATAAAAATATTTTTGTATAAAAACGACGAAAATAAATGGGATAAATCTAATTGGAATGATAATAAAGATAAATATTTAACAGAAGAAGAAATTTCAGTTATTAAAGATTATATACCAAGAGGTTATAACGATGACGGTGTTCATACTATAACTGAAATTTCTTTTAAATTATTATTAAAAAGTGGAGAAGTTTATAATATTAATTATTAATTATAAAAAACATGAAATTAACAGAAGAACAATTAAAAATGATAGGTGAATCATATCTAGATGATTTACCTTTTTATTATGGAGACGTTGATCAATCTAAACTATGGAATAGTCTACCAGTATATATTCAAACAGAAGGTCTTAAATGGGGAGCTAATGATACCGTTGTAAGAGAGTTAGTAGGTGAACATTTATTAAAAACTCAATTAGATCTTACATTTGATTTGTGGTATGATCAAGACGATAATGGCATTTATACTCATGAATTAGCAGAAGCGATGTTTAATATTAAAGAGCCAATTTGGATAGAAATAGATTATGAAAAATTATAATGTCTAAAAAAACACCAAAAATATCGTTCGATTTTGATGGATGTTTAGGAGAGCTCCATATTCAAACATTAGCAAAATTATTAATAATAGCAGGTGCTGATGTTTGGGTATTAACATCTAGAAACCATGATACTATATTTGATCAGAACGGTGCACCTCAAGGCAATAGAGGAGTAAACGAAGATGTCAGAAATGTTTGTAAAACTGTTGGAATACCAGAATATAAAATAATCTATACTAATGGAGATTTTAAAGTTGATGAATATGCTAAAGGTAGTTTTGATATGCATTTTGATGATATGTTTGACGAAGTAGAAATGATTACAAGAAATGGTGGTAAAGCTCTTTTAGTTGATTTTAATGTATATGATCTTAAAGATGCTTTAGATTCAATAAAAGATGTTGAAGTTTATTTTGAAAAACATTGGAAATAAGTTTAAACTTTAAATACACTTTCGTATAAAATAAATATGAAATTAAAAGAGCAAAAATATATTAAAATCCCAACAGATTTTACTTCGTTACATGATCTAAAAGAATTATTAGAAAATTACGAATTAACTAGTAAATTACAAAATGCTTTAAATGATTATCAAGAGCATTATATAACATCTAACATGAAAACTTTAGATGAAGTACTTGAGTATATTCCTAAAACACAATATGAAAAATATAGTGTTAAATATAGAGGTAGAAAATTAGAAGGAGATTATCAATATGATTCTAATAATGACATTATTAAGCAAAAATTATATCAGCTTTTAAAATTTTATAACATTAAAGATTCTAAAATATTTTTAATTGATACAATTAATAAAGTAATTGATATATGTTTATGGACTGCAAATAATTATAAACTTAAAAGTGAAAGTTTAAGATATTTAGGCGGTACTAAATACACAGGTAAAAATACTTACGATGTTGATTCTAAGACAAGAATATTATCAATTAAAATACCTTATACATTTATAGATAGTCATGCAGTAGGAGGAGTTATGATAAGTACGGGTGGCGGTGGAAGATATTTAAGTGGAGCATCAAGTAATAACTATGAAAGAACTGGAATAGAAGAACATCAATTTTGTATAAAAACTAACAAATATTTAGGATATAAAGGAGTAATAGAAGAAAGTCCAGAAAGAGGATGGATCCAAAAAACTAGTTACTATTAAAAAAAATAAGTGAATAGTAGTTACTATAATGGTTTACGTTTTAGAATAAAAGTGAAAAATATATGAAAAGTGAAAATAAAAAAGCAATGGTTCAAGCAGGAAATGCTTGGCATGCATTAAGAGTAATGGGAGAACTTGTTGATGGATATGACGTTCTAAGTGGAATGACTAAATCTGTAACTTTTTTCGGATCAGCAAGAATTAGTGATGATACACATAAATATTATACTGCATCTAGAGAAATGGGAGCTTATGCTGCGCGTAAAGGTTATAATGTTATAACAGGTGGTGGACCAGGTTTAATGGAAGCAGCTAATAGAGGAGCAATTGATGCTAAAGATATAATGAAAAAAGAATTTAATGAAATTTTAGATATTAAATCTGTTGGTATTGGTATTGAGTTACCTTTTGAAGCTGGTAATAATCAATATGTTGATAGTAAATATAATTTGATTTTCAGATACTTCTTTATTAGGAAGTTAATGATGATGAATTTTTCAGAGTTGTATGTAGGTTTACCTGGTGGGTTCGGTACAATAGAAGAAGTTTTTGAAATAATTACATTAATGCAAACAGAAAAACTTCCTAAGAAACCAGTAGTGTTATACGGTGCGTCTTATTGGACTCCTTTGATGACGTGTATTCAAACAATGGTAGATGAAGGTATGGCTAGTAAAGAAGATTTAGATTTAATTACTATTATAGATTCACCTGATGAATTGAAAAAGTTTCTAATATGATAACTGATTATGAAAAAGGTCAAATAGATCTTATAAATCATATTAAAAAAGAATTAATTAAAATAACAGATTCTAAATCTAAAGATTACGATCTATTATTTGATGTTTTGTCATTATTGAAAAATTTAAAACCAAAAAAAGATGAGTAGATTATATAAAGGAGATAATGTTATAATTTCTGATAATTTAAAAGAAATTTATAGCGCTAGAGGATGGGAATACAATGAAGGAGTACATAATAATTTAATAGGAAAAGAAGCTTTAATAAGCAATATAGAAGATAAATACTGTTATGATTATTGTTATGTTTTATTTGAAAATATTGAATATAACGGAACTTTACCTGTACAAGCATTAATAAAAACATAAACTTTTTATTTTTTTATTGATATATTAAAAATAATAATTAAAGCATCGATAACTTCAAGCTTATAAAAAAGATAACTTCAAATTATGACAAAGTACAATTACACAAAAGAAAGAGAGAATGAACTCTATTTAGAAGCATGCTTCTTAATAAAAAATAATAAAACAGAATCTTTAATAGATATATTTAAAATTGATTTAAATGATTCTTATTTAAACCCCGAGAAATTTTATATGCGTACTGTTATGCTTATGATAAAACATAACAAATATTTTGTTAAAAGGGATAAACTTGATTACGAATATCCTAAATTCCCTAACATAAGTGGTGGATACGTAGAATTAAATTCTAAATATACAAATGTTATAATTAATAATATAACACAACTTACATTTAATAATTTTTATCCTAATGTAATGTCTAATTCTTTGGAAGAATTTTCTAATATAGAAGGATATAAAGAAATGTATTCAGATTTAATAAAAGAATATTCAAATGATAAAAAAAATTATTCTATAGACCATAGAACTAGAGCTAAAACATATATTAATAGTTTATATGGTTGTATGTTAGCATTTAATGATAATGCTTATATTAAAGCTTCTAAAGATATGTCTTTTGTGACAAAAAAATCTAGATATTTAATAAAAAAAATAGCATCTGAATTTTCAGGTCATTTAATATATGCTGATACAGATTCTTTATTTTTTATACATTATGAAGAAATACAAAGTAGATTAGAGGAAAGTTTTTCTAATATTATTTCTAAATATAATATAAGTAAAGATGTTTATAACAGTGGATTCTTTTTAAGTCCAAAAAAATATTTTTTATTAGATGAAAACAATAATCAAATTATAAAAGGAATAAAAACAATATAAGTGGAAAACAATAAAAATTATAAAGACATTGTAAAAGTAGAAGATAAAGATCTTAGTTCTTATTTAGTAATAGTAGATAAGAAACATATAGTAGTTTTAGGAGAAAATATTGCTGACGTTTGTGATAAATTGGAATTGAGTGGTATTGAAAAATACGAATTTGTTTTTGCTAAAAGTTTACCAATGATATACTAAAATAGAAGATATTATAAATGTAAACTTTAAATGAATATTTTAATATAACATAAAAGAATATTTTATTATGCAAGAATTAAATAAAGAAAATTTAGAAGAAGCAATGAAAAGTGAAACATTAGTAGCTTTAGATTTTTTCGGAGAATGGTGCGGACCTTGTAAAACAATGCTTCCAATTTTTACTAAAGTTGATAGCGAAACAGAGGATATAAATTTCTATAAAGTAAATGTTGATACTAATAAAGATTTAACTAATAAATTTAATGTTAAATCAATACCTACTGTTATTATACTTAAAAAAGGTAAAGAAATTGGACGTTTTTCAGGATCTATGTCAGAAGAAGATGTTAAAAATAAATTGAAAGAATTTTAATACTTTACATTTTTTGTTTATATTAGCAATATGAAAGCAATTAAAACATTATTAAAAGTAGAATTAGCTTACAAAAAGAAAGAATTATTTTTTGATTTATTTCTTACTAATTTTAAAGGATCGACTGAAGATTTAAAAGAAGTTGATGAATATATAGCTACTAATTTAGTATTAAAAGAAATTGTAGACGATTACGGTCCAATTGTTGATTGGACCGTTTTATCTGTAGAAAGTACTGATGATCAATGTTATGAGGGTTCAGTTAATCAAGTAGAAGATCCTGAAATAGCAATACTAGAGGCTCTTAAATTAAAACTCAAAGAGAAAAAAGATGAATTACAAAGATTAAAGGAAGAGAAACAAAACAAAATTGTTTCTAATTTTGAAGAAAATCTTGAATCTTACTCAGTTGAAAAGAAACATATTAAAACAGATCTTAAGAAAGGTCTTTTTACTATTAAGAATAAAGCTTTTGGCAAAGTTGAAATTCCAATTATGTCAATATATGCATTAATAGAAAAAAATACAGAAAATGATTTTGATTTAGTAAATTCATTTGGAGATAAAATTTTATCTCTTAATCATGGAAGTTTTTTAAACGCAGGCTTAGCTGATATTCAAGTTTTTGATTCATCAGAAAAAATGGAATCAGATTCATTAATGAATCCAACTTCTAAAGGCGGAATATTTGTAAGAGATAATGGAACTCTTCATGTTGGTGATATAGATCGTACTAAATTTTTAGTTGTCGATATAGCGGCTTTAATTAAAGAAATGTATATGAAAGGAATGATCAATAGTGGATCAAAATTTTTAGAAAATTTAAAAATAAATTAATATGTTTATAGTTTATGGAGACGTTTGTAATTTTTTAAAAGAAAAAAGAAATGCGAGTTATGAGGACTCTTTTTGTTTTTTCGAAGATTTACAAGATAAAGGATTATACGAAAATGTTAATAATTTAGAAGAAATTTTAAATATAACATTAATAGAATATGATAAAATTAATAAAAAATAAGAATAAATGGAAATAGCAATTGCAACATTACTAATAATTTTATCTGGAATCTTTTCAGGTTTAACATTAGGATTAATGACTTTATCGTCAGCAGATTTAAAAAGAAAAATGGATTTAGGTGATAAATATGCCGCTAAAATATATCCTATAAGAAAAGATGGAAATCTTCTCTTATGTACATTATTAGTAGGTAATGTTTTAGTTAATTCTATATTGTCAATATTCTTAGGAAGTTTTTTTACTGGATTAGTAGCTGTTGTAGCGTCTACTTTTTTTATTACAATATTCGGTGAAATATTACCTCAAGCGTATTGTTCTAAACACCCATTAAAAGTCGCTTCTAATTTAACCTTTTTAGTTAAAATTTTTACTTTTGTATTATATCCAATAACGTATCCAATTAGTAAAGCTTTAGATAGAATGTTAGGTAGAGAACTTAATACTCCATTTTCTAAAAAAGAACTTAGTGCAATTATATCAGAACACGAATTAAACATAGAATCTAAAATAGATAGAGACGAAAAAGAGATAATAATTGGAGCTTTAGAGTTTTCAGATAAAGAAGTTTCAGATGTTATGACTCCTAAAAAGGTTGTTTATATGCTAGAAGAAAATGAACTTATTACACCTGAACTTTTAAAAGAAATAAAAGGAAGAGGTCATAGTCGTATTCCTGTTTATAGAAAATTTAAAGATAATGTATATAATATGTTATTAGTCACAGATCTTATTTATACAGATAAGAAAACAGTTGGTGATGTAGGTAAACGTAAAGTTTTAAAAGTATCACTAGATACAAAGTTAGATGTTCTTTTTAATATTTTTATATCAGGTGTAAATCATTTAGCAATAGTTGTAGATACTTATGACACAGTAGTGGGAGTTGTTACAATGGAAGATATATTAGAAGAGATTATTAAGAAAGAAATAGTTGATGAAACTGATCAACACACTGATATGAGAGAACATGCTAAAATCGTTTAATTTTTATTCTCAATTTTCATTTCTTCGTCTTCTAAATAAAATTTAATTTCAACTCTTATTTCATTTTGAAGTTCTTCTAAGCTTTTAGAGTGTATAATTTTACCCCAATATAATTCTCTACCATCTTTTATTCCAGGTTTCCTGATGATAACAGAATATGGCTCTTTTGTAATACCACTATTACTATATTTAGGTGTAAATTCTACCCCTAAAAAAGAATATCTTTTATCAACTTCTATTTTAGAATGATCATCATTTAAATCAATATCTATCACATCAGCGTCATGATCAAATTCTTCATTATATTCTTTAATCAATCTATTAAACTCTTCAAATCGTAAAACTTCCATGTAATATATATAAAAAGCAAAAATCGATTAAAATGGCAGAAACTTTACAAGCAGGTTTAACTCAGTTTAGAGATATATTATATAAATCTAATCCAGATATAATTATTAATTTACCAGGATTTACATTTAATAGGGATGAGTTCATATTTTCTTTAGCTGATAAAAGTACTAAATTTGTTTCTTTATCAAAAGAAAGATACGCTGTAAGAGTAGGAAAAGAAGATTTAATAAAAATAGTATTAAATGATGGAGTATGGGAAATATTTAAATACGATAAAACGGAGTATGACGTAGATAGCGTTGAATTAATATGGTTAAAAAAAATATTAGATTCTTTTATAACTATTGTTTATGATTTTGTTAATGCTGATTATCAGAAAACTGAATATGAATTCTTTTTAGATAAAATTAATAAAGATTTAATTTAAACTTTTTAATTTAAAATAAATATAATTTAAATGACGAATAAAAAAGCTACCAAAGAAGATATAGACAAAACTTGGAACTTCATTAAAGATGATTTTTTAAGAGAAGACGGTTTAATAGATTGGGATAAATTAAAAGAAACATTTCATGATATTTCACTTATGGAAGATCAAGTATCAGAAGTTTATATGACTATAACTGGAGGTCAAATGAGTAAAATAAATTATGAAGCAAGTGCTGTCATTTCAGCATACGAAGAAGAGCTTAATAAAATATTTATTGAAAAGCCTAAACATATTGATTTAGATTTTGTTGAAAGTGAAGATTGGATAGCATGGACTCTTAAATCTATAGAAGAAGGAAAAGAAGTTTCAGAAGATGAAAAATTAATAGTATATTATCATTCAGCTCTTTTCAACTATATTGAAAACCATAAAATTCTATTAAACACTTTAGAAAAAATAAAAAAATCTAAAAGTATAAAAGAAGCTAGATTAATAGCAGAAGAAGAAATCAAAAATCAAAAATAAATTATTTTTTAATTTTAGGTTCTTCCATCTCCATTTTAATTGATGAATTTACTATAGCTCCATTTTCAACATTAATACTGTCAATATCTATAAAACCTTTTACGTTTCCAGTTTTACTTATTGCTAGTGCTTTACATTTTATATTACCAACATGAATTCCATGTACAGCTATATTTCCACTATCAGAAGTAATATCTCCATATACTTCTCCAGTTTCTGTTATTAATATACCTCCTTTAGCGTTAACATTCCCATGTATTATCCCTTCAATTCTTATTGAAGATTTAGAGTTTATGTCACCTGATATAATAGAACTTTCTCCTACTATCGTGGTTAGTGTTGTTTTAGATTTAAACATATTTTATTTATTTAATTTTTCTAATTTAATAGCTTTAGGTAATAAAGTTAATCCTATAGCATATAAAATACCTGCTCCTATAGGCAAAATTGTGAATGATTCATCAGAACTTTTATCGTTAAGTATAAATATTGATAAACACGTAATTAAAACTGCTAATACCAAACAAGTAATAGCAAATTTTTTCATTTCTTTAATGTTTTCTTTTGTTGACATGATGTTAAATTTATAAATTTATAATACAAATATAACAAAAATTTATTAATTTAGCATCATGTCATACAATAAAAAAGATATAAAGTTTATTAGATTTGGAGATTTAAGTCCTATAAAACAATCAGGCTATAAGAAAGATACATATCATTCTGCTCCTGTAAATAAAGGATTTTATGCTTTTGTTGAATTTATGATCGAACCTTTTCTTTTAGGTGGATATAATCCAATTGGAACAAAATATTCAAAAAGAAAATATATTAAAGATCATAATGGTAATAAAGTTATAGTAGGTAAATTTCATGAAGATATAAATAAACCACCTGTTGATGAATGGGATGATCATTTCGAATGGATTATTAATCTTGAAGAAGAAGAAATGGAAAATATTTATAAGAAATATTCAAAACATAAAGTTTTGTTTTATGGAACTGAAATTCATAAGAACGGCTATATATACCTACATACTATGAAAAAACCTAAAAGATTTTCATATAAAGGAGAAATTTGGCATCATCATATAGAAGAAACACCAAATCATTTAATATTAAAAAGAAGCAAAGATTGGGTTTTAACAGATTTTAATACTTTTGTAGATTCTTTTAATAAAGCTGTTTTTGAAATGGTTAAAGATAATAATGTATGGAGAAGAAAAGCAGATTTAAACCTAATAAGTACAAGAAATAAACAATATTCAAAAGATATATTTGAAGTTTTTATAGAAAAAATATAAACTAAATATGTAAATAAACATATAATATTATGAGACAATTATTAAATAATAAAAAAGCTAGATTTAATTATGAATTATTAGAATCTTTTGAAGCTGGTTTAATGTTAACAGGAACTGAAATAAAATCTTTACGCATAGGTAAAGCATCTTTAACTGATTCACATTGTTATTTTAAAGGAAAATCTATGTTTATAAATGGATTAAGAATAGAACCTTATAGGGGAATAGGAGATCCAGATAGAGAAAAGAATTTATTACTTAATCGTAAAGAATTAAATAAAATTAAAGAGAAAATAGAACAAAAAGGATTAACAATTGTTCCTGTTAAAGTTTATTTAAAAGGTCAATATGCTAAAATTGAAATTTGTCTTGCTCGTGGTAAAAAGAACTACGATAAAAGAAACTCTATAAAAGATAGAGACCAAAAAAGAGATGAAGATAGATATGTCAAAAAGGATTAAAAAAACAGCAGAAGAAATTATTATTGATCAGTACATTAAAGGAGAAAGAGATTTTAGAAAAATTGGAAGAAAACTTAAAATAACATCAACAGAAGTTATGGAAGTTTTAGAATTAAATGGTATATTATGATATTTACAAATAAAGAAAATGAACATATTAAATTATCAGACGGTAGAGAAATCTGGTTATCAAGAGCATGTGCTGTAGTTAATACTGTTTGGTGTATAGTCGATGGAGAACCTAATTTATTAATTGGACAAAGAGGACCAGGTTGTCCAGACGAAATTGGAAATTGGAATTTACCATGTGGTTATTTAGATTGGAACGAAACTTTAAAAGAAGCAGCTATAAGAGAAACATGGGAAGAAACTGGAGTTAATATTAAAGATGTAAAACCAGTAGATATTATTTTAAATCATATGGATAGTCCATGGCTTATTACATCTTATGTTGATGGTGATAATACTTTAAAACAAAATGTTTCAATGCATCATGCAATTGTTTATGAATCAGATAAATTACCTATTCTATCTAGTTCAAATTGTGAACCGGGAGAAATATCAGATTTAAAATGGATTAAAATAGATCAAATAGACGATTTTACGTATGCTTTTAAGCATGATATTAGAATTAATGAATTTATAGAAAATTATCTACAATTAACTTTAGATTTTATATGAAAAGAAGAACACAAATAAAAAAATGGAACAAAGAAATAAAAAGTTTCAAAACTATTTTAAAAAGAAATAAAAATTATTCTCATTATAATACTTTTGTTTCATATGAATATTATGATAAAGAGTTTAGATGGTCTGATATTTATTTTGTTGGAACTTACGAAGGGAGAAAAAGATTATTTAACTGTACAATTATGTCTTCTTTAGATTATTTTGATATTGAAATAGATTGTTTAATCGATGATCATTTAGATAAATTATATCCTAATAGACATGATAATATTAAATTTGTAAAAGAAGATAAATCTTTTGATATTGAAATATTTGACGAAAAATTAGAAGATTCTATAGAAGAAGAATTGATAAAATTCAAAGAAAAATTATTAGCAAGCGGTAAAATATTTATTAATTCTCATGTTAAAGCTTACTCAGGTTATCATTATGGTGTAGGATTAGATATTGTAACAGAAGAAAAAATGCTTACTAAAGAAATAATTTTAGAATATGTTGAGAAAGTACAGAATATTAATGTTGTAGGTGTAGAAGAAGAAATTTTACTATCTAATAATAGTATTAATTATACTTCAGATGAATTAAAAAATTCTGATTCTATAAATTCTAGACCTTTAATTATCTAAAGGAGATACATCTATTCTATTAAGCATAAACATTCTTATTGTTATACCTTCTATTCCAGTATATTGTATAGGTATAACATTATCTAAAAAAGGTTGAGTGCTTGATGCTATTGTTCCATATAAAGGAAATGTTCCAGTATTAATATCTCTCATATTACCACTTTCGTAATAACTAGATAAAGAAGAAGATACTTCATCTAAAAAAGGTTTAGCTAATAACTCAGCTTCTCTTACTCCTGTTAATCCTTCGGTTATTAAAACAAAAAAACCAGTTTCAATAATAAGATTATCTATAATAGATTTTCTTCTTCTTACCCCTACATTTCTAGCTTGTACTTTAGTATAATATTTAGTAGTTGTTTTTTCATCATCTGACCATTCGTCATTCGTCATTATCCAAGATCTTGTAACTGTTCTATGTGTAACATACCCATCGTTTTCACCGTGATAATAATAAGCGTTATATTTTAAAATAGGATCACTATAAGTTAATTGTCCTATATAATTAGGTTCAGCGTTTAAATAATACATAACTTCTACAACATTCCCTAATGCATTATAAGTATATTTTGGTTGTAATTTTATATTTAATCCTATTTTATAATCTAATGAATGAGGAGCTTTAGTCCAATCTCTAAATTTAGATAAATTATCTTCATTCATATAATCGTAAATTTTAAAATACTCAATTTTAGTTTTATTAGGATTTTCGTCAGTTTGATGTTCACACATTACACCAGATAAATATTTCTTATCTGGATTAATAAAGAAATATTTACCAGTTACGTGTTTAGATATAGTTCCTAATTCAAAATAACCAGTTAAAGGTATAGGAGTTGCCCAACTTTCACCGCTTTCTAATTCACCGTCTTGTATCATATTTTGAGATATAATACTAATATTAGCTATAGCTTTTTCTAATGTATCACAGATACTATATTTTTTATATTCCATATTCGTCGTTTATCCAGTTGAATGATTCATTAACTTCTTGCTCTGTTAAAGCGTCATTAAATACAGCTATTAATGCTATAAATCCTTGATATTGATAAGATCCTAATCCATAATATGGATATAAACTACCAATTGTCATTTCTTCAAGATCTCTAACTGTTTCATATTCAACATATATTTTGTTCCATTCATTATTAATAAAAGGATATAAGTTACTAGACGTTACAAAATCCGAATAATTAGTTCCATCTAATGTGTATTTAGCTTTATTACTACTGTTACCAGAAAAAGAAAATCCATTATAATTACTATAGGTATTTAATGCTACATGTAAACCTTCGCTATAATTGCCAAATATTTGACCGTATTCATTAGATTCTAATTCAGGTTTAAATAAAATTATAACAGATCCTATATCTTTATCATACCCATCATTATCTAATATATGATCATCTATACCGTCGAAATACAATGCATTTTTACCATTTATAACAGCTTCTTCTAATTGAGCTCTTGTTGTTTTTTTAGTATTTTTTAAAATTTTATCATTCTCATGATTAAACCAATTTCCACCTGAAACATATGTGTCTCCTGTTAAAAGATCTTCCAGTTTATTATGTTTAATTTTAGAACCAACGCTGTCACCTTTTACATAAATATTAATATTTTGAAGAGCTTTTCCATATGAATTTTCAGCTATTATTTCTATATCAATATAATCACCTTCTATTCCAGTATATTGAATTAAGCCATTAGCACTTATAGTCATTCCTGTTGGAAAATTATTTAAGCTAAATAATATATCTTTTCCAGTAGTATCAACCTGATATTGAAATTTATCACCTTCAAATATATTTAAAAAATCAGGAGAACTTATTATATTTGGTATTGATTTGAAAAATTCTTCTATTGATACTAATTTAAATTTTTTATCTATTAATAATATAATTCCATTTTCTTTAAAACTGTCTAATTCTGAAATAATTTGATCAAATTCTTCGTGTCCAAAGCAGCAACTGCTCCTTCTTCTATACTTAAAAGTTTAATTTTTTCAGCATCTGTAAAGACATTAGTATTAGTATTATTTTCATATTGTGTTTTAATTTCACTATCAGTTTGGTTAACTTCAGCATTATCTTCTATATTAGTTAATTTACTTTTATCCTGTGTATTAAAAAATTTATTACTTGATAAACTATCATCTAAATGATCAGGCGTTAATACGATTGTTCCTATTTCACCATTAACAGATG
>Ga0114918_10002660_pt1 | contig 15943 bp, 15 predicted proteins | sample LantaG_FD_87015 | JGI IMG/M metagenome (GOLD analysis project Ga0114918, IMG submission 87015) | Deep subsurface microbial communities from Baltic Sea to uncover new lineages of life (NeLLi) - Landsort_02402 metaG | ecosystem: Environmental > Aquatic > Marine > Oceanic > Sediment | place...
CTCCCGCTCTTCTCTCTCTCTCTCTCTCTCTCTCTCTCTCTCTCTCTCTCTCTCTCTCTCTCTCTCTCTCTCTCTCCCTCTCTCTCTCTCTTCGCTCTCTATCTCCCTCTTCGCTCTCTCCCCCCCTACCCGTCTCGTTCTCTCTCTCTACTCGTTCGACGAAGCGGCCAGCGCCTCCTCCATCGCCCAGAGCTTCTCCTCCATCCGCTCGTACTCGGCCTTCAGCTTGGCCTGCTCGGTGCGCAGGGCCTCGACGTTGGACGAGGGCTCCTCTCCTGAGTCGTCGTCGATTTCGTCGTCGATTTCGTCGTCGATTTCGTCGTCATCGTCGTCAAAGGAGGCAAAGTCGCCGACGGCGGCGGCAGAGGCGGCGCGGGCGGCCACGGGTTCGGGCTCGGGCTCTTCCTCCGCTTCTTCTTCCAGCGCTCCCGTGGCCGCTTCAACGAGAGCAGCGGCGGCGGCGGCTTCAACAGCTTCAGCCTCAGCTACCACCTTAGCCCTCGCCCTCGCCGCCTCGATCGCTTCCTCCTCCAGCGCCCTCCGCTTCTCCGCCGCCGCGGCCTCCTCCGCCGCCGCGGCGGCCCTCTCGGCCGCGGTCAGCGCCTCCCGCTGCTCTGCGAACAGCTCTCTGCGCCGCATCTCGGCGAGCGGCGCGAAGGCCTCCTCGTCGACGATCTCGCGGCGCAGGTCCGACCAGCGCAAGTTCGAAGCCGATCTCCGCCTGCTGCCCGCGGGCGCAGAGTTCAGCACTCGCGCGATCGAGACCGACAGCAGCGCGACGAACGCCGACTCCCTCGCCGCTTCTTCTCTCTTCGAGTGGAAGCGGCCGCGCACGTCGACCCCGGTCGCGACCGCGGCGATGAACCGGGGGTCCGGGGCCCACTTGGTCGCTGCTGCCTCCCAGGAGAGCGAGGTCAGGGTCACGGAAGGGGCCCCCGAGGAGGAGCCTCTGGCCTCCTCGCTCAAAAGGGTTTCGTATCCGCGCCGCGCCAGCTCCGCTCGGCGCGCTGCCGCGTCGGCCAGGGCGTTCGTATAGGCCTCGTAGAGGCCCTCGGCCGCGGCAGCGGGCACGGCCCTGAAGCGCCTGTCCCCGCGGAGGCGAGGGGCGACCTCCGAGTCCCAGTCGGCGCCCTCGGCCGGCGGGGGGTCGAGCTCCCTCAGCGCGTCGACGAAGGCGAGCCCCGCGGACCGCTCGACCTCGGGCACGATCTTCTTCGCTCTGGCTGTCGCGTCGGAGGCGGCGGCCTCGGCCTCCGCGGTGGCCTCCTCGGCGCTGGCAGCCACCGAGGAAGCCAGAGCGGACGCGACTTTGAGGGCAACGCCCATGTATTTCAGCCCCGAGTAGACTCCGCCGACCGCGACCGCCTTGATCGACGAGCCGACTGGAGAAGAGGAGGAAGCGGTGGCCGACACTTCCGACTCTTGCTCCTCGGCCGCGGCCGAGACGTCGGCGGCGAGCGCGGCGGCGGTCCTCACTTTGGCTCCGCCGCTGCTCTTCGTCGCCTTCACTCCCGACGACGCAGCGGAAGAGGAGCCGCCGCCGCCGCCCCCCCAAAACCCGGCGAGCGTGTCAGAGGCGCGCTTGGCGGTGCGCTCAAAGTCCGAGGCGAGCGATCGCAGCCTCTTTGTCGCAGACGCGAGCTGCTCCTCCTCGCGCGCGAGCTCCGCCGCCGCGGCCGCCGCCGCCCTCTTCTCGTCGCTGCTCGTCCCCCCGGCGGCCTCGACCTCCTCTGCCTTCGCCCTGGCGAGCTGGACCCGCGTCGTCTGCGTCGACACGACGTCGCTCTGCGCGACGAGCGAGGCCTCGAGGTCGAAGAGGCGCCTGGTCGCTGAGCGCCAGACAGAGGAGACAGCGCCGGAGAGTACGCCGGCGGAAGAAGAAGAGGAAGCTTTCGTCGCTGCTGCTGCTGCTGCGGGCTTCTTCTTCTCCGCCGCCGCCGAAGGAGAGACTGCCCTCTTGGTCGTCGCCGCCGTCGTCGTCGTTGTAGAAGGAGAGACGTTCAGCCCGGGGGTCCTGTCGGCGAGCTCGACGGCCCCTCCGGCGATAAAGGGGTGCCGCAGCGCCTTGTCTGCCCCGGGGCGACCCCCGCTCTTGCCGCCGCCGCCGCCGCTCCCCTTCCCCTGCCCTCCTCCGAACTCGATGTTCCCTTCGCCGTCGTCCGTCACCCGGGGCCTGGCGCGCAGCAAGAAGGCAGCCAGGTCCCACCCGGCGCCGTCGGCGGCGTCGAGAACGTCCGAGTCGAGGGATCCCACCGCTTTGTCGCCCTCGTCCCGCAGCGCGATCAGGTCGTGGCCCCTCTTCGCCAGCGCCTCGTTGAAGGCCTTGAGAGCGTTCGCGGTCCTCAGCTTCGGGACGGCCAGCTGCATCAGGACCACCCCCGCGGAGTACGAGTCGAACGTGTCCGGCCTGTGCCTCCCCCACAGCACGGACCCCAGCAGCGCAGAGACGCCGGGGACGCGGGCGGCCCCGAGCGTCGACAGCGACGGCGCGGTCGTCGGGAGGATGAAGCGCTCTGGCGGGGAGTAGCGCGGGTCGAGGACGCCCACGTCGGGCTCGTAGCCCGTCCCTCTCCGCAGCTCCGCGGCGGCGCCGAGGTCGATGAGCTTGAAGCGCGGGGCCAGGAGCTGGCGCTGCCTCGAAGTCTTGGGCCGCTCCGAGACGGTCGAGGAGGCGCCGCCGCCAGAGGAGGGCCTCTCGGCCTCCTCGCCGCCGCCGCCGCCGCCGCCGCCGCTCCCGGAGCCGTAGAGCGCCGGCTCGGCCAGGATCAGGTTCTCGGGCTTGACGTCGCGGTGCACGATGCCGGCCCTGTGCAGCTGGGCCGCGGCCCTCAGGACGTCCCGCATCACCGTCGCGGCGACCCTGTCGGCGGGCACGCCCAGGTCCGCCGCCAGCGCCGCGTCGCAGTCCCGCCTTCTCAGGTAGTAGCTCAGCATCTTGAACCCTTCGTACTCCCACACCAAGTAGGTGGCCCCCTCGACGAGGCGCGAGTAGGTGGAGAACCCGGCGGTGGAGCCCGAGGGCACGGTCGTGAAGCCCAGAAAGTTGGCGACGGCTCCCGGGGCCGCCCGCGAGGCGTAGGCGTTGAGCAGGTGCTCGGCCTCGAAGAAGCCCGCGGCGCCGTCGACGGAGGGCTTCATGCGCTTGAGGACGACGCGCGCGGGGCCCGAGGGCGTGGAGAGCGTTCCCTGTTTTTGTTGTTGTTGTTGTTGTTTTGGGTCGGAGGTGGAGAGGTCGAGGTTGAGGGAAAGAGAAGAGGGGAAGTGCCCTTGGTCCGAATTTCGAAACTCGAAAAAAAAAAACGTTCTCACCTCAAACACCTGCCCGTAGCTCCCTTCGCCCAGGGACCGCTTGATGGTGATTCCGGAGGCGTCCACGCGCGTTCCCCTTTCTGTCAGGGCTGCGGCGGGAGGGGCCGGTCCCCGACGGGAAGAGGAATTTTGACGTCGGGGAATCGGCAGCGCCGTCGGCGTCGTCGTCAGAGCTCGTCGCCATTGCCGCCGAATCGGCAAAGCTGCTTCTTCCCCGCCAGCTGCCACCGCGCCAGCGCCGATCGACTTGCTGCTGCGCGAAGAGGTCCCTCTTGAGACTGACATCGACCCCGCCGTCGTCGTCGCTGAAACGAGCGGAGACCCCGCCCATGTGGAGAAGGCTCGCATCGGATGAAACTCGAGAAGGACACAAAAAAAAACTCGGAAAATGGAACTCCCTACTTGCACACTCGAAACCCGAAATGACAACTCTCTTTCTCTCTTCCGCGACGCCCCCCCACCCCCACCCCACCCCCGCACACGCACACCGATTTCAAAACCCGCTTTTTCTTTCACGCGTTCTTCACGCAGTCCGCGATCGCAGCAGCCAGGTAGGGCGCCTTGGCCGCACTCAGACCGGCCAGCGAGATCCTCCCGTCCTTGGTCATGTAGATGTGGTGCTCGCCCGTCATCCGCTCGACCTGGGCCGGGGTCAGCCCCGTGAAGGAGAACATCCCGATCTGCCGCGTCACGAACGACCAGTCCTTGGCGTCCGAGGCCTTCTCCAGCTCGCTCTGCAGCAGGCCCCTCACGGACCTGATCCGGTCGGCCATCGTCCTCATCTCGTCCTTCCACTGCGCGAAGAGCAGGGGGTCTCCGACGACCTCGGCGGCGATCCTCGCGCCGTGGACCGGCGGGTTGGAGATGATGGCCCTCGCGATGCGCTTGGCCTGCGACAGGGCGCGCGCGGCCGCTCCCGCGTCGGAGAGGACAAAGTTGAGGGCGCCGACGCGCTCGGCGTAGAGACCGAGGTTTTTGGAGTACGACTGCGCGACCAGAATCTCGAGCCCCCGCTCGTGCGCGAAAAAGCGCGGCGCCCAGGCGTCGTCGTCGAGCGAGCCCGAGGCGAATCCCTGATAGGCGACGTCGAAGAACGGGAGGTGGCCGTTGCGGTCGCAGGCGTCGGCGATGGCCGCCCACTGGTCCCGCGTCGGGTCGACGCCCGTCGGGTTGTGGGCGCAGCCTTGAGAACGTTATAGTTTTTTTTTTTTTTTAAGTGTTTTCGAGTGAGCGAACAAAAAATGGGGAAAAAATGTCGGCGGGCGTTTCATAGATTGCCGAGCAGAGTTTGAAAGAATCTCTTGCGCCGGCCAGTACGACTCCCAATCCATTCCGATGTCGCAGCGATTTGATTGCTTTCGGGTTTCCTCGGGCATAGGAGGTTTTAGTAGTGCCACGGGCCGACGGACTTGCTCACTGCTTTTATGTTTTTGAAGGAAGAAGAGGCCGAAGAAAAAAAGGGGAAGAAAAAAAACCATCCTACCGTGCAACACGATCACGCTCCCTTGGGCACCGAGTCCAAATCGGCGATCATCCCCTCAAAGTCCAGGCCCACGGTCTTGGCGTCAAAGTACCGGTACTTGCCGCACTCCAGGCCGGCGTCGCCAAAGATGTTGAAGTGGTTGCCCCAGGTCGGGTCGGACACGAAGACCTTGGTGCCCCTGGGCAGAAACTTGGCGATGAAGTCGGCCCCGATCCGCAGCGACCCCGTCCCGGAGAGGCACTGGATCGTGGCGCACCGCTTCTCGCTCAGGGCGGGGGAACCGTCCCCCAGGAGCAGCCTGGCGGTGGCCGCGTTGAAGGGGGCGAACCCCTCGATCGGCAGGTACTCCTTGTCGTTGCCCGCGGCGAGCATCCGCCGCTCGGCCTCGACGACGACGGGGAGGACCCAGGGCTTGAGCTCCTCCGTGCGGTAAGCTCCGACGCCGAGGTTCAGCCTCTGAGGGGAGGTGTCCGCGCGGAAGGCCTCGGAGACGCCCAGGATGGGGTCGGGCGGGGCCTGGGGGACGGCGTCGAGGCGGGAGAGGGCGTTGGTGGCCGTGGTGGTGGAGGTCGACATTTTCTTCAGAGACGAGAACTGGCAGAGAGATGACGGAGGCAGAGGAGGAGGAGAGAACGTTTTGTTTCTGACCGATGCGACCTGTTGTGAACGTTTTTTCGAGTGGATCGACGACAGAGGCGAGTGTTAGCAAGCTCGCGAGAGCAGGAAAAGAGCAAATATAGGCCTCGCCGTGGGGCGATGCGGGGTGAATAGGGCGCGAGCGGTGAGGGCGATCGACGTGCGAAAAAAGGGCCGAGTTCGGCGGCTTCCTTCAAACAAGGAAAAGAATCGCAATCTTCCCCTCGCCTTTCACCTCGCTCACCTTGCCCAACCTGCTGACACTGCAACCGCTGAGCTGGTACGCGTTCATGGGCGAGCAGGGGAGGAGACTGAGTGGCTGCGCTCAAGAGCTGCGGTCGAGGGGAAAGAAAAGTATGTCTGTTGTTGTTTTCCCGACGAAACGCTAGCCTCGAAAAAAAGAGAAGAGAAAAGTTTTTTCCTTTCATTCTTCCGCCTTTGACCTCCTCTCTCGAGGCCAGCTCATTTTGCTTTCGAGCTGGTCCTCTCTTTTATCTTCTCGAGCGAGCAGCAACACCCGAGGAAAGAGAGCAGCAGCCCCTCCGTCAAGAGAGAGAGAGAGAGGGAGAGCGAGAGAGATAGAGAGAGAGAGAGCACCGCGAATGAAAGAGGCCGCGGAAGCTGCGCTGCCTCTGCAGCTGCCGGCGACTCCCGCTCGCGCCCCCTCGCGGCGGCGGCCTCCTTCCTCCCTCCTCCTCCTCCTCGGCCTACTTTCCGGCGCCTTCCTCTCACAACCGGCCCGGGCGGTCCAGGTCATCGCGGCATCGTCCCTCGAGGCCTGCGCCAACGACGGTCAGGTAAAGAAGAAGAAGGAGTAGAAGAAGAAACGTGGTTTTTGGACGGAAGAGAGAGAAAAGGCATCTCTCTCTCTCTCTCTCTCTCTCTCTCTCTCTCTCTCTCTCTCTCTCTCTCTCTCTCTCTCTCTCTCGAGTGCCCGCTCAGAAAGAGCAAAAAAACCAAAGAGCCTCTCTCTCTCTCTCCCCTTCTCCTTCCAGTTCGACGCCGCCCTCAACTGCACCCAGAAGCTCGTCGTCACCCTCGCCGTCGAGTCCGGGGCAGCCCTGGCGACCACCTCGCTCGCCTTTGACGTCGCGTGCGTCTTAGTGCAAAACGGCAGCAGCAGCAGCAGCAGCAGCAGCGGAACAGCGGGCAGCAGCAGTGGAACAGCGGTAGACTCAGCACCTTGTCCCTGCCCGTGCCGCTACGGCGCCGACGCGGGCTGCTCCTGCCGCGACCTCGAGGCCCCGCTCCGCGTCTCCGTCACGAAGACGCCGACCTACGCCACCTACCCACTGACCTACCTGCGACCCTTCAACTACGGGGCCCGGGAGGCCGTCGTCAGCACGGGCACGGGCTGGCCGAGCCTGACCTGCGACGCCGGCGCGCTCTCCTCGAGCCCGACGTGCGGCTGGGCGACGACCGGCTCGGGGCTCTCGGTCGCGGACCGCGTCCCGGACTCGCAGGGCTTCTGCTGCGACTGCAGCCTGGACCAGCTCGGTTCGGGCACGCTCGGGGGAGGGTCGACGCAGGGTGAGCGGGCGAGAGGCGGTGCGGGTGGCGACGGGAGAGAGAGGGAGGGAGAGAGAGAGAGAAGAAAACGAGAAACTCAGAAGAAAAAACTCGAAAAACCTCGAGAAAAAGAAAACTCACCAGGGACTCGAGGCAACCTCAACTGCAACCTCTTCTCGTCCTTCTTCATCGCCGCCGGCTCGGCCCACTGCCTGAGACACGACCCGCTCTGGTACGAGGGCTACGAGATGGGGACCTCCCTGGTCGACTTTGAGATCACGGTCAACGCGACGACGACGACGACGACGAGCCCTTCTTCTTCCCCGAGCAGCTCCTCTGCTTCCCAAGACCTGCTCCTGACGCCGGCTTCCCCCGCCGGGGTCCTCCCAGCCGCGGGCGTCGCCGCCCGCCTCCTGGGCGACCTCTCTTCCTACTACTCCCCGCCGGACCTCGGCGGGTCCGTCCTCCTGATCCCGCACCCTCCCGACGCGACGTCGCTGACCCAAATCCTGACGCAAAACACCTCGGAGTGGCTCGTCGTCGACAAGAGCCTCGTGTCGCTCGACGGCCGCGACTGCGACCGCGTAGGCACGTCGTACCCCGCGTTCCGGTCGCAGGCCAGCGCATGCTCTTCCGCCCAGGGCGCGTGCCTGCACAACCAGATCAGGGACCTGAGGGCCTCGGACGCGGCGAGGGTCGCGCAGGGGCTGCGCCCGCGGCACCTCGTGGGGAGGTGGGGCGGCGGGCAGCCCGGCGCGGCGCAGGCGTTCAAGAGGGGCGGGGTCGGCCCGCTGTGGTTTGGGCTGCCGCTGCCGTCGATCTCGGCGTCGCTGGTGACGCTGAGCGTCGACGCGGGCAGCCTGAGGGTTGTGACGAACGTCGCGAGGGGCAAGGTGAGGTCCGCGAGGGTGTGCGCCGGGGCGAGCACGGCAGCGGCAGCGAGGGCGGCGAAGGAGGCAGCCAAGGCGACGGCGGCGAAAGCGACCTCTTCTTCTTCTCGGTCTTCTTCTCCGACTTCTTCTTCTCCGTCTTCTTCTCCGTCTTCGCCCCTTGCTCCTCCCCCTGCTCCTCCTCCGACCAAGAACGTCACCACCGCCGCGGCAGCGGCCACCTGCGGCAGCTTCCAGGCCCTGACGCAGACGGGATACCTGACGGCGACGATCGCGAACGAGGGAGCCGTCGCCGCCGACTTCACCGTGACGGTGACCGGCTGCGGCAGCGCCTCCCCTCCCTCCGCTTCGTCCCCCTCGACCGCTCCGCTCCCGGTGCTGCCCCCGCCCGCCGTCTACCTCTCGCTGCAGCCCGGGGAGGCGCGAGACGCCGTCTTCGAGCTCCACGCCACCTCCGACGCCGCGGGCGGCGTCCCGAGCGCCTCGTGCTCCGTGTCGGTGCTCGACGTGCTCGGCGCCGCGACGGACCTGCTCGCCGTCGCCTTCTCCGTCAACGCCACGGAGTACCAGCCGCCGCCGGTCGACGGCGGCGGGGACGGCGACGGCGGGGGGAGGCCCGGGGCGCCGCGGAGGACCTGCTCGCAGCGCTGCCCGTCCTGGACGAGCCTCGCGTGCCGCCTCAGGGCGAGGTGCTGGAGGGAGCTGCTGCTCTCGGCGGCCGCGGCCGCGGCCCTGGTCGCCGCGGCGGCGCTCCTCGCCTGCGGCCTCGCGAAGGGGTGGTGGTCGAGGCTGTTCTCTTGCTGCTTCAGTGGCTGCTGCTGCTGCTGCTGCCGCGGAGGGAGCAGCGGGCGGAGGAAGCGCTGGCCCTCGGGCCTGCAGGAGCTCTACCGGCAGCAAGCTCGGCAGCAGCAGCAGGCCGTTGCGCCCCCTCCTCCCCCTCCTTCTCCTCCTCCTCCTCCTGACTCTCCTCCTGCTCTCCCTTTTTTTCCCTCTGCTCCGGCGACGCCGCTGGGGGCCCAAGGGAGCGGGGCAGGGCTGCTCTCGTCGTCCGCGTGAGCTGGGTTGTAAAAAAAGTAAAAAGCAGACCTTATTCGGTTTCCGTTGGTACAGTTTTGGCCGGGGGTCCAGGTTTTCTTTTCCTCTGTGGGTGACTCTCCCACACTTTTCCCCGGTTCTTAGCCTCTTCTTTTTCTCGACGCGACGGGGACTTTCGCAAAAAGTGGGAAACAGAAAAGCTCCACAGCTTGGAGAATGGCCGCTGCGGCGCCAATCTTCACCGCTGCTGGCGCGGCCGTGCCGTGCTCCGCCTTCAGGCGCGGAGCAGCAAGGCACGCCGTGGCAGCGGCGAGGGAAGCGGCGGCAACGAAAGAGTGCGGCAGCGTCGGCAACGATGGCTTGACGGCGACGGCGGCTGAAAATGCGGCCTCACCAACCGCCGCTTCCCTGCTCACCCGCCGCGTCGTCGCCGAGTACCTCTATCTGGGGGGCTCCGGCACGGACATGCGCAGCGTGACGCGCATCGTGGAGGTGCCCCGTGGAGGCACGCCCGGTTCCTCCTCCGCAGCAGCAGCCCCGGTCGCCGCTGCGGCCGTCGCCGCGCTGCCGCTGATCGCCGTCGATGGCGCCGCGACGAGACAGGGCGGAGCGGCTGGAAACCACTGCTCCGCGCTGTTCCTCAAGCCGCGCTCGGCGTGGCTGGACCCGCTGCGCGGTGGCGGAGCCATGCTGGTTCTGTGCGAGGCGTACTCGCCGCCGGCGGCGCTGGGCGAGGCGGCTGCGAAGACTGCCGCGAGGGCCTCTCCGAGCTCGTTGCCCGCCTCCTCGGCGCTGCGGCCGAGCACCTCGTCGATGAGCAGGCACCCTGCTGCTGCTCCCCTGAGCCCGCACCCGACCAACAACAGGGCCTTTGCCGAGCGCGCCGCGCGCGCCGCCGGGCGCGAGGAGCCGCTCTTTGCGGTCACCCAGCAGTACCTGCTGTGCGAAGGGGACGGACGGCCTCTCGGTGAGTGGAGCGCGGGGGCGGAAGGGGAGAGAGGGGGAGAGATGGAGAATGGCAGAGGGTTTTAGCCGAGAGAAGAGACGACTTCGCACCTCCGCCCCCCCAAGCAGCGGCCAATTGCGCTCTTTCTCGCGCGCCCCTCGTGCGAGCGACGACGATGGACCACGAAGCACGAGACCGCACGGAAAGGGGAGACGCTCCGTGGGCGAAAGGCGGAAAAGTTTGCGCGACCAAGTTTCGCCGCGTCAGTTCTTTCCTCAAAGAGTCGACAAGCGAGGACCTCGGCGCGACCTCCCGGCCGCTGCTGACCTTTTCCTTTCTCAAACCCCTTTTCCTTTCTCGACCCCCTCCCCCCCTCGCTCTCGATCCCCTTTTTCCCCTCGACCAACAAAAAAAAACAGGCTGGACCGCCGAGGGGCCGCCCGAGGCCTCGTGCTACGGCTCCCCGGACGCGGGGGCGGGCTCCCCCTTCCCCTGGACTGGGACAGGAACGGGTCCTCCCCCTCCGCATGCCCCCTCCCTCGTGCACTCGGCGGCCGCGGCCGCGGCCCCGGCGAGGGGCCGCGCCGTCGCCGACGCGCACCTCGCCGCGTGCCTCGCCGCCGGCCTGGCCGTGACCGGCTGCCGCGCCGAGCGCGCCTCGGGGCAGTGGTCCTTCTCCCTGGGGCCCCTGCCCCCGCTCGAGGCCGCGGACCAGCTCTGGGCGGCGCGGTGGCTGCTGCGCGCCGTCGCCGGCTCGGCCGAGCACCGGCTCGCGGCCGTGGCCGACGCGCTGCCGCCGCACCTGGCGGCGTTCGAGGGCCGCTGGGACGGCAACGGCTGCCGCGTCAAGTTCTCCACGAGGGCGACCCGGGACGCGGCCCCCGGCGGGGCGGGGAGGCGCGCCCTGAGGGACGCGATCGGGCGCCTCGCCGCGGCGCACGCGTCGCACATGATCGCGTACGGGGCGGGCGCGGCGCTGCGGTGCGAGAGGGCGGCGGCCAAGGGGGACGCCGGCGGCAGCGGCTCTGCCGTCGGCGCCGGCGGCGGCGAGCTTTGCTCCTCCTTCTCCTCCCTGGGCTTCTCCCGCTCCTCCCGCTCCTGCCGCTCTCCAGCAGCAGCAGCAGCAGCAGCCCCGCTTCGCCGGGGTCGAGGACCCGGGCGCCCTCCTCCGCATCCCGGCCGCCGTGGCGCTCCACGGCCGCGGGCACCTCGAGGACCGCAGGCCCGCGGGCGGGTGCGACCCGTACCTGACCTTCACGCTGCTGCTGTGCACGACGCTGGGGCTGCCGCTGCCCTTGCCCGGCGGTGGCGACTCTCCCCCGCTGCCGGGGGGGGCTGCTGCTGCTCCTCCTCTGGAGAGGCTGGCTGCTGCGAAGAGGGCGCGCTGCGGCGGCGAGCAGCAGCAGGAGGAGGGAGAGGAGGCCGCCCTCCTCGTCGCCTGCCGGCGACAGCTCGCGCCGCTCGCGAGCGCCGCCGCGAGCGGCAGCGGAGAGAACCTGTGCCCGAACGCAAACGCAAACGCAAACCAAAACATAAATAGAAATGCTGCCGCTGCTTCCCTGTTGGCCTGCGACGAGCAGTTCGCGGAGAGCGCGCAGGACGGAGAGGGAGACGAGGAGGACAGTGGTGGCGCAGTCGCCGCTGCTGCTACCGCTCCCGTCGAAAACTGCGACCTCGACTCGGACGACGACTCGGACGACAACGACGACGGCGGCGCTCGCTCCTCGGCGCTCTTGCTCGCCGATGGAGACGAAGAAGACCTCGTCTCGACCCCGCTCACCCCGACGCGCGACGCCGCCGACGGCGGGGCGACGACAGTGGCGGGCCCGGACAACCGCGAGGCGTCGAGCTCCCCGAAGAGGCGGCGGAGCAGCGACCTCGACGACGACGCGTCGAGCAGCGGCAGAACGTGAACAAAAAAAACTCCACAAAAAAACAAAACAAAAACTGTTTCAACCTGCCTTTCACTCCCCTCCCCTATCCCCCACCCCCCATTGAGACTCCCTACTTACTACTTTAAACTGCTGCCCGCTCCACCCACGCCGTGGGAGGTACGCGAGAAAGAGAGAGAGAGAGAGAGAGAGGGAGAGAACCGAAGACGGAGGACTAGTTTGGAGAGCGGCACGTCCCCGCCGCTCCTTCATCACCTTTACTTCAAAAAACGTCTCTCTCTCTCTCTCTCTCTCTCTCTCTCTCACGCTCTCTCGCTCCCCTCTTCCTCCTCCTCACGGCTTTGGTTGTTGCTGCTTGTGCGCAGTACTCACTCTCCCCTTCCTCCTTTTTTGATCCTCCAGAAACGTCGTGGGACACGCGTTCGCTTTTTCTGTTATATCGAGCTGTAACAGCAGAAAAAAACTGAGATAAAAACAACAGAAAAAAAGGGTTTTTTTGTTTGCTCACTTCGACACCGACGAACGAATCGACCGTTGACCATTTTGATCTTTCGAAACCCCTCTTCTCGTCCCTTTTCTCGTCCTTCGTTGCGATGAGATGAGGGAGGTGAAGGTCGTCTTCGACGTGCCCGGCGTGACCGTAGCCGTGAGTGTACAAAAAAGAAACGACAAGAACAAGGGAGCATACATTTGCCACTACGTCTACGAGGTCGGCGACGACGAAAACGAAAAGACCAACCTCTTTTCCCTTCCTCTCTCAACAACCAAAACAGCAATTCTTCGCCACCTGCTACGCCGACGGCGCCTTCGTCCAGCGCTTCCACTCTAAGCACAACGGCCACGACGGCACGAAGGTGACGCCGTGGGAGGAGGTGGAGGACGATGCACGAGAAAAGGACGACGACGAAGGAGAAGAAGACGAAAGCGAGGGCGAGCTCGACGGCAGAGGCCTCGAGGCGCGGCAGCAGCAGCCCGGGCTCAGGCGGCGGCGCCGCCTCGTGCAGTTCTCGGTCCCGCTTCGCATGCCCGACTTCGTCGTTAGGCTCGCCGGGGTCGACTCAGTCTCCGTGCTCGAGTCGCAGGAGCTGACGCTGGCCAAGGGGTCGCGGCCCCGCCGCCGCGGCGGCGACGGCGGCGGAGGAAGCGCCGAATCCGTGGAGCTCGAATCGATGCAGCTCGACTGCTCTCCGCTTCTGGACCTCGCCGTCGCGCAGAGGTTTGCGATCGAGACGGGAGGCTTCCTGAGGGTCGAGCGCCGCGAGTTCGAAGGGGCCGGCGCCTCCTCCTCCTCTTCCTCCCCGGCCTCCGCCTCGGGGATCCGAATCACGGCCCTGATCCGGGTCTCTTCCGGGGGGCCGTGGGGCCTCTCCGCGGCGGTCGATGCCGCCATGGCGTCGCAGGCCAAGAGCGAGGCCGTGGCCCTGCTGACCCTGGCGTTCGAAGCTCTTTCGGAGGCGGCCGAGCTCGGTGGGGAGGGGGCACTGCCGCCGCCGCCGGGGCCGCCACGGGTGAGCGACGTCGTCGTTGTTGCTTCTGGGGCGGAAGAGGCTGCTGTTCCCGCAGCATCAGCTGCTGATGTTGCTGCGGAAGGTGAAGGAGAAGATGGAGAAGGAGAAGAGGAGGTCCCTTTGGCGGTGCGCGAGACGGCGAGCAGCAGCAGTGATGACGAAAGCGAGTTTGCCGAGGAGGACGAGGGAGACGGGCTCAGCCTCGACGGCTCAGCCTTCCAGGACGCGCTGTCGCAGCCTCCCCCCTCGGCCGCGGACGCGGATGCCATGCTCCGGATGCTCGACTGCGTCGCTGCCAGGCTGCTGTCTTTGGAGAGGGAGGTCGAGGCGGCGAGGGCCATCGTCGAGGCCTCGTGCCCCGACGTCATCGTCGTCGAAAAAGGCTTTGCGCAAAGGCTGCTCTCTTCGGTCCTCCCGACCAGCTCTTTGTCGTGGTCGTCGTCGTCGTGGTGGTGGCCGACGGAAGAAAGAGAGAAGATCAGGTACCCTCGCTCTTCTGGTGTCGCGGTGGCCGCGGCTGCGACTGCGGTGATCGCGGCGTTCGTCGCGGTCCGCGGGGCGAGCAGCAGCAGCAGCAGCAGCAGGTCGAGAGTGTAGACGTTGAAAAAAGTTGACTCAATGAGCTCCTTGCATTTTTCGCGGATTGAAGAAGAAAGCTAGCTCGCTTGCTCTCTCTATCTTTCTATCTGTATCTCTCCCTCGCGCGATTCTTATGCTCAGATCCGCGGCCGCGGGACCCGTGGTCTCTCCGCTTGCTGACACCACTGCGCGAAAGTGCAGCAAAGCCGTGCGGAGAGCAGTCGAGGCTTCTTCGTCTTTTTCTTCTTCTTCGTCGCCGTCGTCGTCTTCATCGTCGCCGTCATCAACTTATCTCAATTCGCTCTCTTCCGGGCGCCCCAGCCGCGCCCTCTTGCTCTCTAGAGGACGAGAGCTTGCCCCGATGCGTTCTCCTTTGTCTTCTTCTGACGCTGCCGGATCAGCAAGAGCTTCCGTTGCCGCTTCTGCTTTTGCTTCTGCGTCTGATTCTGTTGTCCCTGCCGCTGCCACCACCGCCGAACCGACCATCCCCTCGACCCCCTCGGGCGACGACCTCCTCATCGTCGGGCCTGGGGTCCTGGGCTCGTACCTGGGCCTGCTGTGGAAGACCAGGCACCCTCGGGCCAACGTCGTGGGCCAGACAAACACCACGACCTCGCACGACAAGCTGAAATCTCTCGGAATCGCCCCGAGGACGAGCGAGGAGGCCGCCGGAAGCTCGGCCAAGTACCCGCGGGTGCTCTTTGCGGCGCCGCCCTCAGGCTCGGCCGACTTCGTCGCCGAGATCGAAAAGGCCATCTCCCTCTGGGACAGGGACGCCCCCGGCGCCTGCTTCGTCTACACGGGCTCCGCCGCCGTCTACGACGTCGACGACGGCTCCCACTGCAACGAGGACTCCCCGCTCGTCCAGAAGGGCAAGAGCGAGAGGACCGACAAGCTGCTCGCGGCAGAAGACGCCGTGCTCGGCGCCGGGGGCTGCGTCCTCAGGCTCGCCGGGCTCTACCACGCCCAGCGCGGCGCGCACACTTTCTTCCTGCGCATGGGCACGGTCGACAGGTGGGGAGGCTACACCGTCAACCTGCTGCACTACGAGGACGCCGCGAGGCTGGCAGAGGCGGTGCTCTCGGGCGCGGGGCTGACGGGGAGTGGCGACGGCGGCGGCGTCCCCTCGCGCTGCTCCCCCTCCCCGTCCCCTCCGTCGTCGTGGCGCTCCAGGGCGTTTCTGGGGACCGACGGCGCTCCCATCACCTTCCAGGACATGTGCGACGCGGCGGTGGCCTCGGGCTCCTACAAGACGAGCACGCCCGTCAAGTTCACGGCCGAGGAAGGGGCCTCGACCTCGCGAGGCAAGCTGATGAGCAACGCCGCGACGAGGGAGGCGCTGGGGGGGCAGTGGCAGCCCAAGTATAGCAGCTTCGAGGCTTTCGTGGCCTCGGGGGCGGTGGACGTGTACGGCACGGACGCGAGGCTCGGGGGGGGGATCGGGGCGGCGCACGCAGGGTGAAAAAGTTTTGAGAGTGTTTGATGCCTTTTTTTTGTCAAGATGGTTTTCAAGTTCTTTCATTTTCATCTCTCTCGCGTTTCTCTTGTCTTCCTTCTCAATCTCTCTCCCGTCGAATTCAACCAGAAAAACAGCCATGGCCTCCCTCGCCTCCTGCCCCCTTGTGAGGGCCCCTGTGCGCTCCTGCACCCCGCGGGCGGCGATTGCCGTCTCGGCCTCCGCTCTGCCCAGCAGCAGGCAGCAGCGATCTGCTTTGACGACGACGACGACGACGACGACGCTCGCGGTCGGCCAATCTAGCCGCCGTCGCTCGGTCTCTTCCTTGCTCTCGTCGCCCGCGCGCGTCATGTCCGCTTCCCGCGGCAATGCGCTCGTGTCGAGGGCTGAGATCTCTTACATCATGGTGAGAAAATGACGGGAAATGGAGCGAGGAGCGAGCGAGAGAAAGAGAATGCGGGTGGAACGTTTGAGAGGGAAATTTTCATGTTCAAAACCGTCGCCACGCGGGCCACCCCTCTTCTTCTTCCTCTCCCTTCCAGCCCACCCCCGCCTCTCTCTCTCTTTCTCTTTCTCTCACTCTCGACCCCCCCCCCCCCCCCCCCACCCCCCCCCCCCAACCACCACAAAACCCAAAACAAAAAAAAACAACAAAAAAAAACACAAACACACAAAAAAAACAAAAAAACAAAAAACAAAA
>Ga0114918_10002662_pt1 | contig 15938 bp, 26 predicted proteins | sample LantaG_FD_87015 | JGI IMG/M metagenome (GOLD analysis project Ga0114918, IMG submission 87015) | Deep subsurface microbial communities from Baltic Sea to uncover new lineages of life (NeLLi) - Landsort_02402 metaG | ecosystem: Environmental > Aquatic > Marine > Oceanic > Sediment | place...
AGCATGGATTTGTGGTGGGAAGACTTGGGGGTCAAAGTGATAGATCCGGGTGTCATAAGGGGCCCCCCAATAACAACCAGAAGCCATCAGATACTTGCCAGAGGGACTTTGTTCCATACAGGCATGGCACCAACCCCACCCACTACCCGCTTCTTTAGGGAGCGAATGCAGCACCTCTCCGGTCTGGCAATCCACACGAGAGATACCCTGGTAGTTCTCCCCACAAAAGAGGTATTCATTGCCTTGATCGCATTGGGCCCAACAGTGCCAAAAACTGGAATAATTGCGATGCACCGTAGCGAGGGGTTGACCGGATTCCCCCTGGAAAATTTGCCCCCTGGTGTAGTTCCAAGTTCTTCGTTTGGATTCTGCATCGCAGGTGGTGAAGTAATCGATCACCAAGCGATACTTACCCGTGGGTGACACCACCACACGGGTTTGGTCCACCAGCCTTGTGTCTTCGGTACAAAAATCACAAACTTGTTTCCCAGAGTTGATCATGTAGTTAATCCTTTTTTTCAAGTGTTTCCAAATACGTTTTAATAGCATCTTCATCTCCCAATAGGAGTTGGGCTGGAAAGTAAAACCTTGCATAATCCTGTTCACCACAACAAGAACAAGAGGAGGTACTTCTTTCATAGGTTACTTCGATATCCCCCATGTAGAAGTTCCATTCCTGTTTTTTCCAATCATCGTGCTTACAAGTTTTTTCCAGGATTTGATCCGCAATCACCCAAACATATTCTACCACTTGGTGATACAGGTTCATCATGTTTTCCATGGTCAGGGTTTCTTTTCTCACTTAATACTCCTCTTCATCCTCTTGTTTGAGGATATCAATATGTTTTTCGATTTCGATCTGTGAGGCACCCACCAACTTCAAGGGTATTCGGATCATTTTGTGATCGGGACTACAACAGGAACACCGACGTCCCCAAGTGGACCCATACTCAATCAAAAAGTTTCCATTCTCATAATTAAAGCTGGATTCGTGGGGGTAATGACGTTCATGCAAAGCCTCATTGATCTGTTTAGCCAAAGGGATCACGGCAGTTCTCACCTGATCATAAAATTGTTCCGCTTTTTTCAATTTGCTGAAATCGGTCATGGGGTCATCCTTTCATTTTGAGCAATTTGTACTGCCTAAAGAATGTGCGAAGATCTGCACCTATGGGTTCCGTAGCAATAGCGGTGAATGGAATGGTGTGATCGGAATCCAGGAAGATTCGAAACGGAATTGATTTCTGTGTGGTGAGTTTTTCTTGAACTTGACGCAAATGTTCCACGCTAGGAACACCTAGCAAGACAATATGAGGGTGTGTGGGTAGATATCGAAAACGTGCCATTTCTAGAGCGGCATGACACGCTTGTACACTTTGTTGTTCGGGGGAAAGGTCTTGACGTACCAATACGTAAACGTATTTGGTTTCCTGTTCGCCCTACTGTTCAGGGCGAACAGTCAGGAAAGGTGACCGAATTCGTTGTTCCATGGTGGTATCTCCTTTACCAAAAGGTTTGTGGTTCTTCTTAGACTATATACACGAAAATGGATAAGTCAACTGTTTTTTAAGCGGCACACTAGATAAACATCATAGTAGTGCCATTTGGAAGAGTTTGTTTATGCACCACCATCCCATCAGAAAGCATTCCCATCCAATTTTCTTTGGTGGTTTTGTTGGTACCAAACGTGGTGGCATTTTCTTCACACCATGCACACAACTCTTCCAAGGTTTCAAATACAGGCGACATGGGACTTCCCTCTGAGGTGGTTTCCCACAATTGGTACCCCTCACCCTTGGGTGGTTGGTTTTCGGGTGCATAGGAGTCCCAATTATGAAATTGGTCCTTCAACTCTTGGGAAGGCCACAATTCACCGTCACCCCCGCACTCAGAACATGTGGTAATGAATCCACCCACCTTTGCCCTGCGTTGTAAAAAATGCCAAAACTCGCTAGAACCCGCCCGACTCATACCCGCGTTGATGGAATCAGAATTGACCTGTTGGGCGGAGGGTATGGGATTTTTTGTTCGGAGGTAACACTTTTCTTTGGTTTCAGGATCTTCCCCCCTCATGTAGCACCCATATTGTGAAAGACTGCCCCGCTCCAAGAGGTAGTCCACATCTTCTTGGGTCAGGTGGTTTGCCAGATGATTGAAACATACATCCGATAACCTTTGGGCTTCTGCCAAAATGGCAACACTTATGGAAGTCGTGTTGGCTTCCCGAAGGTGAAAATCACGGGAATTTTCGACGTTTCGGGTCGCAAACTTCATAATCTCTGGGTGTGTGGCTTCAAAGCGGACACTGCCATTTTCGGCAGGATCAAAGGGTCTATATCCATACCATTGTTGGTAAAGTTTGAGGGCTTTGGGTGAATACCCCAGGCCATCACAGGTGTAACACTTTTCGGAGTGATCGTGGTAGGGGTTGAGGTACCCCTTCCACACTTCCTTCAAGGGTGCATCAAAGTCCAGGGGTACTCGTTTCAGTTCTCTTCCCATCGTTCTTCTCCGTTCTTTTCAGCAGGGTAATTCGGGTTTCCAGGTATTCCAAGACATCGGTGAGCAGAATGTATTCACCCTCTGGGTGTTTTTCCATCCACTCCCATGCCAGGGCGTACCGCTGTGTTTTGTTTTTCAGCTTTCGGGATATTTGTTCCAGCAACGTTATGGGTTCGGTCATTTTAGCATGTCCACGATGATGATGGTAAATTTCACTACCGTAAAAACCCCTCCGAAAATGGCAATCATAAGTTTGCCCTTTTTGGGTTTTTCTTTAATTCTATTACGCGAAAAGTTGATGGAATTAACAAAAAAAGCGGCGGAAATTGTGAGGCAGAAGACAACGAAGGTTTTTGTAACAATGGGGTTGGGCCCCATTTTAGGGACAATCAAACCGTGAATAAACCAAGCAAAGGCTGCTAGGCTCACGGCGTAACCTGCGTCACCCCAGTAGTAGGTTATTATGTTAGCCAATCCGAAAGAGAAGAAAATGGCGGCACCCATGAGCAAGAAGTAAAACTTGACTTCCCCGATTGCTTTTAGGTAGGTGGGGGCTAAACCCCCTACGATCAGTCCCAGTATGATCGAGAACGCCCCGATTTTGATTAGGGCATCTGATTGTTTTTCCCATAAGGGGCGGATCATGGTGATGGGTATCATCAGGCCAAAGATCATCATGACCAAAATGAAGTAGATCTCATGTTGTGCGGCCATCCTACCTCCTAGATGTTTGGCGGTACCCACAGATTCCTATGAACCTACGGGAATGTCACAAAGGACAACATAACCCCACCCCCTAGAAGAGGGGTGGATGTTCGACCCCCTACATACAATACGAAAAATCGAACCATAATTTCACTGGTCTGATTGTTCGCCAATATAAACATGAGGGTTTACCTCGGAAACACCGCATCTTTTGCGGATAATTTTTATTAAATTTTTGTACATGCCTATGATAGGTTCGGGAATTTTTTGGGTCTCCAGAACCGAAACGGACCTCTTTAGGTAGGGGATGAATTTTTTCGAAAGCCTTGCTTGTGCCTGGAGGCTTCCCGCAAATTCAAATTCCTCTATGAGGGTGGAAGCAACACACATGCTATCCGCCAGAGAAATGATCGCGGTCTCCACAATGCGATTGGGGTCTTTGGCACCCTCACAAAAGTTCTGGAGAGCCAGAGGTATCCCTTCACGTACAAAGACCTCGTGTGAGACCTGGAAGGCTTTTTCATGGATCAGTTTTTCAATATCGGACCCACGTTTCTTAAACGTAGCTACGATATCCCCGGACATGCGTTCTTCCAGGTCATGGCACAGTGCCTTCGCCAATAGAGAATACAGGTCCAACCCCCCATCACGATAAGAATCCTGGAACCATTCGGCATGATGTTCCCTTAGATGTTCTATGATTGTGAGGGTGTAAAGACTTACGTAGAAAGTGTGTTCGGCTACATTCTCTTCGCGATTCATTCGGAATGTGGCATATCGAGGTGTGTGGGAAAGACTTCGTATACTACCGGCAAGTAAATTTTCCATCATCTGGTATGACATGGGTACCTCCTTCTTAGGTACTTACCATACACATTAGGGGTATTATCAGGGTCGATAACTTTTACCTGACAGGAGAATTGTTATGCCCCTTAGAATCGTACCTTTGGGTTACCGAATTTTAGTGAAACTGGATGAAACCCCTGAGACTTCAAGTGGTGGCATCATTATGGTCACCCACACCAAAGAACAACCCCTCTTTGGTGTGATCATGGATATCGCAGAAAATTGTGATTTACCCCAATTGCAATTGGGTGACCGCGTGTTCTTTAAAAAGTTTGCGGGTCAAGAAGTCACCATTGAAGGTAATACCTTTGTGGTATTGGAAGAAGATGACCTGTTGGGTTACATTGAGGAATTTGAGGAAGAAACAGAAGATCTGGAAACTGGTGAGAGCGTTGAGGCTTCCCAACTCCCCTAACCCACCCACCTACCCGACCCACTTTTAGGCCATAAGTCCCAGGTCACGCAACACTGTACGAATCAAATTGACTTGATCAGTTAGATCCGCAAAGTTATTGTTAATATTAGTGTCATCCCCAGTACCACTTATATTTGCAATGGTGTTATCAGCGGAACCCCCTGTGTTATCTGTAAGTAACCCAATATCCGCTCTTTGGACCACAGGGGTGGCATTGAAGAATCCTAATTTTTGGGATGTTGTGGTGCCTATTTTGGTACCTGTAGTGGTACCCAAGATTATGTTTTGGCTTTCTGCTATAGTAATGGTGCCATTGATCGTGGTGGTGATGGAGGAGTTTCCTATCACAAGACTGGTAGCTACTGAACCAGTACCCGCGATGGTAAGGGTTCCTGCTGTTTCCCTATCTATAGCACCCAAGGTGATCTTGGAATCACCAAATCGGACAGTATCAGTGGATGCACCCGTTGCGGCACTATGCTGTACGGTGGATGGACCGTTGCCCGTACCCGCAAGTGATACCCCCCCTGTCACAAATCCTGTAAAGTCAGCCATGCCCTATATCTCCAAAAGGTAGGTCTACTACCCCATGGGAACTATAGAAAGATAAAAGAAAGATAAGTTAGGTGGGGGTTAGTCCGTGATAAGAAGGTTACCTATTTCCAGTTCCATATAAGAAGGGAAATGGGAATCCCCTTCTTTAACATGGTGGACCTGGAAAGGTATGGATTCTTCCTGGAAGAATTTCTCGAAGAGTTGTGTGTGGTGTTCGCGGTCTTCCCAAACTACAATACGTTGGGGTTGGTGATCTTGGATAAAACCACGGATCAAATCCAATTTGAAATCAATGGTGGTCATTTCACTAGAGGGTTTCAGATAAAGATGTTCCTCCACCACATCACCTAACCCCGCAGACCGCAAAATCTGTGAAATGGGTTCTCGGAACCCTTTGTTCTCACGACGTCCTGTGGCGATCACCGTTAGGGTATTTGGTTCATCCATACTGATTAAGGCACGTTTGAGGATTTCAACGTTGTACCATTCCATGTTGGGTTCTGGAGGTACGTAGGGGGGTGACAAAGTAGGCAAGAAACCCCACCAATGTTTTCGCAGATGCTTGTAGACATTGCGACTCCACATTTCCCGATTGGGTACGGGTGACCGAAACAATGTGTTGTCAAAGTCAAAAATTTCAATCACGTTCACCATTACCAACATCCCTCTTCTTCGTATTGGCGATCCCGTTCCTCTTGAAGTTGGGTACGTCGGGATGCATGTGTCGTTTCTCTTTGCTCTAACAAGAATACGCTCATGCGGAACTTTTCGAGTTGATTTAAAATTTCTTCGCGATTGGGTTGTGGGTAATCCCGAAACTTTTGGATGAAATCCGCAATTTCTTGGTGTACCTTCATCGATTATCCCCACTTCCTTGTAGGACACCTCGAAGTTTACGGGATGCCAACTTATCCAAATTGGCTTGTGCCACGTCTCTGAATTGGAATCCCAGCCAATAGCAAATGGCGGAGATGTCACTTAGTACCTCCGCGAGGTCTTTTTTGATCACGATTTGATCCGCCTCAACCCACCACCCATTTTTATCGCGCAAGATTTTCTTGACCCGTTCACAGACTTTCCCCACAGACTTGGGTAATGAGATGTACCCCATATTTGTGGATAGATATTCGGCCTCAGAATCATAGAAGTAAGATTCGAAGTCACCCAATGAGATCTTGAATTCACTGGCGATGCTTGCTATATACCAAAAAAGGTCACCCACCTCTTTTTGAAGGTCTTCACGGGTTTCGTCATCCAAGGTGGATATACTATGAACAGAGGACAACTTGCTATAAAGTTCCCCACATTCACCTGCAAGACCCAACGTGGGATAAGCAATGTTGCTTCCAATGTTAGGGTAGATGGCTGTGGATCTGGCACCTTCTTGATACTGTTTAAACGTCAAAGTCATTTGGCATATCTCCTATGCACTAAAAGTGGGGATGTCTTTGGGGTCGTCGTCTTCTTCTTCGGGTGTGGACTCAGGGGGTTTCACTGCCCACACTAATGCGATCATTTCTTCCCCTGTGGATTCAGAACAAAGCCTGTAGGTGGTGTACTGGTTCTGTCTGTACAATTCCAGGAGGGAATCGAGTTGATCTCTCTCAAAAGTATGCAGAATTCTACCTACGGTGCTGTACAGGCAATAGTCGTCCACGTTCTTTCGGAGAATGAACATAATTTTGTTCACCCCTGGGGTTGTTTCTTGGTTGGGTAAATATGACCCAAGGCTCTGTGGTTTTATAATGAGTGTGAAATATACCAACATAGCTAAAAAGGACATGACAAAGAAAATGATGGTCTTGGTGGTAACCCCAAATTCACTAGCAGAATAAAATGCCATGGTGAGAAACACAATGCTGAGGCGTTCGGTCCAATAGGTACCCGAAGTGTTAATCATGAGGAACCTCATCCAAACAATCCAAGAAGATATCCTGGTCCATCAGGATTTTATTCAAATGGTGTTTGGTGACAGGGTGAAGGTTAAATCTAGGGACGCTTTTTTCGACCCATTCTTTTATATCCCAATGGCCCTGGTAGGCTTTGGATGCTGCATACCAATCGGCTACCATTTCCCGAACGTAAACTTCCGGCATAGGTAATGGGGTACCATCTGCTTTTATCCAGTATTCTGGATGATGGGCATTATGATTGTAGTGATGCTGTAAAGCAGCTTCCCATTGATCTGGGTCCTTTTCCTGACCCTTGTCAAATTGACGCTGGTAGGCGAAGAATTCGGAAGGGCTAAATTTAGACCAATCATGTATGATCAGTTGAGTGATCGGGATACCTCCTACTTTCGTGAGACCCGCCCAAGCAACATAGGCTTTATGTTTTAGGATCAGTTTGGCGTATTTGATTTTCTTTATCATGGCTAATTCCCGCGTGATTCCAGACCACAAATGGCACTGTGAATTACATCTTTGGCCCAGATGATATGGTCATTTTGGTGCATACGATACCTTTTATTCATAAAAGATAAACTATGATATCCCTCTTGTAACTTTGTTTGGATCAGTTCCAAAAGTTCAAATGTATGATTGAGTTGAGTTAATGTATATCCCGCATTCATTCCCACCACATTACCCACGTCATGGTATTCTAAATCCCAATCAAACATTTCAATGGAAAGAACTGATTGGTTTTCAGGATGTTTCCTTATGCTAAGGGATTCCCGGATATATGGGGGGATGTCTACAAATAAGAGGTGGCTGACAGCGCCTAATGCAAGGTGAATTCGGGTTTGGGTATCGCCTTGAAATTTGGCGTAAGTTTGGAAGGTAAATTCTGACATGTGAACTCCAGTTCAAAAATATTTATCAGGAATAATATCGGTCTGTATAGTGTTCCTCAGTGGCATATGCCTCAATGCCTTTATCGATGGCCAAATCCTCTGAGATTTCGATTTCAATGGAACCCATGCCCTCATCGAGTTCGTCTTCGCAATAGATTTCCTCCAAAGGAAGCCATACCCTGTCATCTCCTATTAATACGCAAACATCCTTGGATGTGACTCGTAGCACTTGATCCACGGTGAATCTCATAAACACCCCCACAATTCTTTGTGTTTCCAAGATCAAAAATTGTAAGACATACTACTTATTCTCATAGGGAGATTTGCGATTTCAAAAATGTCGGATAATAGGGGGGTATTGGGCCTAATCGGGTGCCATAACATTATGGGTTAGTCCATTTTTTTCTTCTATATAGGCCCTCCTTAGGAGGATACCTATGGCACGTATATTTTTAATTTGGGTTGGTTTGTTATTAACCCCCCCACAGGTTCAAGCTTCATACCATCTATTGACTCGGGTGCGGGGCCAACACCCCGTGGTTGTTTCAGGAAGGGATGTTACCTCCAGGGGTAACTATTGGCCAGCCAGTACCATCAAATTGCTTCCTGCTATTGCCGTAGTGAAATGGGCTATGGAGAAACGTATTGGGTTGGGTCAAGAAATCCGCATAAGTGAACCCAAAGGAGTCTTTAAAGACACCCTTAGGAGCATACTGAGGGATACACTCGTGTGGAGTTCTAATAAGGGGTATGATCGCCTTGTACGCATTGCAGGAATGGATTACATGAACACCCTTGCAAAGTCCTTAGGACTGAAACACACCTGGGTGTCTCAGGCATTTGTGGGAGGCACCCTGAAAAGGTCACCCACCCTATACTATAAGAATGCTTCGGGGTGGCACACCATCCCAAGTAGGTATTCCAAATTAAAGTCCCTCTGTCCCCGTCAAGGTAACTGTACATCTTTGGGTGACCTTCAAAAGTTGTTGTTGATCGCGTACACATACCCAACACTAAGAAAGTATATGTTGCAATCCAAGTGTCTGTTTCTATCCGAGGTACGCCAAAAGTTTGGTGTCACTACCCGGATCTATTCTAAGCCTGGATTTACTTGGAAGGGACATATGATAGGGAATGGTTTGATTATTACTCCCAAAGGAGATAGGTACATAATGACAGTGTTGGTCCCCTCCAATGGAGAGAAGTCTTATACGAAGATCAGGAAGAGGTTAAGAATTCTAGCAGGGAAGGTATTGAGGAAGATCAAGAATTGATAATTCTCTCCGCCTCTTCGGCATTGAAACCTGCACGGACACGTTCTATCCATGCCTGTGTTTTCGCTTTGGCTCTAACCGCTTTGTCACCACCACCTAGTTTAGCCACAACACCTTCAAAAGAAATACCTTCTACTTCCCCTGCCCAAACCCGATCCACATACCCACGGGTCCAGTTAGCTCTTTCAATCAGAGGTGCAATGTTGAGGGAACCGAAAAGTTTCATGTAGTCCTTTGGGTCCAGAAAACCATAGCGATAATGGCATATGTCAATTAATTGAAGCTGTTTAGGTTCCACCGGGTCATGGTAACCCGCAAAAGAGTTGGGTCCGAAATATTCCGCAAAGGCGGTCGCCCTATCCCAACGTTCCTGGGTGAACACACGGGATAAATTATCCGCAAGGGTGGCATGGAACAACTCAATGGCACCCCCAAAAATGGGGTCCGTTTCGTCAAAGAGTCTTTTACGGGTGCCATATTTGCACCACCCTTGCTTGCGGGACCACTCAAAACGAAGGTTGGAACCATCGGGTTTGTCAAAGATGAAGGCGTTTTTGATCTCAAAAAAGTTGCGAGTTATTGACGGGTACTGTTTCATGGTATTGATCCGAAGGTACCGTGACCCGGTGAATCCAATCCGCTGATCTAGAAAAACCTAACAGATATAGAACTTCCATGGCGGGATGTCCTACCAAATTGTGCAGGGTCCACTGGTATTTGTTGGGTAATTTTTGTAAAGTGACATCCAATTTACGTTCAAACATGCGTTTCAGCATCTCCATGCTCCTTTTTTTCACTTGGGGAATGTCAGGTCAAAACAAAAATCGGTATGGTGGGGAAGAACTTCATCGCCCGAGTCTTGATCTGGAGGTTCAAGATAATCCAAATCCTCCTCCAAATATACAGCACTCCGTGGGAAAATATTCATTAGGGTAAAACCTTTGTGTTGAGCGATAAACATCACCGGGTGTGCATTACAAATCTCACATTCGAAGTGGATGCATATACCCTGCCTTCTTGAGCTAGGGTTACCCTCCATAGAGGTATCCATCTCCACATTGTTACGGGTCACCACGACACATATACCACGTTCTTCATCCTCTTTTCGTTCGAAAACCTCCACCTTCCTTTGATGTAGGTAGTTTTCCTTGCACTGAGGGCATTGTAGAATGTCTCCATCTGTAAATTGTAGATACATGGGCATCTCCTAAATATTAATGACTATTGGGTCTTGTAACAGACCCCCAGCCCTATGGTTCCAAATTCCGGCATTTACAAAATGCGTATGCCCGTGTTTCTTTATACCCCATCCCTCGTGTACATGACCACAAACGTGCAGTTTAGGCTGCACTTGTCTTACCCGTTGGGATAACTCAGGACAACCCACATGTTCACATGGGGGTCTCAGGGTGATGTCCAGTATGCCCATAGGGGGGCCGTGAGTAATAAGCACACTGGTCTGATCCGGTATGAGACTCCACTTATCCCGTAGTGTACCACGTTCTTTGGCAAAGGCTCTGTGGCGACCATATCTAGGGGTCCAGGGTGACCCATAAAAGTATAAACCCTCTACCTCAACACCACTATCCTGGAGGTAGGTAACCCCATCAGGTACCATGGCCCGTGTCCATTCGGGGTCATCCTGTAGGATACGATCATGATTACCCGCAATGAAAATCTTATCCTTGTGTGGAAGTCGTGAAAACCAATCTAAAAAGTCTTGAACCTGTTCAATGGAACCATCGTGTGAAACATCCCCTGCGTGGATCAACACATCACCTGGAGGGATCTTGATTTGGTTATGGTAGGTATGGGTATCGGAGATGCACACGATTTTCATTAGGGGCCAAACTTTCTCACCCCCAAAATGGAGGTGTTATGTGGTATGTCCACAACCATAGGAGGTCGTAAGTTATCAACATTATAACTGTGGTCACAGATGGAAGCATTAACGAATGTGGTTCCATTCACAGACATTATCCCATGTGCCTCGTGAATATGCCCAAACACCGAAAGTTTAAGGTGGGCCATTTGTTTGATCCTGTCACGCAACTCCTCGCAACCCACATGTTCCAATACCATAGAATTATTATGGAATGAGGCCACTTCATCTAAAATTCCCATGGGTGGTCCATGGGTGATCAGCACATGGGTGTCATCTGGAATCATTTTCCACTTTTTTCGGATCTCAGGCCCTCTTTCCAGATTGAAAGCCCAATTGTGGAACCAGGGTTGCCAGGGTGAACCCCAAAAGTTGACCCCATTGATGGTGACCCCGGAATCTTCCAAGTAGGTCACGTTGTTGGGGATCAGGTTACGCGCCAAAGAAGGTTCTTTTTGGAAGAGGTGATCGTGGTTACCCGCGATCAAAATCTTATGTTTGTGTGGCTGCTTCCCAAACCAATTGAGGAAGGGTGTTAATTCTGGCAGGGTACCTCTCCAGGTGGCGTCACCCGCATGGATCAAAACGTCACCCTCTGGAAGGGGTACATGGGAATGGTAGGTGTGTGTGTCACTGATTAATACAAGTTTCATTCTGAATGTTCCTCTATTGCGTCTTGAGCATGGAATTTCAATTGTTGGTCAAAGCCACTCTTGTAGATCATGGGAAGAATGGGTTTCCCATCCAATTTGCCAAACAGGTATCCCTTTAGATCGGGATGTTCTTTCACTACCCAGAGTGCAAATTCCTTGCGAGACTCCTTTGGTGCCAGCGCGTATGCCTCCTCAACACGCTGTTCGGTGTCCTGTACCACCTCCTGGATCTCTTTCACCCAGGCATCCACCTCACCCATGAATTCATCAGGGATCAGGGATCGAAGTTCATCCAGGTTACCATTGGCCATGCATTCCAAAGTGTTTTTGAAACTTAGACCACAGATCAGCCTGTGCAGATTCTTGTATTCTTGACCCTTAAATTTGAATCGCGACCCACAATCAAATTCCACCACCCAACCCTCGGAGTTGGCGTGTAGGGTAGGCAACACCTCCAGAATCTCTTCTGGGGTACCAAATTGATACACTTGAGGTAACCCAAAACCTAGGGTCTCCGCTACCTTTTGGACACTTTCCCAAGGCAGGAAATCACCCGTGAATCGATTTCGGATCGCAAGCAGAACCAGATCCTTGCGTCCCTGGTAATCCACCACGATTCTATAGGAGGGGTGAATCACCTCAAATATAAGGGTCCACTCTTCTGGCATCCGACCTTTTAGATCGTAGTTATTTTGTAAAAACTCGGTAGCCCAATGGGCTTGGGGACTTTCCATGCTGCCACGGGTGGAGATTCGGTACAACCCCTCTTCCCGATATAGGACACCCAGACAACCATCCATTTTCTCCATGGCTGTTCGAATACCACCTTGAGGGAATCGGTTGTTCTCACCCCAATTGAAAAACTTGTCGAATGACCGGGCTACGATTTCGCCCGTTTTGGAGTGAAGGATCAGACCCCGACTCATTACCTCGAAGGGGTTCCACCGTGCCTCATATTGAGCAGCGTTGGCATAATTGAAAATGCGCAGGTCACCCCGTTCCCGGACGTTGACCTGTCCCAACTCTTTCCAGTCGGTAAATCCCTGGACTAACAATTTTTGGATGTCTTGTATGTTTTGTATCATCAACGTACCTCGATCACTATGGGTTTTTCCAGGTTGTCCGGCTTATAGGTGCGATCACAAATCGAAGCATTTACGAAAAGGGTACCCTTTTCTAAAAGTTGACCCCTGGCTTCATGTATATGCCCTGCAACATGTAACTTCAAATTCAGTTGGTCTGCCCGTTCTCGGAGTGAGTGACAACCCACATGGGTGTTAGCCTCCCATTGATCCCACTGGTACAAACTCCAATCCAATCGTTCAAACATGGGTGTGTGGGTAACCAAAACATCCGTGTCATCAGGTATTAGACTCCACTTTTGTTTGATGCTTTCACCCGCCAAGTGAAACGCCCACTCCTTATAGTGGTGTTGCCAAGGTGAACCCCAAAACTTCAACCCATTAATGGTGACACCCGAATCTCTCAAGTAAGTGACGTTGGGTGGGAACATGGGTTCATAAAATTGAGGGTCATTTTGCAAGCCTAAATCATGGTTACCTGCGATCACTACAATATGCTCATAGGGAAGAGAAGCTAACCAGTCACACACTGGACGCAGTTCTTCTTCGTCCCCTGTCATGCTGAGATCACCCGCGTGGATCAGTATATCCCCGTCGGGCATGTCCAGGTAGGAATGGAAGTTGTGTGTGTCTGAGATACAAACGATTTTCATGAGGAGACTCCTTTGTTGGTAGTTATCATACACCATACCAAAGGATAGGAAAGGTATTATTTGCAGGGGTCCGCTTGGGGTTTCACTTTCCCATGGGGGTCATTTCTGAGTGATGACCTGGGATACCGATACTCTTTCCCATCCTCTTCAAAAATGACCCGTATGTTTGAAGGAAACCTCATTCCAGGGTTGTACTTGATAATACGTACTCTTTTGCCGTAATCAGGGCCTTTTCTAATGATGGCATAGGGCCATTCCTCATATCGTTTAGACATCTCCAAATTCCTTATTGAGTTGGGTATACAATTGTTGCCGTTTCAATTTTTCTCGTTGTTCTTGTTTCTCCCTGTATTCTTGTTCTTTTTGATCGCGGACCTGTTTCTTACCCAAGATAAGGGGCATCACATCTTGAGTAGCCGTTTCGACCAATTCAAACTCCACCAACTCACAATCTTCATAAATTTCAAATGACGGTTCCCGTTGTCCCTGGTAGCTATGGGGAGGGACCCTTCGGGTACGTTTCGAGATGGTGCTGATATGGTTTTGTACAGCACCCATGGTGGTATAGGTTTTCCCACCTGTAGTGAAATTGGGGTCACCCCCACCCGTGGAAAATAAACCATCCGTTTTTCGACGAATTTTATAATGGGTTGCCATGGGAAATCTCCAAATTATAGGTATCTACGGGTCCACCGGGCGAAACTCTGTGGTAGCCAATCCATCATTTTTTCAAATGAGGATTTTTCCTTTTCTTTATAGGAGAGGCTGTAAAGATCAAAGTCACGCGAGGAATTGCGTAGATAGGTGTCTGAGGTGTCAATATGGTCTACAAGACCCAACCCTAGAGTCAGAGACTCTTTAGCCGTCCAGTGGTCCCCTGTGGTGGCAGTTTCGCTCACTTGTGGTCGATAGCCCTGCACAAAATCGATAAACTCTTGGTGGTAGTCTTCAATTTTATGGGTCAGGTGTTCGTCACCCTCTTCGGTGAGGGGTAGGTTCATGCTATAGGGGCGTTTGTGTTTACCCCCGGTCCATTGGTGGTAGTCAATACCAATTTTCCCAAGAAGGGGTGAAAAGTTGGGTGCTTCCATAACCACCCCAATGGAACCTACAATAGCGTGGGGTGCTGCTATGATTTGATCCGCAACACAGGCCATCATGTAACCACCGGATGCAGCAACCAGATCCACACAAACCACCACACGGATACCTGCATCTTTCAAAGCTGCTATCAATGCGGCACCCAGGCCATAATCCATAGCTGTTCCACCAGGGCTTTCCAGTCGGATCACAACTTCCTGTATTTGTGGTGCCAGAGTGGGGTCATACAAAAGAGAATTGATCTCTTTTCTCAAAGCCTTGTTTTGCGAAGCGAAAAGGTCACCCTTAAAATCTAGGACAAACACTTTTTTGTTGGGGGACACTTTGGCCTTACGGGAACTGGACTGTGACTTTGCCTGGACTTCTTTTCGTTCCGTTTTCCGGTTCTGTGTTTCTTTCTTGTCTTGGGGTGGGGCAATTTTGTCTTTAAGGGTGAGGGCGTGTTTGTGGTATTCATTTTTGAGGTCTACGACTTCAAGTGTGCCTTCTGTGTCATCATCCTTTTTCAAGGATGATTTGAGCAAGAGGGGGATACCCACCAGAAGGAACCCTAGAGTAAACACCTGTGCAAGGAAGAGGGCATATCCACCGAAAAAAGTTACCATGTGTGATCTCCTTTTGTGAGGTAATTTTCTTCCTCTTATACACATGGACCTTCAAAAGTCGTGGTTTTTCTTTGGGACTCACATCAAATTTAGGGATATATATATGGATCTTGCCACCCTCTAATAAAAGTTGGGCATCATGGATACCACAGTAGTTGAGGGTTAATTGGATCAGATAGGCCATTTCCTTGCCACCCCCTTTGGGTTTGGTATACCTCCAAGCAGCATCCAACAAGGTGTGCATGGGTTCAAAACCAAAGTAATTCAACCGTTCTGATATCTGGTAAAGTGGGGGTGGGTGATCCTGGAAGATACTAGAAAAAACACGTCTACGTCCGAGTAAGAGGGAACCTTGTAAGATAGTGCTACTGCATTTACCTTCGGGTGTTTGTGATGGGGGTGGGTTAGCGTAAGCATGTGTTATGGGATACAAGAGGAAGATCAAAAAGTAGCAAAGCAAGGTGTGGGTTTTCATGACAACCTCCTCATAAGAGATGGGATACCTATCTAATCCTAGAAAATATATACCAAATACAAGGGGTCTATTGGGGTAAGGGGGTTGTTTGTGGGTGGGTTAGTAGGTGTCGGTGACTTTTTTAGCTTTTTTTTCTTGACGTGTGATATGTCCGAAAAATTTCCTTGGGTTACCGCATGAGTGGCAGGAACAAATTTTTTGGTAATCCCCGATTCTTCTCGCCATTTTCCAGGCCATCGCCTCAGGGTCGTAACCCGCCTCTTTATCCCAAGATCTGCGTACCTCCAAATTGGGATTGCATTCGTCGGGGTACCAATCTCGACGAATAAAACGATAGGCTCGTTTTATCATACGGTTTCGGTCACGTATCCGTCGCTCTCTTTTCTTCTCTTGGTA
>Ga0114918_10002665_pt1 | contig 15933 bp, 14 predicted proteins | sample LantaG_FD_87015 | JGI IMG/M metagenome (GOLD analysis project Ga0114918, IMG submission 87015) | Deep subsurface microbial communities from Baltic Sea to uncover new lineages of life (NeLLi) - Landsort_02402 metaG | ecosystem: Environmental > Aquatic > Marine > Oceanic > Sediment | place...
AAGAATATAATCAGCAAAAACACAATGTCTATAATCGGCGTCATATTAAATGACCGCATACCACCTTGAAACTTGTTATTTGTTCTTAGGGGCATAAGCCTTTTTCTTTCATCTTCTCAGCGTAAGGGCACAGACTTGTCAGCTTGCAACGATGGTTTGCCGGCAACCTCGCGAATCATCTGTTTCGGCTTCAGCTGTTGTGCTGCGATGGGCTTTTTCAGACTGCCTCTCATTTCCGTGAGTACGTTCTCCGCCTCTGCCATCGAGTCACTGAGCAGTGTCTCGATTCGGTTCGCAAATACGCCGTGTATCGCCAGCGAAGGTATCGCGATAAACAGCCCCCAGAGCGTTGTCACCAAAGCAACCGATATTCCCTCAGCCAATTGTGCAGGTTGAGGCTGACCGCCGGCTGTAACTATGGCGTTAAACAATTTTATCATTCCAAAAACCGTACCGAACAGACCCACCATCGGCGAGACATTGCCGATTAAGTTAAGCCATTCAATCCTGCGACCAAGCCGCAGTGCCTGCTCCTGCAGCGATTCGAAAAGCAGGTTTCGCATTCGAAACCAGTCCCCTCCACCTTTATTGATTGCCCTGACTGCTGCCGTACTGACAAAATCATCCTGCTCAGCAATCTTGGCGGGCAGTTGCCCTGCGCCAAACCGCTGCGTCTGCTCGATTATTCCGCCGCCAACACCCGGGGGAACAAGTCTTTCGCGGCGAATGCTGAGACAGTACTCAACCGCCAGATAGACCGCGACAAGTGACATCGGCAGAAGTACAAGCCAGACTATCGGCCCGCCCGCCACCACGAATTGTTCAAACAATGTCTGGCTCTGTCCTGCTGCAGCTGCGGAGCCGCCTGACTGACTGCGCAGCGCAGCAATCAGCGCTATCACCAAAACCGCCAGTCCAATTAAGAAAACAGTTTTTAATAAAAAAGTCTTATGCATAATTTACTGTTCCATCCCAATAATCAGTTATCAACATCATCACAGACAAGAACAAATTCACCGCCGCTCTGTGTTGCTATCGTTTCCAACATTTTACGGTCGCTTCTGGTCGGCCAAAAGCCTATGGCATTGATTTTCGTCCTCGGCGAAAATTTCCTCAGCAGGTTTGATACCCTTTGAGCAAACCCGTGTGTGTTCTCAGTTGTCAGCTCAAAGCCGTCCGTAAGAAAATAGATAACCGCTGGACTGTTTCCGGAGCTGTCACGGACCTGCATCGCCTTTTCCAAAGCCGCAATCGCGTTGGTTTGGCCAGCTGGTCGAATCGAATCGATAAAACTGTACGCAGCCGATTTGGCTTTTGACGTCGCCCGCAGCAGACGCCCTCCGCCGGATTCAAACAGCTCTTTACCGCCGAAGAATATAATGTAAAAATACTGGTCAGGCTGCAAAGTCTCGATGGACTTTTTCAGATTCTTCCGAACCCGCCCGAACATCCCTCTCATACTGCCGGAACTATCCACAACGTAGCAAACCTTACGCTCTTCTGTCCAGCTGCCGAAAAACTCAATGGCGTTCGGCAAATTGACACTGCCTGTGAGAGAACTGCTTCCTCCAATGGAAGGAGCTGGTGGGATGCTATTTGAAAAATCCAGCACTGCTGGTTTGGGTGTGTTGAAAATCGGGCTTACCGGCAGTAATTGCTCCCGCGCCTTTGCAATATCTTCTCCGACAGGTCTTTTTACTTTCGGCTTAGGCGTTACAGGAGAAGCCTGCATGAACTTTTCTACGTGGCTGATTTTCGCCGTCGGTGTCAGCCTTTGTTTGTCGCCTGCTCGCGAATGCGAGAACCTCACAACACCAAAGACCGTCAGCACCATAAGATGCACAGCAATTGAGGCCATCCACGCCCAAAACGCTACGCTGCCGCTTCGGCAAATTGAAACCGTCCTTTGTTTCATCGACACCGCCAGAAAAAAACACTCCGTTATCTTACTGAGATAAAACTAAAAACCACAATGCAAACGTCAATAGTTTTGGTCTTTTCACTTATCTTGCTATTCCACAATTTCCACTTGTGAATGGGTCGGCGCCAGCAGGTTATAAACCAGTATCGCATCACCGTTATTCAGGCTAATACATCCACGTGAGCACGCTGTGCCGATCAGATTAGGGTCTTTCGTACCGTGAAATGCAATTCCGGTTCTGCCCACAGCATCTCCCTTGATGCCTTCGAGTCCTATCCACCTTGAGCCTAACGGATAATCCGGGTCCTCAGCTTTATATGTTTTCCCGGTGTCCGGGTCTGTCCACGTAGGAGTTTTGAGTTTACCGCCGCGTTTGACTCGCCAAAGTCCTGTCGGCGTTTCCCTGCCCGGCTTGCCCAGGCCTACTCTGAAGCTGCGAACGTAAGTATTCTGAAGAAACAAATCCATTGTAAAACTGGAACGATATATCCGCGCGTGGAATGGGCCGTTAATCACTTTTATCTTCTCTCCCGCCCGCAGACCCTTAGGACGATAAATGTTGTTGATTTCCTGCAGAATCTCGTATGGCACCTTGTGCTGCTTGCTGATTGTCGATAACAGCTCTCCACGTTTTACCAGGTAGCTGCCGCAGAGCCTGTCCTGTAGAAAAATCTTTGGGCTAAACAGCCACTCATTCGCCAACTGCACAAGCTGCTCTTTTACAAATGCTCTTTGCTGGCTGCTCATAACCATTGGCAGTGCCTCGTTTAGCTTGTCACGTGCGTCTATAATTCTCGTTGGCTTTGAATTGATGTCTGCCATAACCTTGGCTATAAGCTCAGTAACTTCCGGGCTTGCTTCTGTCGTCGGTTCGGGCGAGCTTTCCTGCAACTTCGGTTCAGCCTCAGGGGGGGGTGCCTGAACCGCTGCCTCTGGTTCACTTTTGTCCTTGCTGAAAGGAGGGTAACCGCCAATGAAAGCAATCACCAAAATAATCACCAACGCCGAAATAATGTATACCCATTTTCGAATTCGGTTTTTTCGTCTGCCGTATGAACTGGAAGAATAACGAGCCATCTTTGGTCTCCTTGCCACCGGCTACATACCAGTGGGATTACAGTATATTATTTCCTCGTCGGTCACTAGGAAATCCATCGGTATATCATGGTCTCTCACCGGCACCGCCTCAATTACCTGCTCTGCGAAGGCAAAGCCACATCTTTGTGCCCTAAGTTTGGTATTAGCGAAAAACCTGTCGTAATACGAGCCGCCGTGACCTAAGCGGTTGCCTTTCCTGTCAAATCCCAGCGCCGGAACAACTACCAAATCAATCTCTTCTATCGCCGTCTGTACCTCCGTCGCTGGATTTCTAAGGCCCGCTACTTCGGTCGAAAAGCCGGTTTCCAGCGAATCTATCCGTACAGGTATCATATGCCTCTGCTGCCAGGAGATTTTCGGCACCGCCACTGTCTTACCGAGCTGCCACGCACAAAGTATTGCTTCTGTGGTATCGGCCTCATACGGCAGTGATAAATACAACATAACTGCCGATGCATTCTGAAACTGCGGTGTTGAAGTCAATTTCCGGCACGCCTCTTTGCTTTTAGCGTTCCTTTGCTGTTCGCTCATCTCGAGCAAACACTTTTGCAGCTTTTCACGCAGTTGCACTTTCTCCATTCGAATCGCCCTTTTTTCTGGTGTTCCTTCAGACGCGCTTACTATTTTGTATCAATCTTTCCAGCTTTTGTAAATAATGCTTAATATTTTTTTCGTATCCGATGTCTTTGGGCTTATAATATTTCTTTTTCATCCGCGAGGGTATGTACTCCTGCGCCGCAAAGCCATCCTTGAAATTATGCGGATATTTGTAATCTGCTCCGAATCCCATTTTCTTGGCAGCCGGGTAGTGGCTGTCCTTTAGATGTTTCGGCACAGGTATTGTCGGCTTTTCTTTCGCGTCTGCGACCGCCTGCCAAATGGCCGAGGCCGCTGCATTTGACTTCGGGGCACAGGCGATATATATAGCCGCCTGGGCCAGCGGCAGCTGCGCCTCCGGCAGGCCCACAAATTCGGATATCTGTACTGCTGCCGCAGCCAAAACCGTCGCCATTGGGTCGGCGTTGCCAACGTCTTCAGTTGCACAAACCGCAATCCGACGCGCGATAAAACGTGCATCCTCGCCGCCCGCTATCATCCGGGCAAGCCAGTAAACTGTAGCGTCGGGGTCGCTGCCTCGCATACTTTTCTGCAGCGCACTTGCTAAATCATAGTGCGTATCACCTGTGCCGTCGTAATCGAATGTCTTTTGTTGTATCGACTCTTTCGCGACTTTCAGATTAAATTTTATCTTGCCCTTACCCTGATGCGAAGCCTGCGACAGCACACCGACTTCCAGGGCCGCCAGGGCCTTTCGGGCGTCGCCGTCGCCGGTCACTGCCAGAAACTTCAGCGCCTTCTCATCGACCCCAATATCATATTTACCCAGCCCCCTTTCGCAATCGCTGATTGCTTGCTTCAGTAATTGTAAAATATCCGCTTCTTCAAGCGGCTCAAATGCGAAAACGGTGCTGCGGGAAATCAGCGGCGAGTTGATTGCGAAAAACGGATTTTCCGTCGTAGCGCCTATCAGGATTAAAACCCCCGCCTCCACGTCATCCAGCAAAACGTCCTGCTGAGCGCGGTTGAAACGGTGGATTTCATCGATAAAAAGCACCGTCCTTGTTGCGTTGGTGGCGAGCCTGTCGCGGGCGCCGGCGATTACTTCGCGAATGTCCTTAACGCTCGCCGCCGGCGCACTTAGATAGTGGAACTTCGCCTTGGTGTAGTTAGCGATGACCATCGCCAGAGACGTCTTGCCTGTGCCCGGCGGGCCGTAAAATATCAAACTGCTGAGCCTGTCGGCCTGCAGCATTCTGGTCAGCAGTTTGCCAGGCCCGAGGAAATGTCTTTGCCCGAGGAATTCGTCAAGGTTTCGCGGCCTCATTCGAACCGCCAAAGGCGCCGCCGATGCTATATTGACCTCCTCCCGCTCGTTAAACAACGTTTTATTGGACCTATGCTGCTGCATCGACCGCTTATTATAACCGCAGCACCTACAACTGTCGAAGCTATTTCTGCCGCTCCTATAATGGGCACTTTGAGCTTTTTCCCACGGGATCGCATGCAAAAAAAATCAATAAAAAGCTTTTTTTTATTTGATTTGCGCGGGTATGCCGATATATTTCTACAAATGCTTATATTAGGATTATATTGATTTTGTACTGATGTTATATCGGAAGTTTGTTTGTGGTATTTAAAGAAAAGAGAGAGAGTATGAACGTATTTTAAGGAGACGAGCATGAAGAAAGAAGGAATTTTGTTAGCTGTCGTAATCTTGTTAATTGCAACAGCTTTTGCACAGGCCGAACAGGCCGAATGGGCCGAAGAGGATAGGCTCGGTGTTACTCTCGATTTCACCTATGCAAGTCGTTACATCTGGAGAGGTTTCGACCTCTACAGGAGCAACGATGGCGCAATCCAGCCGAGTATCGATGTGGACCTTTACGGCACCGGCTTTGGATTCAAAATCTGGTATTCGACCGCCACTGAAAGCGGCCATGTAAACCTCGAGAGGATAGAGTACACTGTATATTACGGCAACACCGTTTTTAGAGACGAAACCTATGCTACGGATTATACGGTTGGGTGGACGTATTTTAGCCATCCTGATAACCCCCCAAAAGCCTTTGATGCGCAGGAATTCTTTGGCTCTTTCTCTTGGCCGAATATCTTTCCCTATGGCGTCGTTCCAAGCTACACTGTGATTAAGCTGTGGCCGGCTGTTAGCAATTCCGCCGTCGCTGATGCTTACACCGATTCAGGCTGGTTACATATCTTTGGGCTTGACTACGACTGGACCGTGCCGCAATTGGAGAATCGGGTTTTGAATCTGTCTATGGACCTGGTCTACAACGATGGCGCCGGTGCTGCTAATGTAGATCACGACTGGTCACACGTAGTCTTTGGCATCTCAACCGGTTTTACCATCACCGACAATCTTACTTTCACCCCCGCATTCTACTTCCAGAGGTCTATGGATGATTCGGTCAATACCTCGAACGAATACTGGACCACTTTGAGCTTGGCCTACACGTTCTGAGACGGCCGGGTAATTCTTATGTTGATAAAAAGGCCGGTTTTCAAACCGGCCTTTTTATTTTGTCTCATCCGCTAAACCAAGCCGCTATTTCCCATGGGCATATTCGAAGAACTTTTTTCTCAAAAGTTTTGTAACAGGCCCGGGCCTGCCGTCCCCGATGGTCCTGCCGTCAATAACCTCGTTGGCTTCAACCGTCTTTTCCGCCGCTTCTCTAATGAGCACTTCGAGCTTTTTCCCACGGGGCCGCATGCAAAAAAATCCACAAAAAACTTTTTTTATTTGATTTACACGGAAGCACTGATATACTTCCACAAATGCTTATATTAGGATTATATCTGAAGTTTGTTTGCGGTACTAAAAAAGAGGGAGTGTGAACGTATTTTAAGGAGATGAATATGAAGAGAGAAGGAATTTTGTTAGTTTTAGTTACTGTAGTCTTGTTGAGCACATTGGGTGGCTGCGATGGGGCAATAACACATGTAACCGACACCGAAAGAGAGCTTTACCGTACCGGCAAAACCAAAGCTGAACGAGCTGAACCCACCAGAGTCCCAGTCGAGACCGACGGCACTCGAAGTCTCGAATCGCCCATTTACCTCGGCACTAACCTGCCCACTATCAAAGATGAAGACCACGACCTGGGTGTTACCCTGGATTTTACCTATGCGAGTAGGCACATCTGGAAGGGTTTCGACTATTTCTCCAACAATCGAAGCGCGTTTTATACAAGTGCCGACATCGACTTCTGGGGCACAGGCTTTGGTATGAATATTTTATGGGCGAGGCCATTTGGAAGCGGATACGAAGATTGGGAGTGGCTGGTCTACTCTCCATATTATTACAACGCTTTGTGGCAGGACACACCTTACCAAATGGACTATAGGGTTGGGTGGAGATATTATAACCACCCGGATGGACCTGCAAATCATAGCTGCCATCCCCGTGACTTAGACATCCAGAGAGTCTACGGACGTTTTTCTTGGCCGCGTGTTTGCTCCGCAGGTTTCGTCCCCTATTACGAGTGTGCTGTGATATGGCCGGACGAGGGCGGCAAATACGACGATGGGTGTTCCAGATCCTACTGGAGTGACGGCTGGTTTCATACCTTTGGGATTAGTAAGGGCTGGATGGTACCTGGGTTTTTTCCGTGCCAACCCGAGCAGCAGGTTATCCATACAGGCTTCGAGATAGTCTACAATGATGGTGTGGGCTCCACTCCTGACTCTGTGGACTCCGGCTGGTCGCACTGTGTCTTTAGCCTCTCCACAGAGTTTTATCTCCGCCCCAATATTACCTTCATTCCGGCAATTTACTATCAATCTTCGTGGGAAGACTCGGTCAATAAGAATGACGAATGCTGGGTCACCTTGAGCACGAGGATAACATTCTAAGACTGCCAAGTAATTTCTATGTCAGTAAGAAAGGCCGGTTTTCAAACCGGCCTTTTGTTTTGTCTCATCCGCCAAACCCAGCCGCTATTTCCCATGGGCATATTCGAAGAACTTTTTTCTCAAAAGTTTTGTAATCGGCCCGGGCCTGCCGGCCCCGATGGTCCTGCCGTCAATCTCGACTATCCCGATGACCTCGGCTGCTGTGCCGGTAAGGAAAAACTCGTCGCACACATACAAATCAAACCTTGTCAGATTTTTTTCCACTACATCCAGCTTTTCTTCCTTGGCCAGCCTGATTACAACAGCTCGTGTTATACCTGGCAGCGCGCCCGCTTCAGCAGGCGGCGTGTAGATTACCCCGTCTCTTACGATAAAAACGTTGTCACCTGTCGCCTCGGCAACATAGCCTTCGTGGTTATACATAATTGCTTCGGGCACATTATTGTCCAGCGCCTCAATCTTGGCTAATATGTTGTTTAAATAGTTCAGACTCTTAATCTGAGGTGGAATCGCCAGCGGGTGGTTGCGAACCGTCGTCGCACTGATTATCTTCATCCCTTTCTCGTACAGTTCCTCCGGATAAAGCTGAATGCTATCTGCTATGATAAACAATCTGCCATTCTCGCATACGAAGGGATTTAGTCCCAGAGTCCCAACTCCGCGGGTAACCACCAACCTGATATAGCCGTCGACAACCTTGTTGGCTTCAACCGTCTTTTCTACTGCGCTGATAAGCTTGTCTTTGGTCATCGGTATTTCAAGTCGAATCACCTTGGCTGATTCGTAAAGCCGTCTTATGTGAGTCTGCAGCTCAAACACTCTGCTGTTGTACACACGAATACCCTCAAAGACCCCATCGCCGTAAAGCAGGCCGTGGTCGAAGATTGATATCTTCGCATCCGGCTCATCAACAAGTTTGTCGTCAAGCCAAATCTTCAGTGCCATAGTTTCGCATCCCGTATCGCGTCGTGCGTACCTGTCTTTTCGCGATACGCATCACGCATGACGAATTTTGCCATCGGCCAGTGCTATTATCCGCCCGGCCCGTTGGGCAATGCCTTCGTCGTGAGTAACCATCACGATTGTCTCACCGGCTCTGTTCAGTTTTTCAAAGACTTTCAGGATACCATTTCCCGTCTCAGAGTCAAGATTTCCCGTCGGCTCATCGACCAAAAGTATCTTCGGCTCATTCATAAGGGCCCTTGCTATAGCCGTCCTTTGTCTTTCGCCGCCTGAAAGCTGATAAGGCTTATGATTGGCCCTTTCGCCTAAACTGACCTGCGAAAGCAGTTTTTTAGCCCGGCTTTTTGCCAATCGCCGCCGGCTGAGCCAGCCCACAACGCCTGTCCCTGCCATCGCTGGCAGCAGCACGTTCTCTAACACATTTAATTCGTCCAATAAATGGTAGAACTGAAAAACAAAGCCTACCATTTTATTGCGGAAGTGATTCAATTGCCCCTCGCTCGCCTCGCTCAAATTACGTCCCTCGAATCGCACAATGCCCTTATCCGGCTTATCCAGCGCACCTAATATATGGAGCAGCGTACTTTTACCGCTGCCGGAGGCACCCACTATCGCCAGAAATTCGCCCTCTTTCGCAGCCAAGTCTGCTCCTTTGAGTACTCTGACCTCAGCCGTGCCCATCCGATAAGACTTATAAATCCCTTCGGCTTTCAATATAAAATCGTCTGTGCTCATAATTGGGTCACTTGCAAAATCTCCACTGGTTTTTGTCTTGCCGCCTGCCAGCTCGGTATCAGCGCACCGGCCAAACACGCTCCGATAGCCGAAACTATAATAACTGCTAAGACCTCTAAATCAATAGTGTTGGGAATATCGCCGATAGCGTATATCGTCCTGTCCCACAGCTGAAACTCGAAGTGCTCGAACAGCCAGTTTTCTATCTGGTTTATATGCACCAGAAACTGCCAGCCTGCCGCCGCGCCTATTGCTGAGCCGAAAACACCAACCCAAAAAGCAAAGCACAAAAAAAGCAGCAGTATGTTACTATTCGAAATCCCGACGCTCTTGAGTACCCCGATGTCTTTGCTTTTATGGCTGATAATCATATAGAAAACTACAAGCACAATAAAAACTGTCGTAACGCCCACAAGCACAAACATTGCGGTAAGCATTGTTTGCTCTTTTTCCATTGCTGCGATAAATGGGCGTCGGTAATCCTTCCAGCTTTGTACCTTTACCGTATCGAGCAGCCCCGCCCCTTTTCCCCTGACAAACTGCCGCCACAACAATGCGACCTTCTCACAGCCCGCCTCGGGTTTTACATTCGGCCCGAACTTGATATGGAGCCAAGAGGCCCTTTTGACAGGCCTATCCATACCGCAAAGCGATTGCGCCTGTTCAAACGGAAGATAAACAAATGAGCTGTCAACTCGTGCCAGGCCGCTGTGTGAAGTGTCACTGTAGTAAAAAGTCTTCGTATTGACCTCACCTACCCCTGCCTTAGCCAGTGCGCCTTTTGGTGTCAGAGGAAAGCAGCTTACACCAAGCGCCTGTCTCTCAGGCTTGGCCGCATAAGTATATTGGCCTTTGGCGTCACGCCCAAGCCACAGGTCTATCCCGACAACGCAGCCCGCAAGATTAGGGTCATAGCTTGGCTTAAACGTCCTCGAAACATCGCTTTTACTGTAGTGCAGCGTTTCGCCGAAACCCGTAGCCTCACTGTGTCTGACAGGGTCAATACCCATAATCTCAACACCGATGCTGCGCTGCGAGCCTTTTGGGTTTATCAGCGCATAGTTTTTTATCGCAGCCGACAAACCTTCAATAAAGTCAGCCTGCTTGAGTACCTTCATAAAATCTTCGTAGTATGAAAAGCCCACCAGTGATTCGGTACCGACGACACAGTCGCCTACAAAGCTGTGGTTCTTCTGCTTGAAGTCTCTTACCAGCCCTGTCATCACCGTCATCACCACAACGACTATAAAAACGCAAAGTGCCACAGCGACAAGCGCCAGATAACTTATCCGCTTTTTGAACAGGTAACGAAATGGCAAAATAACCTTATACATCCACCTAACTGATTATTCATATCTTAATATATTCACCGGTTCTGTCCTTGCAGCGACAACAGCTGGTATCAGTGCCCCAACAACGGCTGCTGCAACGGCAAAAAATATGATAGGCAAAGCCCAGGCCCAGTCAACCTCATTCGGTATCTTGCTGAACATATAAACGCTGCTCTTCCACAGCTTCAACCCGAATATCACCCTTATCCACTCTTCGATAGCGTTTATATTCTTTGTCACGGCGTAGCCGAGAACTGCGCCAAGCACAGAGCCGATTATCCCAACACAGGCGCCGAACCCCACAAAGGTAAGCGCAACAGCGCCGCCGCTCGCTCCGCAGCTCCTGATTACCGCAATGTCCTTTTGGCGTGTCTCCACTATCATATAAAATATGCAGAAAACAAGCACAACCACCGTCAAGCTTATTACGCCGAATATAAACAGTAGTACCCCCATCTGTTTTCGAAGTTCAGCAGCGTACTGACTCTGCATCTGCTTGGATGTGCTGACCTCGGCCTGGCTTATAAGGTACGAACCCCAGCCAAGCTGCTTCTCGGCAAACTCCTCCCATACCCCCCGAATCTGCGCCATCGCAGCATCAGTTTGGGCATCGTCGGTAAGTTTAATTTGAATTTGGTCTGCGATTCCGCCCTCTTCGTTCGGATACAAAATCTTTTGCAGTTGTTCTATAGGCAGATAAACAAATTTCTCATCAACGTAATACATTCCTGTAAAAAGAACATCAGCGATTGTAAACGGCAGAACCCTTCTCTTGAATTGCCTGCCGCGATTGTCGTCGACACTGGACTCTACTGCCGCTCCTGTGGTAAGCACAGCCCGTTTTCCCATCATCTTTTCAATCTCGCCGAAATCATATTCGTCGGTCTTTTCGTCGGGCTCCGCCACCACACCCACTCCCACAAAGCCACCCAATTTGCCTGTGGCCGAATCGGTTGCAAATGATGGCGCCGTAGCGGAATTTTTTTGTTTGAGCAGAAAACGCTTAAAACCCGTAACCTTCTGCCTGCGGCCGGGCTCAATCCCCCAGATTATTACCGCACGGACGTTGCCTTTACCCAAGTGCACCAGACCCGGAGCCGATATGGTTGCTGTCGCAGCCTCAACTGCCACCAGTCCTTCCAGACGCTCGATAAGCATCGGATAATTTGTAAACTTAATCGGCGGTGTCAGAACGACATCACCCATCGTCTCAACCGCGCTTTGTTCGAAGGCGTTGATAAAGCTGTTAAAGAGGCTGGTTACGACTATCAGCAGCGAGCACGACAGGGCAACGGCGGCGATACTCAAGAGTACAATCTTTTTCTTACGCAAATATCGCAGCCAAAGGAATAGTTTCAACATAATTCGTGTCTCGATTCACCATTCACGATTCACGATTCACGTTTTTTAGAAGCGGAAACAGCACCACGTCACGGATACTCGTCACACCGGTCAGAACCATCATCAGTCGGTCAATTCCAATCCCCAGCCCGCCTGCCGGCGGCATACCGTATTTCAATGCCGTTATAAAATCGGTATCCATCCTTGCCATCGACTCTTCCTGTCCGCGAAGCTGTATTTTGAAGTTTTCTTCCTGAATGGCAGGGTCGTTCAATTCCGTGTAGGCGTTTGCCATTTCCATCTTACCGACAAACAATTCAAACCGCTCGGCGTATTTCGGCTCGTCCTTCTTGCACTTGGTCAATGGGCAAAGCGCCGCTGGCCAGTCAAGCACAAACGTCGGGTTGATAAGATTGTCCTCAACGGTGCCTTCGAATACCTTATGGATAACCACTGCATCATCCATATCCGCTTCGTCCAGGCCTAATTCAGCCCCTTTTTTCCTGATAGCTTTTATATCGTCAATACCGCATCCGCCGTATTCTTTCAGTAGTTCCGCGTATTTGACACGCCGCCAGGGTCTGCTGAAGTCTATTTGCATATCGTCGAATTCAACCTGCTCACCCTCGCAGTACTTTTCCACCAGTGAGCAGGTAAGCTCTTCCGTTAAATCCATCATCGTAAAGTAATCAGCGTGTGCCTGATACAGTTCGAGCATAGTAAATTCCGGATTGTGTTGTCGGCTGAGGCCCTCGTTGCGGAAGTTTCGGTTTATCTCGAACACCTTTTCCATTCCGCCGACCAACAGCCTTTTTAAGAACAATTCCGGAGCAATCCGTAAAAACAAATCCATATCTAACTTGTTGTGATGCGTCGTAAAAGGTTTTGCCGCGGCCCCGCCAGGTATCGACTGCATCATCGGCGTCTCAACTTCCAGAAAGCCGCGCGCCTTGAGAAACTCACGAATCGACGAGATGACGGCACTTCGCTTCTTGAACCGCTCCATCACTTCGGGGTTCGCCCACAAATCTACATATCTCTGCCTGTAGCGCAAATCAACGTCTGCAAGACCGTGAAATTTCTCCGGCGGCTGCATTAAAGATTTACTCAGCAGTGTCAGACTATCAGTCCATATGGTGATTTCACCTGTCTTGGTCTTTCCCAGCTGACCGGCTGCGCCGATTATATCGCCGAGCTCGAGCAGCTTGGCAAGTGGCCAGCCCTGTGCATCTTCACCTAACAGCTTTTTACTCAGACCCACCTGGATTGTCTCGCTCCAGTCGCGCAGCGTAATAAAAATCAGCTTGCCGATATCTCGCAGTAGAACAATCCTGCCGGCGCATTTGGCCCGCTGGTTGTCTCTGCCCTCTACAAAGCCGCCCTTGATATCCGCAGCCGACTCGGTTCCCTCATACTTGCCGCCATAGGGGTCGATACCCATCTCTTTAATGCGTGATAGCTTCTCCTTCCTTTGTCGTTCAAACTTGTTGTTTTCTCCTGTGGTTGTCAACTCCGTATGTCCTTTCCGCTAAAAAGTCAATTTACACTTGAAACCGCAAATCCTGCCTCAATCAGTTTACTTTTGAGAACCAAAAGAGCAACCGCCATCTGCGGGTCAGCCTCAAGGCTTTCTTTGAGCGTATGTCTTTTCACTGGCCGAGCGCTGTTGTCATGGTCGGCCTTGACCAGCACCTGATTATTTCTTTGCACATCCAGCATTTTCTTAAGTTCATTACTTGTTAATTTCACCTCGATGTCCGGCGCAATACCCCAATTCTTTAGGCCTGCTTTTTTAACTTCGTCATGATTTGGCACACGCACTCCCGAAGGCAGATACCAATAAGCCATCGTATATTTTAGCTGAGTGCCTCCGCCGGGGTGGTGCGTTGTTGTCTGCACGCTGCCCTTTCCGTATGTCCTTTCGCCGACCAGTATCGCTCGTTCATGCCTCTCATCTGCCAGCGCCCCCGACACAATTTCAGAGGCACTCGCTGAGCTGGAGTTTATCAATATAACCAGTGGATAGCCGCAGTGGCTCTTTGTCTTGTGTGCCAGCGCATAGGTACTGACGCCGAACCGAGGACGTGTGCTGACTATCAGGCCTTCTTCGGTAAATTTGTCGGTCACCTCGATAGCGCTGTTAAGTAGCCCTCCATTGTTGAACCGCAAATCCAGAATCAGTCCCCTTAGTCCCTCCGCCTCCAGACCGGCAAGTATCTTTTCCAAATTGGAACCGGTCCTCTGGGCAAAATTGGTGATACGCGCATAGCCGATTTTGTCCGCCTCGTCAATCATATATATCCATTTGCCCTGCTCGGTCCTTTGCCAACCGCTGATTGTTGGGACGGTTATTTCAGCCCTCGTTATGGTAATATCCCTTGTGTGGTCTTCGCCGGGGCCTCTAATCGTCAATGTCACCTTTGTACCGGCCGGGCCCGTAATCCGCTTAACCACACAGGCGAGGGTCATGTCTTTTGTGTCAATGCCGTCGACCTTCTCTATCACATCTCCTGCATCAAGACCGGAATTATACGCAGGTGTGTCAGGCAAAAGACTCTCTGCCGTCAGCAGCCCCCCTTTTTTGGTAATCATTATTCCTATCCCTGTAAACTTATTCGTCAGTGACTTTTCGAAGTCCATCACCTGTTTAGGCCAGACCATAACCGTATAGCGGTCAAGTGCCGATAGTGCTGCTTCCGCGAACTGTGCTATCAGCACACGACGTGGCATCTGAACAATTGCCTCGTTCAGCGCCAAAACCCTCTCAAAAGTATCTATAAACTTATCTTTGGTTATACCTGTTATCGATTGTTCAACTTCGGCCGAGATGGCCTCCAAACTCACCGACCACGCCTCCACCGCTTCGCTGTCAGGCCGCGAAAGAGAACCCTCTTCCAGTGATTCGACGGCTTCGGTCTTCGATATCTCGTCAAATGACGCCAACATCACCTCGCCTAAAAGTCGGCAGCGTCTGATGGCCTTGGTCGCCATCTCGGCGTAGTCAATGGGACCGACGTAATTAAAGTTCAGCGTGTCAATCGCACGAACAAACATCTGCTTCTTCACGCCCGCATAGCGCTGCCGCCTCGTCTCGCATGGACTGTCTTGAAAAGACGCCACAATATTGGCCTTTTCATAAAGCTCCTCGGCATAATCCAGATACGCCTCGTTGTTCTCTTCAATTGCAGCCAACCAGCTGTAGCAGACTATATACGCGTCAATCCATTTACCCTCGGACTCGAACTCGGCCGCTCTGGTCTTGGCTTTCTCAAACGTTCGCTGCACAAATGCGTCAGACAGTAGCTCGTCTTTTTGTTGTTCGTTCGCAAACTCACTGGCCCGGGCAATAACTGCCAGTATCTTTGGAATATCATTGACCTCGTTAACGTCATTTGCCTCACTCGTCTTTGCTGCAAGCCGAAACTCCCCTAACTTATCTAATTGCTCCTCGAACGCGACTTGCCGAGCCAACTGCCGCTGCTCGCCTATTTTCCTGTATTCAGCGATAATCTCTGCCAACTGATTAAATTCGGGGCTCGCCTGTCGAGACTGCTCTATCAGGTCATCGGCAGCCTCGAATTCACCCTCGAAGATCAATTCGCACACCGGCGGGGTAGTTACCGGACGCCGGAAGCCCGATGTTTTTTCGGAAACCGCTCTGACAGTGTTGGCCTCGACCGGTTTGGCTTCGACTGCAACCGGAACTTCGACAGCATTGGGCTCGGCCGATTCAGACCATTGGCAGCCGCTCAGTGAAAGAATCCCGATAATCGGGACTGACAGAATAATGATGTATCTGATACTTCGCATCTCGTGCTTACCTTAAAGACCGTTGAGTCCTGACCTGTCGGGATTGAGTGATAACGGGTTAGTGCTGTTCGGCTAACGGTTGAACCGATTAACGAATCTTTACGCACACTCGGCTGCCTTACCCGCACAGCCCAAAATATGCAGCTTATGCCTGACCATTTCTTTAATGGCCTCTCTGCCGGGACCGAGGTATTTTCGCGGGTCGAACTCGCTGGGTTTCTCGGCGAAAACCTGCCTGATTTTGGCGGTTAACGCCAGCCGCAAATCGGTATCAATGTTGACCTTACAAACAGCCATCTTCGC
>Ga0114918_10002666_pt1 | contig 15932 bp, 13 predicted proteins | sample LantaG_FD_87015 | JGI IMG/M metagenome (GOLD analysis project Ga0114918, IMG submission 87015) | Deep subsurface microbial communities from Baltic Sea to uncover new lineages of life (NeLLi) - Landsort_02402 metaG | ecosystem: Environmental > Aquatic > Marine > Oceanic > Sediment | place...
CAGGACCTTAGGCTCGTCGTCGTCGTCGTCGTCGTCGTCGTCAAAATCGGCATTACCCAATCGATAGAGCGATTCAGCGGCCTCGGCTGCTGCTATCTCGACCTTGGCCTTCTCTTTGCCCCAGTCAGCAGCGCCCTGACCTACGATGTAGAGTCCTACTAGGCCTAGGACTGCCTTGACCAGTGTCTCGGCCGCCGCTGGATCAAGCCCGTAGCCATGCTTAGCGGCGAGCAGGACACCCGCAGATGTGATCGATCCGGCCAGTGCCGCGAGTGCTTTCTTGGAGCCGAGTAGGCCCTTGAGTGCTTCTTTCATAGATGTCTCCTTCAGGGCTGACTATACGCTTTTCAGCGCCGTTTCCTACGGCTCGATGACCGAATTTGAGTCCGCCGAAGCGCGGCCACCAACATGGGAACCTCTGCTGATGCGATACGTTCGTCAAGGAAGAACACGTTGAGCTTCTTGGTCGTCTTAACGGTCGAGCCTGAAACTTCTAGAAGTCCCCAGCCCTCTGGAAGCTCCGCTACCGGAATAATGCCCTCGGGGGCCATGAAGTAACGCCGCTGTCCGATTCCCGGCCCAGAGTTCCTATACCACTTCTTTAGGTCTCGTCGGAAATCGGCCAAGGAAGTTTTGCACTCGATCAGAATCGATAGTTGGCCTTTCCAGCCAATACAGTCTGGCGTTTCCCCGCTTTGCGCTTGCGTTTCCGTGAGTACGACAGCGCATGAGCGGGCTTTGATTAGCCACTTCTTGGCGGTCTGGACCAGGTCGTCATGCGTCATTCTAATATCAGTATGGGACACAGCCCAACTGACCGCAAGCAGCTAGGTTACGACGTCCGCACAAATGGCTTGCTGACGCTGACCTCTTCCCCGGCAGCCATCGTCTCGGCCTCTACTACCACGTAGAATCTCTTTGAGCCTGTCGGTTGTGCAGACAACGACGCTGCAGCGATCGTAACAAGCGTAGACGACGCCGGAGGAGTGATGGCACCAGATGCGAACACAGGGGTCCCGCCAGAGCCTTCAGCGTAGACCTTGAGGTTGTAGGTTACGGTTCCCGAGTCTACGCCTTTTAGGAACACTCTTACCAGATCAATGCTGGTCTGCGCGTCCGCTAGACGGCCTGTAAACGCCACGTGCACTGTACCTGCGGCGGCAGTTGAGTTCATACGAAAGAACTGGTCGAAATCACCGGCGAACGAGGGGTAAGCCCAGTCCGCGAACACGATGCCGGCAAGGTTTCCGACAACCGGATCGTCCAGGTAGTAGTCGGTCACGACCGAAACGCCCGCAATAGGCGTAACGCCAAAGGCTAGTGTGGAGTTGATGACTTGGAACCCTGCAGCTGGGTTACCGCCTACAGCCGTGTCTCGGGTCAGAATGACCTGGACAACACTACCCGGGCTCAAAGAGGCCCCGGGAACTGATCGAATGATCTGGGTTCGATGCGGGTCGGTGTCTGCTGTGACGGCTCGGTCGAAGTCGAGGCTCGGCAGCACAACTACGGTGCCGCCCACTACGTCGACGATACGCACCAACGTGTTCAGTCGAACTGTGCCAGACGCGCCCGAGTCCAGCGCGTATTGAACCTGGAACTGGGCATCCGAGACTCCGTCCCAGTTATCGGGCACCACGAAGCGTGAGGCGGCCGCCTGGTCGGTCGAATCTGAGAAAACGATGACGGGTACGTCGGTGGCGAAGAAGCCGGCAGGAGGCGTCGGAGTGCCTGAGACGGGTGTGAACGCCTCAGTCACGAACTCCATCAGTCGTGTAGAGACCTGGCCGGTGTAGCGATAGGCAAAGGCCGTAACGCGCCAACTCCCAGTGTGAGTGTCCGCGCCGTCAGTGCCAAGGCGCTTGATGTATACCTGAAGAGTGTCCCCTCGTTGGTAGTTGGCGCTGCCTGGGTTCGGGAAGGTGACGAGGACAGATCTGGTGAGATCGGTTGTGGCCGGAACAGCGAGGACGCTCGGCGTTGCCGGGAACGTGGCGGTATCTACCGAGCCTGATGACGCCAATACGATCTTGGCGGCCGTCTCCAGGACAATGTCCGAGGCGCCTACGGCCGTCGTCATCTGGAAAGACGCCAAAATCTCGATGTCACCGCTGTCGTAGTCGGCGGGAACTACGAAATCGAAGAGCTGACCGGTGGTAGCAGCGTCTGGATAGTCTTGGACCGGAATGTCGCTTGAGATGAATGTCGCTGTCGGCGGCGTAATGGCGGGGATATCACGCGTGAGAAGCAGACCGATGGAGACCGGGCCTGTCGGAGAGATTGGCGCCGCTGTAGCCGTAAGCTCGCCGCTAAGGTTGAACCCAATCGACGTCGTATCGACCTTCACCTCCGCGATAGCGTTGGTCGGGCCGCCGGTGATTAGGAGACCCTTATCCGAGTCGAAAGTGGCCTTGCCCTCAGTGGCACCACCAGCGCCCGAGGTGGCGACTGGAACCGCGCCGCCTGCGACGGAGAGCTGCCCAGCGGTGAACGTGATCGACGAGCCATCAACACGAACTTCAGCCACACCACCAGCAACCAAAAGACTCTTATCGGAGTCAAAAGTCGATTGACCGACTACAGCACCGCCAGACCCAGACGTCGCGAGCACAACTGCGCCACCGCTGAGCTGCCACGTAGTGTTGTCCTCGTTCCAGACGTAGGCGTTGTCCTCGTTTCTGACCTGGTGGGTATCGTTTGGCTCCAATGCGGCCAGGATGCGCCCGAGTCCGAAGTTAGCGGTTGCCGGGTCTGCGGCTGGGAGATTCGCGGCCGCACTGCTCCGATAGTCAAGCGCAGCGCCGTAATCGACATACTGCGCGTCAGCTGGAGTGGCGAAAACTCCGTAGATGCGGTCGGTAGTTGCTGCCGCTGGGACTACGCGGTAGACGACGACGACGTTGCCCGCAGGATTGATGCCTTGAAGTGCCGTAGCGAGAAGTGCGGCCCACTTGGTCGAGTCAGTGTTGATCCGGGCCGCGAGGTCCGTCATCGAGTCCAACGCCGAAGCGCCGATGTCAGGTGCGTTAGGCGCTGAGGCGCCTGCGTAGGTCCACGTCTCTGACGTCGCACCGTCGTCGACGGTGAATGTATCGCCAATTTGGGCCGTGTTCGCCAGGAAGAACGCGCCCGCCTGGTTGATACCGTCGTTGACACTGTCGAGCTGGGAGCTTGTGAGCAGCACCTCTTTCCAGCTAGCCCCACCGGACACTGAGGCGTCTACGTAGGCCTTCGACGCGGCCGCCGTTGCGCCTGTGGGGACTGCGGGGAGCCCTGTCACCTCAGAGGCGCCGCTCATGACAATGTTGTCGAGGGCGATAATCGAGCCCTTGGTTCCGTCTGAGGTGGATTCGAGCGTCAGGCTCTCGCTGGCTCCGGTTCCGCCGATGAGAGTCTGGCCCGTAGCACGGCCTGCACCTCTTGCGTATTGGGCGTGGTCATCCGTGACGTCTGGGTTAGCGATGTCAGAGTGGTCGACTGGGCCGCCGCCAACCGCGTTTGAGTGATCGTGCTGGGAACTTGAGAAGTCCGTAATGGTCGGAGTTCCCAGCGTCTTGTTGTTGAGTGGCTGCGCCAGGTTCTCGTAGACAACTGAGTCGTTGGCGGTTGGATCCTTGAACGTGATGTCCCGATCGGCGCCTGCTGGCTCAATCCAAACTAGGTTGATGGCTTGGGTTGCTGTAAGGTCCTTGAGCCGAAGCTGCGTGCCGACCTGTGGATCTTCGAGGATCTGGTCGGTCTGGAGTCGGAGAACCTGCTTAGTGGTTGCCATCGAACGACCTCATTAGTTCTTCGCTGCCGGCGGCGTCGGGCATCCGATAGTGAATGATGCCCTCATTGAGGTCAATCGTAACGTCTTGCGCTTCCACTGGAACACGCATTTTGATGCGCATTGCATCACCGGCCGCCTCTGAAACAGAGCTAGCCATTTGCCACTCGGCGTGCGCCAGATTCGCGCGTTTTTTGGCGATCTCTGCCTCTAGGGCTAGCTTGACGAGGTAGTGCTTCTCCACTACGGATAGTTGAACTCGTTGCATTCCAGGTGTGGTGTCTACGTTCATACTCTAGCCCAGTATCAGTTCAATTGAGATTCTACCAGACTCACCCGGTTACCGCGATGACGCTGATGGCGGCAGATCCGAATCTCGACCGTCTGACCTGTTTGGTTCGTGTTGACGACAGTGGGTTCGACGTTTCTGACTTCTATCCGGTCGCATGACAGCATAATGAGACCAGTCTACCGAAACTACTCAGGCTCTTCGATGCCGTAGATCACAATAGTGGCCCATGTGCCCGCAAATGCTATCGGGGAGGCAAGATTAACTTGCATGTACATCGCGTAGCTAGACAAGAGCGGGATCTCAGAAGCGTAAAGCACTTGATGAACATTGATCTTGTGATTGAGCGCTCGGGGATTACCGTCTCCTTGACTCTCGATTTGCGGCCTTGACCCATAAGCCCAGTTCACGATGTCATAGATATTCTTGACGACAGTGGGGCGCTCTGCCAGAACGCCGTATGGCGGCGGAGCGCCGACATAGACGCCCATGACAATATCCGTCATGGGGCACGAATCAGGCGATGATTGAATCTCCACACGGTCGACCATGAAGCGCCTTCCCGTGCCCGGAACGATCAAAACACGAGGGCCTATATCGGCTGGGGCGTAGTAATAAGTCGCGGTGATCGCAAGCGTATCGCCAGGTGCCGTGTAAAAGGTGAGGGCGCCAGTGGTGTAATTGATCTCGTAATCGCCCCCGGCAGTCTCTCCGTAAGAACGTTCGGTCTTCTCGACCCCGTCTACCTCGATGATCGGAACGTATCCGCTCAGCGAAGCAGCATAGGTCGTTCCGTAGCCGTTGCCCATTTCACGGTAGTTCCCGTCAGGATTGGGGAGGTTGTTCTCTTCCGAGAGCTTTCCATGGCTCATATCAACAATGGCCTCGTTCGCGACGGCACCAGTTCCGTGATCGAGCGAAAAGGCAGTCGTGGTGCCGTCACCCGTTCCAACAGCTTCGTCTGCTACCTTGACACCTCCGTGATACCAGGTCGATCGATCGCAGAAATTGACTGAGAACCCATAGACTCGACCTGCGTTGAGACCGGACGGTTTCCGAACGTGAACGCTCGGAATGTTTGAGATCTCTGCGACGATAGTGTCATCTGCTGAAGGACTGCTGTCATGGGCGGGGATAATCACGTCAGCAAGCGCTGCTTCTTCCGCCACTGAAAGGGGGCCTAGGAACGTGACGTTGATTACGCCCCCGGCTCGACCTACGTCTGAGCAATGCGGAATAATCTCTGCATAAGCGTTGATTTCGTCTCGGAGCTTAGCTTCATTAACCTCACTACCGAAGTCGTCTTCATAGTCGTATGGATAAGTCGTCATGGTGCCGCGCTACTCCAGATAGCTAAGGAGGCGTTCTCGTCGTCTGGATTCGTAGCTGGCCGACAATAAGCAGTATTTCCGCTGACTCTCCATTGCAGTTCGTAAGTGTTGTTACCTACAACGCCGAGCACCTGACCGATAAACCCAATGTGAAACGGCAAGTTTGACGAGTCTACAGCGCCCGAAGAACCTCCCACACTCACGCCATTTATAAGCGTACGTGTTTCAATCCTGCGATTCGCATTGCTCGAAGTGACGTTTGCGAGAAAGAGCACAATCAAGTTTAGCTCGGAAGACGCCAATGTGAAACTACCCGAGAACATTGTGACGTAGCTGCCTGAAGTCGTCGAGATATCTGATGTGACCTTGAAAAACTTCGGCGCAGGCAACAACGTGGGAACTGCATTACCAGTACCAGCAACGCGCCAACGCGACGACGTAGCGTCGTATTGAAGCACAACAACGGTATCTGGTTTAAGTAACACGTCGTTATCAATCGCAAATCGATTGACAGCAGTTGACCCGGTACTTTGTTTGGTAAGAGAGATTTTGAACGACCCTACATTATAGAGCGTAATCAACCGTCCAATCGCACCGCCCGTCAACCCAGTTATCGTAGCGTCTGTGGAGGTCGTAAGTCGGATGGTGTTCGCCGTCGAAAGATTAGTAGGGCTGTAGTTGTTCTGTGTGGTAGAGAAGCTAGCTGGACTCAGGACACCAGTGAGTGCAAAGCTCTTGCTGGCCTTAGCCACCGACGGTGCAGGGTAGGTATCCGCTAGGTCACCAGTCGCAGGGCCAAATGGAAGGTTGCGCCATACGGCTGCTCCGAAGGTGTTGTCCACGCAGGTGAACGTCTGCCCCGTCGTCGTGTTGACCCAAGGACTACCGACTTCGTATCCCTGCGTGACGTCGTTGCTGATGGTGGGGTTGGTAGTCGCGGTGAGGTTGCTCTTGAGCAGTTCTCCGTTGGTGACGTTAATCATGCGTCACCAACGCTTCGTAGGCGACCGATCCAGCAGACGACTTGACCCAAATCGAGCCGACCCTGACCACGATTCCAATGGCGGCGAGGCGCTTGAGCGTCTTGTAGGTCGATCCACCGTCAAAGCTAACGAGCAGATCATTGGCTGCCGAGGTAGCTGTGTTCTGAATGGAGATCGACCGTGACGGACCCGCAAAGGTGATTTCTGCGGAGGTTGTCGTCGCGTTGCCGTTAGCGTGATGGACTAGCGTTGGAATGCCGGCCACTAGTAGATCTCCTTCCAGGTCAGGCTGCCCAGAACGTTGGCGCTGCCCGTATCTGTTCGGATCACGAGGGAGATGATATCTGCCGCCCCTGCGAGGGATGCCGAAATCACGAGCGCAGAGTTGAGGCTGGCTGCAACGTCACTGGCGTTATTGTTAGCGAAGAAGCTCGCCATGACGATACCGCCGGTGATTGCCGAAGCCGATACGTCATACTCCGTCGCGTCTGTAGTGGTATTGGCCCAAGATGCTCCCGTCAACGCGCCCCGAACGACGACTTGGCAGATCACGTCATCTGTGCTTGTGACCTGAGCGTGCCCTATTAGGGGGATCAGAATTCCACGGGCGTAGGCGCTCTTGAGCCGCACCGAGATCACCGGGACGGGGGTCGTGCTCACAGAGCGCGACGTGAATGTTGGATGGCTGGCAACGACGCCCGTCGGATTGAACCCTCCTTCAGAGAATGCGGCGCAACACGTCATGAGCATGGACCCGCCCGCACTCGCTGCCGTGCTCGTGATCTCGTATCTCAGCGGCAGCGACGGGGTAGACATGAACGGTGCTGCGTTGGCCGTCAGGTCGAAACTGTGAATGTAGGTCGGGACTCCGTTCAGGACGACACCTACTCGAACACCTGCGCCGCCGAGCCAACCGAACTCAATGAAGAAGATCAGGAACTTCGTCTCGTCGAGCGTAAAACCGCTCGGTCCTGTCCCGTCTACTGGGTCGATGTTCCAGTCGTCTTGCTCGACCTCTGTGTTGTCGACCGAGCCACTCGTGAAGCTGCGGATCGCTACGCGCAATCCAGCACTGGTCTGCTCGATATAGATGCCGTTATTGGTCTCGAAGTATCCGACGCGCTTACGCACGTTCGCAACTGCGGTGCCAAGGACACCCGTCATGATGATGTATTGAGATCGGCCAGGCTCATACGGAATATAGGCACGACTCTGGCGGACCACCTCCGAACCGCTGGTGCCGGTCACGTCTAGCTGACTGCTAGCCATGTTCGGTAGGTGGGTGACGGTGCCACCGCTCGTCAATTGCTCGGTGAATACGAGCGGTGCCTTGTCGAGCACCTGCTTCCCGTCAAACAGCGTGAACGGCTGAGAGACACGCAGGCGAGAGAACAGATCCTTTGTCCCCGTGTAGTCGCCGAAGTCAACGTTGAGGCTGCCGAAGTTGTTCGTCGTGAGCGGCTGAACTGCACCGTCTCGATAACGACGAGCCGCGAGCATTCGATACGCCTTGCCGGTGATCGCCTCCCCTGCGGCGAACAGCTTATCTATGATCGTCGTGCTCATGCAACCACCGCGTAGATATCTTCTGCATTAGTTCCAGCAGCGGTCAGACGAAATGAGACACGATCATTGATGGAAACAGCTTGTGAGATCACCACGGTCTTAAGCGCAAATGCTGCATCAGCAATAGTCCAGGACAGGGTAGCGCCTCCGATTGCGCCCCCATTGACCTCAAGCTGGATTGTCGTGGTCCCAGAGGTCTCGGGGTTACCGCGTCGTGCTACGAAGGTTGTGAGTGTCCCTGCTGCGTTGGCGATTTCGATACCGGCATCAACAAATGGAAGGGCTGGAACAGTAAGGCACCCACCTAGGGTCATTTTGAAGCTGATTCCTGCCCCGCTACCACCTGTAGAGGTAACGTCCTTCCAAACAGCCGAACCAGTTGTGTTGTCCGTACAGAACCAAACTCGACCTCCAGCAGTGTTTGTCCAACGCGACCCTACATCTAGCCCTTTCGTAATATCGTCGTTGACGGTCGGATCAACGACGTCCTCAACGTTACTTACATCGGCAAAGGGTGTGCGAGCCACTTAGATCTTCTTAGGCTTAGTCTTCCGACGAGTCTTCTTGACGGCGGGCTTCTTGACAGACGGCCCTGGGTCAGTTGTTGTCGACTCCGAGTCGACTTCGCTACGTCGTTGGTTTGCTAGAGACAGTCCTGGATGCGCACCAACGGCGCGCGTTCGTCCTACGCGATCGTCGGGCTCCTCTGGGTTGAGCAGCGCTTCGCGCTTTCGCGCTTCTGCGTCGTAGACCTTTTTGGTAATTAGGACGGCCTTCTCCATGGCCTCTACCTTGCCTTTGGCCTTACAGATCATTGCGTCGGACTGAATCGCAAGATTTTCGTTGATGCCGCGAGCGCGTTGAAGCCATCGTTGAATCTTCTCTGCCTCCTCCATGCCCAAGGTTCCCTCCTCAAGATCCTTCTTGAGATGGATTCCCATCAATGAATCAATGCCCCCCTGTGCCTGTTGATGAGCGAGCTTAGCGCCCTCCCATCTATGGATTTCGGCCCTTGCTCCTGTAAGCATGTCATCCAGGCTGCACCCAATATCATGGGCCACAGACATCTTGATTTCTGACTTCTCAGCACCCACAGATTACCTCACCTGGGTTAGGAGTTGTTGGGTTAGGCGTAGACGATCATTGTGAGAACGTCAGGTTTGGACCCAGTACCCTTAAGCGCAAATTCGAAGCGGAGCATTCCGACCGAAGGGGTTGTGCCGGGGTAGACGTCTTCGTTAGCGGCAGCGTTCGCGCCGTTGCGCAGCAGTACGCCGTTCAGGAACACGTCTACATCATTCAGGAAGTCGGCCACTGCGGAGTAGTCCGGCAGGTCAACGTCGAGGTTACCTGCTGTCGTGTTTGCGACGTCGGTGTCGGCCGATACGTTGGCAGTTACGACCGCCTGACCCTTTGTGCGGTTGTTGTTGTTGTTTGCCTGGACGATTGCGTTCAACAACGAAACTTCGCCACCAAAGGCAACCTCGTAGGCGTCCCACTCGGCGGTGGTCTCTGAGAGCTTGACGCCGTCGGTCTGGGCCCAGGTGGAACCAGTCTGGTTGACGTCGTCAAGGAACAGTTCGGCTGTTGCGTTTACTCTCAGGTCTCCTGCTGTGCTCTCGATCACGCCGTCGGTGACACCGACTGCGATTGGACGAGTGCCGCCTGAGTTGATCGTTGCACCGGCGTCGAAGTCGTTGACGACGGCGTTGTTGTCGAAGGTGTCAACCGCAGCGCCGAGCGTGACCGTTGTCGTTCCACCACCACTGTCTTCGTCGATTCTGAACAGAGGGGCGGAGGTGAAATCACCAAGCTCCCAGAAGAGTCCAGTGCCAATGTCCAGCGTAGCGCTCGCTGCCGTGGTGACGGTAGTTGCACCTTGGTTGTCGTAAGCTACCTGGCGAGTAACCGTCGAGCCTGACGGAACGTCGATGTTGGCGCCCCCGAGGAAGTCGGCCTCATTCAGGTCTTCCAGACGCACGCGCTCGACATAGCGGTAGTTGATGACAGCCGCTCCGAGGTCATTGCCCGGGATAATTTCCAGATCGTCGCCTGTGGAGTTTAGGCGCACAAACGTGATCTGCACCTCTTGTGTGGTGGTGTTGATCGTGTGGCCGTCGGTTACGATTTCGGATTGAAGCAGTCCGTAAATCTGTCGCCCGCTCGATGTAATCGGATCGCGCGTAGACCCGTCGACAATGGTCAACAGGTTCCTGGGGCTAATAGCCGTAGGCCCAGCTACTTCATCTAGTGAAGCCTGGCCGAAAGTTCCGGTGTGGAACGCCACGACCGTGCCGAGCGTAGTGACTGCGCCGATGGCAGCGATCAAGTTGCTAGGAAGCTCGCCGACGCCGAGAACCACAACGTCGCCGCCAGATCCGCCAGACAGCGTTGCGCCGCCCCAGGAGCCAGTGGCGGTAGCCTCAGCGGTCGTGATGGCGTTGCCGGCGGTGCCAGCGGCTTTAGCGGTCACAACAGTTGTCGTGGCCCCGTCGGTTGCACTCACCGTGGGGTGCAACGTCGTAGCGGTAGCGTAGTTGGTGCCTGCAACACCATCGAGGTTGATAGCACGACGAAGGTTCTCGTGGCTGAGCGCGACCGTGCCACCGATCTGCACATTACCGTCGACGTTGGTCAGCGAGGTCTGGAATGTATAGACCTTGCCGTCGATGGTGACCGTCTCTGTATCGAGAAAGTTGGTGGCGTTCGTTAGTGTTCCTGTCGCTGCGACAGCAGCCGGAACTGTGACATCGACCAGCGAGAACACACAGCGTAGGACGCGCTTCTTTTCAACTGCGTGGAGAGCGTCGTTGAGGTTGCTAACGCCTCGCTGGGTGCCTGTCTCTAGAGCAGACGGCGTGGAGATGACGTCGTACCAGTTCCCCACCTGCACATCGAGGAGATGTGACGCCATGGATCGCAGGTTGTTGAGGTCCTGCTCAACATTGAGCGGGTTGGTCTCAAAATCGGCTAGTGTTGGAGCAACTGTGTCGTCGAAGACGTCGCTGCTGTAGATCTGCGTGTCTTGACGAATAAATGTCCTAGTCATGTGATGCGCCCCCTATTTAGACAGGTTCGTAGTCGATTGTAACTCGGTCATCGGGCTTAGAGCCTGCCCTTGATCGTGGGGCCACTGAAAGTGTAATTGTGTCGTAACCGGTGCCTGCGCCGCCGGATTCAGAGGCGACGTAGTCATTTGATGCGCCGGGTTGCTGGCGAACCCCGTTAAAAAACACAGACTGTGAGCCTACTACGAAATCAACTGCTGTTGTGAAAACCGTGTTTACATCGTTGATTGTCCCGGCAAGGACTTCGTTGAATACCCGAGTTCCAGATCCGCCCCCGCCGCCAGACGGAAACGGAATCCAACCGGGCAATGCCGCGTCGTATTGATAAGCGAGATTAGTATCTAGGACGACGGCTACCGACCCATCTCGGACCACGGGTGGCAATGAGGCGAACGTCGGGTATGGGCACAACCAGGTGCTCTGCCGATGGAGTCCGCCTAGACCGAAGGTGCCCATATACTAGTCCTAGAGCCTCCAGTCTAACTGAGCTGATGCGCCTCCAGAGTGAGTGTTACCTCTTCGGAATTCCTAAAGGGCAGCGGGGTCGACGTAGTGAATAGTGATAACGAGGGCGCCGCTCGCAACGGCGTCTGCGATCACGAACACAGGACCCGCGACTTTCTGCACTGCGCGGCCCGTTCCCCAGTGGTTCAGCCCGCGAATCAGTGCGCCAGCCTTGAGGTCTGTGCTGGGTGAGGCGAAGCGATCGGGGTCTCCTGCGTCACCTACTCGCAAGAATCGAGCACCAGTGACGTCTGTTTTGAGCCTTACCAGTACCGCCTCAATCCGAACGCCGGCCGGCAGCTCGAACTTGGTCTGAGCGCCAAGTCCATCAAGCTCTACCTCTTCGACGATCTTCTTGAAGGCCAATCCTCCGACACTGAGTTGTCCAGTGAGAGCGAGGCCCTCCTTAGTCAACCGGGCCGCGCCGTCGCAGAGATTGGAGGGGCCGCTGACATCGAGTGAGGAGGCCTTGACCTTGACAGCCTCCAGATGGTCAACGCCCTCAAGCACCCAGTGCTTACCCTCGAAGGAGAGCCCGCAGTTCGGCCCGCTCATATTGAACTCGGCCGACCCGCCGTGGCCCTCAAGGCGGACCACGTTGGACTTGATCAAACCCTTCCTCAGTTGAAGGGCGTCGGCGGTGAGGAGAGGGCCCTGTATGGTGAGGCCATCTGGGGCAGCGATGGCTCCGTCCATGACCACCGTAGTGCCCACTACGAGCCGACTGACGAGATGGGCCGAATTCCAGCCCTTGATGTCGCCTTCGCCCAGCAGGTTGCCGTCCTCAACTGCCAGTCCTGGGACTTGAAGAGGGCGCTTGCTGTTGGCCGCGTTTACGATCATCGGTCCATGGAACTCGTGCAGATCCGCCTTGTAGGAGGCAGACTTGCCGGCGAACGCGATCTCTTGACCATGAAGCCCAGAAATGCCGCCAAGGGCCAGCTTGCCAGCCACAACCAGATCGCCCTGGACCTTGGTCGAACCGAGTACAGTTGTACCGTCAGGTTGGCCGCGCAGCAGGACCACGCCCTTATGAACGATGGTCAGCTCAGCGCCGAAGGTCGCGGTCCATTCGTCACTCTTGATGCTGGTCTTGGTCAGACGCAGGCCTGAGTCGACGAGAATGTCCCCACGAACATCGAGGCGCGCATCAGGACTGTCAGTGCCGAGTCCGAGCTCACCCCCAGCCGTAAGGATTACTCCGTCACCTGGAACCGCGCCTGTGACCTGGAGGGAGGCCTTTGTGGAGTTGACACCAACGCGAAGGACCACTTGACCATCAACGTCAAGATGTCCAAGTGCGGCCGACTTCCAACGAGCCTGCGGCGCTCCCAGGGCGTAGGAGCCCTCAGGAATCAGATCCCCCTGAACGGTTCCGCTGAGGCTGAGCCCCTTGATCGCTAGGTTCGCCTTGAGCTGCAGCGCGTCGGAGGTGAGCAGGGCTGTCTCAAGGCCGCCGACCTTGAGCACGACGCCCTTATCGCCGCTGAGGACCAAATCGAAGCCCTCAGCGCTCTGCACACCCTCGGACGCGATGATCTCGTCCTCAAAAGCGGCCGGACCCTTAAAGCCCCCTCGGAAGGTAGCTGAGCCCGCACTGACGATACCGTCAGTGCCGAGGACGAGGGTATCGTCGCCCTTGTCGTCGACAGCCCGGAGGATAGTCTTTTGACCGGCGCCGACGTTTAGCCAGATAACGCCGTCCTTGCTGCCGGCGTCAGGCCCGACCCGCAGGGCGGCGTTGCCGGACATGAGCCTGATCTGTGTCGCAGGTCCCTTTCCGGTGATCGAGATCTCCTGAGAGACTGTGACCGTCGTGCCTGCGTCCAGCACGTCTTGGAGACTAGTTCCGTGAGGGTTACCCGTCGAGTCAACATGGGCCGCGAGTTCTTCGGGCTTCTTTCCACCGACACGTTTCAGGGTGCCAATCACCTCCCACATGCGAGTAGTGGAATTGAGGCCGTAGACCTCCTCCGTCTCTCTTACGATGATGCGCTGCCCCTGTTCGGCGTCTAGAGGGGAAGGCAGGTCGGAGACTTTGCTCACGACCTTCTGGAATGCGATAGCGCCGCCGCCTCGACTCAGCATGGGGGATTCCCTTCGGATTTAGGCTTAGGCATCAGTCTACCAAGACCAAACACGATACGGAGCATTCGCCATTCCCCGGAGATAAATGATCTTTCTCCTGATATGGAGGAAGTTCATTGTCTCTTTAGAGAGTAGGTCTCCCTCAACAGTGATCCCGTCGAATGAGAACTGGAGCTCATCGAGAAGTGAATCATTGCCGATGATCACGCCTTCACTGATGAAGTTTGTCTTCCCGTCGCCCTTGTCGATGAAAACCAACTTGCAGTCCGCGAAATCTGCCGTAATGTCGGGGCCCGCTCCGCCCGAGGTCGCGTCCCGTGCGTAGAACCGATAGCTGCGAACGCTAGTGTCGAATGGGTTCATGGTCTAGCCTCATCTGAGTCTTAGCTCACTAGGACTGTTGAGCGTCGAGGTGTATTTGGAGGCCAATGCCTTGTAAGCCTGAGCTCCAATATACTTGATGTTCGACACGTTCCCGCCGCCTGCGCTTCTTTGAACGATTTCCGAGAAACGCAATGATACTGATGCGGATCTAATATCTCCACCTGGAAACCAAGACTCGATCGTGACCGGAGCGCTCCGCAAGACGCAGAGAATTCCGTCGTCGAGTTCACCCCGACCTAGGCCTGTACCCGGAAGCACCAGTATGAGCTTCTTTGGGGGCTTAGCGACGGTTCCTGTGTCGTTTTCGATGTAGTTCGGGTAGAGATACTGCTGAAGCGCGGCTAGAGCGGCCTGCACGTTGACCGTGTAACGCGACGACGGGAGCAGCAGAGACCCGAGTCCAGAGGTGCCAAGCGCTCCGGCGCCCGCGCCGACTGCTGCTGTGGAAGACTTTGCGGAAGACGTCGTAATTCTCGCCCTGAAGTCTGCATTCTTGGCACTGGTGAGATTTCCCTCCTCGGTAAGCTCAGAAACAAACTCGGCCGTAAAGGAGAGGTCTCGGCCGTTTCCACTAGTCCACTGAAGGAGCGGATGACTTCCGCCCGGAATGTTCTTCGAGGCATAGTTGGGCGTGTAGGTGTCCTGCAGCTGCTTCGGCCAGAACTGGAAGATGAACACGTTCTGGAGCTGTCCTGACGGCCTGTAGCCGCCGCTCTTGACGACACCCGAGCCCTCATCGGCCGCGTGGATCGGGGAATCCTCGGCCTGTAGCTCGGGAAACATGTAGGCAACACGTTGTCCAGGCTTTGAGACGAAGTCAAGAAGTCCCATGGTCGCTCCGAAACTAAGGGATTAACCCTTCGGATTCTAACAGACTCATAGACCATCACCATAGGCACATCAATAGCGCGGCTACGACGCACCACGTCATGTCTATGCCCTGTCAGCGGTTGCTAGATAGTCGTCGAGGAACCCTTGACGCGTACCAAGCGGAGGGGTTATCACTTGATGACGTAGGCGCGACCAAGGAGCGAATCGAGTGGGTGACCGAGCAACAACTGAACGTGAGAGTTCCGCTGTTGATATCAGTCACACCTTGGATTCCATGAATACGGTCGCGCGATTTCTCCGGTATAAGGCCGGCTCACCGATCCACTACGTCTCTCGGTAACCCCACCCCGTCTGGCTCGGGTTAGGGGTTATCGTGTGCCTGTGGTCGGCGTTTTAGGACGTGGGTGGTTGGTCAGATGAGAGTTGATTCAGCCCCACACCCTTCCAAAAAAAATCATAAGACATGTGTCCGCTAGGGGCTATCAATGGTCGGAACCGCCACATCGTACTACTCCAACACGGTCAAAAGCCCCGTTCTCGACATCAGTGATCAGGACAGGTTCGAGCTCAGTGCTGAGTTCACCGCCAAGTTCGACGGATTGGAGCCGGAGTGGGGACCGGTTGGAAAGTTCACTTACAAAAGAACTTATGCGCGGCCCGTCTCCGACGAGAACGATCAGACCGAGGAGTTCTCGCAAACCCTGGCACGGATCGTTAATGGGGTCTACACGGTCCAGAAGTGGCACTGCCGCCACCACAATCTTCCCTGGAGCGACTCGAAGGCTCAGCGCAGTGCCCAAACCATGTTCCAGCTGATGTGGGATTTCAAGTTCCTTCCCGGAGGGCGTGGGCTCTGGATGATGGGCACCAAATACATCGAGCGTTACGGATCGGCTGCCCTCAATAACTGTAGCTTCGTGTCCACGGAGGACATCGACATCGACTTCGCCGAGCCCTTTTGCTTTCTCATGGACTTCTCCATGCTGGGGGTAGGCGTCGGGAGTGATTGCCGTGGAGCTGGCAAGGTTTCAATTGTCGAGCCGAAGCGGGGAGACGATGTGCACGTTGTCCCTGATACCCGTGAGGGATGGGTTGATCTCCTTTACCGCGTGTTACAGG
>Ga0114918_10002671_pt1 | contig 15924 bp, 15 predicted proteins | sample LantaG_FD_87015 | JGI IMG/M metagenome (GOLD analysis project Ga0114918, IMG submission 87015) | Deep subsurface microbial communities from Baltic Sea to uncover new lineages of life (NeLLi) - Landsort_02402 metaG | ecosystem: Environmental > Aquatic > Marine > Oceanic > Sediment | place...
AGAGAGAAAGAGAGAAAGAGAGAAAGAGAGAAAGAGAGAAAGAGAGAAAGAGAGAAAGAGAGAAAGAGAGAAAGAGAGAAAGAGAGAAAGAGAGAAAGAGAGAAAGAGAGAAAGAGAGAAAGACAGAAAGAGAGAGAAAGGTTCCGTCGAGGTCGAGGAAAAGAGAAAAAAACTCAAAAAACTCAAAAACTCACTCCAAAGAACAAGAGGTCTGCGCGAACGACGCCTTGACCCCGGCAGACCCGGCAGCAGGGTCCATCCCCCTCCCTCGCGTCACCACCCCCAGCTCCGCCTTATCGGGGAAAAAGACGCGCACTTTCTCCTTGAGCTGCGGCTCCCACTCCCGGACAAAGTCGCGGAGCAGCTCGGCGCTAAACGTCATCTCGTTCGCGCCCTCCGCGTCCCCCATCACGGCGTAGAGAGCCGAGGAGGGCATCTCGACCTCGGCGACGGAGACGGTTCCCGAATCCAGGGCGGCCCTGGTGGCCTTGCGGGCCATGCGGATGGCCTCGTCGAGGGAGGAAGGGAAGGGCTTTTTTTGAAAAGATTTTTTTTTGAAGATTTCGGGTTTTGAGGTCGAGGTCTTGAGAAAGAAAAAGGAAGAGAAGGGAAGCAAAGCGGCTCTGTTTCTCTTTCTGCTTATCTCCTTCTCTCCTCTCACCTGCAGCTTGGTCTTCTCCGTGGACGACTGGGAGGAGGCGCGGGCGACCAGAGAGCTGCTGGCGGCGCAAGAGGAGGAGGTCGAGGAAAGCGTCGAGGAGGTCGAGGAAAGCGTCGAGGAGGTCGAGGAAAGCGTCGACGAGCGAAGAGATAAAGCTTTCTGCAATCTCGCTCGAGGAGTCGCTCGCGCGCCTGCCCTCGCCGCGGGCCTCTGTGCTGCTCTCGCCGACGCCCGCACGCTCTTCGTGTTGATCGCCTGCATCGCAATTGAAGTTTAAGGCTACGAATATGGGGCGATGGAGAGCCAGAGAGAGAGGGCGCGGAAAAAAAGAAGAAAAAAGTGAAAGCGTCTATTGATTGAATCACTTCACAAAAAACGATTTTTTTTCTAGTAACCTCGACAAGCAAAAAAAATCGGAAAAGAAAAAAATGGTCTCGACCCGGAGGACCGCGTCGAGCCTCAGCGGGCAGCAGCAGCCTGCTACTGCCGGCACCGCCGAAGACGCAGCCGACGGCGCGGAGTCCCGCCTGACGCCCACGCCGGCGGACAAGGGGACGAAGGCGAGCAAGCAGCAGCAGCAGCAGCAGCCAGCGACGGCAGCAGCGTCGTCGCCGAAGATCAATGCCGCGTCTCCGTCGCGCCGCCGCGTCGCATCCGCTGCTCTGCAGCCCGTGCCCGAGCAAGCAGAGGAAGAACCTTCTCGTCCGCTCAAGCCGGCGTCGTCTCCACCGAAGAAGAGCGCACAGGCTCGCGGCGGGAAGAAGCAATTGCCGACCAAGAGCAAAAGCAAAGCCGCTGCCGCCGCATCTGCTTTCGATTCGGACGATGAAGAAGCCGAGGACGAGGACGGCCTCGCCTGCCTCGCGCAGGGCATGCTGGATGCCTTGTGCGGGCGGCTGCCTGGCCGGCAGCAGATGGAGCGTGACAACAGCGAGAGCGAGAGCGAAGACGACGACGATGGCTTGCCGCCGCCGGCGCCGCCGACGAACGGAAACGAAAACGATAACGGCGGCGGCGGCAACGCTTCCTCTTCCAATGACTCCGACTCCGAAGAGAGCTCCGACGACGACGAAGGCAGAGCAACTGCTGCTGCTCAAGTCAACGTCAAGTGGGCCCCTGTTTCCTTACACCTCCCTCGCCCGGTCACAGCGACACCAGCGATCGAGCTCCTCGCGGAAAAGGCCAAGAGGAAGGAGGAAGAAGGGCTAACGGCAGCAGTCTCTGCTTCTTCCCTCCTCGCGCTGCCGCGCCTCTCGCGCAAAACCAAAGAAACGACCACCACCTCTTCCGCTCCTCCTCGCCGCGCCGCCTCCTCCTGGTTCGACCTCCCGACCCAGACCCTGACCCCGGAGCTCAAGACCGACCTCCGCCTCCTCAGGCTGCGCGGCGCGATGGACCCCACCCGCCACTACAAGAGCGCCGACACCTCGAAGCTCCCCTCTCGCTTCCACGTGGGGACCGTCGTCGAGTCGCGGACCGACTTTTACTCGTCGCGGCTGGCGAGGTCCGAGCGCGGGCAGACTTTGACGCACGAGCTCTTGAAAGATCGGAAGCTGTCGGCGCAGAGGAAGAGGCGGTTCGGGGCGCTGCAGGAGGCGGCTGCGGCGCGGGGGAAGAGAGGCGGTGGGACAGGCGTCAAGGTGCGGAAGACGTCGATGCCGCGGCTGAAGAAGCACCGCGTGAGGCCGAAGCATTAAAGTTTTTTTTTTTTTGTAATTTTGAGTTGAAAGAATTTGAATGAATGGAGCTCTAAGTTTTTTACTTGTATCTGGCTTGGATTACACTGGGAAAGGGGAAGAAGAGAGGGAGAAAGGCGGGAGAAACACTCTGGCGCCTCTAAGAGCGCGGGAGAGAGTTGTGAAGAGCCTTTGTCGAAAAAGAATGAAGGGGAAAAAAAAGTGAGAGAATTTGGAAAACAACTACTACTTTTTCGTTTTCGTGAGGGGGAATCTAAAGATGACACTCGTGCGTTTTTCCTAAAAAAAATCTACTCGCCGCCGCCGCCGCAGCCGTCTGAAAACTCCAGCTTCCTCCGGGCGGCAGAGGCGCCGGCCGCCCTGCCCGAGGGGGGAGAGAGCGAGCCGTTTTCCGACGAAGACGACGACGGAGAAGAAGAAGACCTCCCGCCCCCGTTGGAGCGCTGCGACGAGGAGCTCCTGTGCGGGGAGCCGCGGAAGAAGGTCTCGTCGTAGAGGGCCGCGACGTCGACGGCTGCTGCCGGCTGCGCGGAGGAGGAGGAGGAGGAGGGAGCGGCGGCAGCTGGAGGAGGAGCAGAGGTCGGAAGGTCGAGGCTGCCGCCGCCGCCGAAGAGCAAGGAGGGGGTCGGCGGAGGCGTGACGGTTCCGTCGCTGGGTTGAGCTTGCACGGTGGGGGGCAGAACGGCCCTCGGGGTCTCCTCCATGCTGACGGAGGTCGGGGAGTGCCTGTTCTTGACGGGCGAGCGGGAGAGGGAGCTGGAGAGGAGGGTGGGGGTGGTATTTTTTTGGAAGAGGCGAGGAAAAAAGAGGTTGGCGAAAAGCGAAGACGGAGGAGCGAGCTCGCCCGTTTATCGTCGAGCAAAGAAGGAAAAACATCGAGCTCGGATTCTCTATCAAAAGAGGAGCTATTCCACTCTTTCTACTCCCAAAAGGACGACAAGGTTCTCTATTTACGCTCTATTGCAAGGAAACGCATTCGTTTTGTGGGAAGACACCGGTTCTCGGGCGGGCAATTTGAACCTCGAGGGCGTCGAAACGTCAATGGCCGTCAAAAAAAAAGCAGATCGAGATTTCCCCCCCACTCACCGCCCGAGCCCTTCAGCGGCGCCGCTCACTGCGCCGACGGCGTAGTAGATCTTGGTGATCAAGGGGAGGTCGGTCATTTTGTTTTTTTGAAAGAGAGAGAGCAAGGCGAGGGAAAGGTGAAAGGCTTTGAGTGAAAGGCTAGAGCTCTCGGGAGCGAGAGGAGAGAGTTCTGATTTTTTTTGCTTCCTTCGTTTTCTCTCTTTTTCTCTTTCTCTTTCTCTTCCTCTTTCTCTTCTTCTGATTTTTTCTTTTCAAAAACGGGCTGTTGCTGCTGCAAACGTCACAAAGGAAAAAGAACGGCTTTACAACAAAAAAGCGCAGGGGAACGGAGCAAGTACACAGGTGATTTCGGTTTTTGGAAGTTAGGTACATTTTTTTTTTTGTTATCAAAAATGAAAAGAGGCAAAGTCTTTTTGGTTATGGAGAAGAAGAAAAACGACGCCCGCAGACGCCGTCTCTCTCTCTCTCTCGCGCGCGTGAAAACAGCGAGGAAGAAAAAAGGGGGACGACTGCACCCTCGCGAAGCGCGCGTGCCCCAGCTTCCTCCTCCTCTAAAAAAAGTTCGAGAAAGTGGAAAAAAAAACTGGACAGAAAAAAACAGCTGCTAAAAATCGTTTTGTCCAAAATTTGTCGTCGTCGCCGAAGAACAAGAAGAGGAGTCTCTTCTCCTTAGACGCCGCTCGCCACCGCCGCGACAGGGGCAGGAGCCCCTTCCTCGTCGTCCTCCTCGTCGTCCCCGCTGCTACCCCCACCTCCCCCTCCACCTTTGCCTGCGGCCTTGGCTGCGGCCTTGGCGGCCTTGGCGGCGGCGGCCTCTGCCGGGTTGGTGATGTCGTGGATGGAGGCCCTCCTCCTCTCTCTCCTCGCGCCGCCCGAGGCGAGGCGGATAAAGTACTTTTGGGCGTGGGAGGCCACCTGGGTGGGCGTGCGGGTGGTGACGCAGCTGTTGTTGTTTTGATTTCGGAGAGTTTTTGAAGGCTTGGAGGTGAGGAAAGAAAGAAAGAAGAAAGAAGAGAGAGAAGAAAAAAAAAAGATGCAAAAAGAAAAAGAAAAAACTCCAACCACTCACGATCTCGAGATCGACCGCCAGTCTCCCTTCCCGAACCTCGCCAGGCCGGCCAGGAAGGCCCTGTGCTCCTCCTCGGACCAGGGCATGCCCTTGCGCTTCTCCCCCTCGGAGCGGGGGCCGGAGGTGGCGGCGGGAGGAGGGAGGAGAGCGTCGTCTCCGTCGTTGTTGTTGTCGAGGTCCGAAGAAGGGGACAGGCGGTGCTTCTTGCTGCCGCTGTTGTTGTTGTTGTTGTGGCCGTTGTGGGCGGCCCCGTTGCCGTTGGCGTGGTGGAAGCCATTAGTAGAAGCGCCCCCCTTGGCTCCTCCCCCGGCTGCTTTCGCTCCGCCGGCGGCAAAGGGGAAGGCGGAAGCGCCGGCGGCCGCAGCGGCCGCAGCGGCGGCGGCAGATTTCGCCGGGGCGGGGACCGAAGAGATGTAGTCGGGAAGCTGCACCAGTCCCGCCTCGATCGCCGCGAGGTCGTCCTGGAGGATTTGTTGTTGTGAAGGGGGAGAAAAAGAGGTGAGTGCGCTGGAGAACGAAAAAGGAAGAGAGAAAGAAGAAAGTTTGACGCGAAAACTTTCTCACCTCGAGCAGCGCGAGCCTCGAGCGAACGCCAGCGCTCCCCCCGTGCGCCGCGGCGACGACGCCCAGCTTGGCGGCCACGGCGGCGTCGCGGTCCGGGCAGGACCAGAACTCGGCCAGCGCGAGCTCAAAGGCCTTGTCTTCCTCGACGCTGTTTGTTTGATGAGAAGGTGGTGGTTGTTTTTTGGTTTTTTTTTTTCGATTTTTGGATTTTCGAGTGAGCAAAGGAGAAAGAAGAAGAAAAAAAACGAAAGCGCCTCTTGGCTTTTTTCCGCTCGATCTCCAATTCGAGCAAACCGCGTCCCGTTTTGAGCGACTTTTCTACGCTCCGACTCTTTTCTGATCCAGCCAATCGAAAGCAGAGATCAAATTCTCGCTTACGAAGTGCGTCTTGAACGGAAAAAAATGGCCAGAGAAGGGCAAAGAGCGGCATGCGAAAAAACTAGAGCAAGCGCTTGAGAGGCCGCCGTCGCGGACAAAAAAAAAAGCTTGGCGCTTTTCAGCAATCTTCTCTTCGCCTTTCTCCACTGCTCTCTCTCTCTCTCTCTCTCTCTCTCTCTCTCAACTCACCTCCAGTCCAGCATGTCGAGCGCCGAAGCTCCCTCTCCAGGAGGCGCCATGTCTCAGCGAGAGAGAGGGAGGGTTATCGAAAAAGAGAAGGAGGGAGCGAACGGAGAAGGGGGGAGGACAAGAGAGTTGAAAGAAATTGAGCAAGTGAGAGCGACGAGGAAAGGAGCTCGATTTTTTTTTCCGTCGAGCGTTATCCTTATCCACTCGAGAAAGAGAGAAGCTCTTCAAACGCGCCTCTTCGTCTCCCTCCTCTTTTTCAGTTCAGTGGTGCCCTTTTTCTTCGTTTGGTTTTACAGATTCACTCGGAATCGGATTCCGAGAGAGGGATGAAGACGACCTGCGGCCTCGACCCCGAAGAAGCCCTCTTTTTCTTCTTCTTCTTCTCCTTCTTTTTCTCTTCCTTCTCCAGCTCCTCTTCTCCCTCTTCTTCTTCCTCTTCTCCCTCTTCCTCTTCTCCTTCTCCCTGGATTTCTGCCTCGACCAGCTCGTAGCCCGGGTGAGACACGACCACGAAAGGGTGGTTTGTCGCCCTTTGTGTGGACAGCAAGTCGTTCAAGAGGCAGAGAGCCGGGCCCCCCGTTCTCGACACGGTGACCGCCGCCGGCGGCACCGGCTTCGTCCGTTCTTCGTTGTCGTCGTCGTCGTTGTTTTCCCTCCCTCTTCCTCCTTCTTCTCTTCCTTCTCCTCCTGCCGCCGAGACGGGCCTCGTCAGCCTCGCCGCCAGGATGTCCTCCTCCGTGACCCTCAGCACCCCTCCCGGAGGAGTGCCGCACCAGAAGTTGAAGAGCACGGTGGCGCGCTTTCCCTCGTCAAAGGGGAATTCGCTTTCGTCGCCTTTGCCCTCTTTGTCGTCGTCGTTTCGGGATTTTTCGCTTCCTCCTTCTTCTTCTTCTTCTTCTTCTTCTTCTTCTTCTTCTTCCCTCCTCGAGGATGACAGCACGCAGTGCGCCAGCCTGCCGTCGAAGGCAGCGGCGGCCCCCCTTCTCGGCCACAGCAGCGTCGAAGAGGTCGGGACTTTGGGCAAGGGGGCGCCGGAGCGGGGGTGCAGTCTCTGGTTGATGACGACGGTCGCGCCACCGAAGAAAGAGGGAGAGGAGCTTTCTTCTTCCTTTCCTTCCCCTCCGTTCAGGTAAACGACCGTCGACACCCGGGGGTGCCTCAGCGGCCTCTCCCCTCTCGCCGAGGCCTCTTCGTCCTTGTCGTAGTGGGGGTCGAGCCCTCTACCCGATTCGTAGAGCTGGCACCAGCACTCCGCCCCGGAAACCAGAAAATCTTCCTCGGTTGCTCCTCCCTCTTCTTCTTCTTCTTCTTCCTCTTGCTCTCCTGCTGCTGCGCTCTCCTTGAAGACGGAGAGCAGGAGGTGGAGAGGAGGGACCTGCGGCGCTCCTTCTTCTTCTTCTTCTCCTTCTTCTTCTTCTCCTTCTTCTGCAGGCGCTTTCTTTCTCCTCCTTCTCCTTCTGAGGCATCTGCTCGCGAGCGCCGCCGCGGCCTGCTCAAAGGCCGCGAGCGGCGCCTCCTCTCCGGTCAGGACTCCTCTTGGGACCCAGAAGTTGGAGCAGCAGGCCAGGCCCTCGGCGTCCCTGCGGAGGGCGTTTAAAAGAACAGCAGGGAGGGCGTCGCGGAAGTAGGCGACTGGGGCGTTGAGGTCGTCGTCGATCGTCGCAGAAGGAGCGGGCTCGGCCATCTCCGTCGTCATTTTTTTTTTCGCGGGCCTTTTTCCTGAGAGCTTCAGACACTCAGAGCGGAGAGGTACGAACAACAAGGCGCATTGTGTTTAGATGAGAATTGAAGCGAGCAAATGTCAGAAGGCAGCAGCGGCGGGGGGGGTCTCGAAAGCGATCGAAGTTTTCCTAGTTGAGAAGAGAAAAGTGTTTTTTTTTTTTAGTGCTGAAATTTTTGGAAAGGCCGAGCGAGAGAAATCACACTTTTTCTTTCTCTTCCGCAGGCGCGCGCCCCTCTGCTGCTGCCATCGCAATTCTCCCGCGGCGATGAGCAGCGGCGTCGCGAGGAGGGCCGCCGCCCTCTTGCTGCGAGGGCGGCGAGGGCCCTCCTGCTGCTGCTGCGAGCGGGCATTAGTGCCGCTTTCGACGTCGTCGTCGTCGTCGTCGATGATGCTGATTCGTTCGTCGACGACGACGACGAGGACCTCGACCCTCTTGTCCTTCTCCACCACCGCTTCCGCTTCCGCTTCTTCTTCCTCGACGCTCCACGACCCCATCGCGATCCCGTGCCACCAGAAGGACGAAGCAACAACGGTAGCAGAAGCAGCAGCCGCTCTCGCGCACCAAAACCCGACTTCGAACCGAAATCCGAAGAAGAAGGTCGTCAAGTGGCAGGAGGGCGGCGTGCCCCTCGAGGCCAAGGAGCGCCTCCTCCGACAAAAGGCCTGCGTCATCTGGCTCACGGGCTTGCCCGCCTCGGGCAAGTCCGCGGTCGCCGCTGCGCTGGAGAAACAGCTCTGCGGAGGCACAAGAAAGAGGGCGACGGCTTTACTCGACGGCGACAACCTCCGCCACGGCCTCTGCTCCGATCTGGGTTTCACCCCAGCGGACAGGGCAGAGAATGTGCGCAGGGTCGGGGAGGCGGCCAGGCTGCTGAGCTGCGGCGGTGGCGGGCTGCTGGCGATCGCGGCGCTGGTTTCCCCTTACCGGGCGCACAGGGAAGCGGTGAGGCGCTCCCTGCCTCCGGGGCGGTTTGTCGAGGTGTTTGTGGACTCCCCCCTGGAGCTCTGCGAGCGGAGGGACCCCAAGGGGCTGTACGCTGCCTCCAGGTCCGGGACGCTGCGCGGTCTGACGGGGGTCGACGCCCCCTACGAGGAGCCCGGGAGGCCAGAGGTCGTCGTGAGGCCCCGCGAGGAGAACGGGGGCGCCGAGGCCGCCGCGGCAGAGGTGGTGCTCTTCTTGGAAAAAGAAGGGTTGATTCCGAGAGAGGGAGCAGAAGATGGAAATTAACGACGAGAGAAAGAAGAAGAGGAGGAAGAAGGAAGAAACACATTGTTGTATACGAAGAGAGGGAGAGAGAGGGCGAAAGAGCGGGAAAGCCTTTTGGCGTGAAGAGAGAAACTGTAAACGAGAGAAAGAAAGAGAGAGAAGAGAGAGAAGAGGTTGACCGACGAAGAAGAAAAAGGAGAAGAAGAAAATTGAAAACGAGAGCAAGCGACAGATTTTTTTTCGTTTCTGCTTTCGAGCGAGAGAAATGCAGAGCTCTCTCGCCGCCGTCGCGTCGAAGCGGGCGCGCGGCACTCTTTCACCTCGAGGGCGTCGTGGCCGCTACAACGACGTCGATGACGTCGACGTGGAGGACGAGGCGCGGAGCAGCAAGCGCTTCCTCAGCGAGGTGAGGAGAGAGAAAGAGGAGAGAAACGAATTGAAATGGTTTCGCCGCCGCGTTTTTCGCGTCGACCTTCGACCTCTCTCTTCCTCTTCTCTCTTCTTCCGCTCTTTTGTCTCAAGAAACGCAAAACACCACCGCGCCTCTTCCCAAAACCAAAAAAACGTACAGGACATCGCCGCGAGCATCATGAGCCGCCTCCGCGTGGATGCGACAGCGACCAAGGAGCAGCAGCAGAGGCCAGGAACAGGAGCAGCTAGACTTGGAGGAGGAGGAGACGGAGTCGGAGGAGGGAGAAGCAGAGGTCTTCTTGGGGCCGAAAGCGCCGACGCCAACCAAAACGCCTCCGCCGTTTCTGCCGCTTGCGCCTCCCCGACCCCGATGACCGACGCCGACGGCGAGCACTCCAGGGACCCGAGCTGCGCGTCTCCCGCGAGGGTGTTTGACGCGTTCGGGAGGGGAGCCGCGGGGGGCCGCAGGAGCGGGAGCGGGGGCGAAGGGAGGCAAAGAGGCGGGAGCAGCAGCAGTGGCAGTGGCAGAGGCGGAGACGGAGCAGCCTTTGGCGCCGCCGCCGCTGCTGCCGCTCCGTTCCTCGCTCCTATCGCCGACGCGGACACCGTCCCTTCCCCTCCCGTGCTTCGGAGAAGGCGCTGGTCCCTGCGCGGCTTCGGGAGCGCAGCAGCAGCAGGAACGACGACGACGACGACCTCTCCGCCGCCGCGCTTCCTCTCGTTGCCTCCCCTGCCGCCCCCGCGCCCGCCGCCGCCGCCCTCGTTCACCTCGCCCACGGGAGAAGGAGGGGGAGCCGCCTCCCCGACGATCTTCGCCGTCCCTTTCTCGTTCTCGCCCGCGGCGGCGGGGCTCGCTTCCCTGGCTCTCGACGGCAACAACGAAAGCGCCGCCACCGCCGCCGCCGCTGCTGCTGCTGCTGCTTCCGCTCCTTCCGTCTCCGCCGCGCTCGCCGCGTCGGCCGCCACCGCCTTCAGGCGCGTCGCCGAGGCGGCAACGGCAGCAGCTCCGGCCCAGATGATCTCTTCCTCGGCGAGGAGACAGGCGAAGAGGGCGGCAGCATCAGCGGCAGCATCAGCAGCAGGAGCAGCGGCAGCCCCCGCCGCTGCCGCCGCCGCTCCCACCCCTCCTTCTCTCCTCCACCTCCTCCGCTGCCCCCCTCCGCTGCCGCCGTCGCCCTCCTCCTCCGCCGTCTCTTCCTCTTCTTCGCCGGGGATCTTCCAGGCCCGCGGAGACCTGCGGCGCAGAGCGCTCATGCGCTCCGCGGCGCTGAGGAGCCACAACAACAACAATAACGCGAACGCGAGCGGGAGCGGGATGGAGGGGGTCGCGACAGCGACCGCGACCGCTGCTGCCGCTGCTAATGCCGCGGTGATTCACTCGGCGACACCTGCGAGGGGCGCGCTGGCGCAGCAGCAGCAGCGGCAGCAGCAGTGGGAGCAGCAGCAGCAGCCTTCGTCGTCTTCGATGCTGCGGAGACAGCAGGAGCGGAGGCTGCCTCCGCCGCTCGCGCCTCTGGTTCCTCCTCCTCCTCCTCCGCAGCAAAACCAGTGGCCCTCCTCCTGGCCTCCCTCGTCGCACGCGTGAGAGAAAGCGCTCCCCTTTCTCTCTGTCCCCTGAAAGCTTTTGAAAAACAAAACCAAAACAAAACGCAGCAGCTGTCCCATCTCTTGTAACTTTTTCTTAGCTTTTTTTTTTTTTTTCAACCTCAACCAAGATTACACGCTTTTTTTCATTTGCTCCTCTCAGACAGCCCGCGTCGCAGGCTTGGCGATGACCCTGCTGCTTCTGTTTTTCGAAGCAGGAGGCGAGGAAGGAAAGGGCAGGGAGCTCTGCTGCTGTTCAGTTGCGGCGGCGGCCTCCAAAGCAGCGACCCGGGCGTTTACCGCCGCGCTCGCGTCCGAGAGAGCAGCAGCGGCAGCACTGGCAGTAGCACCAGCAGTAGCCGAAGAAGAAGGGTTCCGCGGAGCGCCGGCCTGCAGCGCATCCGTGGCTGCGGCAGAGGCGGCCCTGTGCAGGGCCTCCTCGGCTGCTGCGCGCCTCGAGTCGGCGTCGGCGAGCGCCGCGAGCAGCTCGAGCTCGCGGGCCCTCCAGACCGAAGCCGAGTGCCTTTCTTCTTCTTCTTCTCTGCCGCCGCCGAACTTTCCGTTTCCAGCAGCTCCTTCTATTCCCTTCACCTTGTTCTCCAGCTCGGCGCACCGCGCGCGCTCCTGAGCCAGGGCCTCGGTCGCGTCGCGCAGGGCGGGCTCGATGCGGGCGAGGCGGGCCTCTGCGGCCTCGGCGCGGCGGCGGAGGAGGTCGAGAGAGGCCTTGCCGTCATCGTCGTTTTGCTTCTTCTTCTCTTGCTCCGAAACGCCGCTCTTCTTCTTCGCTGCTTCCTCCTCCTCGTCTCTCGCCGTCGTCGCAGCCACCAGCTCCTCGAGCGCTCTCGCGGCGTCGGCGGCCACGCGCTCGGCCATCGCCGCGCGGGCCTCTGCCTCGGCGACGGCGGCGCGGAGGAGGGCCTCTTGTTGGTCGGAAGCGGAAGCAGAAGAAAAAGGAGGAGAAGAAGAAGGAACGCCGCTCTTGCTTTCGACGCTTCCACTGGCAGAGACTCTCTCCGCGGCGAGCGCAGCCTCCGCCCTCGCGGCGTTCTCCCTCTCGGCCTTGGCCGACTTCTCGGCGGCAGCCAGGCGCCCCTCGAGCCTCTTCACTTGGTCCTCCGCCTCTGCCAGCTTTCTGGAAACTTCGTCCCTGTCTTCGGCCCTCGAGGCCGCCGAGCGCTCGCTCTCACTCGAGATCGCCGCAGCCCGCCTGGCCTCCTCGGCCTCGGCCCTGGCTTGGCAGGCCTCGGCGTCGGCGTCCGCGGCGCTCGCGCGAGCAGCCGCAAGGGCGGTCTCGAGGGCCTCCGCCTGGCCCGACAGCCGCTGGAGCTGGGCCTCGGCCTCTCGCAGCCTCGCGCGCGCAGCCTTGGCGACCTCCTTGTGCCTCCTCTCGTCGACCCGGGCCTCTTCGGCCTCCCGCGCGGCCTCGGCCGAGAGGGCGCGGGCCTCGTCGGCGGAGGCCTCGCTCGAGAGGGCGCGCGCCGTGGCGGCGGCGGCCTCGGCGGTGGAGCCGGCCGCCTTGGTTTCTGCTTCGGAAGCTCGCGCCTCGGCAAGGGCCAGCTCCTCCCTCGCCTCTCTCGCCGCGCCTTCGGCCTCCTCGGCGCGCGCTCGCTGCGAGCCGGCCTCCCTCTCGCAGGCCAGCGCGCGCTCCTCTGCCTGGGAGGCGCGCTGCGTGGCGGCCAGAGCCCTGGAGTCGGCGGCCGCGGCGGCGGCGACGGCGTCATCGGCCCTCCTCCTCTCCCCGACCGCAGCGGCCCCTCTCCTCCTTGTCCGCCTCCTCTCGGCGTCAAGCGCCGCCTCCGCCCGGCGAAGGAGAGCTTCCAAACGAGCCGCCTCGCCCTCTCGCGCAGCCAGGCCCGCGTCGGCGGCCCTGCGCGCCGCGGCGGAGCGCGAGACCAGGCAGACGTGCTGCTCCCGCAGCGCGAGCGAGGCGGCCTCTTTCTCGTCCAGGGCGGCTCGCAGCCGGGTGATCTCGTCGTAGGCGGCGATGGAGACGATGGGCCCAGCAGTGGAGGTTTGGAAGGGTGCGAGCGGGGAGGAGGAGGAGCGCGGGAAGGAGCCGACTTGGCCCCCTCCCCTCTCTCCCGCCTCTCCTCGTGCGTCGGCCGCGGCGCGGCGGACCCTGGCGAGCGCGGAGGCGACGGCGGCGGAGGTCGGGTCGCTGCCATGCTGCTGCCTTCCTGCTGCTCCTGTACCTCCAGTGCGGCGGAGCACGGAGAACCGAGCGCGCCACGACTCGTCGTCCTCTTCGTTTTCGTTCTCGTCGTTCCACCTCTGCTGCCGTTCTTCTTCTTCTTCTCCGTCCTCGAACCGCGCCCTTATCGTGGCCTCTGCCGGCTCCAGGGCGGGAGGCGGAGGAGCGAAGAACAGGCCCGTGCACTTGTTGTTGTTGTAGGCAGCGGAGGCGCGGAAGGAGCTGTTGCGTGGTTGGGGTGGAGGTGGAGAAAGAGAGGAAGTGGAAGTGAGCGAGAAGAAGGGGAAAAGAGCGGCGTCGACGTCGTCGTCGTTGCCAATTTCCATGAAAAATGCGTGTCGCTTTTTCTACCCTTTCCCTGCATTCTTCCGCTGTTCAAACTCGCCACAGAGCAAGAGCGCTCTCTCGAGAGGCCAGCCGTGCAGTCGCACGAGCAATTCATCAACATTTGACCCCTGCGAATCTCGAACAAAGGCCATCGACAGCTGCAGCAAAAGAAAAAAACATAGAAAAAACTCACTCGGCGCCCGACGGTGTCCTCTCTTCCTCATCCTCCTGCTCGCCGCCGGTGAACCCGACGTGCCTCTTGGCCGGCGGCGGCGGCGTGGGTAGGTCCAGCCTCGCCTCGACGGCCTCGAGGGCCGCGTCGAGGTAGTTGTTGTTGGTGGCCTTCCGGAGAGCCATTGTGAGATTTCGTTTTTTTTTTCTTCTTTTGCTTCCTCGTTCGACGACGAAATTCGTTTCCCTGCTTCAATTGAAACAGCGTTCTCTCTCTCTCTCACTTGAAGAGAGGGGCGCTCCGTGCGCGTGCTTGCTGCGTGCTCTCTCTCTCTCTCTCTCTCGAGAGGAAGCACACGCACGCTCGCTGCACGTCGACGCAGAAGCCAGCTGTTAGGAAAGGCTCGGCGAGAAGAAAGAGAAGAAAGACAAAGAGAGATTTATGAAGAGAGAAAAGAGAGAAGGAAGAAAATTTTTCTTCGGACGACCGTTGCTCTCTCCCCTTCACTCTTTTTTCTTTTTCCCTCCCTTTACAGCCAACACCCCTCCCCCCACCCCTTCTCCTTCTTCCCTTTCTACACCATGCGCGAGATCGTGGCCCTCCAGGCCGGCCAGTGCGGCAACCAGATCGGAGCCAAGTTCTGGGAGGTCACCTGCGACGAGCACGGCATCGACCAGAGCGGTAAGGAGAGAAGAAGAAACGCATGCTCTCATCGAGCGAGCGTCGTCGAGCGAGCGTCGTCGAGCGGAAAGAGCGTCGGTCGGGAGGAGAGGAAGCTTGCGAACAAAAAAAGCCCTTCCGAAAAGCTCGGCCAAGACGCCCGCATTCTGTGCATGCGACCGCACGAGGGGCGCGCCTCGGACGTCATCTCTCTTCCCGTGGAGAGACGAGGCGGAGAAAAGGGGCGCGTGCTGCTCAAAGGGAGAGGGAGAGGGCGACATCTTGTTTCTCTCTTCCCTTGGTTTTCTTTCTCCATGCGCGCGTCCTTTTTTTTTGCTCTTGCTCTTTTGCTCTTGCTCTCAACCTCACCACCACCACCCCCTCCTCTCTTTTTCTCCGCCTCGCCACCCCTCTTCCCCACCCAACTCCGCAGGCTCCTACGTCGGAGACTCCGACCTCCAGCTCGAGCGCGTCAATGTGTACGTTGGGAGGACGAGCGGCTCGCGAGAGAGCGAAACGTTTTCAATGTTTTTTCCTTTTTTTTCAGGCTCTTCGCTCATGCTCCTCTCTCTCTCTCTCTCACCTCTTTTCTTCTCCCGCCCCCAACTCTAAAAATAAAAAACACTACCCACTCCACCACCTGCAGCTACTTCAACGAGGCGACCGGCGGCCGCTACGTGCCCCGCGCCGTGCTCATGGACCTCGGTGAGTGAAAAATTGGAGAAGAGAGAGCGCGAAAAGAGAGAGAGAGCGAGAGCGCGAGAAGGAGAAGAAGGAAGAAGAAAGGAGCATCAAGGTCGTCAGCCGCTACCATCGAAGGCAAGAGAGAGAGGAGTTTCGAAAAAAAAGCATGGCTTCTTTTCTTGCATGGGGGCAGTTACTCGCCCTCTCGTCGTCCAACTGGCTCGCTCTCTGCGCCGGAGACCTGTTCTTGACGCGTTCCGCGGATCACACGCTTTGGAGAGTGCGAAAAGAACGCGCAAGAGCCCGAAAGAGGGCGCGGAAGATGTCGTCTGCAGCGGCGTCAGTTGGAAAGAAAAAAACGATACAAAAAACCGCGGCGGCGACGGCGGCGCTCGCCTCGACGCCGGCCTTCCCTTCTTCCCTCTTCCTTGTCACCTCAACAACGAAAACTCTCAAAACTCAAAAAAAAACTCTCTCTCTCTCTCTCTCTCTCTCAAAATTCTCCCCTCCTCCCCAAACACAGAGCCCGGCACCATGGACTCGGTCCGCTCGGGCCCCTTTGGCGCCATCTTCCGCCCTGACAACTTCATCTTCGGGCAGACTGGTGAGGAGAAAGAAAGAGAAGAGAAGATAGAGAAAGAGAGTTTTTCTTTCTTTCTTCGTCGAGAGAGAAGAAAAAATGTTTTTTTTCCTTTTCCGTTTCCGCCTCTCCTCCTTCTTCGCTCTTCTTCTCCTTCTTCTTTCCCTCTCCCTTCCTCACCAATCACCTCTCCAATTCTCTTCTACGTACCAAAAAACCACTCCAAAAACTACTCAAAAAGGCGCCGGAAACAACTGGGCCAAGGGTCACTATACCGAGGGCGCCGAGCTCATCGACTCGGTCCTCGACGTCGTCCGCAAGGAGGCCGAGTCCTGCGACTGCCTCCAGGGCTTCCAGGTCTCCCACTCGCTTGGAGGCGGCATCGGCTCGGGCATGGGCACGCTGCTGATCAGCAAGATCCGCGAGGAGTACCCGGACCGCATGATGATGACCTTTTCTGTCGTGCCCTCGCCCAAGGTCTCGGACACCGTCGTCGAGCCGTACAACGCCACGCTCTCGGTCCACCAGCTGGTCGAGAACGCCGACGAGTGCATGATCCTCGACAACGAGGCTCTCTACGACATCTGCTTCCGCACGCTCAAGCTGACGACCCCGACCTTCGGGGACCTCAACCACCTGATCTCGGCCGTCATGTCGGGCGTCACCTGCTGCCTGCGCTTCCCGGGGCAGCTCAACTCGGACCTCCGCAAGCTCGCCGTCAACCTGATCCCCTTCCCGAGG
>Ga0114918_10002672_pt1 | contig 15922 bp, 23 predicted proteins | sample LantaG_FD_87015 | JGI IMG/M metagenome (GOLD analysis project Ga0114918, IMG submission 87015) | Deep subsurface microbial communities from Baltic Sea to uncover new lineages of life (NeLLi) - Landsort_02402 metaG | ecosystem: Environmental > Aquatic > Marine > Oceanic > Sediment | place...
GCGGCCGGCGACGGCACGATTCCGGTCGGGATCGTGTATCTGCGTTACGACGGCGCAGAGTGGCAGGTCATCGAGTACGACCAGGAAGGCGGCTCGGGCAGCGGCTCGGTTTCCATCTACTTCACCATCGACGATGTTGTTTGCGATGCACTCGGCGTCAGGTATCTCGAAGTGACTCCACATAGGATTGCTCCACCCTGTACGGTCACTCCGGGGGCTGATTCTTATGGACTCTACAATGTGTATGATGACGGCTTTTTATGCACGCTCGACGAGTATACAGATGCGGAATTGATCGGGCTAAGGGGGAAAGCAACCTACGCCAGCGACGTTGACCAGACCTACGGCTGCGAGAAGGGCTGGACGTTGGACGGACTGTGCGATACGGGGTCGTGTTGATATGGGGCGAGGCGTAAGAACAATTGGCGGATCGCGAGGCCGCGAAGATTGTAACTATGGGCTGGTGGAAACCACCTGCGCCAGGGAGCCATGCTGCTCGTTGTTGCCCTGCACTCTGTGCGCGACTTACATCTATGCGAATGGCGAACGGTCGAACGCTGAGATCCCGAAAATTGGGGATGCTATCTATCAGGGGAGGATCGTTGGTCAGCTCATTGAATTCGAATGGGTGAAAAACGACTACGAGGTGTGCGAGTTTGTCGTCACGCTGGGAGGGACGGAACTGGCGAGGCTCGCAAAGTGCAGCGAGCAGCAATGCAAGTCGCCATCAGGTTCTGTCGTCTTAGAGAACGGTGATGTGCTGGAGTGGAGCACATATCTCAAGCCACGACGGAAGGCACGGCCGCAGAACGCCCCGTGCGTTGATGCGCCCTGCCCTGATTGCAAGTGCCTCTGTGAGCGTGTCTGTATCCTCTGGCGGCGGGATGACGGATACGGAACGAATCTTGCATGTACCGGCTACGGCTGCCTCAGCGATTGTAATTCGGTGCTGATCGAAGCCGAGCTGGATGAAGACTGCATCACCGGCGACGTCATCTGGGGGCCTGTCGTCTTTGAGCCGGATTGTCCTACCACTCCAGTCGGAACGGTCAGCATTTATGTCATCCTGAGAGAAGGCGACTACGGCTGCGAGCTGGCTCTGTTCGTTAATGGCGAGGAGCGCGCGGTGTCGAGTATACCCGGCCTGGTGGCGGAAGAGGTCTGCAAGGACATCAAAATCGGTGGCTCGTACGAAGACGAGGACGGCTGCATTGTCACGGTCACTGTCGAGTGTAAAAAATGCGGGGATCCGTGCTTCTCTGCGGGTGACACGTGCAACAAAGGGTGTTGCTTTACCGACATCGAGTGCCTGGGTGCGAATATCGATTACATTCCATTCGTGATCAACGGCGGGCCGTGGAATGGGACGAAAAGTTATTTTCACCGCGCTACGCCTACTGGCGAGGGGGCATGTGGGACGTGCGGGTTTCTGGAGGCGAAGTTGTCGTTTACGCTGTTTGGTGCTCTCTGCAACACAAGCGGGGCACCGACCATAACGCCATGCAGCCGGACGTATTACTTCGCGATCATGTGTGAGGATGGATTCATAGGGGACGCTGATATCTATGGCGACGGCGATGAAGAATGCGGCAACAGAGCCCGGTTTATAGTCGGCAGCGATGGACTGTTCCTGCCAGACAGTGATTTTGACAATTCGCCGTTTCAGGCGAACCCGTTTGGTGTGCTCCATAATGTCTCACCTCCATTCGCGATCGCGGACGTGTCTGTCAATTGCTCGACCGAGGGGATGCAGGGGACTATTGATCTGGGGCAAATCATTCCAAAACTATGCCCGCCCGCCTACTCGCCGCCCTGTCCCGGATTACTGTCAGAGGATTGCTGCGAGCTGAATCCGGGGCAGACATTCGAAGGCGTGACACTGACGCTGCTGCCTTATTCCGAACTGGAGCTGTGATGGCGGCCCTGAAATTGAAACTCGTCTACACCGGCACGAAAGACAGCACACAGCACGTCTTTAAGTTCTCGCCGAAGGTGAATGAGTGGATCGGCGACGAGTTCAGCCTGGTACGAAAAGGCGAATGGCGAGTGCGGTTTCCGAATGGGGAGACCGAGCCCTGCAAATACGATGAGGCGGGCAAGTTCCGGTGTGCGGATATAGAGTTCGCGGACCTGACGATTCTGGAAACGACCAAAACCGCCCCGGCACACAACCGGAGACGCAACGGCAAGCCGGGCAAGAGCCGGGGGGGCAGCTCGTCAGTCCGCTGGAGCGTTCCGCAACCGAAAGGCGTGGGAGCTTGCCTCTCCAGCCGGATCGAGGGGTTTCTGGCGACTAAAGAAGCGGGCGGCTGCGGTTGCGCGGCGTTCTCCGCGAAAATGGATGCGTGGGGGCCGGACGGCTGCGAGAGAAACCGACCGGCCATCATCGAGCATCTCGTCAGTAATGCAGCAATCCTGGCGAATGCGATTGCGGCAGCCGATATTCCCGGCTGTGGCCTGCTGTCAAAGCTGGTCGGGACTCCGGCAGCGAAACCGATACTCAGGATCGGAGCGGGCTGGATGCTGACGAAGGCGATCGAAGACGCAAGGCGGGCGCTGGTTGAGCACAGTGCCAACGTGCGAGCAGCGAAGATCATGATGCCTGTGACAGCTCAGCAGCGACAGTTACTGATGCAGGCAATCAGTCACGTGCCTGAGGCTGATCCCTTTACAGGTACTCCGATTGTTCATTTCGGTGCTCACTTGTGGCCGGTAAAAACATACTGGCGTAAGCACGTTGACCTGTGGAACGAACTTGCAGGTACAATTAAGGGTAAGTGTTTAGTTGGTGTCGTGGTGGATAAAGAGTCTGATTCCCTTGCAGATGTTCAAGCCTCGTTATCGGACAGGTTCGAAGTATTTCAAATGGATAATACCCCACAAGGGGAGAATCCAACATTCCGTGAATTGCAGGAGCGGATTCCGAGTGGCCAGGACGACGTGCTGATATACTGTCATGGCAAAGGTGTTCGTGCCCACACAGCAGCATCGGAATCGGTTCAAATTTGGACTGAGATGATGTACGAGACCGTGATATTCAATCAGGAGAAAATGCTTCAAAAGCTTAGTGAAGGTTATAAGATATTTGGAAGCTTTAGAACTTTTGGCAATGTTCCTTTGACGCCTCACAATCAGTGGCACTATTCTGGCACTTTCTTCGCAGTTCGGGCGAAACACATACCCGGAAAAACAGTAAAAACAGGTTACGGAGGTGTCGAAGCCTGGCCGGGTGATCACATTGAAGCCGCCGACTCCTGGTGTGAGTTCACAGACGGTCCAGGCTTCAAATTCGGATATGACCTGAATGCTTTGTACCCAGCTATAGTTGATGCTCAGATGCAGTGGGAGGTTAACCGTCTTGGAGGGCCACGATGCGAGCAGCACAAGCGGGAACTGGCTTGGTTCCTGGATCATCTGAAACCAGATGATAGAGTGCTGGTTATCGGCTCGAAGCATGGCGGGCTTGAGCATCAGATTAAGACGCATTGCAGCACAATCGAAACGCTGTCCGTAGACATTGCTCCGCAGCCGGACAACACGCAGCCGATGATTGTTGGCAGCAGTCTGGACCATGACATCCAGGCGGAAATCCAGAAGCGGGGGCCGTTCTCCGTCGTGTTCATCGACGGAGACCATTCTTATCAGGGGGCTTCTGAGGATTGGTCGTTTGCTGACCAAGTCGTTGCACCGCGACTGATTGCGTTGCACGATATCGCAGATGCCATCAAGCACAGGCGGGAGGGCTGCGAGGTGGACCGGCTGTGGCAGGAAATCAAAGCGACTCACCGCACGGATGAGAAAATCGTCGGGTGCGGCTGGGGCGGAATTGGGATCGTGCATCCATGACTGTGATCATAACCGGCAACCCGAGAGGCGGTACAACGTGCGTCGCTCGCGTCGTCAACGCGCTCGCGTGGTCCATTGGGTCGATGGTCGGGTGCTGGTGGAAACACCGGTCAGTGGGCCGCCCGTAACCCGGAGTGAAAACTTTCTCAATCTTTCCGCATTCGTGCTGATTGTGGCTTCCTGTTTCAGTCGATGATTCTTAGGATGGTGTCTCGAAGGCACGCGGCAACTAGCTCGAACGGGGCGACACGATGAGCAGTAGTGACAGCAAGAGCTATCAACTGGTCAAAGTCGGTGACCTGATCTGTTTTGTTGGCGACACCCAAGAAAACTGGATTGAGACATTCGCGTTTTTCAAAGAGCTGGGAATCAAGATTCAAGCACGGAGGTTCAGCGACTACGGCGGGAAATCGATTACGAGCGACATGATTCACTACTACGCGAATCATCCTCACGAGTGTCCGGCGGTCGTGGACGTGCCGTGGGGATGGTGACGCACGACGCAACTTGTGAAGACGTGGGAGATAATAACGTGGACCATTACGGGCTAATCGAGCGACGGATACAGGGTGAAATCTCCCGTCTCGCCAGGCTGGCGGCCGAAAAGCAGTTCGCACGGCGGACTGGTTCCAGGCTGGGATACCGCGACCAGAGAGACAGACAGTATCTATTCAACACTATCCTGGCTGAGGAGGTCGCGAAGCGGCAGCCCGAACAGGAGCGGCGAATACGGAAGGCGGTGGCGCATGACATACGCGGCGTGTGAGTTCATCCGGCAGTGTCTGCCGATCTTCGTGCTGGTCGGCTTCGCGGTTGCGATCGCCGGCGTAGCATTACACCTGACCAGGGGCGACCATGACAGCGACCAAAATTGACGTGAGCGGTTTCTTATCGGCCCGGAATGACTTTGCTCGTGACCTGTACTTTTCGGACAGTGAGGAGCCTATGACCGCAGCCTGGCTTCTGGACGTGGGTGCCACTCAGGATACGCACACGATCAATCTGAGTCCGACCTGCAAGACTGGGTACTTCGCGTACGAGGTACGCGGCATGAACACGAAACGCGGCTGGCAGGATGCGAGCGGCTGGCGGATTTTCCGCGAGGACGACGAGGGCGAGGAGCACGAAATCTGTGAAATCCCGACGCGGCTGGCGTTCCGGCTGGCTAACCGGCTGCTCGGTCTGGGGTTTGATACTGGCGTATACGTGTGACACGAGGGCGAGCAATGCGTGAATCCAGAATCCGTGGCGGGCTGATTGGCCGCATGGTAGCGGCGGAACAGTGGCCCGCTCTGGCGGAACTGTGCCTGGCGGAAGATTCGGCCCGCGTTCCGGACTCCGGAGGGCGGTGGGAAATAACGAAACAAGCCAGGCCGTTCTTTAGCGAGTGCCGGTCTGGCTGCCCCGGCGGTGTAGCCGGGGCTTTGGGGACCGTAGTGGCTGGTAGCCACCGGATGAGTTACGCACGCCCTGCTGCAGCATGGTCACAGCGTGAAGTCGGTTCGATTCCGACCGGTCCCATTTTGATGGATGCTCTTTTCGGACTATCGGCGTCGGCCTGAAGGAAAGACGCTCAACGCGATGTCCGATACCGTTGGGACCGCAGCTACGGCGGACTTGGGAAGCCAACCTCGGGGGAAACCCGAGCACGTAGCAAGGCTTTCGGCCCGGTGAGAACTGAGCCGATTGTCACGGGGTGACAGCCGGGAGAGACCGGCGACTGGGGTAGAAGTGTGAGAGGCTGCACGCGCGTGGAAATGGGGCCGGCGAATAGCCGGATTACCCGACTTGCGAAGAGTTGGTTCGAATCCTGCCGCCCCATTCACCATCCACCGAGACGGAGTTGTCTGAATGAGCGACGACCTGATTAAGGCCGCAGAGCTCACGCTAGGGCTGGCCGTACACGCGTTGAAGGGCTGCGAGGACGAGGACGACCAGGCGGCGTGGCGGCTGGTGGCGGCCGTCTCTGAGGATTATCTGAGGCTCAGGAAGGAGCTGGATTCGTGAGCGACCGGAACGAGTGGGAGCGATGCAAAACGACCGAGGGCGAGGTGTCGTTTCGGTGTCGTGCGACGGCGAGCGAAGCGGACGGGCCGCCACGTATCTGCGGACGCCTGGTAGTTGTCCGGACGGATCACCCGATTGCGGTGCCGGTCACCTGTTCGGCCGGGCACAGTAGTTGGATCAGGCGAGGGATCGTTATGGAGGACGCCGAATGACAGGACCGGGCGGCAGACGTGACGGGGCGGGCCGCAAGCCGGACCGAGGCGTACGCAAGCGCAATTTGACGATCAAGATCACGCCGGAGCTGCGTGCGTTTCTCGACTCGCTGGAGCCGAGCTGCGCGAACACAGTCGAGGACACCATCCGGCGCACGACCCAGTTTCGAGCCTGGCTGAGAGCGAGGCGGACGGGGAGCGGATAACTTTTCGCGATCTTGACAAAACACACGATCGAGGGCTTGACGCGCAAATCACCAGTCGACAGGATGACACACGCAGCCCCACGCAGGGGCACACAGTAACCTACTTCGAAAGGATTCGACGATGTTAGTGCTTGGACGCGAGACAGGGGAACGGGTCAGGATCACTGGACCTGATGGGAGCTTCGGCTGGGTCAAGGTGGTCCGGACCGCGATTGGAACGGTGCGGCTCGGGCTGGAGTTCCCGCGGTCGTATCAGATTGAACGCGAGGAACTTATCGACGGCGGGCCGGTTGGTGCGGACGTGGTCCCGCCACTGCCCGCCACGGAACAGGGAGAGTGACGTATGAGCAAACGAAAGACGTGTCTGGTGCCGGGGTGCAAGCGGCCGATCCGGGCGCGAGGGCAGTGCGCCGCGTGCCGTCGGACATCACAGGAGTGGATTCTTGCCGGCAAGACGACAGAGGCGGAATTGATCGCTGACGGGATGCTGTTGCCGCCGGCGAATGTGGCGGCACTGGCGGCCGCTGTGAGGCATAAGCCGCGATAGACGACGGAGCGGAGCCGGGCGGGATGCCCGGACAGGAGGCGGCCGCGAGGGCTGCGAGGTGATGGAGCGACAGGCCGGGCGGTGGATGGATGCGCCGCCCGGATTTTACACGGAGAGGAGGCGAGCCGTGCAGAAGACCCTGTTTGGCGAGGATGCGGGCAGGCCGATGGCGAAGGCTCGCCGCACGGACCCGGACACGTCGCACGAAGCGGCGGCGACCGTCAACGCGACAGGCACAGCGGGCGGACAACGGATGGCCTGCCTTGCCTACTTGACGGCGCGACCGGGGCAGCAATTCACGGCGGCCGAAATCGCCAACGCGCTCGGAATGGAACGTCACGCACCGAGCCGGCGGTTACCGGAGCTTCGGAAGATGGGGCTGGTGAAGAATGGTCCCGCCCGGACTTGCCGGGTTCAAAACACTCAGTCACTTACCTGGATGGCGGAATCACAATGACAAAGGAATACCACGCGCACCCGGCTGTCGGTCGGTCGCTGCTGGCGATGCTCGCCAAGAGTCCGCGACGTTGTCAGCTACTGATGAGCGGGCAGCAGACATTCAAGCCGAGCACGGAAAAGGCATTCGCGAACGGCACGGCAGTTCACGACGTGATGGCGGGAATCACGGACAATATCAGAGTGATCCCGTCCGAGGTGCTGGCAAAGAACGGGGCTCGCAGCACGAACGACTACCGGCGGTTTAAGGCGGAGCAGAAGCCCGGCACGGTGCTGGTGACTGAGAAGGAACTGGCAGCGATCAAGGACCAGGCGGACCCGCTGCGAGAGCAGTATTCCAGCCTCATAGATAACCCGGTCGCGATCTCCGAGGAACCGATTTTCTGGACGGCGACAGCATGGGTGCGAACAGCCGAGGGGCAGGCGGCCAACGACCCGGACGCGCCACGGACACCGGTCGAGGTCGAGTGTAAATGCCTGCCCGACCTCCTGATTCCGACAAACCGCGAAGTCTGCGTGACTGACTGGAAAACGATGGCGGAGCTTCCAACGGAAGACACGTTCGAGCGCGCCGCGCAGCGAGGCGGCTACACGTTGCAGTGGGCGCATTATTCACAGGGCATCGAGGCTCATTACGGCCGCCCGGTGAAGCCGTTTGTGTTCGCGTGCGTCGAGAAGTCGCCGCCCTATGAAATCGCGAGCTTTACGCTGGATGACGAGACACAGGCGGAAGCCCTGGAGGATTGGCAGGAACTGCTGAACGAGTTCGCCGAGCGGCGAGCCAGCAACAACTGGGCTCGGGAGACCGAGCGGAAAATCACACCCGTACGAGTGAGGCGAGCACGATGAGTAACGGCATCACGACGAAGACCGGAGACAGTGGCCCGACGCTGAAGTCGCTCCTGCTGGGCGACAAGATGCGCGAGCAGTTTCAGATGGCCCTGCCGAAGCACTTAACGCCCGACCGGTTCTGCCGGATCGCACTGACGGCACTGCTGAAAACGCCCAAGCTGGCGCAGTGTACGCAAGAGAGTTTTTTCCAATGCTTGTTGCAACTGGCCGGTTTCGGGCTGGAGCCCGACGGCCGACGGGCGCATCTGATTCCGTTCAAGAACACGAAACGCGGCGTTGTCGAGTGTACGCTGATTCTGGACTACAAGGGAATGGTCGAGCTGGCCAAGCGGAGCGGCGACGTCGACACAATTTACGCCGATATCGTCTGCGAGAATGACCGCTTCGAGTTCAACACGGGCGAGGTGGTGGAACACGTCATCAACTTCCGTCGACCACGCGGCGAGATGTACGCGGCGTACGCGATCTGCAAGACGAAGGACGGCGGCACGCAGGCCGTGGCGCTTGGCAAGGATGAGATTGACGCGATACGAGCCCGCTCTATCTCGGGCAACAACGGACCGTGGGTGACGGATTACAACGAGATGGCCAAAAAGACGGCGTTCCGTCGCCTGTCGAAGTGGTTGACGCTGTCGCCAGAATTCCGGGACGCCATTGAAGTTGAGGACGAGGAGAATGCCCGTTTGGTGCTGGATACGGAATCGATGCCGTCCGCACCCGCAAGGTCGGTGGAGGAGCTGGGGGCGTCACTCCGCGAAGACGAGCCACCGGCGGACGCGGTCGAGGAAGTGGAATCCGTCGAGCAGGTCGAGGAATCCGGAGCTCCCGAGGCCGACAAGAGCAATTACGGAAAGGCGGTCCAACTGCTGCTGTCGAGCGACTCGATTGAGACACTCGACGCGAACACGGTGGAGATCGGCGGGGAGTGGGAGCCACACGTACTAAAGAAACTGAATGCTCACTACAAGCAAAAATTGAAGGATCTGAGTCAGGATGTGCCCGCATGACTCGCCACGCGACACCCGTGTCGGTCTGCGACGACTGTTTCGGCACCGGCAGAGGTGACGGCGATCGGTGGACCTGCCCGACGTCAGGGAAGGTGACAGGACATTTCCGGATCTGCCAGAGTTGTGGCGGGCAGGGCATCTACTTCGATGACGCCGCGCTTCCGAGTCCTGAGCCGCCGGGCAGGGAATTGCGGATCGCACAGATGGCGGCCCGGTATGCCGAGGGCCTGTCGTTGTGGTCGCCAGCGGATGCGACGCCGGCCCGCGAAACGCCGTTTGATCGACACTTTTCACCGATTAGTGATATGGCCGCCGCGGTGGCGGAAGATGTGTCAGTAACCCACACAGTACCAAGGGGATGAGCATGGCGACGTCAGCGGAGCAAGACAGCGATTTTATCGACGAGTTAATTCCGGGCGACCTGCTGGAACAGGCAATCGACTGGATCGCAGCGAACATGAACCCGGACGACGTGTTCTCGGAATCGGATTTGAACCAGTGGGCGGATGATGCGGGCCGCCCCGAGGCGGAGTGACAACTTTCTGAAATCTGGAACAACCATACGCAGGCGGGCTTGACGCGATCGCAACAAGCCAACAGGATGACACACGCAGCCCCACACAGGGGCACACATAACCCAAACAGGAGCGAGGCAATGAACACGACACCGAAGATCGAAGTCGAAAATCTGGGACCGATCGCCGATCTGGCGTTCACAATGGAGCGGCCGGGCGTGACGGTGCTGACAGCACCGAACGGAGCAGGGAAGTCGATTTTGCTGGACAGTCTGGCGACGGCCGCGGGCGGGAAAGGCAAACTGCCGTTGCGGGATAACGCCAAGCGGGGCAGCCTGGCCGCGTTCGGCGCACGGGTGACGATCGGCAGCAAAACCACCCACAAGGGCGAATTCGAGGCGGTCCACCTGGAGGGCCGATTCGACCTGGCGGAGCTGGTGGATCCCGGCATGAAGTCGGACGTCGCAGCCGATGCCCGGCGGATCAAGGCCCTGATTCATCTGCTGGAGGTCCGGGCGGATCCCGACCTGTTCCGGAACGATCCCGCGTTCGGGGATTTCCACGCGATCGTGAAGCCGGCCAGTCTGGAGGCGGATGACCCGGTCGAGATGGCCCGGCGTGTCAAAGCCGATTACGACGAGCACGCTCGGATTGAGGAAGCCAACGCAGAGCAGGCCATCGGCATGGCTCGCGCGGCGGAAGACGCGGCCGGCGATATTGACGTCACGCTGCCGCACGACGAGGTGGAGCTGCGAGCCGCCTACAACGCTGCACGCGATGAGTGGCAGCGGAAGACGGCGGAGCGTAAGGCATGGGTCGATCTGCGCGAGAAGGCGGTAGCGGCTCAGGACCGTTTGACGGCGGCATCACAGACGGTCGACCTTGCTGGGGCACAGACCGCGCACGAGGTGGCGGCAGAGGAGGACCGCGTGCGCCGTGCCGCTGTGGACGAGCTGACAGGGCAACTGGACGCGGCGAATGCAGCGGCCACGGCCGCCAGTAACCGTCTGGAAAGTGCGGCCGCCACGTTGCAGTCAGTGGAGTCGGCGGCGGGCATTATCAGCGCGGCACGGGCGGAGGTCGCGGCATTCAACGATCAGGCGGAGACGACAGCAGAGCACGTCGCCAGCGCGGAAGAGGCGAGCAACGTGGCAGCGGCCGTGATGGACCAGGGCACGCGCATCCGATCGGCCCTGACGCACAAACAGACGGCGGACGGGCACCGGGCCAAGGCCAAGGCCAGCCGGGCACTGGCGGAACAACTGCGGGCGTCTGCGGCAGCCACCGACGACGTGTTGAGCCGAGCGATCAATTGCCCGGCGTTGGCTGTTCGGATGGTGGCAGGGCAGCAGCGGCTGGTGGTCACCGATCACCGTCGACGCGAGGACGTGGGGCAACTGCCGTACTCGGAGCTGTCACACGGCGAGCGGTGGCGTGTCGCGATCGACCTGGCGGCCGATCAGGTGGGCAAGGGCGGTCTGGTCGTCGTCAAGCAGGAAGCCTGGGAGGGGCTCGACAGCGAGGCCCGCGCCGCCATCCACGAGCACGCCACCGAGCGAGGCGTCTACGTGCTGACGGCCGAGGCGTCACAGGACGGCGACCGCACGATGCGGACCGGGGCCTACGCAGCGAAGTGAGAGACATCGAGGGGGAGGCCGGGGCACTTGGAGCCTTGATCCACTCGACCGGGTTCGATCCCCGGCCGGCCTTTTGCGTGGCGAAGTTGGGCGAGTCCGGTCGGGGCGGGGCAGCGCGGGGCCTGTCGGGGCAACACAAGGCGAGGAATTTCCTCACGAATCAACACGGCGCGGCGAGTCGGGGCTGGTCCTGGCTCGGCGAGGCATCACATCACAAGGCAAGTTTTCTTTTCACTTAGGAGGCGGCAGGATGAAGACATTTCGAACCGTGCTGGAATCAGTGTCCCCGTATTCGCAGAGTCGACCGTTCGCGTCGAAAAAACCGCGCGACGAAACGCACGACGAATTCGAGGAACGATGCTGGAGAGAGCGGGTACACGTTGACGCGAAGGGGATGGCGTTTATTCCGCCGATGGTGTTCAAAAACTGCTTGAGCGAAGCAGCAAAATACAAATCGATCCAGATAGCTGGCAAAGGCAAGGCGACCTACACAAAGCACTTTGAGGCGGGTGTGCTGACTGTGGAGCCGGTTCCGCTGAACATCGCTCTGGCCGACGTGCAGGGCGAGCGTATTTTTGTCCCGTCCGATGGCCGCCGAGGCGGAAGTACGCGAGTCTACAAGACGTTTCCGGTGTTTCAGTCGTGGAAGGGGACCATTGACTGGTTGATTTTTGATGAGTTGATCAACGAAGACGTGTTTCAGGAGCATCTTGCCGACGCTGGCCAGTTCATCGGGGTCGGTCGTTTTCGGCCGCGGAATAACGGCTATTACGGGCGGTTCAAGGTCACGAAATTCGAGGTTCTGAAGTAACGCGGCATGGCGGGGCAGCGAGCGGCTTGGCATGGCATGGCAGGGCAGGGCGAGTCAACACAAGGCGAGGAGTTTCCTCACAAATCAACACGGCGGGGCATGGCGTGGCGTGGCAAGGCTTAGTGGTGCCGGGCATCGCGCGGCAGGGCTTCTCAGGTCGCGTCGGGGCGTGGCTCGGCAACGCAAGGCAAGGAGTTATCTGATGCTTGAAAAGAAGAAGCGTCGATTCACGCGAGAAGAGATCGCTCTCATGAGCGACGGAGAGTATGCGGCGGCATTGGCCAGTATGGGTATATTTCGCCACCCGGCACCGATCAACCCGAATCGTAAGCCGAAGGTGACGTTTGAGACATTTGTGATCGACACTCGGCAGGGCACGACGCGATGAGGCAGAGCAGTGCGCGGCTGGGCTCGGCATGGCGCGGCTTCACTTCACATCACAAGGCAAGGAGTTTCCAGTGGAAAAGAAGGCGATGTTCGTAAAAAGCAACGATACGACGATTCTGGAGGCGGCGCTCCGCGAGATCGAGGAGGGGGCAGTCATCAGCTACGTCGACCTATCCAAAGCGATCGGACGGGACGTCCGGGAACACGCTGCGGGCTGCCTGAAGACGGCACGCAACATTCTGGAACGCGATGGACTGCACACCGCAAGCGTTCGAACGGTTGGTATCAAGCGGCTGATTCCTGGCGAGTGCATAGATAAGGCTCGGGGTCACGTGACGCGGGCACGCCGGGCGGCAAGCCGGAGCCGGCAGACAATCGAGACGACGGATTTCGCTCGGCTGGACGACGGCGAGAAGTCGGCGGCGTTGGCGATCGCGGCTCAGTCGGGTGCGATGGAGATGTTCGGTGCTCGCAAGGCCGAAAAGCGGCTGATGGTCAAGGCGGCGGAGTCGTCGGCGAGCCTGTCGATCGTGCAGACGTTGGATTTGTTTTCGAAATAGCCTGGCGTGGCATGTCGCAACGCGGCGCGTCATGACTCGGCACGTCGTGGCACCTCAAGGCGACGCGACACAAGGCAAGGGGTTTTCCTCACGAATCAACACGGCTTCGCGCGGCGAGGCGTGGCGGGTCCGAGCGAGTCGTGGCGCGGCAAGTCTGGGCGCGGCGAGTCAACACAAGGCAAGGCAAGGGGTTTTCCTCACAAATCAACGCGGCGAGGCATGGCAACGCAACGCAACGCAAGGAGCTTTCCTCACGAATCAACTTGGCAGGACGGGGCAGGGCACGGCGGGGCCTGGCGGGGTGGGTCCGGGCTCGGCAACGCAACGCAAGGATTTTCTGAATTGACATTCTCGGATGCCAGGGTACTGTGCGGGTCGTGCCAACGAATACGAGTCCTGTGAATTACGATTGTGCTTCCACACCCGTTCCCGCAGGACTATTCGTTGGCACGAATAGGAAAGTGGGCGGGTGTTTTTTTTACGCACTGAGGGGGAGCGATGGAGATCACGACACAACGAGACGGCCTGGAAGTCACGGCGGTCTCGCGGCTGAAGCATACGGAGCTGTGGGAAGCCGCTAAGGCGTTCGGTAGCGTCAAAGCCCTGGCGACGCACCTGGGGATTCACCAGACGATGCTTGGTGATTGGATCAACCTTCACCGGGTTCCGCCGAAAGAGCCAAGCCCGCGCAATAAATGGTCGAAAGAGCGGCTGGATCGATTAGAGGCCGACCTGTTGCAGATCACTGGCCTGCTACTGTGCGACCTGTTTCCGGACTCGCTTCGGACGTCTGGGTTTCTGGATCACAGTAAGCTCGCAGAGAGGCGGCATATTCTCAATGACGAGGCCATCGCAAACTATGCACTGGCGACACGTCAGCGGCTGATCGAAACGGGAAATCCGAACAAGGCCGCCGAGGATCAGGAGTCACGAGAAGTCCTTAGTAAAGTAATGCGGTCGCTGACCTCCAGGGAACGACAGGTCATTGAATTGCGATATGGGCTCGGGAGCGACGGGAAAGCTCACACATTACAAGAGACTGGGCGGATATTAAAAATCATGCGGGAGCGGGTGCGGCAGATCGAGTCGAAGGCCCTGAAAAAATTGCAGCACGAAACGCGAGCCGATCAGCTCGTGGAACTGTTTGATCACGACTCGGACGTGATCAGGTCATACCGGCAGGCAGCAGAACAAAGGGGGAGCGATGGCGACGCCAGTAGCGGGGATTGTGCAGCAGGCGGAAGAGTCAGAGCGGCAACTCATTGATCGGGCGAAGCTGGCCGACAGTGACGCAGCCTGGACGGTCGGTGAGTGTGCCAGCCTGTGGACGCAGAAATACGCCAAGGGGCGGACGGATGAGGCGTTCGCCCGGATGACGGGCCTGTCAGCGCAGGTGGTCCAGCAGCGGCGGCGAGTCCACGAGCTGTTTGCCGACGTTTCGCATACGTATGCGAAACTCTGCTGGTCACATTTTTACGCGGCCTGCGCGTGGCCGGATGCTCCGGAGTGTTTGCAGTGGGCGGAGGACAACGGGGCAAACGTCGCGGAGATGAAGGCGTGGCGGCGAATGCAGCGCGGCGAGGATATCACGGTCGAGCCGGACGACGACGAGTGTGACTCCGGAGTCACATCCGACGAAGAGGAAGAACAGGCATTCGTGGAAGACGCAGCGGAGCCGGAGCACGTGGCGGACGTCGACCCGTACCAGCGGCCGCCGAGCATCGTGAAGCCGACGCCACGGGAAACGGGCCACGAGCCCGGTGGAAAGGCGAAAGCCAGTTCCCAGCCCGTGGCGTCGGATTACGACGCGAACGAGCCAGCGCAGTCCAAGCGCAGTCAAGCGCAGTCAAGCGCACCGATTTCGACGAAATCCGTCGAGGAACGGCATTTCACGCTTGCGGAACTGCGGCACCTGCTGCGAGCCGCTGAGGACACGGCGGGCGACGTGCGGGAGTCGAAGGCACTGGCCGCCTGGCATCGAGAGCGGGCCGACGAGCTGGACCCGCCGCGTAATCAGGCTTGACCAACCAGCCTCGGACGGGCGCACCAACTGACAACGGAGGTGACGAGTGGACGTGCTTGAGATTGCCAAGTGGCGTGGCGTGTTCGAGACCACGAAGTCGCGGTCGTACGCGGCTCTGTCGTGGATCAGTTGCCCCGTCACGTTCAACTCGACCGGATTCCAGGACTTACTCGACCGGTTCGAGCCGACAAAGGCAGCGGCCCTGTACGGCTGTTGGCAGGCGTTGTGCCAGTTGGCCGCGCAACACCCCGACAAGGACCAGCGGGGCGTCCTGTGCGGCTCGAAGGGCGAGCCATACACAATCACGCGGATCGCGCGGCTGACCGGATTCCCGGCCGAGCTGTTCGAGGAACTGATTCCGTGGGCGCTCTCGGTCGAGTGGCTGATTCAGAGGGATTTGGCCGAAAAAACCGAGCAAGACCGTAGCGAGACCGTAGTGGGACCGCAGTCGGACCCTACTGAGACCGTAGTGAGACCGCAGTCGGACCCCACCGGGACCGCCGTAGGGGCTCTACGTAACGTAACCTTTAACGGAGGATTACCAAACAAAAACCCCCCACCGCCCCCGCCATATACCGGCGCGCGCGTTATGGAGATCAAGGAAGAAAGGGCGGCGGCGGCGGTTTCTGAAGCTCAGGAAGGATGGGTGGACGCGGCGAAGACGATCAGTGAGGCCGGAGTCAGTGACGTTCAAGAGTCAATCCGGGCGGCGCAGTCGATCGGCCGGACGTCTGCCGATGTGATCGCCGATGCGGTCGCCTGGATGACGACGGAGTCAACGCGGTTCGACAGCCCGGCCGCCCTGGCGTTCCGCGTGTCGAACGGAAGCTGGCCGCGACCCACGAAGCCTGTTGAC
>Ga0114918_10002673_pt1 | contig 15921 bp, 16 predicted proteins | sample LantaG_FD_87015 | JGI IMG/M metagenome (GOLD analysis project Ga0114918, IMG submission 87015) | Deep subsurface microbial communities from Baltic Sea to uncover new lineages of life (NeLLi) - Landsort_02402 metaG | ecosystem: Environmental > Aquatic > Marine > Oceanic > Sediment | place...
AGAGAGAGAGAGAGAGAGAGAGAGAGAGAGAGAGAGAGAGAGAGAGAGAACGAGGAGACAAAAAGAAAGTGAGCGTCTTCCGAGTTTTTCGTCGACGTGAAGAAAAAACGGAAATCTCAAAAAAAAAGCTCACCACTCGGAGCCTCGGAGCCGCGCCTGCGAAACGCCCTGGAGAACACCGAAGCGCCAGAAACAGCAGAATCAGCAGCAGAGGTTGCAAACGTACTCGAAGGGGCTTCGCTGCCCTCGGTGTCGAAGCTCTGCGCCGTCCCTCCTCCGACTCCGACCCTGCCGCCGTCGCCCGCTTCGTCCTCGAGCGCCGCGGCCGACCCAGGAGGGGGAGGGGGCCCCACCGCGGCCGCGGCCCGCGCGCCGCGCAGGGGAGGCAAGGCGCCCCCGGCATCGACCCCTCCGGGGGCCGGGGGCACGGCGAGAGGGAGGCATGCGACGTTTGGAGGCGCGAGAGACGCGGAGGTGAACGAGGAAGAGGGAGCGGCGGAAGCGTCAGTGGCATTTCCAGCTCCGACAACGAACCTGATGTTTGCATCTGCGCCCAGCAGCGGCGCCGCCCCCGAAGCCGCGACGGCGCGCTCCCAGGCCGCGTGCAGCCCCTCCGCGACCATCTCGAAGGCGGCAGAGGAAGAAGAAGGCCTGGTGCCTCCTTCGACAAAGTCCCCCGCGGCGGCCGCCAGCGCCGCGGCGGGGACGGCCTCTCCGGCGCCCTCGAGCAGCCTCCGCGCCTCGGCCGCGGCGCCCGCCGCCGCGGCGAGCCTCGCGAGCTCGACGAGCTGCGAGCGCAGCCGCGAGCCCTTCGGAGGGGGAAGCGACGGATGAGGCTTGTCCTCTTGGAGTTCGGAGGGAAGCACGGCCTCGACGACGCCCTGCCAGCAGCCCGCGGCGGCCCGCGCGCCGCGCCGCTCGGCCGCCGTCGCCGCGCCCGACGCGGCCGCCGAGCGCCGAACCGCCGGGTCCTCGGCCATGAGCGCCAGCGCCTCGTCGCGCAGCCCCGCCGAGGCCAGGTCGACTGCCAGCGCCGCGCGGGCCGCCCCGGCCAGGTCGTAGCCCCCGAGTAGGGAGCGCACGGCGGCGCGGGCCCTGGGGAGGCCGCCGGGGAGGATGCCACGCGCCGCCGCGGAGGCCCAGCCGGCGACGACCTGGAAGAATTTTTTTGTTTTTCGTTCTTCTTTTTTTTGTGTGTGAGAGAGTTGTTCAACTTTTTTTTTCCGTCGACCTCGAAACCTCCCGAAACTCAAATGAAACGCAAAGACTGCTCACCGCCGCAACGACGGGCATCGCCCTGTGTCCTAGCGTCGTGATCGAAGGAGGGCAGGACGACGACACGCCGCCGCCGCCGCCGCCGAGAGAGCACCTCGCCAGCAGCAGCCGGTCCGGCGCCGCCGCCGCCAGCGAGCTCCTCGCCGCCGCGCCGCCGACCGAGCCCAGCGGGCGCAGCCTCCCGTCCCACAGCAGCTGCCACAGCGCCTGCGAGGCGTCGCACGCGAGCAGGGCGGGCCCGGCCCAGAGCACGTTCGTCAGCGGCGGAGAAGGAGAAGAGGAGGACGACGACGACGAAGAAGAAGAGCTGTTGCGGCAGACGGCGATCGGGGTCAGGCTCGCCGACACGACGAGGAGCCTCCGCGTCGTAAGGACGGCCCCGGCGACGGAGGCGCGATCCGTCGCGCTGGCGTCGTCGCCGAAGGACGAGGCGAGCGGGGCCGGGAGCGGGGACGAGGAGCGCGTTCCTTCTCCCTCGCCGTCGTCGGCTCCGGCTCCGGCGCCGCCGCCTTCCTCCTCCTCCTCCTCCTCCTCCTCCTCCAAGGGCGTCAGCGGCTGCCACACCACTGACAACACAACCTCCCCGCGCTCCATCGGGAGCACCCTGGAGGCGACGAGCGAAGAAGCGGAGGAAGAGGCGCCCCTGCCTGAGGAGGAAGAAGAGGGAGAGGAAGCGCCGGCGGGAGGTGCCGCGTCGGAGAGGCACAGGGGCGCGCCCGGTGCCGTCTGCCACGAGAGGACGCCGCCGACAGCGGCGGAGGATCCCGCCAGAGGGTTCGAGCTGCTCGCCGCCGCCGCCGCCGCCGCCGCCTCCTCGCCGGGTCTGGGCAGGTTGTCCCACTTGGGCCCGGCGAAGAGCGCCGTCTGCGGGCCCCCCCCGGGCAGTTCGAGCCTCCTCGCCGGCCGCGGAGGCGACGCGAACCCGCCGCCGCCGCCGCCGTCGGCGCCGCTCCCGCCGCCGCGCTGGCCCCCTCCCCCGGACCCGACGGGGTAGAGCGCCACCTCGGCCCCTCCGGGCAGCAGCACCGCGAGCGTCGCGTCCGCCGCGCCGCAGAAGGCGCCGCCGGCCGCCGGGGCCGTCCACGAGGGAGGCGCCGGGGCCAGCGGCGGGCTCTGCCGATGCTGCTGCTGCTGCTGCTGCTGAGCGGCCGCGGGGGCCGGGGCGACGAGCAGCGTGAAGGCGCCGCCGTGCCTGCCCCTCGCTGCTGAGGTTCTTTCGTCGTTGCCGGCGGCGGCTCGGTCGAGCGGCGGCGAGTCGAAGAAGACCGCCCAGGCCCTGCGACCGGGGCTGTGGAGCACCTCCCTCGGGACCAGGGGCAGCGACGGAGGAGGAGAGCTCGACGACGGCGAGGAGGGGGCGCCGTGGCCGCCGCCGCCGCCGCCGCTGGAGGAGAGAGGAGGGGGCGAGGAGGCGACGACGGCGGCGCCTCCGGGCGTCGCCGCCGAGGGCAGCTCGCAGAGCCTCTTTGGGCGCGGCACCCCGAAGAAGCCGCTCCCTCCTCCGCCGCCGCTCGAGCTGCTGCTGCTGCTGCCGCCTCCGCCGCTCCCCGACGCGGCGCAGAGCCACCCTCCGTCGACGAGGTAGAGAGGGCATGGCAGCGTGAGCCTCGGCGGCGGGGACTGCCGCTTCGAGGAGGAGGACCTCGGCGGCAGCCACCAGCCGAGGGAGGTGTGCAGCGCGGCGACAGGCGGCGGCCTCGCCGACGCCGCCCGCGGCGGCAGCGACGCCACGGCCACCCGCAGCAGCGAGGCGGCGGCCGCGGCGTCCCCCGGGCGGAGGCGGCACGCGGGCGCGCCCCGGGCAGAGAGCCACGGGTCGACGCTCTCGGCGCCGCCCTGGCCTCCTCCTCCTCCGTCGCCGCCGCTCGAGGTCGCCGCCGCCGCCGCTGCTGCAGCTGCTGCTCCGCACTGGAGCGCCAGGAGGCCGCCGACGGCCGGGTGGATGTGGACGGCTCTCAGCGCCGCACGCGAGGAAACGACGGAGGGAGACGCGGAAGAGGAGGACGAGGCAGACGGGGAGCGGGAGAGCGCGGCGCTCCAGTCGAGCGCCGACGACGGCGAGAGGGCAGCCTCCCTCCCCCCGCCGCCGCCCCTCTCAAAGCCGCCGCCGCCGCAGCAGCAGCAGCAGCCTCCGCCGCCCCCGAGCGCCGCCTCGGCCAGCGCCTCCCCCGAAGGCGCGAGCGGGGACCGAGCCCACGCCACGGCCGAGGCGGAGCAGAAAACGTCCCAGCACGCGGCTGTGACGACGGAGAGGGGGCCGGCGGGGGCGGCGGCCGGGCGCGGCGCCGCGGCTCGCCTCCCGAACCAGAGCAGCGACCCGCCGCCGCCGCCGAAGCCGAAGCCGAGGGGCTCGGCCCCCCCGGCCATCGCCGGGTGCGCGTCGCTGCCGACGAGCGAGGGGGGGCCGCGGCTCGAAGGGGTGGAGAGTAGCGCGACGCCCCTCGGGGCGCCGCCGGCGCGGCTCGCGGCCTCGGCCGCCGCCGACGCCGCCGGGGGGAGCGAGACAGCGATGAGGGCCGCGCCGCCGCCGCTCCCGTGCCTGCCACCGCTCGACCCTCCGCCGCCGCCGCCGCCGCCGATACTGCTCTGGGAGCTCGCGAAGGGGTTGGCCGCGACGGCGAGGCGCGGCGTCGGAAAGCCCGGGGCCTGCCCGAGCGGCGGGGAGGGGGGCGCCTCGCCCAGCGGGCCCGGCGGCGGCGGCGGCGGCGCGAGCGAGACCGTCCACACTGCCGCCAGCGCCGCGCTCGCAGCCGCGTCGCCTCCTCCCTCCGAGGCGGGAGCGTCGGCGGAAGAAGGGAGGAGGAGGGGCACCGCGAGCGCGGACAGGGTCCAGTCGCCGCTGCCGAGCGCGAGCAGCGTCGCCGGGTCCGACGGGTGCGCCGCGAGCGCGGCCAGCGGCCTGCGGCCCTCCCACTTCACGCGCGCCCCGCGGCGCTCTCCCGCCCCGACGCCAGAAGCCGCAGCAGCGGCGGAAGACGGGGAGCTCACGGAGGCAGCGCGGAGGTTCGCCGAGCCGGGAGGACAGTAGAAGACGATCGGGGCGGTCCCGCAGCACGAGACGGCGACGAGCACGCTCGCGTACCGCTTGTCGGCGGCCTTGGCCTGCGGCGGGACGAGCAGGCGGCGCCTCCAGGAGGAGGAGGAGGAAGATGAGGAGGAGGAGGAGCCGCCGCCGGCCTCGGGGGAGGGCGAGAAGAAGCAGACGGCGCGGTCGGCCGTCACTGTCGCGAGCCCGCCCGCCGCAAACCGCCCCCCCTTCCTTCCTCTTCCCCTGCTGCTGCTCGGCGGGACCGGAGAGTAGGCCGCGGCCACGGCGTCCCCGGCCGTCTCGCCGCTGGCGAGGAGCCCGCCCGTGTAGAGGTCGTACTCGGAGACGACGCCGGCTGCGGCCTGGGGGGGAGGGGGGAGAGGTGTTTTGAGTTTTTTTGTTTTTTTGTTGTCGAGGTGAGAGGGGGAGGGAGAGGGAAGACGACGACAACGAGAGAGCGACAATGAAAAAAAAGAATGAAAAAGGAAAAAACTCCCTCTCTCCAAAGACTCACCACAGCGATCACGGGCCTGCTCGGGTGGATAGCGACGCAGCTGGCCTCGACGCCGCCGATGAGCCGAGAGGCCTCGATCTGGAGAGGTGTTGGAGAAGAGAGCGAAAAAAGAGGTGAGTTCTTGAGCAAGTTTTTTTACGGTGCCCATGGTCGATCGTCGATCGATTGCTTCTCTCGCGCTTTTCTCCCTTCTCTCTCTCGCGCTGCTTTCTCTCTTTGTCGCTCCGGGAGAGATCACATTTTTTTCTTCTCGCTCACATTAAACATCGCGCTAAAATCGACTGCGCCCAGGCGGGTCAGGCAGGAGCCCGACGAGCCCCCCGAGTTGTCTGCGACGACCATCGTTTTTTGCGTCGACAAAAAAACGAAAGAAGAAGAGAAGCAAAAATGGTTTTTTTTTTCGACCTCTATTTTTTCTATTTCATGTTTGCAAAAAGGTCATATTCTCTCTCTCTATTCCCTCTCCTCTCTCCTCTCTCCTCTCTCCAAACGGGCGAGCGAAGAGCATCCTTCGATTATCTCTATCTCTACCAGGAGTCATCGTCAGAGGGAGGCGCCGCGGTCGCATACTTGTTCGCCGTCGCCGTAGCCGCAGACGCCGCAGCCGCCCCTCCACCGCCGCCGCCGCTCGCAAACTGTGCCCTACCGCGCCTCGACGCGCGCCCTCCCGCGATGATCAGCCCCGGGTCGACCTCGTCGCCGGAGAGGTTCTTGACGATCTCGACCTCGTCCTCATCGTCGCCGTCGCCGGATTTCTTCGCCTTTTTCTTCGGCGGCGGGGCGGCGGCGGCAGAGCCGCCGGCAGCAGCAGGAGCCTCCTCTTCATCGCTCACTTCGTCGTCGCTGTCGCTGTCGTCCTCGTCGTCGCTGTCGTCGTCCGTGTCCTGTTTTTATTTTTTTTTATTTTTGGCGATCGTGGTCGAGGAGTCGAAGAAGAAGAAAGAGGTAAGAGAGAACGAGCGATAGAGCAGGCGAAAGAAGGAAAGAAAGAACTAACCTCTAGAACAACTCCTCAGGTTTTTTCCTCTCCGTTCCTCCTCGTCTTCCTCAAACTCACCACGTCCGCGTCCTCGTCATCTTCGTCGTCGTCGTCGTCGCCATCATCTTTTGTCGCAGCTTTGGCCTTGGAGGGCCCCGTGGCTGGGGCCTTGCCCTTGTCCGCGGCGGTCGGTTTCGAAAGAGCAGCAGCAGCGGGAGCAGGAGCGGCGGGAGCGGCAACGGCAGCGGGAGCTTCGGCCTTCTTCACCGCCGGGGCTTCTTCTTTCTTCTCCGGTGCAGGCGCGGCAGCGGCTGCGGCAGGAGCTGTGTGTTGTTTATGCCGCGAGCATCATCGATGGGAGAGAGAGAGGAAGAGAGAGAGTGAGCGCGCGAGAGAGCGAGAGACAGAGGGGCATTGATTCTCGATCGACGCCGTCGAATTGGCGGAAAACGTCAACAGTCTTCTTCGGCCGTTTTTCTTCCGTCGGAGAGCATCGACGAACCCACCTGCCGCGGCTCCGTCGGGGTAGTCTCCGGCCTCCATGATGTGGGTGCTAAACAAGATAGAGAGAAGCGGAAGAGAGGCGGGGCTGGAGAGAAAAGACGCGAGGGAGAGAGCAGCAGCAGAAGAAGAAAAACGAAAAAAAGAGAAGTGTTGGGAACGACTCACAATCACCTGCAACTTTTTTTGACCAGAAACGAGATGCATTGACGTTTCAGATGCCCCGGGTTTCCTGCGTCTCCTTCAATCAAGACGGTTCCAGGCTAGCCCTGGGCTTCGATGCTGATGACGAAACGGGTTCCTCTGGAGGTTTTTGCGTCTTCAGCTGCGAGCCCGTGAGCTTGGAGTCTTGCTCTCCTCTGCCAGCGTCGCCGTCGACGTTGAAGACCTCGACCTCCGTGACCTCGGCGGCCCTCCTCTACAAAACCCGCGTCTCGGCCTTCGTCTTCGCCTCGCAGCCCAACACCGTCGCCCTCTACGACGGCGGAGCAGGAGGAGGAACGGGGACGTCCCAAACATCATCCTCGCTGCTCGGCGAGCTCTCCTTCCCGGCTTCCACAAGGGTGCTCGCCGTCCGGCTCCGCCGCGACGCCGTCGCTGTCGCGCTCTCCGACGGCAGGGCCGCGGCCTACTCGCTGGACTCGCTGCGCCTGCTCCGCTCGGTCGAGACGGGCCCCAACGAGATCGGGCTGCTGGCGCTGGCCGCGGGGGGATCGAGGACGGTCTTCGCGTGCCCCTCGGGGGAAGGCGGGACCGCGAGAGGCGGGACAGTGCGCGTCGAGTTTGCCGACGCGGGGAGGTCGGTGCTCGTCCGCGCCGCGAGGCACGGCGCGGCCGCGCTCGCGCTGAGCCAGTCGGCGGAGCTCCTCGCGACGGCCAGCGAGCGCGGCACGCTCGTCAGGGTCTTTGCCCTCGGGGATGAGTCCGGGAGCGGCGCCGCGAACGCCTCGGAGGCCGCTCTGACCCCGTGTCTGCGCGAGCTGAGGAGGGGCGGCGGCCCGGCGCGGATGCTCTCGCTCGCGTTCTCGCCGTCTGTCGCCCCTTCCTCTCCCTCTGCTTCCTCTTCTTCGTCGACGGCGGCGGCCGCGGCGGCGAAGGCTCCTCGGTGGCTCGCCGCGGCCTCCGACAAGGGCACGGTCCACGTCTGGAGCCTCTCCCGGCCTCCCCCGGCTCCGCCGACGGCGGCCGCGACGAGGAGCTGCCTCCTCCTCGCGGCCGCGGCCGCCGCGGCCGGGGCGCCCTCCCCCTCGTCGCTGGCAGCAGAGCGCTCCTCGTTCCACTTCAAGCTCCAGCAGTACGAAGGAGAAGGAGGAGGAGAAGGAGGAGGAGGAGGAGGAGGAGGAGGAGAAGGAGGGGGAGGGCCCATGCTTGCGTCTCTCAGCTTCTCCCCTGGGGGGGAGGCGGTCTTTGCCGCCGCGAGCGCGGAAAGGGAGGGAGGGGGACGCTGCAGCCTCGTCGCGGTCGCGGTGCCCGGCGAAGACAACGGGGGAGAAGCCACTCCTTCTTCTTCCGCTGCCGCGGAGCTTTTTTGCGTGCCGGACCTTTTCGCGCTGCTTCCTCGGTAGCTTGCGCGCGCACACGCACGTGGTGTAAAACAATAAAGAAAAAGGGCGGAGGCCTCCTTTTTCTGTACAAAAAAAACATGTGGAAAAAAAAGAGGGAAACGAAAAACCATTTTTTTTCTTTTTCAAAAAAAAGCGAAAGAGAGACGGAGGAATTCGTTTTCTCTTTTCCGCGCTCTCGTCTTTTCCCATCTCGAGAAGCTCGGTTTCTTCCCTTTTCAACAGTCCAGAGGCTTCTTCTACGCTTTACTGAGCCCTCAGGGATCAAAAATGCAGGGCCTCGCGAGACTGCAGGCGAACGGGTGCGGCGGGAGGCATCACCTCTGCCTCCCGCAGCAGCAGCAGCGCCGTAGGCTAGGTGATCGGCAAAAGGCGCCTCTCTTTGCTGTCCCGCAACAGCAGCAGCAGCTTCGTTGCTCTGCTTCATCTCAGCCACTGGCGTCATCCATGCCTCTGGCATCGTCGAGGAAAGGCGTCGTCATCGCGCGGTCAGCAGCATCGGCAGCAGGAGCTTCTTCTTCTTCTTCTCCCTCCTCCTCTTCCAACAAGAACGACGACGGCGGCGGCGGTGGATTGCCCACTGCTGTCGTGCAGGCAGTCATGGTCGTCGCCGTCGCCGGCCTCGCGGCGGCATTTGCAGCGTGGAAGGCTGGGTACGGCCCCGTGATCCTGGTGAGTCGGGAGTTGAGAGTATGACGTTGGAAGTTTGGCCGCGAATGAAAACAATCTACTCAGCGGCGCAAAGCGACGGACAGCAGCGAAAAAAAACAAAAAAAGACACTCCTCCCTCCTCTCACCCCCACCCCCTCTTTTTTTTTTCCCCTGTCGCTCTCTTCAACTCCCCCTCAGAGCGCCATCGACGCCTCCATCCTCTCCGGCGCCGTCCCGGCCTTCTCCCTCGTCTTTCTCTCCGAGCTTGGCGACAAGACCTTCTTCCTGGCCGCCCTGTTGGCCGCCAGAGCCGGGAAGAGGGTCGCGTTTGTGGGCTCGGTCGCCACGCTCGCGGCGATGAGCGTCGTCTCGGCCGCGATCGGCGCCGCGGCGCAGCGCGTGCCCGAGACCTTCGTGTCCTCGAGCCTGCCGATCTCCAAGTGGGCGTCGGTGGCGCTGCTGGCGTACTTTGGGGTCCGGACTCTGAAGGCGGCGTGGGCGGCCGCGCCGGACGCCGCGGGCGAGGAGCTCGCCGCCGCGCGGGAGGAGCTCGGCGAGGGGGAGGCAGAGGGGGGGGCGGCGGCGGCGAGGGCCTCTCCGAGCGGGCCCAAGAAGGCGATCGACAGCAGGGACTCCTCCTCGGCCCTGGCCCGCGCGCTCGAGGTCGGCGCGATCATCTTCGTGGCGGAGTGGGGCGACCGCTCGATGCTCGCGACGATCGCGCTCGCCGCGGCGCAGGGCCCCGTGGGGGTCGCCGCCGGGGCGACCGCGGGCCACGCGCTCGCGATGGCCATCGCGGTGCTGGGCGGCGCGCTCGTAAGCCGGTGGCTGTCCGAGCGCGCGATCGGGTTCATCGGCGGCGGGCTGTTTTTGGTCTTTGCCGCCCTGACGCAGGCCGGGGTGATGTGATGTGAGAGCTGTGAGGATTTTTTTTTGAAGTGACCACCGAGAAGAAAAGAGAGTGACAGAGAGAAAAAGAGAAGAGAGAGAGAGAGAGAGGGAGGGAGAGAGGGAAGGAGGGAGGGAGGGAGGGAGGGAGGGAGAAGAACGCGACTGGTCTTCCAGCCAGTCGCGTGTAAATCTGAGAATCATTCATTCATCCAAAAGGTATTTGTTTTCCGTTTCAAAAAAGTAGGCATAGGGGAAAAGGGAACGGAGTGGGGGAGAGTTTTAGAGGTTGAGAAATTTTTCGGCTCGATAGCAGCAAGCACCCTCGCCACTTTTTTTTATTGAGAGAAAAGAACTCAATTTGCGCCCTTCAGTTTCTCTTTTGCCGATATTTTTTCGCGGATAGCGCCCCTCTCTCGATCTCATCGACACTGAGCAAGCGCGTCTGAGGAGATCCGAAGTGTGTTTCGCGCCCCTTTTCCATAAACATGCGCGGACTAATTGCGACGACGTCGTCGGCGGCAGCGGCGGCGTCGTCGTCGACGTCAACGCAGCGTTTAGCATCCGCGAGCAGCAGCCCGCCGCCCCTCCCGCGGCGCGCTCTGGGGCAGGCCTCGACCAGCGCGCCCGAATGGGCGGGCTCTATGGCTTGGCCATCGAGGAGCAGGCGAACTGTGAGCGCACGAGCGTCGTCGCCGCGGCCGTTTTCCGCGCAATCTTCGTCCTCCTCTCGTTCGGCAAAGCAGCCAGCAGCGTCGAGCTCCTCCACTCCTCCTCCGGCCTCGGCCTCTGTCTCTGCCTCGATTTCTTCGGGGGACTCCACCAGCGAGGTGCCCCCCGCCGTGCCCCTGGCCCTGGCCTCCGGCTCCGGAGGCTCCTACGACGAAGCAGAAGGAGCAGTAGCCGCACTTTCTTCCGGTTCCGAAGAGAAGACAGAAGAAAACGACGCCGTCGACGCTAATGACGCCGACGACGACGCCGACGACGGCGCCGCTCGGGCTGCGAGGGCCGCCGCGCGGGCGGCGGCCGCGGCCGTGTCCCCGGCCGGCGCCGCCGCCACCAACGCCCCCGTACCCGTCGGTAACTCCCTCTACCCTCCGGCCGAGCGCTCCCAGATCCGCGAGTCGTGGGACTCTATCATGCGCTGGTCGCGTGCGGCCTTCAGGGATCGCAAGCGCGGCTCGGCCTCGGCGCTCGACTCGACGTTCAAGGTCGCCGTCTTCGGCGGCGGCTCGTTCGGGACCGCGATGGCGGTGGCGCTGGCTAGGCAGAAGGCCGACCTGGACGTCTGCATGCTGCTGCGGGATCCGGCACTGTGCGCGGACATCAACAGCAAGCACGAGAACGCGAGGTACCTCCCCGGAAGGTGAGGGCTTTTCTTCTTATCGTGTTCATTTTTTTTTCCTTTCTCTCTTTTTTGGGTGTGCGAGGTCTCGACAAAACACAAAAACAACTCAAAACAACGCACGCTCTTCGTCCCCGTCCTTCCTCCTCCTCTATTGCCTCCATTACCCCAGGCGCCTCCCTCCCAACGTCCGAGCCACGACCGACGCGGCCGAGGCGATCTCCGGGGCCCAGTACTGCATCCACGCCATCCCAGTCCAGCACTCGCGCGCGTTCCTCGAGAGGCCCGAGCTCCGCGCCGCGCTGCCGGCGACGACGCCGATCGTCTCGGTCTCGAAGGGGCTGGAGGTGGGCACGGGATTGATGCTCTCGGAGCTGATCCCGGACGCGCTGGGGCGCAAGCACCAGCCGGCGGCGTTCTTCTCGGGGCCCTCGTTCGCGGCAGAGGTCGTCGACGGGCGTCCAACAGGCCTCGTCGTGGCCTCGCGGGACAAGGCGCTGCAGCGGCAGCTGCAGCAGCTGTTCGCGTCCCCCACCATGCGGGTCAACACGACCTCGGACGTGGTCGGCGTCGAGGTCTGCGGCGCCCTGAAGAACGTGCTCGCGATCGCCGCCGGCATCGTCGAGGGCCTCGGCCTGGGCAACAACGCCAAGGCCGCGCTGGTCTCTCAGGGGTGCGCCGAGATCCGGTGGCTCGCGGAGAAGATGGGCGCGAAACCGGAGACGGTTTCGGGGCTCAGCGGCATGGGCGACGTGATGCTGACGTGCTACGGCGAGCTGTCGAGGAATCGGGCCGTCGGCGTCAGGCTGGGGAGAGGGGAGGCGCTCGCTGACATTCTCGGGTCGTCGAGCCAGGTCGCGGAGGGCGTTGCGACGGCCGGCGTCGTTGTTACTTTGGCCCGCAGGTTCCGCGTCGCGCTTCCGGTGCTGACCGCGGTGGCGCAGGTGCTCGACGGGGCTCTGGCGCCGGCGGAGGCGGTGCGGATGATCATGAGCCTGCCGCAGATCGAGGAGCGGTGATTAAAAAGGTGATGTTTTTTAGTTTTGTTATTTTTCGTTTCTGTGAGTTTTTTTCAAAAACTTTCTTCACGAGAGGGTCTTGTTTTTCCCGTTTTCTTAGAATTTGTGATTCGTCTCAACGTCCATTATCAATCATTACAGAAGAGAAAAACCAGAGAAAGAAAGCCCTGGAAAGAATTTTATTGCGGAGTGTGTGTGATAGGGACCGGAAACGAATGGAAGGGGGGGCTCAGACGTGACAAAGGAGAAGAGGAAGAAATAGGAGACGAAACAGAAAACGGTCTCATCTTCTTTCTTCTCTTTATAAAAGGGCTCATTTTCTCTCTCCCTCGCCGCTCAGCCCCCGCCCCCAGAAGTTTAAAATCAGTTATAACTAAAAAACTCTGCATTAGATCGGGAACGAAATCAAAAAAACGGATCGAGAATGGTGTTATTGGTTCCTCTCTCGGGTAAAAAAGAATAGATCATCGGCATCGGCCTCGGAGTCGGAAGGAGTTGTCGTTTTGGTTGGTATTGTATCGGCAGTAGTTTGTAAAAAAAGGATTGGAATGGTATCGGCAGTAGTTTTTAAAAGAAATAATTGGAGTCCAAGGGGATAAGGGATCCTATAAGGGAGGAAGCTCGGAAGAGCACTCTCTGAAAATAAAAAAGCCATGAATTTTGTGTTTTCGGTTCTTTGGACGTGGGTTTGTGGTTTCCCGGGGGCGCAGAAACGGGGCGCAGCAGGGTCCCTGTGGAAAGGAAAAGGGAGCGGTTAATCTATGGATGGCGGCCAGAGAAGGAAAAAATGTCCCACAGCGGCGGCGACAGAGGCAGTGGCAGCGGCGGTGGTTCCCGACGCCGTCAATCGCTTGCTCTCTCGCTCGCGCCGCTGCTCGGAGGGAGAAAAAATCAAAGCCGCGGGAAACGCTAGCTCCCCTTGCCTCCCGTTGCTGGTGCTGCTGCTTTTGGTGCCGGCTCTGCTACAGCTGCTGCTGTTGTTAGAGCAGCGGCAGGAGCAGCAGCAGCGGCAGCGGGCTCATTCTCTTCCTTCGCCTCCTCCTCCTCCTCCTCCTCCTTGGCTCCTCCATAGCCAGTCGCTGCCGCCGCCGCCTCCTCGGCCGCTCCTCCTTGCTCCTCCGCATCAGCGACGGCGATCGCGCCTCCTCCCGTCCCAGGGTGCTCAACCACCGCGGTCGGCACCGGCGGCGGCGAAAACTGCCCCCGCTGCTGCTGCTGCGGCTCCTCGAACGGAGGGACCGAAAACTGCTGCTGCTGCTGGGTATAGTCTGCTCGCGGAAGAGGGGGCCTCCAAGTCGGGGTCACGCAGTTGCAGACGGCGCATTTCACGCTCTGCGCCCCGTGCGCGAACATGAGCGTGATATGGCACCCGTCGCAGACAAGGTGGCCGATCTGGTTGGCCTGGAAATGGAGGAAAAAGAGAGAGAGGGAGCGGAAGGAAAAAAAGTGAGTGGGAGAACCCGACGACAGAGGATTTTTTGACTTTTTTTTCTTCCCCTTCGAAAATGGTGGGGGGGACGTTCGTTCCGGACTCACCGCTATCGCGCAGTTGGTCGTCCCGCAGATCGAGCACTGCACCCTCTCCGCGCCCCTCGGGTACATCAGCACCACGCGGCACTGCGGGCTCGAGCAGACGAGCTGGGCCATGTCCCTCTGCTGGTCGGGGGCGCCTGGGCCTCCGGAGGGCAACGAGGGGCCGACGCCGCCGACGGCGCTCGTGATGTGGCCGCAGCGGGCGCAGCGCACGTTTTGGGCTCCCTGGTTGAGCGGTTGTTGATGTGTGCGTTTTGTATCGCAGGAAAGGAAAGAAAGGTGAGCGAGCGTTTTCCTCTGTTGTGTTTCCCCGTTTTTTTTAAACAAAGAAAAACGGAACGGGAAAATTAAAAAAAAACATGGTGGAATCGGCTCCTCCTCCTTTGCTCGCCGGCCGTCGCTTCGTTTCGAAGAGTGGCGACGAGCTGCGGTCGCCGCTCGTCGAAAAAAAGAAAGAAAAGGAGCGCCATCCATCTCCCTCTCCCCTGTTTTTCTTCTTTCTCTCCTCCCCTCTTGTTCTTCGCCCCATTAATCAACTCACCTGAGGATACGCGAGCAGTGTTCTGCATCCGGCGCACACGAGCTGGGATTGAGGCCCGCCTGTGATGATGAAAAGAGAAGAGATAGAAAAAAAGTTGAGGAAAAAAGATATCAGCGGTCGATCAAAAAGCTTCGGAAAGTCGAAAGAAAGCGTCTCTTCTTCTCTCCCCCTTTTTCTCTTTCTCCCTCTCCTCCATCGCCCCTCCAATCTCACTGGCCATCGCCGACGCCGCGGCCATATAGTCGTGTGGGATCATGATCGTCGAGCGTTAGACGCAAAGGAGACAAGACAAGAGGCTTTCTCGCTCCTCGTCTCTTCTGCTTCGCTCCAGAAACAATGCCTCGTCGCCGGTCGACCTTGTTTTCGCGTCCTCTTGCTCTCTCTCCTCTCTCCCTCTCCCCTCTTCGGCCCTCTCTTCCCGTCGACGGGATCGCCCGAAGCGTGCTACCAGAACGCGCGACGCCAGAGGGAAAGGGGGGACACGCGTCGAGGTTCTCAACGTGGGAAGAAACAGAGCACGATTGTACTCTTACGTTTTTTTCTTTCGTCCTCCTCGGGCGCCGGGTCGCGAACGAAGAGGAAATCAATGATTTTCCCTGATTTTCTTTCAGAGCTGATTTTCTTCTCTAGACATACGCGCTCAGATACGCCCTCCCGCTGTACCGTACGCGCGCCGCCCTCTCTTTACCATTCGCCGCCGCCGCCCCCCCGATCAATCTTCAAATCACGTTTAGTTGTTTTTTTTTAAACCGAACCCCAAAAAATACTCTTGAAAAAAAATTCTCGGCCGCCGCAAAATTAAAAAAAAAGTTATCTTTCCTTTCTCTCTCCTCGCCCGCGCCACGTGAAACACCATTCCCCGTCTTCCCTCTCCGTCACGAGATCTTGACAGTCTCGACCTGGATGTCGTAGAGGTACGCGTCGGGATCGACCTTCGCGCCGCACCTCGAGCTCGACAGCGCCGCGAACGCCTCGATCACGTCGACCTCGAAGCCCGTGCGCGAAAACGTGTTGCGGTCGCGGTCGTACTTCTTCTTGGCCTCGGCGAAGAGCGGGTCCGCCGCGGCGAGCCTCGCCTCGCACTCCTCGGCCCTGTCCTCGGGGACGGACGCGGCCCAGAGCACGAAGGCGGGCCTCTGCCAGAAGAGCGGGAGCGCCGGGCCAAAGGGGCCGTCCTTCCCCGGCTTGGCGCCGAGCCCGGCGAAAAAGTCGCGGACTGCCACGGCGTCGGCGTCGACGGCCGGGAGCTTCCCGGCCGGCCCCGCCGTTTCCCCGCCGTCGACCCGCCCGACGTTGACCGGGAAGTCCGCGGTCACGGCGTCGGCCGCGGCGGGGTTGGCCTTCCCGTCGGGGCTGCGCGCCGCGGCCCTCCGGAGCTTGGTGTCGCGGAAGCTCGCGCACAGCGCCGTGCGCGCGGCGAGGACCTCGAGGTCGGCCCACGAGACGCCGGCCTGCCCGGGCCGCGCCTGCGCGTCGATGGCCTCCTTCGCCCTCCTGAGCTTCGCCACGTAGGGCGCGAACTCCCTGTTTTCGCGCCTAGCCGCCTCCTCCTTGTTGAGGATGACGGAGCCGTCGAGGCCGCCAGACTTGGTGGCGACGTCGTACGTTCCGGCGTCGTGGAGCACGAGGCGCAGCGCGACGCGCGCGTCGTCGCCCGTGATGACTTCCCTTAAAGCTTTATCGCAGCGCTGGATAAACTCCTTGCGGATGGCGCCCTTCTGAAAGGTGTTGAGGGAGGCGACCGGGATGGTCATGGTCTTCTTCTTGGACTCGCCTCCGTCGGCGGCGAGGGCGGGGAGGGCGGGGAGCGACGCGGCCGCGAGCGTGGCGGCGGCGGCGGAGGCGAGGCCTGGGGGCGTGATTTTGTTTTTTGAGTGTCGTCGTTAATTTTTGGGGAGTGGGTTTCATGATCTTGGCAATCTCTTCCCCTTTTTTCAATACGTCGCTCGCGAAAGAGGCGCGAAATGAAAGAGAGAGAAAGAAAGAAAGAAAGAAAGAAAGAAAGAAAGAAAGAAAGAAAGAAAGAAAGAAAGAAAGAAAGAAAGAAAGAAAGAAAGAAAGAAAGAAAGAAAGAAAGAAAGAAAG
>Ga0114918_10002674_pt1 | contig 15912 bp, 10 predicted proteins | sample LantaG_FD_87015 | JGI IMG/M metagenome (GOLD analysis project Ga0114918, IMG submission 87015) | Deep subsurface microbial communities from Baltic Sea to uncover new lineages of life (NeLLi) - Landsort_02402 metaG | ecosystem: Environmental > Aquatic > Marine > Oceanic > Sediment | place...
CGCTTCTTCCCATCCGTCATTCTGAACGAGGCAAAGCCGAGTGAAGAATCTCGCTTAAAAAGAGATTCTTCGCCCGCCTTCGGCGGACTCAGAATGACGGATGAGAAGGACTCAGAATGACGGATGAGAAGGGCTCAGAATGACGGATGAGAAGGACTCAGAATGACGAAGAAGTAGCCGTGCAGAGGTCTTCTTAAGAGCTCGCGTACAAAAAGCCGCATGCCGTGCCCTTATTTTGTGAAAAATTTGGAAAATGTTCACTTTTGTTCCCATAGGCGTTATTACAGATGATGATAAAACTCTTTAATAGCTTCCCATTCAACCGACAACTTCTCTATCAAACTGACCGAAGGTGTATCCAATAGAAAATATCTTATTCTTTCCCTTACTTTTTTAACGGAAGTTTGTTCATCTTCTTTCACGCCAAGCATATTAACAAAATCTTTTGCTTTAATTTCCGGGGAGAAACATCCTTCCAGCATATCCGTCAAAAGAGCGTGAATATCATTGAAATATGTATCCCCGGGTTCAAGAAGACGAGCCAGGATCGCTGTCATAAATAGATCCATCTGCCATTGTGTTCGATTCGCTTCATCTAAAGAGCCCGGCAGACATACGTTGATCATTTTAACGTCTCTGAATAATCCTGCCGTGTTGTCTTTAGTGTCTATCAGCGCGTAAAGCAGAGGAACCGTTTCATCTTCCGTAATAACCATTCTTTTGGCTTGATTTTTGTTTTCTTTGATGGTTTTTAAAAAATCATCTATCCCTTCATTCTCAAAGCTATATCTTTCCCAAGCCAATACCTTTCCTCTTTTTTCCATCGTTCTTTGTACTTCTATAAGCTTCCTCGTCATATCCCCCGTAAGATGCACCGATTGCGGAATAAAAATCTCAATGTTTTCTTTCCGTGAAGTATTCACGCCCTGCCACACCCTTTGCCGCTTTTCCTCACTCAACGGTTTAATCACTCCCGGTCCTTCGTCTTTATAAAGCGGCGCGGTATAATCAGAGACAATATTAGTTTTATGCTTTACCGTTGATTTGTCATCCCGCACTTGATGCGGGATCTCACCCTTCTTATCTTCCTGATTTTTTTCTTCTTCGTTAACTTTTTCTTTAATGCTCCGCGAGATCTTATCTGCGGAGATAAGTGCCTTTTCCTCAAACTTATAGTCCCATTTCAGATCTTCGTTTAAGCCATCGGGTTCATTTTTACCTTCGGCGTACATGGGCTTTCCAACGATCAGATATTCGCGGTCTTTGTATTCTTCAATTAGTTTTGGATCTACCGTGAGTTTCGGGACTTTTACGCCTTTTCTGGAGAAGAAATGGTAGTTGATTGCAAGTTCAAGATTTTTAATAAATGCTAATTTGTTTTTTTCGCTTGCATAATATTTTTGCATAAAACAAGGAAACTCCTTAACAAAAGTTTCAATGATTTTGTCCTGCATTAAAAATTTATTATCGGATCGTTCCGGAGAAGGGTCTAAAATATAACTCAGTCTTTTTGCGAAAACATTGTTGTTATATCTCGTAGAATCATAAAAACAGTACGACTGCAGAAACCAGAGCCCAAAGATATTATTGATTTCGCTGTGCCGTCCGCCGATTTGGCTGGCAAACATTTCATCTCTATTCACCATCAGCTTTTTTTCTTCAACATTGTACCCTATATGCCCACCGCCTTTTTGCTGATTGCGTTGTTTTTCCAAAGTTCCTTGTTTTGTCCGTTTATATTCGACTTCAAAAAAATGTCCGTCCTTTGTCAAATCCATCATTTCATGTTTTGCTACCCAGTAAAATATTCCCCAGGCAAGACTGATCGTCCGCGTTTTGTCATTTCCGAACGTATAATCAAACCATACGTCATTTTCCCTTATGTGATTCCACATCTGGACAAGTTTTGTGTGGATTATAAGGCGGTGGCGCTTTTCCAGTCCGTAATAGTATTCTTCGATCCGCGCGAGTGGAAGTTCTCCTTTTTTTTCTTTTTCCAGTTCGTAGTATCCCTCCTTTATTTCAAGAAGTTCCGCGGGGATTTGGGCTTCGGTGTCTCTGAAACATTCAAGCGCTTCTATTAAATTTTTTTTGTGTAATATCGGATTGTCCTTCCAGCTTAGGGGATAATATCTTGGACTGGGGTCAAATGTTATTCCTTTAATTTCCGGTTTTTCGCCGACAAAATGATGTAACTGCATTTTTGCCAAAAATCTGTCTATCCAAGAGCCGCCGGGGCCGACTTTTGCTCTCCACAGCTCTCCGGCGCCGGCATACATTTCCGAGCGCGTAGCAGGATTAAGCGAACCCGGCTGAACATTCAAGGCGTAGGATAGGTTGTTGACTAAAAATAAAATTGCTACGGTTAGACTTATAATTTTTTTCATTGAGTTTCTCCTGTTGTTATGACGGTGTTATTGAAAATATCTGTTTACCATTGTTAAAAAAAATCTCCCTTTTTCTAAGGGGGGGGAAATAAAAGAGACGACGCATGTGAATTGTAACAGAGATAAAGAGAAAGTGTCAAGGAAAAACTGGCTGTTTTTGGATTAACGTTGATGTAGACTAAAGTGTGGGGTTTTTAACAAAAGTAAGAAACAGCAGCAGTAGAGTTTCTTTCTTTTTGGTTCTTTTTCTTTCTTTGTGGATTATGTGGATATGTTGATAAGTTGCCTTTTCGACAAAAACATGGTACGAGTTACTCCAAAACTGCCACCAAACAGAAGGAGGCCCGTACCATGAAGTTTTACGAAAACCCTAAAGAACTGGTTTCAACAATAATTATGCATGAGGAATTGATCGGCGATACGCGGGCAAGGGTTGAAACGTGGCTGGATCGGGCGGATAAGGTGTTTATGTTCGCGCGAACGGCTCAAGAACGGTTTAACACGGGCACTTTGGATGATAAGCGGTATATTCTTCTCGTGTTTAGGTTCGAACCTCGTCCTGTCGGGCAAGAAAATGCGGTTTCAGGTCGATGAATGCCTCGCTCTGTTCGAACGTGTGGGGCCCCCAGACGTACAAAGCTTCCACAACCGGTTAGAACTGACGCAAGGCGTTGATCCTATGACAGATTGGGAGGCTTTATATGCTCAAAATAAAAAATGGGGTCTCAAACAGGACGCTAGTCGAATTTTGGATCCCTTATATTTTCAATTAGCTATGAAACTTGTTAAAACATCTCGAAGGCCATTGCGGTACAAAATTTACATATAAATCCGCTATTTACCTAAAGCTTGTGGGTAAAAAGGAACTTCGAATTTAATTCAATGCAAACTTTCTTTTGAAAAATTCTTTTCTTTGTCAAAATCTCCACTTATAACTTTAATATTCACACCGCCACCTGCTTTTGAAGATTCCACGGCATTCGTTGTTAACGCAACATCAAACACAACAGTTGTTTCTCGATAAACATCCTTACCATCTATCTTCGCAGGAGCAATAGGACAATTATCTATTTTGCTTTTTATTTCTTTTTGTGATTCTGCTATCCCATTGCAAATTTCAATAAGCGTTTTCGCAATAAAATCTTTTAAACTTACTTGTTCTATAATTACGTTCCTTTTCCAAATAAACTTTTCATCCCACCTTGAATTTCATCAAACGGCACAACATCAACTTTTTTATGAATTGAGTAACGACGTTTGCCGGGATAAATAACAGCAATTCGTTCTATATCCAAACATTCAAGCGCTGTTTCAATCGATTTAGTCATAGTCGGCGCGTCAGCACGCTTAACTTCAACACCATACATTTTTCCGCCTTTAAAAAAGACCAAATCAATCTCTGCCCCTTGATGCGTTGCCCAATAATAGATATCATGCGGTTCTACCGAACGGATAACCTCCTCAATAACAAACCCTTCCCATGATGCCCCACATATAGGATGACGAGGAAGCTCTTGTTCCGCATTGATTCCAATCAAAGCATGTAAAAGCCCTGTATCGCGAATATAAATTTTGGGAGATTTAACCTGACGTTTTTTAATGTTAGCATACCACGGCTGAAGCTGACGAACCATAAACAATCCCGTCAAAATATCTAAATACTTACGGATTGTAGGGTGCGTGAGCCCAAGCGATGAACCAAATGGCGAAGCATTCCAAATTCTGCCATGACTATGTGCCAGCATAATCCAAAACTTGTGAAGGGTCACGACCGGCACATCAAGCCCCTGTGCTTCACGAAGATCACGTTCAAGAAAGGTTCGGATAAAATTAACCCGCCAGGTTAAGCTATCATCATCATTTTTGGCAAGAAAAGATAATGGAAAACCTCCCCTGTTCCAAAGGCGCATTTGCTTCTTCTCCCCTACTTCGGACAAAGCAAACCCTTCCATTTCAATCAGCTCAAGACGACCAGCCAATGATTCAGAGGATTGTTTTAACAAATCCGGCGAAGCGCTTCCCAAAATCAGAAATTTGGCAGGTAAAGGCACACGATCCAACAGTACACGAAATATCGGGAAAACATCAGGACGACGCTGAACCTCATCGATTACAACTATCCCTTTTAAATATTCAAGGACAGTTTTGGGATCCTCAAATCCGATAAGCGTGGAAGGATCTTCCAAGTCAAAATAATTGGGCGAGCGGATGTCCACAAACTGCCTTGCCAGTGTCGTCTTGCCGCACTGGCGTGGGCCCAACAAAGCCACAGCCCTGCTTCGATCAAGCGCTCTTTCTATATGTTTCTTATAACAGGTGCGTTCTATCATGCCTTAAATATACCATGAAATATGAAAATGTCAATTACAATCTTCATATATTAAAAATCACTAAAAAGCCCTGTTTCGCGATAAATCAAAACAGGGCTTTTGACACCTTTCTATTTCGAATCCGTGTCCAATTTGGGGTGAGCGATGGGGCTTGAACCCACGACAGCCTGAGCCACAGTCAGGCGCTCTACCAGCTGAGCTACGCCCACCACACGGTTAATTCCGTAACGCTATTCTATGCACTTAAAAGTGTTTAGTCAATAGAAAAATTGTAGAAATTGAGGATTGACTTCTAAAAAACGTGTTGATATAATGACAAATCTATAATGAGAGACTTATAAGATTTCAGTTTAAGGGGTTAATAAAAACGGGAAGTGGCGCAGTTTGGCTAGCGTACCTGCTTTGGGAGCAGGGGGCCATGGGTTCGAATCCCATCTTCCCGACCAAGTTATGCTCAGATATATGCGGATGTGGCGGAACTGGCAGACGCGCTAGCCTTAGGAGCTAGTGGTTTATACCGTGGGGGTTCGATTCCCTTCATCCGCACCAGACTTCTCACCAAATAAGGTGAATATTCCGACAACATCCCCGCAGGTTCAAACGGGCACATGCAATGTGCCCCTACGACCAACCTACGAGGTTGGTGGCGGTCAAAATGGATTTTGGAAAATAATCGTTGGTTATTCGTAAAGACGTATCGTATCGCCGCTTTTAAAGCGATAACGGTTACGATTTGTTTTTTACCGCCATCCACAAAACGCGCGCCCGTAGCTCAGTTGGATAGAGCATCTGCCTTCTAAGCCGAGGGTCACAGGTTCGAATCCTGTCGGGCGTACCAGTTTTAAATAGGGACGTCTCCCATTTAATTAAATGGGAGACGTCCCTATTTACGTCAACGGCTAACGACTATCTTGTATATCTGAGTCGGGTTATGTATAATAGGCGCATGACGATTCTTGATAATCGGCGATTTATCTCTGAAATAGAAGATTTTTTTTCTTCTAAACTTCCCATTACGCTTGGCATTAACAAAAAGAACGAGCTTGTAAGGCTTAGTTACGAAATTTGCCGGTCGCGTAATTTTACTTTCTTAGAATTTACTCAACATACTAATATCGAAAATGTAATAAACGGCGGAAAAAGCGGAATTTTTCATAAGATAAAAAATCTTCTTCTCGAAATTCGCTATCCTTCTTTAATTTTAGGGGATACGCCGCGTCTTATGCCGATAAAAATACACATAAAGGACGAGGAGTGCGGGACATGGGCGGGCAAATTAGAACCGAAAAAAATATTGATTGAAAAAAATATTAGCCGTCTCAGATGGACTGATAAGTTTATAAAAAATTTTTCCAATGCCGAAGTAATAGAAATAACAAGTCTTGCGGACGGATTTAGGAAAATACCTTCAGCTTGCCCCGAAAAGTTTTATAACGCGCGGCGCGATTATGTGTTTTTAGCAGAATCCAAAGCGGCATTCATAAAAATATGTCCTTGTACTAAAGCTTGCAAAAGATGCGGATACTGGATATTAAATGTCGGGTTTGGGTGTCCTATGGACTGCAGTTATTGTTATCTGCAGACGTACAGTAATGTGCCTGGTTTGATTCTTTCCGCGAATGTCGAAGATTATAAAAAACATCTTGAGAAGTTTGACCAAAGTTTGAAGGGAAAGTTAAGAATAGGAACGGGTGAATTTATGGATTCACTCGCTTTCGATGAATATACGGAAGATTCGACAGTTTTAATTCCGTTTTTTCGAAATATGAAAAATTTAGTTCTTGAACTAAAAACAAAAACAAATAAAATCGGCAATGTTCTTAAGGAAGAACCGCATGATAATGTGGTTATTTCTTGGTCTATGAATACAGAGAAGATGGCTCAAAAATATGAAAAAGGAGCGCCTGATTTTAACGAACGGTTGGAATCAGCCCGAATGGCCGCGCGAAGAGGATACAAAATAGGGTTTCATTTTGATCCATTGATATACTATGACAAATGGGAAGATGAATACAGGAAACTGGTTGAAAAGATGTTTTCTTTTGACGAGATAAGAAAAAATACTGTTTGGATTAGTTTGGGGAGTCTGCGATATACTCCGGGATTGAAACAGACGGTTGAAAAACGGTTTAGTGATAATCTTATGTTTTATGAAGGTGAATTTTTTGAAGATGGTAACGGTAAATTGCGGTATAAAAAAGAATTGAGAATTGATATGTATAACAAAATGATATGCTGGATCCGATCTTTTAAATCTGCCGCTTGGATATATCTTTGCATGGAACCGGAAGATGTTTGGCAAAAGACACTACTTAAGAAAAAGGATTATTCTTTTGTGTAACTCAAATATTTTTTGCCGGCTCCTAAGATAATCGGCCCCGGCAAAATAAGAAAATATGTTGAAGATGAAGTATATTCACGTATACTGTATGTGATAAAGACGGGTGATAATTGTAACCGGGAATTGATTTCTAATAATTTAAAAAATTGGACGCATGAAAAATATCTCGGCATATCTAAAGGAGAAATACGGCCAGTGGGGTTGGATGGGACAGCGTGCTCATGACGCGGTTGGCATTAACAAAGTTTTACCTTTAGACTTTATTATATGCTGTGATTTCGGCGCGGATACCGCGTATTATTTTGAAGAAAATGATGTTTTTTCAATCGAAAAAGAGAGAAAAGTACGTAAAGATTGGTCCAACGAAGATCTTAAGGCGAGTTTTGAGGGGTCTTTGGGTAGAAAAATATTTAAACGTTGGAATGGTTCTAAAAACAGAATAAATCTTCTATGCTACAGATCGATCGGTTTTTTGGAAAAAAGAGCGGAAGGGGATCCCGCGCTCAAAATATACGCCGTTCCGGAAAAACTTAAAAACTATTTTGACAACAAAGTGCGATTGTATGAAACTCTGCCGTCTTTGTCCCTTCCCAGAATCCCCGGAAAGATCTGCGAGCCCGGTAAAAACAGTTTTAACGATTTAAAGAATGAACTATCTTTACCGTTTGTTATACAGTTTCCATATGGGTCAAGCGGACAGTTCACTTTTATCATAAAAGATAAAAAAACATATGAGTCTCTTCGAGGACAGTATCCTCGCGAACGTGTTGTAATGCGTAAATACGTCGATGGATTTTCCTTGAATGTGAACGCGGTAATTGTTTCGAGCGATAGCGGCGCGAAAACGGTTTGTTCTTTTCCGTCGATACAGATTACGGGTCTGGCGGAATGCGGTAATTTTCCGTCCGCGTTTTGCGGAAACGATTATAGCGCGGCTCGATCTTTGAAAAAAAATACTATTGAGCAGGTCAAAAGTTATGTAAACAGTATCGGCGCGTGGATGGGGAAGAGCGAATATCGCGGTATTTTTGGTATGGATTTTGTTGTCGAAGGAGAAAAAGTTTATCCGGTAGAAATTAATCCGCGATTTCAGAATTCAACGTCTCTTTTTAACGCGATAAACGCGCTTAGCGGTGTGAATGGAGAAAATACGCTTTTTATGCTGCATATTGCTGAGTTTTTACAAAAAGAAGATAAAATCGTGAGGGAATATTTAAACAACTTTCCGTTCGCGAGTCTTATGTCGCCTATAGACGGATCTCAGGTAATATTGCATAACACTATGGAACGCGGCGTTATGGCTCAGGAAGGTATTCCGGGAGCGTACAGATTAGAGGGGAATACGTTACTTTTAGTTCAAAAAGGAGCTTCGCTTGACGTGCTTTCGGGTGCAGGGGATGTTTTAATAACTTGCGGTGTTCCCCGGCGGAACACAATAATAGAGCCCAACGCTCCAATATGTAAAGTGCAGTTTCTGAAAAACGCGCTGGATCCGTCAAGTAGACGAAAACTTTCCGCGGAAATGAAAAATATAGTACCTGAAATATACAATATGTTCGGGTTAGATAATAGGGCTAAGCTATGATCAAACGCGATCCAAAATATTATACCGCTGGAGTTAAAAATGACCATCCGGAAGAAGCACCTTTTTATTTAAGGTCGCTTATTTTTGACGGAAGGGAGGGGAAATTTAATACGCATCTTGTAGATGCCTTTAATAAATATTTGAGGGATGAAACCGGAATATCCCGATACTGTTTGAATAAGCCAAAACTGCGCGCGAAAATGTTTCCCGAAAAGATAGTGATCATAAACGCTTCACATGATAAACTTCCGACTTCATACGAAACCGCGCGTATCTTTGAGGATTTTTTAAGAGAAAAAAGACGATCGATGCGAATCAAAGTTACTAATTCTTATCAAGAATTAACGGAAGAACTTAAAACCGATTCCGATAAAACGCTTGTAATTAGTCAGTGTGTTGACAAGAAAGTATATAACACGGAAATAGCCGAACGATTTGAAAATGAAGGTATAGTGATCGTTCCGGGTGAAATTACAGCTCCCGGCGGGGTATTTTCCGACAAAGATACGGCTTACCGTCTCCTTTCAAAAAACGGAAAAGATTGGAATGGAATTGCTAAATACAAAAAAATATCCGAAAAAAACAAAAAGATAAAAGACGTGGCAGAAGAAATATTGACGGTGATAGATGAATTAGAACGTGATATAGACGATACAACTTTTTTTATCAAACCGTCTGAAGGTGGAGGCGGGCTTGGGGGATTTCGCGTAACAAAAATGGGTAAAAAATATATTATTCCGGATCTCTCGAAAGTTTCCGGGGGAATAACGAAAATACATCCAACTTTTATAGATTTTGACGAAAATAACAAAGCAAAACTGCGTGAACTTTTATGGGTGTATAAACTTTTCGCGGGTGACAAAAAAATGTCCGAGAATTATTTGAAAATTAAATTACCAGTATTGGATGTGCCGGAATCTTCTGCCGTAAAAGTGCTTAAAAAATATATTATGGAGAGTAAAAAAAAACAGAAAACCAAACTGAACAAAATTGCTGTAAGCCGGATCAAGGCGAGGAGTTTGTTAACGGAAGCGATCACCTTGTTTGAGAAAAAATATGCCAAGAGGTATGTGCCTTTAGTTAATGAACATATTGATTTTGGGTTGTGGGGACTTCGGGCGCACTATCGTCTTTCTCGAAGAGGGCCTGTGCTTGAGACGATGTATCACCGGATTTTTCAACTTGGTTTTACGGAAGAAGGTTTAGGGTATGTCGGTTCGGACAATATTTCCAATAAACAGACGGGCCAACTCGAAATATTGAGGCTGGGACCGATAAACAGGGTAATGCTTGAAGCGGTCGGCGGAGAAGTATCTCTTTTTAAAACTCTGCTTAAAGGAGCCGGAGCCTTGGTGGATTTATCTAAACTGATTCCGCCCCGAGAAAGAAAATATGTTCCGCTCAGATTACAGCTGGATCTGGCCGCTATTTCCTCGCGGATCGGTGAAGGGAATGCGGATACCGCCAGAGGACTTTGCCTCGCTTCAAGATGGCCTGAATTTGTGAAAAATACGAAGGAATGGCTGGAAGACAGTCTTATGTATTACGCGTGGAAGAAAGAGAACAAAGGGAGAAAAAAATGAATTCAGTATGGATAGTCATATTGTCCGCTTTATTCTTTTTTATCGCGTATAAAACTTATGGGCAGTTTATCGCGAAGAAAATTTTTAGATCAAATTCCAAAAATCCCGTTCCGAGTGAAGAACTTAGAGACGATATTGATTACGTGCCGACGAATAAAGAAGTTTTGTTCGGGCATCATTTCGCGTCTATTGCCGGTACAGGACCAATCGTGGGGCCGGCAATCGCGGTTATCTGGGGCTGGGTGCCGGCACTGGTTTGGATAATATTAGGATCGATTTTTGCCGGCGCCGTGCATGACTATGCCGCGCTTATTATCTCGACACGAAAAAAAGGAGTATCAATCGGGGAACTTTCAAAGGAAGTTATTAATTCGCGTGTCAGAATATTGTTTCTTTTGGTTATTGTGTTCTCTCTTTGGATTGTCGTTGCTATTTTCGGCATGATAATCGCTATGATCTTTGAAATGTATCCGCAAGCGGTTTTAGCTGTTTGGATACAAATTCCGATCGCGATGAGCATAGGATATCTTGCGTACCGTAAAAAGATGAATTTGACAATACTTTCGGTGATAGCGGTTGTCCTTATGTATCTGTCAATGATTGCCGGAGTACATTTTCCGTTTCGAATGACGAGTGTTTTTGGATTAACTCCTATGAGTATTTGGATAATTTTACTTTTTATATACGCTTTTTTTGCTTCGGTTCTTCCCGTATGGAGCCTTCTTCAGCCCAGAGATTATGTAAACTCGCACCAACTGATAATTGGTTTGGGATTGATCATTTTAGGAGTTTTCCTCGCGCGTCCTTCCATTGCGGCGCCTGCTTTTCAATTTGCCCCGAAAGGTGCTCCGCCGATACTGCCATTTTTGTTTATAACTATTGCCTGCGGAGCGATTTCCGGATTCCATTCGCTTGTTAGTTCCGGAACAAGTTCAAAACAACTTAAGAACGAAGAAGACGTAAAGTTTATCAGCTTTGGCGGAATGCTAACTGAAGGCATGCTGGGAGTGTTAGTAATAATCGCGGTGTCTGCCGGCATAGGGATGTATGTCAAAACAAACGCGGGTGAAGTTTTGCGCGGGGCCGGCGCGTGGCAATATCATTATTCCACATGGACCGCGGCCCAGGGATTGGCCGCTAAAGTAACCGCGTTTGTCAACGGATCAGCCAATATGTTGGGAGCCTTAGGTATCCCGCTTGAATACGGCCGCGCTGTTATAGGAGTTTTAATCGCTTCGTTCGCGGGAACAACGTTAGATACGGCGACGCGTATTCAGCGTTATGTAATTACGGAACTTGCCGTTAGTTATAAGATAAAACCGTTAGAGGGACGTTATTCATCAACAGCTTTTGCCGTAATAGCCGCCGCGGCTTTAGCATTCGCGCAGGGTGGCGGCACAGGCGCGCTGATTTTGTGGCCGCTTTTTGGAACAAGTAACCAGCTTTTAGCCGGGCTTGTTCTTTTAGTCGCGACAGTGTACCTTATCCGCAAACAAAGAACAAAAGGCGGTAAACATTGGGGCAGAATATTCCCGACAGCCCTTCCCATGATTTTTATGATGATAACTTCAAGCTGGGCTATGTATGTAAACTTAACGGACTTTTTAAGGTCGAACCAGTTGCATTTAGTGATAATCGGGGCTATAATGCTGCTTCTCGAAGCATGGATGCTTGTTGAAGCGGGTTTGTGCATAAAGAAATTAAAAGAATGACTTAAAAAAACGCGCGCCTGTAGCTCAGTTGGATAGAGCAACTGGCTTCGAACCAGTAGGTCGCAGGTTCGAGTCCTGCCGGGCGCGCCAAAAAATGAGGATTGTCCTAACAGGGGCTGTCCTCGTTTTTTTTGGGGGGAGGAGAAAAAAGAACGGACACATGAGTCCGCTCCTTGTGTATTGCGGCAATTCGGGTGACAAATTGGTCGTTAATTTTCGATTCACATTTCACATTAAAAAGGGGCACATGCAATGTGCCCCTACGATTTTTGATTACCTTTCCTAATTTGCAAAATTAAAACGGATAATTTCTTTTGGCACATTTTCTTACGGATTTTTTCGATTCACATTAAAAAGGGGCACATGCAATGTGCCCCTACGAATGACCAACCTGCGAAGTTGGCGGTGCAAAGTTGTTTGTACTTACTTTTATCTGTCGGATGAAGCGAGCCAGAGAATTGCTATAAGCAGTACGCATCCGAACGCGTACATTGTATTCCAGAGTCCGTTTTCAATGGTGATTTTTACAACAGGGCTTACAACATCCATTGTGTAAAGATTGTATAACCCTCCTATCGAAATAATCCCGCTGATAGCGCCCATAATTAAAAGATAGACTCTGTGTTTTAAAGCGAGTAAGGCCAATATGGCGCATAAGATCCCGGATAAAGGCAATAAATATACCAGATAACTTTTTGTGCCTAAGTTTTCCGTGCCTTTGCTCTTGAATAGAACTTGTACCAGTGAGAGCGCTGTCTTGGAAGTTTGATTGTTTGCCAGCATAGGAATATTGTTTCCGCGAACGGTTGATTTTAGCTCTACATTTCCGATTTTTCCGATGGAGTTGGTTATGTTGTTCAGTTGTCGGATAAATTTTCCGCCGAAAGAAGTTTTACCCAGCGTGGTATTCGCGCTTTTTGTGAGTTCCGTGGAGATACCGGTAACAGAAGCGTTAATTTTCGCCCAAGGTTGGAAAAAGGACATGACTATAACCGTGCTTGCGGCGAAAACTACAACAAGAAAAATAAGTTTTTTCATTAAAATCCCCCCTTTGTTTTGACCATTAACGATAAGTATACCTAACCTTTTTCCAGATGCAAAGAGAATGGAGAAAAACCAAAAAATAAAAGAGAAAGTGTTGGAAAAATGCTGTTTAAGTTGTAAAATAAGAAACACATCTCGAAGGCATTGCGCCAAATGGGATAAAGTGTGAAAAAAAGGAATTCAAAATGAAAATAACGATCGCTCAGTTAAACACAGTTTCGGGGGATATTAAAGGAAATCTTGCGAAAGCGGTTCGCGTGTTGACAAAGTTTGGAGAAAAATCTGATTTAATAGTTTTTTCTGAACTGTTTACGCCGCCGGCTTCTTTTGGGATTTCTTTCAAGCGCGTTCAATCCGCCGTTAATGAACTGCTTGAGATATCAAAAGAGTATTCTCTCGCGTCTTTGCTTTTGAAAGTGCCGGCATCTGACGGAAAAAGTTCTATTCTTTTGATACAGGAGGGAAAATTTTTAAACGCGCGGAAAAAAACTTCTTCCGTTGGGAATAAAAAATTCGCGGAAGAATGTCTTGATTTTTCTTCGGGAAACATAAAAATTCCGTTTAAAGGATACGTTTTAAACGTTTTCGAAGGTAAAGATTTTTTGAATTTTGAAAAACTGAAAAACCGCGAAAAAAAGAAATCTTTGTTTATCGGTATCGCGGAGTTTTTGTTCAGCGTGAAAGAAATGAAGCCGACGCGCGCGCTTATTCAAAAATATGCCAAAGAATCCGCGGCGCCTTTTATTTTAGTCAATCGAGCGGGAGCTGAAGACGGAGCGGTATTTGACGGGGGTAGTTTTTGCGTAAATAAGAAAGGAGAAGTTGTTTCGGCTTTTCCTTTTTTCGATGAACATGTGGAAACGATTGATATAACCCGCGCCGCGTTGCCGGAAAGGTTCTTGCCTCGTGAGAAAATTGCCGCTATACATGACGCGTTGGTTGTAGGAACACGTGATTATATCAAGAAAAACGGATTTTCCAAGGTCATTATGGGTCTTTCCGGGGGAATTGATTCGGCGGTGACGTGTGTGTTGGCGAAAGAAGCTTTTGGGGCGAGAAATGTTTTAACTTTAGCGTTGCCCTCTAAATATTCTACCCCCGAGAGCGAAGCGTACGCGAGGCGTCTGGCGAAAAATCTTAATATTCGGCTTGAAACAGTTAACATTTCCGGTATATTCGATTCGTATGAACAAACGTTGAAACCTTTTTTGAAAACCGAAAAAAACGGAGATGTGGAGATTTATCTTCAGAATATTCAAGCACGGACGAGAGGCAACATACTTATGGCGTTTTCCAATAAACTGGGCTATATGGTGCTTGCCACAGGCAATAAAAGTGAACTTTTAACGGGTTATTGCACTTTATACGGAGATATGGCCGGAGGTTTCGCGCCGCTCGCGGATGTAACAAAGACTATGGTTTATGAATTGGCGAGGTACATTAACAGGCAGGATGAAATTATCCCGGAGGAGATAATTAAGAGAATTCCTACGGCGGAACTTAGTCCAAATCAAACTGATCAGGATACTCTTCCGCCCTATGATATTCTGGACAAGATTCTTTGTTATTTTGAAGAAGGATATTCCTGTGAAGAAATTGAGAAAAAAGGATTTGATATCAGAACGGTAAGTTGGGTACGGTGCAGGATAAGAAATTCCAGACATAAAAGGGGACAGGCTCCTTTGGGTGTAAAAATAAAAATCTAACTCAACCGAACTTTATCTTAATTTCAGCCGCGTGTTGTGCTTGGCTCAACCCATAAGGATGAAACTGGGAATTTGAGATATACCCAAGGAATAAAAATGATCAAACCTAAAATCGCGTTTTTTGACGCAAAATCGTACGACAGGAAATTTTTTAACAGTGAAAATGTTAATTTTAATTTTGAGATCAGGTACGAAGAATCACGGTTAATTCCCGATACGGTTTCTTTGGCAAAGGAAGTGAATGTTGTTTGTATTTTTGTCAATGACACCATAACCGGTAAAATGGTGAAAGCTCTAAAAAATAGCGGTGTTGAATTAATTGCCCTTCGTTCGGCCGGATATAACAACGTGGATTTGAAGGCAGTTTTTAAAAACATTCATACTGTGAGGGTTCCGGCATATTCACCTCATGCTGTCGCGGAATATGCCGTCGCTCTCGCGCTTACCCTAAACCGAAAAATACATAGAGCCTATTCCCGGATAAAGGACAGCAACTTTACAATTACGGGTCTTCTTGGTTTTGATATGTTCGGAAAAACCGCCGGAATAATTGGTACCGGAAAAATTGGGAAAATAACGGCATCGATATTAAAAGGATTCGGTATGAAAATATTGCTTTATGATGTCGCTCCTGATGAAGAATACGCAAAAAAAGAAAAGATGAAGTATGTCTCTTTAGAGGAATTGTACGGGGAAAGCGATATCATTTCTCTTCACGCGCCTTTATCTTCGGAAACTTACCATATGATTAATGATGCGAGCCTTTTGAAAATGAAGACGGGAGTTATGATAATTAACACGGGAAGGGGAGCTTTAATTGACACTCAAGCGCTTATTTCCGCGTTAAAGACGCAAAAAGTAGGGTACGCAGGGCTGGATGTGTACGAAGAAGAGAGCCAATATTTTTTTGAAGATTTTTCGTCTTCATTCGTTAGTGACGATATTTTAGCGCGTTTGGTAACGTTTCCGAATGTTCTTATTACTTCTCATCAAGGTTTTTTTACCTCTGAAGCCCTACAAAATATAGCATATACGACGCTTTCCAACATAAAAGATTATTTTGACGGAGAATTTCTAAAAAACGAAATTTGTTATAAATGTGAAAAGAAAGAATGCTTAAAAAAACTCGGCAAACGATGTTTTTGAACAACCCGAACCGTATGGGCACATTGCATGTGCCCGCATAAAACAAAAAAACAACCCGAATCGTATGGGCACATTGCA
>Ga0114918_10002675_pt1 | contig 15911 bp, 9 predicted proteins | sample LantaG_FD_87015 | JGI IMG/M metagenome (GOLD analysis project Ga0114918, IMG submission 87015) | Deep subsurface microbial communities from Baltic Sea to uncover new lineages of life (NeLLi) - Landsort_02402 metaG | ecosystem: Environmental > Aquatic > Marine > Oceanic > Sediment | place: Baltic...
CAGTTGTGGAACACGCCGAACAGCGGCAGGGCGAGGTCCACGACCTCGGGCACGACCATACGGATGACCGGCAGAAACAGCCGCTCCGTCGCCTTCGCCAGGTAGCAGTCCTCCTTCGGGAACCGGCCGACCACGGTCGTCGGGTAGATCGCGTCGGCCCGGTGCGTGATGGCCGTGACGCGCATGACCGGGTATCGGTCGGCCAGCGTGTAGTAGCCGGTGTGGTCGCCGAACGGCCCTTCGAGTGCGGTCTCGTTGGGGTCCACGGTGCCCTCGATGACGATCTCGGCATCGGCGGGAACGTCAAGCGGCACCGTCACGCCGCGCACCAGCCGCACCGGTTCGCCCCGCAGGATTCCCGCCAGCACGAGTTCGTCCATGCCGTAAGGCAGCGGCGCCGTGGCGGCGTAGGTGAGGACGGGGTCGCCGCCGAGGGCGACGGCCACGGGCATTCCCGGCGCGGAGAGCCCCCGCTCGGACCAGGCCCGGAAGTTGCGCGCGCCGTCGTGGTCGCGGTGCCAGTGCATGCCCAGGCGCCGCGGGCCGAAGACCTGCATCCGGTACATGCCGACGTTACGGTTGGCCCCGTCCGGGTCGGTCGTGATGACCTGGCCGAGCGTGATGAACGGCCCGCCGTCGCCGGGCCAGCACGTCAGGATCGGCAGGCGGCCGAGGTCGGCATCGTCGGTATGGACAACCTGGTGGCAGGGCCCGGAGCGGACGGTCTTGGGCCCTGCGCCGGCTGCTTTCAGGAACCGCGGTGCGGCCTTGATCTTCTCCAGCAGCCCCGCACGGGCGCCGGGAGGGCAAAAGAGGCCGGCCAGATCGGCGGCGATCTCGTCCAGGTCCTCGCCGCCGAGCGCCCACGCCATTCGCTGCATCGACGCGAAGGCGCCGACCAGGACCGGCATCTCATGGCCCGCCACGTTCTCGAACAGGGCGGCGGGGCCGCCGCAGGCCACGAGGCGCGAGGCGATCTCGCCGATCTCCAGATGCGGCGAGACCTCGGCCGCCACGCGACGCAGGTGCCCCGCCGCCTCCAGCCGCGAGATGAATTGTCGCATGTCTCGGCCGGCCATAACGCCAACCTCGCCTTGGCCCACGAACGCCGTGCCATCGGACCCCTAAACTCTCGCCGATGCCCTGCGATACCCGCGGGTCACTTGCCCGTCGCGGCGCGCTCTTCGAGGGCCGGCGCCACGAGCGGCCGCTTGATCTCGGGTTCTTTTTCGCCGATGCGACGAATCAGTTGCAGCAGCACGTTTCGCCGGACGAATACGTCGTAGGCGAAGACGTGCGGCAGAACGTAACTGACTTGCTGCTCGGCGAACTGGCTGCCGACGATGCGGCCGGTGTAGTGCATCAGAGGCAGTTTGCCCTGGTCAAGGCTCACCGACAGGTCCACGCCCAGTTTGTACGAGGTTCGCCCGTCGGGGTGGGTGACGCCGAAGATGTAGAGGTCGTAGGCCCTCCCGTCGAAGAGCATCCGGTTGTCGGCGTCGCCGTTCGGCTTGTTCTCAAACAGGTTGCTCATCCGGTTGAAACGGTACCGCGTCAGTTTCAGGCCCGGCAGCAGCCGCGTGATGTAGTCGGGCGCGGCCGGGCCCTCAAGAAGTCCATCCGTCAGGACGGTCTCGCCCCGGCCGATCGTGCGTGCCCCTTTCTCGAGCCGCCGGGTGATCGCCGCACGCGTGCTGAGCGTTCCAAAGACCTGCATCCCGGGGAACGTCGAGTCGATGAAGGGTTTGAGGTTCTCGGCCATCTTGAGGTCGCGCGCATCGTAGGCCACCGACAGCACGGGCACGTCGTGACGGAAGTCGAGTGCCATCTCGCCGCCGACGGTGCCTTCGTTCAGGGCACAGGCGAACCGCGGCATGACGAACCGGCCGCCGGCCAGTCGCCCCTCGGCCGCCAAGTCCGTCAGGTCGTACCGGGTTTCCCACTCCGGGATGACCAGGCTGACGCGGTCGAGTTTGATCTCGGCCGACATCTGTGCCCGCGCAAGCAGCCGCTGAAGCCGCCGCGCGAGGCGGTCCGAGAGCGACCGACGGGGCGGCCTGGCTTCGCCGGCGGCCGACCCGGCGTCTTTCCGGGCCGCCAGGTGTTCGGCCGTCCGGCGTATCATCTCCTGGGCCTCGTCGAGATCCAGGGCCTTGCCGCGCACCAGCAGTGACCCCGTCGGGTCGTCATTCGGATGGGCGATGTAGGCGACGAGCGTCACGTCCGACCCGCCGGCCACCAGGTTCAGCCCGTCGCCGGTCTTGAGGCGTTGGTTGTTGTAATCGATCGGGCCATTGAGGCGCACCGTCTTGCCGAGCCATTCGATGCGGGCTTTGTCGAACGTGAGTCGGCATGATTCCAGTTCCGCGGCCTTCGCGTCGGCAGCGGCCTTGATGTCGAGCGTCACGGCGCCGCTTGGCTTCAGGTCGGCCAGATGCGCCGGCAGCAGCGACGCGACGAGGCGCGAGTCGGGCACGCGGCCACGGACACGAAGCGACCACGCCGTCGGCCGGTCGAGCAGGATCAGCCGCGGGGCGTCGAACAGGACCCGGCCCTCGGCCGAGGCGGTGGCATCGGCGAGGTTCAGTTCAAGGCGGTCCACGATCACCTCACCGGGGACCTCGCCGTATCGGACGTCGAGGCCGACGGCGGCCTCGGTGCCCGCCGGCTTGAGGACGGCCGGCCGGTCGCTGCCGCCTGCGTCGGCCCTTGCGGCGCCGGAGGCTGAGATGCGGCAATCGGTGGCGCTGGCGTCGAGACGGACGCGGCCGCGGGTCGGCGTCCCGGAGAAGGCGAGCGACCAGGCGGTCGGCCCATCGAGCCGGCACCGGGCGTAGAGCGGTTCCAGCCACGGCAGCGACCGGCGCAGCGCCGGGGTGTGGGTCCAGTCGGCGCGGACGTTGAGGTTGGCCTCCTCGAGCATGGCGGCGACGAAGGCCGTGCCGCGCAGCGGTGAGACCAGACCCGCCTGGTTGAGCCGCACCCATCCGTCGGCCCGGGCCACCGAGTCGCCGAGTTGCGCCTTGATGTTCGTTACATTGACCGTGATGGGTTCTTGCGGCGCGGGTGTGAAGTCGGCCTGCAGGTCGATGACCAACGCCCGCCCTGCGGGTTTCTTGAGGTAAGGCCCGGCGTCGAGGTCGGCGTGCGTGAGGTCCAGGCCGCCGCTCACCTGAAGCGTTTGCCGCTGCTTGGCCAGGGTGAGATTCCCCTCGGCGCGCCCGGCGGCGTGGTAGCCCTTGAGGTTGCGTTTGAGCAGGGGCGAGAGGTCGGCCGCCTTGGCCAAGTCGGAGACCTGTGCCCGGATGTCGAGCGTCGATGCCAACAGCAGCGTCACCTCGACGGCCGCGGTCGGTTTGGGCGTTGTGTCCGGCCGGTCGGTGTCTGCCGGATGGGTCTGGTGCGGCTCCGCGTCGGCCGCCCCGTCGGACGTCGCGTCGAGCCACTTCAGATCCAGCAGGCCCTTGCCCCGTGCTGCGAGGCGTGCGCCGGGCAGTTCGACGGCGGCCTCGGCCTCCACTTCGTTCCACTTGCCGGTATGCCAGAGACTTGCGACAGAGAGCGACGCCGGCAACCCGGCCGGTTTGGCGAAGTAGTCCTGCAGGCGGATAGCCATCTGTTCGAGGCCGGCTTTCATCTGGTTGCGAAGGCGGCCCTCCGCCAGGTCGGCCTCGACGTTAAAGGTGGCCCCGCCCGCGAGCGGCGGGTCCTTGGCGAATCTATCCGGCGCAACGATCGCCCCGATGGCCTCGATGCCTGAGACGCGCAGCGTGCCGGAGAACCGGCCGACCGGATGCTCGCCTTGCTTTTGAGGCCAGTCGATCCGGGCCGAGCCGCTCCACTGGAGCGATCCCTTGCCGAGGTCGATCTTCAGCCGTCGGACGTCGGACCGGCGCGCGTCGGGGGCGAGGTCGATCAGGGCGTCGAACGTGGCGGGCATGCCGCCGGGTTTGTGGGTCCAAACGGGGCCGGCAAGCATCATGGCCGTCAGGTCGCCGCGGACCTTGGCGGTCCAGGTCGGCGGCACGTCGGCCATACGGCCCGGATGGGGCGGCACGTCGGCGGCCTCGGCCGGGGCACACGTCAGAAGCAGCGTCAACGGCCCGGCTGCACGTAGTTTCCCCAGCCGAGCGCCCAGCGCCGGCAGGAGTGCGAGCAGCGCCTTGGCGTCGTGGATGTCGGCGTGAACGGTCAGGTCGGCCCCGGCCAGGCGACGGCCGGCGTCTGCCTGTGCGCCCTGCGGGGCAGCCTTCAGGAGCGGCGCCAGTGGCAGGTGCCCGCCGGCGCGGATACAGCCGGCATCGGCCTCCAGTTCGAGTCGCGTGATGTCGGCCTCGGCCAGGTCGGACCCGCACGTGGCATCCACCTCCAGCAGCAGCCTCTGGCGTTCCTCCTTGTGCAGCACGCCCTCGCAGACCATGAGCGTGTCGGTCAAGTCGGCCCGGCCGGTCAGACGTGGGCCTTTTGCGGTCGTTTTCACGTTCAGGTTTATTCTGGCCTTGCCGCCGATGCGATCGAACCGTTTGGCCAGACCGCCCATCGGCTTGATGCTTTGCAGCAAGGCGACCCACGCGACCACGCCTTCGGCTTGAAGGTCGGCGTGGCGGATGGTCCACGGCGCTTCGCCTGGGTCGGCGCCTCCTTGCGGAGCCAACCGTTCGATGCGAACCTCGCCGGAGGCTTTCAGGTCGATGCCGGGCGCGGAGAACTTGGCCAGGCTAACCGTCAGTGGCGCCCCGGATGACGCCCGACGCAACTGGAACCCGAGGATGGCCTGTGGGATCGTCACCGCGCGGGCCGCCAGCGTCAGGTCGGCGGCCTGGACGGCCCCCTCGGCGGTCCAGGCGTCGCCGCTGAAGGAGGCGGACATGCGGCCGGACGTGCGGCTGAAGATGCCGGCCAGAGGGGGCCAGAGTTCCGCGACGGCGGCCACCTCGGGCCAGCCGACGTTCGTCCATTCGGCCTTGAAACTGCCGGGAACGTTCGCCTCGTCCCCGAACTCAAGCCGGTCCAGGTTGGCCGTCAGCACGAGGTGGCCCGGTTTGTTTGTCTCGGATGCCGTGTCCCCCCCCCTACCCAGTATGGGTCTGTACGGACGGGCTGTATGGCCGGCCGCGGGTTCGCCCAGATCGGCCGAGAAACTGATGTATCCGTGTCCGGTGCTCGCGAGTTCGCCGAGGCTGGCGTGGACGTTTCGCAGCGTCAGGTGTTGCCCGACTCGGCGGTTCTCGAAATGGACGGTTGCGCCGCTGACTTGGATGGAGTTGATCTTCAGGTGCTCGCGGCCGGCGAGGTCCTCGACGTTGAGCCGTCCCTGGGCGTCGAGGGTAAGCCAGAGTTCAAGACCTTCGACGCGGACGGCTTTCAGGGGCACGTCGCGGCCGGCGGCGGACCGGGCGGCGTCGAGCGGGCCGAGTTGAACCGTCAGACGGTCGGCGGTCGCCAGGTGCCCGTCGCCTTCGCGCCGGCCGATTCGCACACCGGTGGCCGTCAGGCCGTCGCCCCACGCCAGGTGAGCCGATTCAACCGTGACAGGCCGCCCGAGACGCTCGGTCAGGATAGCGGTCACTTGCCGCCGGACGGCCGTATCCGGCAGGAGGTCCGGCAGGGCGATGAGCGTCACGACGACCAGCGCCGCCGCGCAGACGAGGACCCAGGCGGTCCGTCTCCAGGACCAGCGGCGGCGCCTTCGTTTGACAGGTTCGTCGGTCATGCGGCCGGGGCCTCGCGGGTTCCGTCCATACTCCAGGCACTTGCGCGGCAGGTCTCCTGACTTGCCGCGGACAAGCGCCCTTATACGCGGTGGGTCGGTAGACCCACCGCGCACACTCGAGATTGCCCACCGCGCAGGCACCCAGGGTACCGGTTTCAGTCGCCGGATTCCAGATGTCAGATGAGAAGGTGTGCGACCTCTGTGGCGCGGAGCGACTTGCGGCCGGCGAGTTCCTCCGGCGCGGGCGAGGTCAGAAAGACGCCCCATCCGCGGCCGTCGTCGAGCACGAGCCCGTGCGAGCCGCGCACGCGCTCCGCCGAGAGCGGAATCGCCTTCGTCTCCGGATCCACAAACAGTTCCGCCGGGTCGAAACCCGGTTTGGCGTGGATGTCCACGGTCCGCGCAAACGGCGGCGCGTTGGCGTCGTCGAGCCACCAATAGTAAACGAAGTGGGCGTCGGGCTCGGCGAGCGCCACCAGTTCGCCGCTTCGCGGATGGTCCAGGCCGCGCTGGCCAAAAGCGGGGCGGTCGAGCACGTCCGCCACACCGTCGAGACGCTTGAGCAGCCGTTTGACCTTCCGGACGTCGGCGGCCAGGTCTGCGGTCCGCGGGAAGTAGATGTGAGCCACCTGGTTATCGACCATGGCGAAGGCCCGCGAATCGCCCGGGTGCAGGTACTCGGCCCCGTGCACCTCGCGTATCGCCGTCAGCCCCGCCTCTCGCAGCGCCCGGTTCGGGGCGACCGTTCGGCCGACGGGCAGGAAGGCGTACTCCGAGAGGACGATGGCGCGGGCACCGTCTTCCTCGGCGGCGGCGATGAGAGGAGCAACGAGAGGCTCGAGTTGGCGTGCGGCCGCACGGTGCTGGTCCGACTCCGGTCCGTCGCGATGGCCGCTGTAGTCGAGGTGCGGCAGGTAGGTGAGAAGAAGATCGGGTCGCTCGTCGCGCCACACCTGTAGCGACGCGTCGGCGATCCAGCGGCTTGCCTCGACGCCCGCCATCGGGCCCCAGTAATGCATCAGGTTGAACGGGCCGCGCGGTTTGCCCGTCCCCAGCGCCGACTCTCCTGCGACGAGACGTCCGTACAGGTCGGCCGGCTGCGAGTAGCAGTCCTGAATCAGTTCCCCGCCCGGGCCGTGGACCGGCTTGGGCGTCAAGAGGATGTCGGCCGAGCCGTAGAGGCTCTGCTGCCAGAAGAGGACGGCGACCTTCGGACGGCGATCTGAGACTTCAGGTCTGAGATTTGAGGTCTGAGATTTGAGATCTGAGATCGGAAGTTCCCAGACGCGCGGGGCAGTCACGAGGTTGGCCGACTGTTCCCAGAACCGCACTTCGGCCGTGTCGAAGAAGTAGAGGCCGCTGGCGATGATGCCGTGCCGCGCGGGCGGCTGGCCGGTCGTCAGCGTCGCCTGCATCGTGCAGGTGACGGCCGGGAGGACCGGTTCGAGGCCGACGCAAGTGCCGCGCGCCACCAGATGCGCCAGCGACGGGACCTCGTCGATGAGATTCTTGCTCAGCCCGGCGACATTGATGACCATAGTTCGCGGCATGGTTCACCCCTTTTGGCGTGGGCGGCGCGCCAGCCCGGCCGGATAGTACCAGACACCGGTGCAAATGGAAAGGGCCGCCGCGTAATCGGCTTGCCGGAGGCCCGCAGGCGTGGTAGAAAGGTTCGTAAGAGCAAATAGGATCGGGGGGTAAACCGATGGGAATCAAGGAGAAGATCCGCATCCTTCAGGGCGACTTGACGGACCAGGCGGTGGATGCCGTCGTCAACGCTGCCAACTCTCGGTTGCAACTCGGCGGCGGCGTGGCCGGGGCCATCCGCCGACGCGGCGGCATGAGCATCCAGGATGAGTGCGACACGATCGGCGCCATTCCCCTCGGCGAGGCCGCCGTCACCGGTGCCGGACAACTCAAGGCGCGCTACGTCATCCATGCCGCCAGCATGAGACTGGGCCAGGCCACCAGCGAAGAGAACCTCCGCCTCTCGACCCGCAACAGCCTTCTGCGGGCCAGCGAGAAGGGCCTGCGGTCGGTCGCCTTTCCCGCCGTCGGGACGGGTATCGCGGGGTTTCCGATGCGGCGGTGCGCCGAGGTGATGCTCCAGGAGGCGGCCGAGCATCTCGGCGGCGAAACGAGCGTCGAAGACGTGCGGTTCGTCCTCTACGATTCCGCTGCGTATCAGACCTTCCGCGAGGTCCTTGAGGCCCTGCCGGAGTGATCCCTCAAGCCGGCGTCAGCGTTCTCTATGAGGCGGCTGCGTCCCGCGCGGCCGGGGTCGGCTCCCTTTTACGACGGTTCCGCCGGCTTCGGCTGCTGCGACGACTCGGGTTTCGGCGGTTCCGGCGGTTCCGGCGACGGGGGTTCCACCCCGGAGATGGCATAGACGCGCTTGTCCTGGCTGCCGATGTAAACCACGCCGCCGGCCACGGCAGGCGAGGAGTGGATGTCCTTGCCGGTCCGGAACTTCCACTTGAGTTCACCCGTCCTCGCGTCGAGGGCGTAGAGGTGGTCGTCCTCGCTGCCGACGTAGACCATGCCGCCTGCGACGGCCGGCGAGGAGCGGATGTCGTCTTCGGTCCGGAACCGCCAGGCGATCTGGCCGGCGGCCACGTCGATGGCGTACAGATGGTCGTCGTCGCTGCCGACGTAGAGCAGCCCGTTGGCGTAGGCGGGGGAGGAGCGGATGTCGTCGTCGGCCTTGAACAGTCCCTGCTGCGTGCCCGTGGCGGCGTCCAGGGCGTACAGGTTCCCCCCGTTGTCGCCTACGTAAACGACGCCATCGACAACGGTGGCGGAACTCTCGATGGCCTTGTCGGCCTTGAACCCCCACCGCTGGATGCCGGTCTGGGTGTCCACGGCGAAGAAATCCCCGCCGGTGTCGCCGACAAAGACCAGCCCCTGGGCAACGGCCGGACTGGCCTTGATGCCTTTCCTTACCGTCACGCGCCACCGTTCGACGCCGGTCGAGGCGTCCACGGCGTAAAGGCTCTTGTCGTCGCTGCCGAAATAGACGATCCCGCCCGCCACGGTGGGCGAGGAGTTGATGTCGTCATCGGTCTTGAACCGCCACCGCTCGGTGCCCGCCCGGGCGTCGATGGCGTAGAGGTGCCCGTCGTCGCATCCGACGTACACGACGCCTCCGACGACGGCCGGAGAGGAGGAAACGTCCTTGTTCGTTCGGAACCGCCAGCGTTCGACGCCGCTCTGCGCGTCGGCGGCGTACAGGTGGCCGTCGTTGCAGCCGAAAAAGACGAGTCCATCGGTCACGGCGGGCGACGATTCAACCTTATCGTCGGTCCGGAACCCCCACAACTGCCGGTGCATCCGGGCAATGGGCGGCGACTCGTAGCGCCCGGTGTGGGCCGGGTCGGCACGGAACATCGCGGGGCGACCACCGGCGGGCTCAGCAGCCGGCCCTTTCGTGGACAGCGCCGCCAGAACCACAGCGGCGGCCGTCATGGTCAGGACGCGTTTCATCGGCGATCCCCTTACGCTCCCCATAGTCAGGTTAGGCCGAGCGAGCGGCAAAAGGAAGCCGAAAGTCCGAGGTCCGGGGCTCAAAGTCCGCAAAGCGACCCCATGGGACGCCTTCGCAGCGGCCTCGAAACCGGACATTTCTACTTTGCGTTGACAAATGTCATTTTAGGCTTCCGCTCTTTGTACGCCGCGGTTAGACTTGCGGCGACCGTATAATATTCGGATAACCGGCACGGGAGACGTCAATTATGCAGACGAGGAAGTTGGCGATTGCACTTGCGGCAGGCATCTGGGCGATGGGCTTGGCGGTTGGCCCGCAGGCGGCGGGCGCCGCTTCCGGGAGCGGGTGGCCGAGCCAGCACGTGCCGCACGTTTACGGTGAGGGCGTACTTTTTGCTTTCTCGGGCCTCGACGGCAAGACGAGTTCGACATCGCCGGTTGTGGCCGGCACGGTGGGCGATGGCATCGGGCTGAAATTCCATCTGCCGCAGAACCCGATCCTGAGGGTCTTCCTGCCGGGTGGCGCCGCGCCGCGGTGGCAGGTCGTGTCGAACGATCTGCTCGTGGCGAGGATTCCGCGTGCCGATCTGCCGATGGCGATCGGGTTCGTGTCGCAGAGCGTGCTGGTGGGCCGCTTGCCGCCAGGCGGACACGTCGCTCTCGAAGGCGGCGATACGAGCGTGGTGCTCTTGCGAAACGAAGTGGGCGACCGGACGCATTTCGCGTTCGCGTACGATCCGAACGGAGCGGTGGCGGCTGCCGCTGCCGCATCGGCCGCGCTCAGGGTTTCGATCAAGTCGCTGGTGGAAGCACGGCTCGACTTCTTTGCCAAGGCCCCCAAAGGGCCCGAGGGGATGCGCCGGGGCCCGGCAACGACGCTGGCCAAAGCGTTCTCGGTCATGAAGGCGAACCTCTACGCGCCCGAACCGCCCATCATGGTTCGCTGGACGACGCCCTGCCGTTGGCCGCATCAGTACATGGGCGTGTGGAATTCGGCGTTTCACAGCCTGGGCCTGATGCACCTGGACCTGGAATTGGCGAAAGAGGCACTCGAGGCGGTGTACCTGTGCCAGGGCCAGGACGGTTTCATTCCGCAGCGGATGGGTCCCGGGCAGATGGACGAAAATTCCCATCCGCCCATCCTGGGCTGGGCGGCGTGGCAGGTCTATGCCCTGGGCAGGATGCGAGACCACGAGTTCCTGAAACGGTCGTTCGACGTCGCACAGAAGCATACGACGTGGTACATGAAAAAACGACGCCTGGGTGGGGAGCCGCCGTCGCGCAAGGCCCTCGAGTACGGCGACCCGCTCTACTTCTGGAAGTCGGCCGCCGAATCGGGGGCCGAGAACTCGCCGCGGTTCGACGGCGGCAGCGACTTCGCCGCCATCGACCTCTCCTGCTATCTGGTCAATGAGTGCCGCACGCTTCAGACCATGGCCCAGCGGCTGGGGTACCGCGAACTGGCGAAGACCTGGGGCACGCGAGCCGATCGGATTGCGGCCGCCGCTCGCAAGTTCCTCTGGCATCCCGAGCGCCGATTCTTCTTCGACCGCAAACCCGACGGCGAGTGGATCGACACCTGGACCTACGCGGGGTTGCTGCCCCTCTGGTCGGGCCTTGCCGACAACGCACAGGCCGCCCACCTCAAGAAGCACCTGCTGAGCGAGAAGTTCTGGGCGACCGCCGGCGTGGCGACCGTCGCGCGGGACGATCCGAAGTTCAAGAAAGACATGTGGCGCGGGCCCGTCTGGATCAACATCAACTACCTTCTGATCCAGGGGCTGCGGCGGCGCGGCTGGACGAACGAGGCGGACGACCTGCGGACCAGAACTCTTGAACTCATCGGGACGTGGTATCACAAGACGGGCACGTTCTCAGAGTTCTACGACCCCGACAACGAGACGCCGCCGGCGGAACTCGCTCGAAAAGGCGGCGAGGTCACCACTACGCCCACGCCAGTCATCCCCGATTTCAACTGGACCGCCGCCCTCTACGCCGACCTGCTGCTGCGGCCGAAGCCGTGAGCGGGGCGGGCGCCCGGCGCCGGCTAAACGCGCATGTCGCGAGCCGCTTGCGAGTCACGGATGCGTCCGATTGGCCCCAACACAATCGGTCTGACGGCCACCGTGCCGGTGGAGGTGCTGCTGGCGGCGGGGGCCACGCCGCTCGACCTCAATAACGTGTTCATCACGTCCGAGGACCCGACGGCACTGGTGGCCGAGGCCGAGCACCGCGGGTTCCCCATCAACTGCTGCGCGTGGATCAAGGGCATTTACGCGACGGTCCGGCGGCTGGGCATCCGGCGAGTCATCGGCGTCGCGCAGGGCGACTGCTCCAACACCCACGCCCTGATGGAGGTCCTGGCGTCGGAAGGCATTGAGGTCATCGACTTCAACTATCCGTATCCGAAGGACACCTGCGCGCTGGCTGCCGCCATCGACGGCCTGGCAGCGCGCCTAGGCACGACGCGCGGCGCGGCTGAGGCCCAGCGCGATCGCCTCGCCGGCGTCCGGCGGACGCTGGCCAAGATCGACCGTCTCACGTGGCAGGACGACAAGGTCGCGGGCGAAGAGAACCACCTGTGGCTCGTCGGGTCGAGCGATTTCGGCGGCAACGTGGCCGACTACGCCGACCGGGCCGAGGCGTTTCTCGAAGAAGCCCGCGCCCGCGAGCCGCTCGTCTCCCGGTACCGTCTCGGGTACCTCGGCATCCCGCCCATCTGTTCGGGGTTGTACGCGTTTCCGGAGGACCTCGACGCACGGGTCGTGTTCAACGAGTTCCAGCGGCAGTTCAGTATGCCGTCGGAGGCGGCCGACCTCATCGAGCAGTACACCGCTTACACGTATCCGTACGGCACGGACGGCCGCATCGAGGACATCCGCCGGGCGGTCGGCGAGCGGAGGCTGGACGGCCTGGTGCACTACGTGCAGAGTTTCTGTTTCCGGCACATCCAGGATCGGCTTCTCCGGGAGGCGGTGGATGTGCCGATAGTGACACTGGAGTTTGACCGGCCCCTGCCGCTCGACGGCCGCAGCCGCACGCGCCTCGAAGCGTTCGTTGAGATGCTCGATACGTAACAGCGCGCCGAGTAAACTCGGCGGCTAACCAGGCGCGCCGCCCGTTAGCCAGGCGCCACGCTCGTTAGCCGCCGCGCTCGCGCGGCGCGCATAGCACACGTCGCGAAACAGGTGAGCACGCTGTGAGCAAAGGCATCAGAAAAACGCTCTGGCGCGTTGCGAGGCTGCTGGTGATGGCGGCACTGGTGGCGTACGTCGTCGGCCAGGCGCAGTGGGGTGATGAGGTCGGGCCCGACGGCGCCCGCACCGAGGGCATCAAGAGCATTGCGCTGCGCCTGGCCGGCCGGTGGGGCTGGGCGGTAGCGGCGCTGGCCGCCATGATGCTCCAGTCGCCCATCGGGGCCGTGCGGTGGCGGCTGCTGTTGGGCGTGCAGGGTATCCACATCACTTTCCTTGAGAGTTTGCGGCTGACGTACATCGGCTGGTTCTTCAACAACTGGCTGCCCGGCGGAACGGGCGGCGACTTCGTCAAGGCGTACTACATCGCCCGGCAAACGCATCACAAGACCGAGGCCGTGACGGTGGTGTTTCTCGACCGGCTAATCGGCCTGGTGGCGGTGTGCCTGCTGGGTGCGGCGGCGGTGGGCTACAGCCTGAACGACGAGCGCGTCCGTGTGGCGCAGGTCATCATCGGCGTGAGCCTGGCAGGTCTGGTTGGGGGAGGCATCATCTTTTTCAGCCTGCGGCTCAGGCGCCTGATGCATCTGGATCGGTTGCTGGCCCGTCTGCCGCTCGCGGGCATCGTCGCCCGGGTGGACCGTGCGGTGCTCGCGTACCGGCACCACAAGGGCAAGGTGGCCCTGGCGCTGCTCTACAGTTGGGGGATGCAGGCGGTGGCGCTGTGTGCGATGTGGTGGCTGGCCACGGGCCTGGGCAGCCGCGCATCCTGGCACCACTACTTCGTCAACATGCCGGTGGTCTGGATCGGGTGGTCGCTGATCCCGGTTCCGGGCGGGTTCGGCGTGGCCGAGACGCTGGTGCAGAAACTGTTCACGCCGTCGGTGCTGGGCGGGCCGGCGCCGCTGCCGGTGGCCGAGGCCGCCACGCTGGCCCTGGCGATGATCCTTGCCTACCGCCTGGTCCAGATGCTTGTGACGGTGCCGGGCGGCGTGTTCTACCTGGCTCGCCGGACGGACGTTTCGCCCACGCACATGCGCCAGGCCCTGGAAGCGGAGCCTGAGACCGATGCGTGAGGTCGCCGGCGCGATCCACCTGCACTCCTGTTACAGCGACGGCAGCGGGACGCTGCGCGAGATCACGGCGGCCGCAGCCCGGGCCGGCATCGATTTCCTCATCCTGACCGACCACGATACCCTCCGACCCGCCGCAGACGGCTGGCAGGGCTGGCGCGACGGCGTGCTGGTGGTCGTCGGCGCCGAGATCACCTGCCGCGACCGGAGCCACATCGTCGCGCTGGGCGCCACCGACGTCGAGACGCTGCGGCTGAAACCGCTGAGGCGGGTGCTGTTCGACCTGGCGAGCCAGGGCGCGGTGGCAATCGTCGCACACGCCCATCCGGCCCGCATCATGGGCTATCCGCTCAAGGCGGGGGAACTGCTCGATTGGGAGATCCCAGGATTCGCCGGCGTGGAACTCTGGTCATTCATGCACGACATCTGCGACGGGCTTACGCCCTGGCGGATTCCGTCGTTCCTTCAGACGTGGCGGCGGCGCATTGGCGGACCCCATCCCGACACGATTGCCCACTGGGACCGCATCACGCAGAACCGGCGGTTCGCCGCCCTCGGGGCCCTCGACAACCACGCTGTCGCGATGCCGGTCCTGGGCACACGCATCCTGCCGTACGAGGACGTGTTTCGGACGCTGCGGACCCACGTGTTCTGCGACCGGTGGTCCGGCGGGCCAGAGGATGCAGACCGCCTGGTGGACGCCATCCGCCGGGGCCGCTGCTTCATGGCGCTCGACCTGGAGGCCGATGCGCGCGGCTTTCGGTTCGAGGCCGAGCGCGACGGCGAGAGGCTCTGGATGGGCGAGCAGCACCTGTGGCAGGGACCGACCACGCTGCGGGTCCACTCGCCCGTACGGGCTCAACTCATCGTTCTTCACGACGGCCGGCGCGCCTGCGTGGCGGAGGCCTCGGCGCTCGAACACCGGGCCGAGGAGCCGGGAGTTTACCGTGTTGAGGCCCGAATCGACGGCCGGCCGTGGATCTACACCAATCCGATCTACCTGCGGCCGGGGAGGGTCGCGGATGAGTAAGTTGCCCGCGACGGTCGTGCGCGTCCTTGAGACGCCTCTCGGCCGCATCGGCGTCGCCGCCACGGCCCGTGGCGTGGTCCGTGTGACGTTGCCGAACAAGGTTGCCGGGCGCGGATGCCGATCTTCGCGTGCATCCGCCGGCGCCGCGAAGGCCGAGGCCCATGCGGAGCGGGCGGAGTGCGAGATCCGAGAGTATTGTGCCGGTCGCCGCCGCAGATTCACCGTCACGATCGACCTTTCGGGCGTCCCGCCGTTTCATCGGAAGGTGTTGGCGGCGGCGCGGCGGATCCCCTACGGCCGCACCGTGACGTATGGGGAACTCGCTCGCCGCGCCGGCAGCCCGCGTGCGGCCCGGGCCACCGGTCAGGCGATGGCGCACAACCCCGTCCCGTTAATCGTTCCGTGCCACCGTGTCGTCGCGAGCGGTGGCCTGGGTGGTTTCGGCGGGGGCCTCGCGATGAAGCGGCTGCTGCTGGCCCTGGAAGCGCAGCCGCAACCGCTGCTCTGAGTAATATCCTTGCCCGCCGGCGCGGGGGTGGATACACTTCGCGGCTGCCCACCCAACGGTTGCCAGATGAGGGGCTTCGGCTTATGCGGATGGTTTCCATCGTCCTGGTCCTCTCGCTGGTCATGGCCGCCGAGGACCGCGGGGCCGACGCCGGGAAACTCGACCTCAAGCGGTATATGCCGGTGGCCCAGATCAAGGTCGGCATGACCGGCATCGGCCGGACCACCCTCCAGGCCACCACCATCGTCGAGTTCAACATCAAGGTCCTGGCGATTATGAAGAACTACGGGCCGAAGCGCGACCTGATCATCTGCCGGTGCAGCGGGGCGGGGTTGGACAAGACCGGCGTCGTCTCCGGCATGAGCGGCAGCCCGGTTTATATCGACGGCCGCCTCATCGGGGCGGTGGCCTACTCGTTTCGATGGTCGAAGGTGCCGATTGCGGGCGTCCAGCCCATCGAGCAGATGCTGGGTGTGACCGACGCGTTCCCCTGGAAGGTCGCCGGTCCCGCGCAGGCGAACAGGCGGTCGGGGATCTCTTCCGGAGGTGGCGACGACGCCCTGACGGTGCCGGCGTCGGCGCTGGCGTCGGTGGACGTGCCGGCGTTGTTTTCCGATCGTGGTGCGTACCGGATGCGGCCGATCCGCACGCCCGTGATGGTCAGCGGTCTCACGCAGCGTGCGATGGCGCGGCTCGGGGAACAATTCGAGCCGTTCGGGATGGTCCCGATGCAGGGCGGCGCGGCGGAAGTGGACATGCCCGCCGCCAAACTCGAGCCCGGCGCCCCGCTGGCCGTCGCAATGCTGCGCGGCGACATTCAGATGACCACCATGGGCACGATCACCGAGGTCGTCGGCGACCGTCTGTACGGCTTCGGCCACGCCATGTTCGGCTACGGCGAGGCGAACTA